>Ga0182741_1000238_pt1 | contig 86237 bp, 71 predicted proteins | sample eDN5th37CBELigOP_FD_128874 | JGI IMG/M metagenome (GOLD analysis project Ga0182741, IMG submission 128874) | Enriched Organic Plus compost microbial communities from Emeryville, California, USA - eDNA 5th pass 37_C BE-Lig OP (version 2) (version 2) ...
CACCGATATCCTCGAGATGATCGACGAGAACCTGACGCTGGCCGGCGCCATCCGCCAGCTCGCGCAGTTCGGCGTCTCCGTCATCGCCATCTCCGGGCCGGTCGATGCCGCGGCGCGGTCCGCGGCGGATGCGTCCACGCTACCGCTGCTTGTCCTGCCGGCAAAGACCGACCTCGGGCTGCTGGAGCGCACGGCGGCCCGCACGATCGCCGAGCGGCGGCGGGACCTCCAACAACACGGGCAGGAAGAGGGCCGGAAGTTCATGGAGCTGGCGATCGCCGGGGAGTCCCTCGCGGACCTCGCCGACGAGGTGGGCCAGTCTTCGGGCCGCGCCGTGTCGATCGAAGGGCACGACGGCCGCCCGCTGGCGTTCCAGCCGGACGTCGATGACGAGGTCGACGAGCGGGAGGCGCAATCGATCCTCGCGGTCTCGCAGGAAGCCGTGCAGGCGTGGCTACGGACGGTCGGCTCGTCGAGCTCCGCCGACCCGCCGGTCCATGGCTGGTCCAGCGACGGCTGGACCCGGCTCGTCGCACCGGTCACCGGCCGCACCGGGCTCCTCGGGAGCGTCACGCTCCTCCTGAAGAGCGACACCGAACGACCGGAGGACACGATCCTGGCATCGCGCGCCGCCGCGGCCGCCGCCGTCACCCTCGCGCAGGAGCAGGCGACCGCGCACGCCCGCCGAGAGGTCGAGCTGAACGTGCTCGACGAGATGCTGGACGGCGCGCTGCGAAGCGAGGTGTCGCTTGTGCAGCAGGCCCAACGGCTCGGTCATGACCTCGACCAGGTGTTCACGGCGGTGATCGCGCGGATAGACCCCGCGCCCGGCAGCCCGGCACGGTCCCGCGAGGGGCGCTGGACGGCGCTGGAGGCGGGCATCCGGCAGTTCACCAGCCGGATGAATCACGCAAATCCCCTGTGGCGGGTGCGCAACTCCGCGGCCGAGATTGTCTGGCCGGCGTCCGATGCGTCGACGGCAGAAGCGGTCGCGCGATCGTTGCGGGAGAGCCTGGAATCGGAGCTGCGGTCCCGCCAGATGAACGACGTCGTGTCCATCGGCATCGGACGACCCGATCGCGGCATCCAGGGCATCCGCCGCTCGCACCAGGAGGCCCGTCAGGCGCTGACGCTGGGTCGCCGGCTGCATGGCAGCGGGCACATCACCGACTACGACGACCTCGGCATCTACCGGCTGGTCCTCGCCGCCGAGTCGCTGCCGGAGCTAAAGGTGTTCCAGGACGAAAGCCTGGGCGCGTTGATGGAGTACGACCGCATCCATGGATCGAACCTGATCCAGACACTTGAGGCCTTCTTCGCGGCCAACTGCAGCCCGAAGGAAGCAGCGTCGATCCTCAGCGTGCACCGCAATACCGTGCTCTACCGGCTCGACCGCATTGCCGAGATCACCGGCATGGCGCTGGACGATCCCGAGGTGCGACTCCGGCTTCACCTGGCGCTGCACGTTCGGGTCGCTCTCGGCGCGTAGCGACCGATGCTTCGTCCATCCGCCACCTGAGGGAGGAATTCCGGCTTCCGGCAGCCTGCCCAGCCGTGCGAAACTCGCAACGTCGTTGAGCATCGCCGTATAGTGGTATGCACAGGAGCATACCAAATATGTCTTTTCTCTATAACGATGTCATCGACTGGATAGAAAGCGAGATCAGCGCCGGCAACCTTTCGGAAGGCGATCGCCTGCCGACCGAGATGGAGCTCGCCGAGCGCTTCGGCGTCAGCCGCATCACCATCAAGCGCGCGATGAAGGACCTGCTCGAACGCGGCCGGATCGTGCGCTATCGGGGCCGGGGCACGTTCATCGCGCCGGGCGTCACCCCGGTCGAGCCTGCGAGGACGGAAACCGCTCCCACCGGGGCTCGACGGATCGGCTTCGTGGTACCCGAGCTTTCCGACCTCTTTGGCGTCAGGATGTTCAACGGCATCGACGAGCGCTGCCAGGAACTTGGCTACGAGCTGGCCATCGCCCGCTCGCGCGGCAGCATCTCTGCCGAGGCGACGATCATCGAGCGCTGGCACCGGGACGGTGTGGACGGCATCATCGTCTTCCCGGTGCATCGCGAGTTCTACAACGAGACGCTTATCCGGCTCCTGCTGGACCGCTTCCCGATCGTGCTCGTCGATCGCACGCTGCACGGCGTCCCGGTCAGCGCCGTGCTCTCGAACCATTACGAGGCCAGCGTGGCGCTGACCTCCTGGATGCTCGAGCAAGGACACACCTCACTGGCCTTCCTCTCCCCGCCCTCGGTGGGGACATCGAGCCTGGAGGACCGGCATCGCGGCTTCCTCGACACGCTGGAGACGCATTCGTATACGGACACGCCGCCAACCGGCCACCGGCTCTTCCTCGACAGCGTGATGCCGGGACATTCAGGCGCCGAGGCCTACCAGCAGACACTCGTCCGGCTCCGACGATTCCTCTCCTCGCACCAGGACATCACGGGGATCGTGACCTCCGAGTACTCGCTCGCGCTGCTGGCAAACCAGGTCCTGAAGCAAGATCCCGCGCTCGCACGCCGCAACATCCAGATCGCCTGCTTCGACGCGCTGACGAATTACCCGAGCGCGGAGAGCTTCCCGCACATCCTCCAGGACGAGACCGGCATCGGCCGCACGGCGGTCGACCACATGACCCGCCTGCTCGCGGGCGAATCCCTCACCGGGCGCACCTACGTGCCGTACACCCTCGTGACCGATCCCGACTGAGTCCGCGACGCATTGTTGACACCCCATGATCTGTTTGATAGCTTGATGCATACCAAACAGATCAGATCGAGATGCCGGAACCTGGCGAGGACCGTCTGTCCTGTCGCCAGGGTATGGCAGGGAGGGCGTTCGCGATGCAACCGCAACTGGGCACGACCCAGCCCACGGGCCAGCCGATGGCCGCGATGGCGGCAACTCCACCAGGAGGCCGTGGACGCGGACGGACCTTCGCCCGGGCACAGGCCGGGATGGGACTCCTGTTCGTCGCGCCCTCGATCCTGCTCTTCCTCATCTTCGTGATCCTGCCGGCGATCACGGCGCTCTACCTGAGCTTCACCCGCTACGACATCCTCACCCCCGCGCAGTGGATCGGGCTCGACAACTACAAGCGGATCCTGGACGACACGTTGTTCCACCGCAGCCTGCGCAACATCGTCATGTACGTGGCGATGTACGTGCCGAGCATGATCGCGCTGTCGCTGCTGCTCGCCATGGCGCTCAACCGCAAGCGGCCGGGCGTCGTCTTCTTCCGCGCGGTCTATTACCTGCCGGTCGTCACCTCGCCGGTCGCCGCGGCGACGGTCTGGACGTGGCTGCTGCACAAGGATTTCGGCGCCGTCAACGAGGCGCTCGGCTGGTTCGGCATCTCCGGCCCGGCGTGGCTGGCGCAGTCCAACACCGCGCTGTACGCCATCGTCCTCGTCACGCTCTGGCAGGGCATCGGCGGCAACATGATCATCTACCTCGCCGGGTTGCAGGGCGTTCCGGGCGAGCTGGTCGAGGCGGCCAAGCTCGACGGCGCCTCCGGGATCCAGGTCTTCCGAGACGTCACCTGGCCGATGCTCCGGACGACCACCCTCTTCGTGGTCACCGTGACGCTCATCGGATCGTTCCAGCTTTTCGACCAGGCCTACGTCATGACGCAGGGCGGTCCGGGGTACGCGACACTGACGCCGGTCTACTCCATCTATGCCAACGGCTTCGAGCGGCTCCAGATGGGCTACGCCTCGTCGCAGGCCTTCGTCGTCTTCCTCATCATCCTGTTCGTCACGCTGATCCAGCTCCGGATCAACCGCGAAAACATCTACGTGTAGGGAGGGGCATCAATGGCAACGGTCGCGACAACCACGGACGCGAAGACCGCACCCGCCGTCACGCACTATCGCCGGCGCAGCAAGTTCACGCCGTGGGCGATCGCGCGCGAGACCGGCTACTACGCGATCCTGCTGATCTTCGGGTTCATCTTCTTCCTGCCGTTCTTCTGGATGGTCAGCACCTCGTTCAAGCCGGACAACCAGATCTTCACGACGCCGATCGAATGGTTCCCGCGCGACTTCACGCTGGACCAGTACCGGGGCGCGTTCGACACCTTCCCGTTCGCCCGGTATTTCCTGAACACGGCGATCATCGCCTTCGCGGGAGTGGCGTCGAACCTCTTCTTCGGCTCGCTGGCGGGCTTCGCCTTCGCGCTGCTGAAGTTCCCGGCGCGGACGGCGCTGTTCCGGGCGCTGCTCTCCAGCATGATGATCCCGGGCGTGGTCACCCTGATCCCGACCTATATCATCCTGCGCTCGTGGCCGCTGACCGGCGGCAACAACATCCTCGGCGAGGGCGGAATCGGTCTTCTCAACACATTCATCGCCGTCATCCTTCCCGGAGCGGCGGGCGCCTTCGCGGTGTTCATGATGCGCCAATTCTTCCTCACGCTCCCGAGCGACCTCGGGGAGGCGGCCCGGATCGACGGCGCCAGCGAGTTCCGCATCTTCCTTCAAGTCTACCTGCCGCTGTGCAAACCGGCGCTCGCGACACTCGGCATCTTCACCTTCCAGGCCGGTTGGAACGCGTTCCTGTTCCCGCTCGTCGTGCTGCAGGATCCGAACAAGAGCACGGTCCAGATGGGCCTCGCGGCCTTCTCCTACAGCCACAACACCGACTTCGGCCCGCTGATGGCGGCGTCGGTGATCGTCACGCTGCCAACCCTTCTCCTCTATCTCTTCGCGCAGCGCTACTTCACGCAGGGCATCGCGTTCACCGGGAACAAGTAAGGAGGGTTCATGCGGAACCGCACGATCTCCCAGCGAGCACGACCACGACTGCTCGTTTCGGCCGCCGCGATTGCGGCCATGCCGGGACAGGGCGTAGCGCAGGAGTCACCCATGTCCGAGTCCACCCCGTCCTCGAGTCCCCAGGCGACACCGGTTACGGGAGGAGACAGCTGGCTCTCGATGGTCAACGGGATGTGGGACTCGCTCCACGCCACGTTCTACAAGCCGGAAGACGGGCTCTACACCGAGCACTACCCGATCATCCCCGTCCGCCGGCACAGCTACCTGTGGCCCTATTCCGGGGTGCTGTCCGGCGCCAATGTCCGGGCACGGGTCAACGACGATGACGCCTCGAAGGAGGACCTGCGCCGGGTGCTCGACAACCTCGAGCAGTACTTCGACGCGGACGGGGATCCGCCCGGGTACGACTCCTACGTCGTCGCGCAGGGTGGGGGTACGAAATTCTACGACGACAACCAGTGGCTGGGGATCGACTTCATCCTCGCCTACCGCACGCTCGGCGACGAGCGCTACCTCGAGAAGGCTCGCCTCATTTGGGATTTCACCCTGTCCGGCTGGTCCGATGACATGGGCGGCGGCTTCTACTGGAACGAGGACGAGGTCGAGAGCAAGAACACCTGCTCGAACGGCCCGGGCGCCGATCTCGCCCTCCTTCTTTATGAAGAGACGGGCGACGAGGAGTTCCTCGACTGGGCCGTGCGCATCATGGACTGGCTCGACGCAAACCTCTTCGACAAGGAGACTGGCGTCTACCACGACAACATCCGCGCCGACGGCACCATCGACGAGACGAAATACACCTACAACGCCGGCACACCACTGACCGCATACTCGCTGCTCTACAAGGCAACCGAAGAGCAGTCGTGGCTGGACAAGGCGAAAGCCCTTGCGCTCGCGAGCTTCCAGCACTTCGCGAGCGGCTCGGTCGGCGAGGGCATCCCTCACTTCCCGGCTACGCCGTGGTTCAACAGCATCCTGATGCGCGGCTACGCCGATTTCTTCGACGTCGATCCGGACAAGGATCCGACCTATCTCGGGTCGATGGCCCAACTCCTCGCGTGGTCGTGGGCGCACAATCGCGATGAAGACGGCTTCATGTTCCCCGACTGGGGGCTGGACGCGCCGACGGCCAACGCACGTTGGCTCCTGGACCAGGCGCCGGTGATGGAGATCGCCGGCCTGGCTCACCTCTACCTTCCGTCACTGAGCTAGGTACCCACGAAAGGAGGGGAGTCCGATTCATCGTCCATTCGTCGGTCACCACGTACGCACGGATCATCCGGAGGACACCATGAACCAGAAGAACGTTCTCTCATCCCGCCTCAATCGCCGCCAGCTTGGCGGGCTTGGCCTCGGTGCCGCCGCGCTCGCCGCAGCCCCGAACGCGCGACCGGCCGCCGCGCAGGACCGCACGAAGATCACCGTCTGGGGTGAATGGTCCGGTGAGGGCGAAGAGCAGATCCGGATCATGATCGACGCCTTCAACGAGGCACAGGACCAGGTCGAGGCCGAGTATGTCGTCCAGCAGGACATGGTCACCAAATTCCTGACCGGAGCGACATCGGGCCAGACGCCGGACGTGCTGGTTTGGGACCGCTGGCAGACGACGCTTTACGCCTCACGCGGCGTGCTCCACAGCATCAGCGACCGCCTCGACAGCGAGGGCATCGCGATCGAGGACTTTTATGAGGAAGCCGTCCGCGAGCTGACGTACGAAGACCAGGTCTACGGATTGCCGCTGACGGTCGACGCCCGTGCCCTCTTCTACAACCGGGCCCACCTCGAAGAGGCAGGCATCGAGCCGCCGACGACGTGGGATGAGCTGAAGGAAGCCGCAAGCGCGCTGACGAAGCGCGAGGACGGGAAGCTGATGCAGTCCGGCTTCACGCTCGGAGACGTCGGCCTCTTCAGCATGTACCACCGGCAGGCCGGCGGCACGATGTTGACGGAGGACGGCACGAAGACCAACTTCAACAACGAGCAGGGCCTGAGCGTGCTGCAGCTCTGGCAGGAGATGATGGATGCCGGCGTCTACGAGATCGGCTACGAGGCCGGGCTCGGCGAGGGAACCGACGCGTTTGTCACTGGCCGCGTCTCGATGACGCTTACCGGGCCGTGGATGATCCGGACGTACCAGACCTATGGTGAGGAGCTGGACTTCGGCGTCGTCCCGCCGCCGGCAGGGCCGAACGGTGACCAGGGCAGCGTCATGGGCGGCTTCGGCCTCGTTATCGCCGAGCAGTCGTCGGAGAAGGATGCCGCGTGGGAGTTCGTGAAGTGGTGGCTGGCCGATCCGGAGAACGCGAAGCTGTGGGGAGAATCGAGTTTCAACATCCCGGGTAACCGGATCGCGGCGGAGGACGAGTTCTTCTCCGGCAACGAGCACATCAAGGGCGTGCTCGACACGCTGGAGTTCGCGACGATCCGTCCGACGTTTGCAGGGTATTCGCCGATGGAGGTCGACGCGCTGATCCCGAACCTGCAGCTCTTCATGGAAGGGAGCCAAAGCGCCGAGGAATCGCTCCAGCGCGCGCAGGAGGACGGAGACCGCATCCTTTCCGAGTACAACGTGTAGCAGATGACGGCTGGGAGGATGTGCCGCGAGCCGCAGCGCGTCCTCCCAGAGCCCTGTCATCCTGAGTAAAGCGAAGCACCCATCGCGACGCATGTTATCAGCCAGTACCGTTCGCCGGGACTTAATGTCGCTATGGATATCCTGGCTATCGGCTGGAATGGGATCCTGCCACTGCGCTTCGCGTCGGGTCCTCCGGCCGAGCCCGCAGGGTGAGAAGCGGGAGCGGGCCCTTGCTGCGGCTCAGGATGACGGGTTGTTGGGTACTTACCCGCCCCACGCCTCCGCCGCCTGCCGAATCCGCACCAGTGCTTCCGACAGCCTCTCCTCGGAGGCCGCGTACGAGAGGCGCAGGTACCCCTCGCCCGCCGCGCCGAAGCTCGTGCCGGAGACGCCCGCAACGCCGTATTCGTTCAGCAACCGCAGCTCGAACTCATCGCTCGTCATCCCGAACGACGAGATGTTCGGGAATGCGTAGAACGCGCCGGACGGCATGACGCAGGTGATTCCCGGGATGTCGTTCAGGCCGTCCACGATCAGCTTCCGCCGGCGCCGGAACGCCTCCCGGAACTCCGCGACGGCATCCTGCGGCCCGGTGAGGGCCTCGATCCCCGCCCGCTGCGTCGCGACGTTCGTGCAGGAGTTGCTGTTGACCATGAGCGTCACGACCGGCTCGACCAGGGGCTCGGGGAGCAAGCCGTACCCCAATCGCCAGCCGGTCATCGCGTAGGTCTTGGAGAACCCGTCGAGGATCACCGTGCGCTCCAGCATGCCCGGGAACGTCGCGATCGAAACGTGCTCACCCTCGTAGATCAGCTCGCTGTAGATTTCGTCCGCCAGGACAACGAGGTCATGCTGCACCGCCAGCTTCGCGATCCGCTCCAGATCCTCCCGGCTCAGGACGCCGCCGGTCGGGTTTCCCGGGCTGTTCAGGATCAGCAGCCGCGTGCGCCCGGTGATCAGGCTCTCCAGCTCGTCGACGTCGAGACGGAACTGGTTTTCTTCCCGCAGCGGGATCGGCACGGAGGTCGCGCCGGTGAAATCGATCATGGAGCGATAGATGGGGAAGCCGGGATCGGGGTAGATGGCCTCGTCACCCGCTTCGAGCAGCGCCAGGATCAGGAAGAACATGACCGGCTTGCCGCCCGGCGTCACGACAACCTGCTCCGGGGTGTAGCTTGCGCCGCGCGACCGCTGGATGTAGTTGGCAATCGCCGCGCGCAATTCCGGATCGCCGGCAGCGGCCCCATAGTGGGTCCAGCCGGACCGCAGCGCCTCCACAGCCGCATCGACGATGTTCGCCGGCGTGTCGAAGTCCGGCTCGCCGATCTGGAGCTTGACCACATCCCGGCCCTGCTCCTCGAGGGCACGGGCGCGAACGCCCACGGCGAACGCCGTCTCCGTGCCGATCCGTTCCATTCGTGAAGCCAGTCGAAGAGCGCCCATCAGTCTCCCTTTCCCCAAAACGGTGTACGAGATGCGTGCACGATACACCAACATTCCCCGCCAGAGGTGATGTATAGTGACCAACGAGATGCAAATGTATACACTAGACGAAGCAATGCGCCTGGAGAAGAGTTATCCGGGTGATCCCGCGATCGCTGAGATGCATGACGACGACCGTCACGGGAGACGGTCTTGTGGGGAATCCTGCCATGGCTGACAGAGGCCGGAGCGTTACCAGCACGCTCCAACCAATCGAGCGACGAAACCTGGGGTCGGATGTCTACCGCATCCTTCGCGACCGCATCCTCCGCCAGGAGCTGAAAGCCGGCGAGAAGCTGTCGGACCTGCGCCTCAGCAATGAGCTCGGCGTCAGCCGCACACCGATCCGCGAGGCGCTGCACCAGCTGGTTCAGGACGGTGTCGTGGTCGCCGAGCCGAACCGCGGCTTCTTCGTCGCCACCTTTAGCCAACGCGACCTCGAGGAGATCTTCGAGCTCCGTCTCGCCCTCGAGCTTTTCGCGGCGCGGCGGATCAGCCGCAAGGATCGCCAGGAGGAGCTGAAGCGCGCGCTCTTCGAGCTCGAGCACGTCGAGCGGCTCCTGCGCAACGCGGAGACGCCAGAAGAGCTGCAGGAGGCGGCGGACGCGTTCCTGAAGACCGACCGCGGCTTCCATAGCTGGCTGGTCTCGACCGCCGAGAACAAGCGCCTCGACGCGATCATCAACAGCATCTGGACCCAGATCGCGATCTTCCAGCAGATCGACTCGACCATCCCGGCGTGGGTCCACAAGGCCCTGAAGCAGCACCGCGAGGTCATCGAGAAGCTGCTCGAAGGCGATACCGAGGGCGCGACGGCCGTGATGGAACAGCACCTCCACGACATGCAGGACGAGGTGCTGGCCGACCACGCCGCCCAGCAGGCCGAGGTCGGGTAAGCAACCCATGTCGCAGCCCGACGATCGTGACCCGTTCGAGGAGTTCGCCGCCCGGCTCGCGGCGGCAGGAGGCTCGACAGCGATGATGTCGGGCCTCAACGATGTGGTGACGCTGATCCGCGAGGTACCCGGCGCGGGCGACGAGGAACCGGTCTGGATCAGCCATTCCGTCGACGCGGCGTTTCCAGGTCTGGCCGGGGTCCTGCGCGATGCCGGCATCGCCCATCAGCTCGCAGCTGGCGCCAGCGAGGTGCGGGACGCCGCGCTCGGCGTCACGGTCGCGGAGCTGGCGATCGCCGAAACCGGATCCGTGCTCCTGAACGAGCCGTCACTCGCGGATCGCTCGGTCGGCCTGATGACAGAGCGCCTGATCGTGCTCTGTCCGACCGACAAATTGGTGCCATCGCTGGACGAGGCTGCGCCGGTATTGCGCCGGATCGCCGTGAATGGGCCATCCTACTCTACCTTCGTCACCGGGCCGAGCCGCACCGCCGATATCGAGCGGGAGCTTGCGATCGGCGTCCAGGGTCCTGGAGTCCTCACCGTCGCATTCACCGGAGCATAGCCACCATGACGTTCACGACCGGCAAACCTCTCCTCACCACGGCATCACGAGGTCGCATGCCGCTGGAGCGCGTCGCGGTGCGCCTGCATCCGGAGGATGACGTCGCCATCGCCCGCGAGCCCCTCCTCCCGCGCACGACGCTGGTGGATGGCGAGCGCGAAATCGCCGTCGCCCAGATGGTCCCGCCGGGACACAAGATCGCCATCCGCCCGATCGGAGAGGATCAGCCGATCCGGCGATATGGCCAGGTGATCGGCTTCGCGTCAGTCGACATCGCTCCGGGGCAGCACGTTCACACGCATAACGTGGTCGTGCACCAGGGTGAACTGGATCTCGACTACGCCTTTTCGTCGGACATGAAGCCGGTCGACTATGTCCCGGAAACCGAGCGGCGCACCTTCATGGGATACCGTCGCGCGGACGGACGCGCCGGTACGCGGAACTACGTCGCGATCCTCGCCAGCGTGAACTGCTCGTCGACCGCGACACGGCGCATCGCCGACCACTTCCGCGACAAACCGATCATGGAGCAGTACCCGAATGTCGATGGCGTGATCGGCTTCCCGACCAAGGGCGGGTGCGGCACGCACTACGGCTCCTCGTACCTGGATCAGCTGCAGCGAACTATGGCCGGCATCGTCGATCATCCGAATGTCGGCGCCTACATCATCCTGAGTCTCGGCTGCGAGACGAACCAGCCAGAAGACCTGATCGAGACCACCTCGCTGAAGGAAGGAAAGCCCCTCGTCCTCACCATCCAGGAGGACGGCGGCTTCGAGGCGTCCGTCGCGGCCGGGATCGCCGCCGTCGAGCGCCTGCTTCCGGAGGCGAACGCGGCACAGCGCGAGCCGATCCCCGTCTCGGAGCTGATGGTCGCCCTCCAGTGCGGCGGCTCGGATGGCTGGTCCGGCGTGACGGCGAACCCGGCGCTCGGCCGTGCAGCCGACGAGATCGTGCGCCACGGCGGCACGGTCGTCCTCGGCGAGACGAGCGAGGTGTATGGCGGGGAGCACCTGCTGACCCGCCGCGCCATCTCGCCGGAGGCGGGCCAGAAGCTGGTCGACAAGATCCACTGGTGGGAGCAGTACACGTCGATGTTCGGCACCGAGATCGACAACAATCCGTCGCCCGGCAACAAGCTGGGCGGCCTGACGACGATCTACGAGAAGTCGCTCGGCGCGATCGCGAAGGCCGGGACCACCCCGATGACGGATGTCGTCGACTACGCCGAGCGGGTGACGGCGCGCGGCTTCGTCCACATGGACACGCCGGGGTACGACCCGGTCTCGGTCACCGGTCAGGTCGCCGGCGGATGCAACATCGTCTGCTTCACGACCGGGCGGGGCTCGGCGTTCGGGTTCAAGCCGGCGCCGTCGATCAAGATCGCGACGAATCCGGACCTGTACCGAAAGCAGGAAGCCGATATGGATATCAACGCCGGAAAGATGCTGGACGGCACGTCGCTGGACGAAATGGGTCTGGAGATCTTCGAGAGCATTATCGCCGTCGCCTCGGGCGAGCAGACCAAGAGCGAGCGGCAGGGCATCGGCGAGGAAGAGTTCAACCCATGGATCATCGGCGCGACGCTCTGACGACGCACGGCCGGGGAGGGACATCACATGGCATCCACAACCTCCACGCGTGAGCCCCATTCGCCCTCCTTCGAGGCGCTCTACGAGCAGGCGCTCGCGGACAGCCAGCTTTCCGGGAACCTGACGCGGTTCCAGCAGTCCTGGCGACAGACGCGGGACGGCAAGATGTCGGAGGTCGACTTCCCAGAGCTCCGCGCGTCGATGAAGGCGGCGAAGACCGAGGCGATCGACAACCTCGATAGGTACCTGAACCAGTTCATCGCCGCGGCAGAGGCAGCCGGCACGACCGTCCACCTCGCGGCGGACGCCGATGATGCGAACCGGATCATTCGCCAGATCGCGAGGGCCAACGGCGTCGAGGTCGTCGCGAAGTCGAAGTCGATGGTCAGCGAGGAGACCGAGCTGAACCACGTCCTCGTGGACGATGGCATCGACGTCGTCGAAACGGACCTTGGCGAATGGATCGTCCAGCTCCGAGAGGAACGCCCGAGCCATATGGTGATGCCGGCGATCCACCTGTCGCGCCAGCAGGTCGGAGACGTCTTCACGACGCACCTGGGTCACCCGGTTTCGCGGGACGACGTCGGCGAGCAGGTCCGCGTCGCGAAGGACGCAATCCGCGACGTCTTCTTCCGCGCGGGGATGAGCATTACCGGCGCGAACGCGCTCATCGCCGAATCCGGCACGGTGATGATGTGTACCAATGAGGGCAACGGTCGCCTGACCTCGTCCTTGCCGCCGGTGCATGTCGTCCTTGCGGGGATCGAGAAGCTCGTTCCTTCCTATGAAGATGCGATGACGCAGCTCCGGCTGCTCGCACGCAGCGCGACGGCGCAGCAGATCACCGTCTACACCACGTTCATCCAGGGGCCGACGCCCGGCCACCAGCAGCACCTCGTCCTGCTCGACAACGGACGCCGGACGATGCGCGACATGCCGGAGTTCCGCGAGGCACTGCACTGCATTCGCTGCGCTGCCTGCGCGAACGTCTGCCCGCCCTACCGCGAGGTCGGCGGCCACGTCTTCGGTCATATCTACAGCGGCGCGATCGGACTGGTGGTCACGCCGTTCTTCCACGGGATCGACGCCGTGGCCGGGCCGCAGAGCCTCTGCCTCTCGTGCAATGCTTGCGAGACGGTCTGCCCGGTCGGGATTCCCCTGCCCCGCCAGATCCTCGACGTGCGGAAGATGGTCGTTGCGCAGAAGGGCATGAAGCCGGTCAAGCGGGCGATCCTCTCTGCGTGGGCGAACCCGAGCGCCATGAATGTGCTGATGAAGATCGGTCGGCATGCCCAGAAACCGCTCGTCCGGAGAGGACTCATCCGGTCGAGAAAGATGCCGATCCTCAACAAGCAGACAAGATGGCGCAGTCTCCCGGCCCTCGCCGAGCAGCCGCTGCGGGAGCGCGTGGGGCGTTCGACACCAACCGAGGCACGCATCCCGAGCGCTGCGGCCGGCATGCGCGTCGCGCTTTTCCCCGGCTGCATGACGGATCGGCTCTATCCCGAGCAGGGCGAAGCCGTGATCCGCGTGCTGAACGCGCTTGGGGCGACCGTCGTGAACCCGCCGTCGCTGCACTGCTGCGGCTTGATCCCGAACAACTCCGGCGACACGGAACACGCAAGATACTTGTCGATCGCGACGATGGAATCACTGGAATCCATCGAGGCCGACGTCATCGTCTCGCCCAGCGCGAGCTGCGTCGCGATGATGGCCGACGACTACCTGCACCTGTTCCGGGACGATCCGGCACTCCATGCGCGTGCCGAGGCGCTTTCCGCGAAGATCATGGATTTCACCTCGTTCCTCGTGAACGTCGCGAAACTCGAGCCGGGTTCACTGGCGGCGCGGAACGGCGAGCGCCGGACCGTCACCTACCACGACTCCTGCCAGGGGCTGAACGCGCTCGGGCTCGGGCCGGAGCCGCGCTTCCTGATCGAGGAGGTCATGGGCGACGAGCTGATCGAGCTGGTCGAGAACCGGATGTGCTGCGGATTCGGCGGCTCGTTAAGCATCGAGCAGCCGGAGGTGGCGCGGCGGCTGATGGACCGCAAGCTGGACAACGCCCAGGCGACCGGCGCGATGACCATCGTCACCGACAACCAGGGTTGCATCATGCACCTGCGCGGCGGGATCGACGCCGAGGGCCGCCCGATGCGGGTTCGCCACATCGCCGAGCTGCTGGCGGAGCGGCTGCCCGACGCGTAGATTCACTCGCCATTTGACGGGTACAGTCGGCCACAAGGGTCGACTGTACGCATTTCATCGCGATCCGATACTGCGCCGCCTGGCTTGCCTGTCGATCGGGCGGCGGATAGGATGCATGCATCGACCCAATCGATACCACTCGTGGAAGGACGTCGCCCGTGTCCCTCGTTCGCTTCCGTGCAGATGAATTCGCCGAGCCGATGCTTGGCTGGCTCGAAGGCAACCGCATCACGCCATTCACCAACGACACGAGAACCCGAACCTTACGCGACTTGTTACAGCTGACCGCAGCGGATCTCGCCCCGGCCTTGGGGCATAGTCGTGGAGGCGAGAGTCTCGCCCTCAGCGACGCGCAGGTCCTCGCGCCAATCGACGAGCAGGAGGTCTGGGCGGCAGGCGTCACCTACCGCCGGAGCCGCGACGCCCGGATGGAGGAATCGACGCAGAAGGACGTCTACGACCTCGTCTACGACGCTGACCGTCCAGAGATCTTCCTGAAGGCGACGCCCCGCCGCGTGTCGGGCCCCGGCGAGCCCGTCGCCGTCCGCAGTGACTCGACGTGGGACGTGCCGGAGCCGGAGCTGGCGGTCGTCATCAACCGGCATGGCGAAATCGTCGGCTATACCGTCGGCAACGACATGTCGTCCCGCTCGATCGAGGGCGAGAACCCGCTCTACCTGCCGCAGGCGAAGATCTATGACGGCAGCGCGGCGCTCGGACCCGCAATCGCGCTCACCAGCGAGATTGGTGACCCGCTCCAACTCTCGATCCGCCTCGTCATCGAGCGCGACGGCACGGAGGCATTCCGGGGCGAGATCTCGTGCCAGGAGATCCATCGCTCGCTCGATGATCTGGCGCGGTATCTGTACCGGGGGAACACGTTCCCGAACGGCGCGATCCTGATGACCGGAACGGGGATCGTCCCGCCGGACGACTTCACGCTCACCGAGGGCGACACTGTTCACATCACCATCGAAGGCATCGGTACGCTCACGAATCCGGTGAAGACACTGGACTGCGGCGCGTAGGGTGAGCATGCCGTCCGTACCGCCGGAGCTTGTCTCCGGCGGTACGGACGGCGCTCTTGCCCTACCGCCCAGGCGGCACCAGGCTGGCCACGTCCTCCAGCCAGGCGTCGTAATCCGTGCCCACTGGCGGCACGAGCACGATAGAATCGGCGCCGGCCTCAGCGAGTCGCTGGATCGCCTCCACGCCCTGCTCGGGCGACCCCGCGATCGCAAGGTCGTCGAGCCACTCGTCGCGAATGGCAGCGGGTCCATCGACAGAGACACGGGCGAGGTCGTCGGCATAGGGCAGCATCGATGTCTGGACGCTGGCCTCGCCGCCGAGCATGGAGGCGGATGCCTCTCGCGCCACTTCGCGTGCGCCGTCCGGATCCGTCGCGCTGACGACCGCGTTGGCGTACACGGTCACCCGGTGGTGATCGGTCCGTCCGGCGGCCTTTACCCCGCGCGCGATGTGCTCGCGCGCCCAGGTGACGTAGGCTGGAGCCGAGTTCTCCGCCAGGATCGTCCCGTCGGCGCTGCGCCCGGCGACCTCCAGCGACTTTGGTCCGCGAACGCCGAGCGAGACCGGTGGGACCTGCTCGGGAGCGTCCTCCAGCTGCACGTCGCGCAGACGGACATACCGGCCATCGACGTTCAGGTTCTCGCCGCGCATGATCGCCCGGACCGCGCTGGTCGTCTCCTCGATGGACGCGAGCCATGATGCCGGGCGAGCGCCGACCTGCTCCATCCACTCCGCGACGCCATGGCCGATGCCGCCGTGGAAGCGCCCCGGGTACATCCGCGCCAGCGTCGCGAACTCCATCGCGAGGAACGCCGCGTTCCGGGCCACTGCCGGGACGATACCGAGCCCGACCGTGATGCGCTCCGTCGCCGCGAGCGCTGCAGTGGCCTGTGAGATGCCGCCAAGGTAGCCCCAGTCCTCGACGACCCAGAGCTCGTCGAACCCGAGCTCCTCGACGCGGCGTGCATAGGCCGGCAGCGACTCCGGGGCCTGTTCGCGGCGAAACATGACACCGAGATTGATGTGTTTGGCCATATTGCTCATACCTTTTTCTCCTCACCTACCCGGCTCAGGTGCTTCCGGTCAAGATCGAGCACCAGGGCGTCGGGCATCCGCAGGACGCTCCAGATCGGTGTGGGGTCCCGTTCCAGAACGCCAGCGAGATACCCGCACATCACCCGCCCGTGGGAGACCAGCGCGGGGAACCGGAAGCGCGCACGCGCGCGTTCGACGGCAGCCGCAAAGCGACGCCCAGCATCGGCCGATGACTCCGCACCCAGCACGATCTCGTCCGGCCGCCTAAAATGCTCCGCGACGACGTGCAGGAACTCATCATCGCTGAACCATGGAATCGGTCCGTTCCCCTGCTCGCGCAGGTCGTCGTCTTCCGACATCGGCACGCCCAGCGCGTCCACGATCGCTCGCGCCGTACCGACCGCCTTCGGCTCCGTGCTGGTGACCACGCCGTCGATGCCATGCGTGCGGAGCGTCCCGGCGAACGACGCGAGATCGGCCGCATAGCCTTCGTCCAGCCCCCACTCCCCGGGCGGACGCCCGGGGTCGATCACCGGCCGGGCATGCCGGACCAGCACGATCGACGCTCCCTCATAGCGATTTCGCGACACGATGGTCCCCTTTCCGTCGTGGTCGACTGCGGACTGGCATATGACACCATCATCCGTTATCCTCGCCCACTTCGTGGCAACGCGCATGCGGAGGCCGCGACGGGCAACGACGGCCCGCTGGAATACGTCAGGGATGAATATTGGTCAAGGCACCAGAGCTAACGAAAGAAAAGCTGCGCCTGCGACGCGATGAGTTACATCGCGCCGCCGAAGCCGCGGCGAACGGCCCCAGCGCCGAGGAGCATCTCGGAAGCGAATCGCCGAAGATCGTTGAGGATGCCTCGAAGCTGGGAGAGAAACGGCTCGTCCGGCCGCCTGTCGGGCATGCCATCACCTCCTTCGCGGGAGGCATGAGCATCAGCTTCGGCGCCGTTGCCATGGCGAGTGGCGCGGCGGCGGTGGGCGGATCCTTGGCGACACCGTCGCTGGGGCACCTGATCGGGGCACTCCTCTTCCCGATCGGGTTCGTGATCCTGCTGATCGGGAAGACCGAGCTCTTCACCGAGAACTTCCTGATCCCGGTCGTGGCCGTGATCAAACGGCGCGGCTCGATGACGCAGCTCGGCAAGCTGTGGGGGATCGCGCTGGCGTTCAACCTCCTCGGGGCGCTGGTGTTCGGATTCCTCATCTCCCGGGGACACGTCCTCGCGCCACAAATCGCCGACGAGATGATCGCGCTGGCGGAGAAGAAGGCGAGCTATGACCTCCAGACCGGTTTCGTGAAGGCGATCTTTGCCGGTTGGCTGATGACGACGCTCACGTGGCTGCTCATCGCCTCGAAGGGGCTCGGCGTCCAGCTGGCGCTGATCTGGATCATCGCGTCCACGATCGTCCTTGGCCAGTTCAACCATGTCGTCATCTCCGCCTCCGAGATCTTCATGGCGATGTATCTCGGCGCGGACATCACCCTGGGAGCATGGTTGACGTCGGCATTCCTTCCGGCGCTGGCCGGGAACCTGGTGGGCGGACTGGTCTTCGTGACGCTGATCCACTACATGCAGTCGCTCTTCCATCAGCCGGTGACCGACAACGCCTCGCTCGACAAGGCGATCAAGATCTAGCACCGGTCAAGGACGGGCGCGGGCGGTATCGCTACCGCCCGCGCCTTCGTGTGCAATGCCGCCTTCCATGGTCGCGTTTTCCAGGACCCGGCCGTCCCATCTACTATGATTAAGCTGCAACCCGGGGAGAGGCGAAACGCCCGGCCAATACGCCATGGATGACAGGCAGGTCATGCGAGAGCGACTTCATCTCGACGTCTACAACATCATCATCGCGCTCCTCGTGCCGGTGATCCTCCTGAGCGCGTGGGGCCTCACGGCCGCATACGAGCGGAACGAGCGAGCGCGGCAATGCGAGGACGCGTTGACGTACCTGGCGGAGGTCACCGAGAACGCATCGCTCTACACCTCGGCCGGGTCGCTCGAAGAAGCGGATGACTGGGTCGACGCGATCACCCAGCTTTCCGTGCCGGAACCGGCCAGGGACCTGCATGACGCGGCGACCTCCGCGATTTCGTTTGCCGCGACCGTCGATATCGAGACGGACCTTCGGCAACCGGGCGATCTCTACGAGCGCCTGCCGGCGTTCCAGGACGCCCTCGGTGAGGGCCGGGAAACGCTGGAGACCAAATGCCCGGATACCGCGCCGCTGATCGCCGACGCCTTCCCGATGTATTTCCGTAACGAGGGACAAGAATGACCGATTCACAGAAGACGCCGACGCTCACCCACTTCGACGAGGCGGGAAACGCCCAAATGGTGGATGTGGGCGACAAGGCGGAGACGAAGCGGATTGCCGTGGCGACCGGCCGCATCCGCATGGAGCCGGGCACGGTTGCGCTGATCCGTGAAGGTCGCGCTGAGAAGGGCGATGTGCTGGGCGTCGCGCAGGTTGCCGGGATCATGGCCGCGAAGAAGACGCCGGACATCATCCCCATGTGCCACCCGCTGATGCTGACGAAAGTGGACCTTCGGTTCGAGGTGCTGGAGGACGCGGTCGCCATCCGGGCGGAGGTCCACACCCGGGGCAAGACGGGCGTCGAGATGGAGGCGCTCAGCGCGGTCAGCGCGGCTGCCCTGACGATCTACGATATGGTCAAGGCTGTGGACCGTGGCATGGTGATCGAGGCCATCCAGCTAGAGTCCAAGGAAGGTGGCAAATCCGGTGACTGGAAACGCAGCTGACAAGAAGCAGGTCGGGAAGACCTGGTACCAGGTCAGGGATGAGATGACCGACGAGCCAAAGGGATACATCACCGTGGACGGTGAGACGAGAGACATGGACGAGCAGACGAGCAAGAGCGTGCAGGACGCGTTCGGGCAAGACCTGATGGTCCGGGACGGCGAGGTCCTCGAGGAGCTCGGGGGCGTCTGCTTTGACGGCGTCTGCACGATCGCGCCGGGTGATCCGGACCATAACCAGATGGTGTTGCGCAATCTCGGAGCGCTCACGGGGCTTCGCCCTTCCGCATCCGGTACCGACGACGAAATCGGGAACGAAACGCACGATAATTTCACCAGCATCCCGGTTTCGGCGTACACTTGCGGGTGAACAGGAACGGTCAGAGCGAAACAAGGTCGTTGGGGAACGGGCTCGCTCGCCGGAGAGATGGAGACGGGACCCGGGGATCACCCCGCGTTCATGGTGGAGAGGACGAGATCAATGGCCTCAGTGTCGAACCGTAGTCGCGTCAACCTCGGCGCAGGCGTCATTCCGGGAACCGAGCGTTTATTCTGGTACTTCCTCCGGGTGTCTGGCGTCCTGTTGATATTGCTGGCGGGCGGCCATCTCGTCATCACCCACTACATCAACGTCCCGTCCGAGACCACGTTCGAGTTCGTCGCCAACCGCTGGGCGAACCCGTTCTGGATCACCTTCGACCTCCTGCTGCTGTTCGCCGCGCTGTGGCACGGCATGATCGGCCTGCGCCTTGCCGCCACCGACCTGATCCGGAACAAGGGCTGGCGGCAGATCGCGTTCGGGACGATCTACGCGCTGGGCATCATCTTCACCGTGCTGGGCGTCGTCAACATCTTCACCTTCGATGAAGAAGCCGCGCGCAACAACGAAGGGCCGCTCTCCGGCGCCATGTGGTTCGGTGACCTGATCGCCGGCTCGCTCTTCGTCTTCGCTGCAATCATCTATATCGCCGTGATCGTGCTGGCGGTCTGGATCTTCAAGAACCTTCGCGGCGGCATCGTCCCGATTTACAACGGTGATGTCGGCCAGTACGCCTGGGTCCTGCATCGCGCAACGGGCATCGGCGTCACGTTCTTCCTGCTTATCCACATCATCGACATCATGCTGATCGGCTGGGGCCGCGACGTCTACGACCACACGGTGAGCTTCTACGCGAACCCGTTCATCATCCCGATGGAGATCATGCTCGTCGGCGCGGTGATCTACCACACGCTGAACGGCATTCGCGTCATCGCGATCAACTTCAGCGCGAAGGGCCCGGTCCGCGAGAAGACGGCGTTCTGGTGGGTGCTTGCGGCAACGGTGCTCCTGACGATCCCGAGCGGCATCGTCATCCTGCTCCACGAGCTGTAGGGATCGAATCCCGCCGTCACCATGTGAGAACAGAACAACGGGCGGGAGGTGATGCACCTCCCGCCCGTTTTTGTATGCCCCGGCACGGCTCCTGCCATTGAGTACCGCAGACGGAGGCCACGAGGCTTCCCCTGACATGCATGACCGGGATGACGACTGGTCCTCCCCCACCACGGTAGAAACGCACATGGAAGCCATCGACGATCCGAAACAGGCGGCGGAAGAGGCCGGTCTCCGATATATGACCGACGACCGTCCCGGCATCACCCGCCGTGGCGCCGGGAAGGGATTCTCCTACCGCGACGCGCAGGGCGAGCGGATCACCGACAAGAAGACGTTGGAGCGCATCAAGGCGCTCGCCATTCCGCCCGCATGGACCGACGTCTGGATCTGCCCCTCGCCGAACGGCCATATCCAGGCCACCGGGCGCGACGCCAAGGGCCGCAAGCAGTACCGCTACCACGAAAAGTGGCGAGAGACGCGTGACGAGACGAAGTACGAACACATGCTCGCCTTCGGCGAGGCGCTTCCGCGCATCCGCGAACGGGTCGACGCAGACCTTCGCAAGCGTGGGCTGCCGAAAGAAAAGGTCGTCGCGGCCGTCGTGCACCTCCTCGAGTCGACCCTCATCCGCGTCGGCAACGACCAGTACGCGAAAGAGAACAAGTCATACGGCCTGACGACGATGCGGGACCGCCACGTCGACATCGATGGCTCGACAATCTCGTTCAGCTTCAGCGGCAAGTCCGGCATCGAACACGAGATCGACCTGCGGGATGCGCGGCTCGCACGCATCGTCAAACGCTGCCAGGACATCCCGGGCCAACACCTCTTCCAGTACGTTGACGAGGAGGGCCAGCGCCAGGAGGTCGACTCCTCCGACGTGAACGCCTACCTGCAGGATGTGACTGGCGAGCGCTTCACCGCCAAGGACTTCCGGACGTGGGCGGGCACCATGCTGGCGGCGGAGGCGCTCGCCGGATTCGAGGAGTTCGATTCGGAAGCGACCGCGAAGAGCAACGTGGTCGCCGCGATCGAGTCCGTATCGAAAAAGCTCGGGAACACGCCGTCCATTTGCCGGAAATGCTATGTGCACCCGGCGGTGATCGACGCGTACCTCGAAGGAAACACCGTGTTGACGCTGGAGCAGCGGGCGGAGCAGGAGCTGCAAGAGCACCTGGCGGATCTCGCACCCGAGGAGGCCGCCGTCCTGACACTGCTGCAGCAGCGCCTGCGCGGAGCGGCGGCCCGCTGACCGGCTAGCCCCAGGCCCGCTGGATCTTGCGACAGGCGGCGATCACTGCTTCCATATCCTCGTCCGACCCGAGCAAGACGTCTTGCGGAAACCAGATCGTCGTTTCCCCGGCGTCCTCAGCGTTCGGGACCTCGGCAAGATTCGACAACGCATCCTCACCGAACCGCTGTCGCAGCGCGTTCTGGATCGCCTTTTGGTAGGTCAACGGCACGTAGCCGCCGCTGGACTTAACCCCCTCGGCGTTGAGCGCCGCCAGGAAATCCTTCCGATCATGCCCGCCAAATGCGGCCGGGTCGTATCGGGTCTGGAAGAGATGCCATGAATGGCCGGTGACGCGCTCATCGACGTGCAGCGGCGTGAGACCAGGGATTTCCGAGAGCCCCGCGATCAGCATCTCGGCGCTACGCTGACGGCGATCCATCGTTTCGGGAAGGCGCTCGAGCTGGGCGAGCAGGATCGCGCCTTGCCACTCGGTCATCCGAAGGTTCTTGCCCGGCAAGTCATGCTGGTACCAGCCACCGTCGGGCACCCGGCCGACATTGTGGAGCGACCAGGCCAGACCATAGAGATCGCGGTTGTTGGTGATAACGATGCCGCCCTCCCCGGCCGTGATGTTCTTGCTGGCCTGGAAGCTGAACGTCCCCATATCGCCGATCGCCCCGACCGGCTGTCCCTTCCACGACGACCCCCAGGCCTGGCAGGCATCTTCGAGGACAGGGATCCCATGCTTCCTGGCGACCTCGAGCACCCCGTCCATATCCGCCGGCTGGCCACCGATGTGCACCGGCACGATCGCCTTGGTGCGCTCCGTGATCGCGGCCTCGATCCGGGCCGGGTCGATGTTGTTCGTGCGCGGGTCGATGTCCACGAACACCGGGCGGGCTCCCACTGAAAAGGCGGACGCAGCGGTCGCGATGAACGTGTAGGCGGTGGTGATGATTTCGTCACCGGGCTGGACGCCCAGCGCTTCCAGTCCCACCTCGAGTGCGAGCGTGCCGTTCGGGACACATACTCCGTATTTCGCTCCCTGGAACGCGGCAAACCGCTCTGTGAACGTGGCGACCTTGTCGCCGGTGAGCTCGCTCCAATTGCCGCTGTGCAGCACCTCGAGGAGCAATTCTTCCTCCCTCTCCCCGAAGACTGGCCAGAAGGGCCAGCTCCCCGGCCTCGCTGGTGCTCCGCCTTCGATCGCCAGTGTCTCAACCATGGAATCGCTCCTCGCCGTATCAGGACCTGCATTGGCGTGTGCCTGCGAACGCGCTTCTGGTTTATGGGCTGAACTATTGGGCGATAGTACCGGTTCCGCACCCGGTGTCAACCCTCTCCAGGTACCTGTATCGCCGCGATCTGGCTCTATTTTCGGTCCAATTGACACCGTTTCACCGGAGATGCTAGCATCGTCGCATCCAATATTGTTTGGACGATGAACGAATACGCGATTCGAGGGGCCACTCTCCCGGAAATCGGGGCCGGAACCGGATCGCACGCGAAGGAGGACGCCCGCGTCGTTTGGTGACGTCACTTGGCAACTACCGGTTATCCCGGAGCCAATTCGCTTGTTGTCTATCTCATGTTTCGGTAGGGACCGTATTGGGGTCACGCCTCCGACAGGGGTGATCCAGGGAGAGAACACATGAGCCAGGAGTTCCTTCGTCCGTCGCAGCGCCTGTCCCGGCGCCGATTCGCCGGCGTCGTCGCCGGCGTGGCCGGGGCTGTCGCCGCTGCCCGGGGAACCGCGTTCGCTGGTCCCGGGTTTCGCGTACGGGCGAAGGCCGCCAACGCGCAAGACGGTGCCATCTTCCGGATGCAGTACGCGAACCTCACCACACTGGACCCCCATTTCGTGGGCGACGGCATGTGGTTCGTGGGCGAGGGTTTGCTCGAGGGCCTCACCCAGATGTCGGCCGACGGCAAGGAGGCCGTTCCGGCGGCCGCAGAGTCATGGGACATCTCCGAGGACGGCACGACCTACACCTTCCATATTCGGGAATCCGGCTGGTCGAACGGCGATCCGGTCACGGCGAACGACTTCGAGTGGACCTACCAGCGGCTGCTCAACCCCTCGTTCGCATCGGCCGGCAACACGGTGGGCGCCAACTCCTTCCAGCCGCTGATGGGCATCACCGGCTCGCGCGAATACTTCGGCGGCACGATCACCGATTGGGAAGATGTCGGGATCACGGCGGTGGACGAGAAGACGCTCGAGATCACGCTCGATGCGCCGAACGCGGAGTTCCCGCTGCTGCTGACGCACCCGTCGATGCTCCCGCTCCACCAGGCAACACTGGAATCCACCGACGAATGGGTCCTGCCCGAGAACTGGGTCGGGAACGGCGCGTTCACGCTGGAATCGTGGACGATCAACACCGAGATGACCCTGGTGCCGAACGAGCACTATTGGGACCGGGAGAACGTCCATCTGGCGGGGATCCATATCAACTTCGCCGGCGAGGGCGCCATCGGGTTCGAAGCCGGCGAGCTGGACATGGTCGGGCTCCAGCCAGCGGATATCATCCGCTTCCAGGCCGATCCGGAACTCGCGGACATGCTCAAGAGCGCGCCGGCGGGCTCCGTTGGCTACCTGGCGAAGCTCCGCAGCAAGAACCCGATCCTCGACGACATCAACATCCGCAAGGCGCTCTCGCTCGGCATGGACCGGGACGTGGTGGGCACCGTGCAGCCGCAGACCCGCGTTGCGCGCCAGCTGATCCCGGATAGCGTCGCCGGTGTCGACCCGGAACACGACACGCCCTTCGACCTGGAGCAGGCACGTCAGCTCCTGGCCGACGCCGGGTATCCCAATGGCGAAGGATTCCCCGAGATCAAGATCCTTCACGGCGTCGAGAGCATCGCGGTCGAGGCGCTGGCCGACACGTGGAAGGAACACCTCGGGATCAACGTCAAGGTGGATCTCGTCGAGCCCGGCGTCTACGTCGAACGGCGCTGGGCGGTGCAGGAAGAGGACTATATCGGGTTCTACTTCGGGACCTTCGGCTCGCCGCCGGCCTGGAGCGCCTGGGTCGGAAACCTCTGGAGCCCGCAGTTCATGCAGGAATTGAGCCTGCCACAGGAGATCTGGGCGGAATACCAGGCGGTCCAGAACGACATCGAACTGGATCCGGCCGAGCGGAACGAGCAGCTTGCGGCGCTCCGGGCGGAGCATGCGTCGGAGGAGACGAAGGCGTTCGAGGAAGCCGCGCTGAAGGTATCCACCCTGAGCGACTCCGAGGAGCAGATGGCGGCCTTCCGCGAGGCCGCGCGGATCCGGCAGGAGAGTTACCTCGTCCTGCCCTTCTTCTATAACGATGCGTACTGGGCGCAGCAGCCGAACGTCGACGGCATCAATTACCTCCAGGGCGGAGTCCACTTCTATTACAAGACCATCACGAAGAGCTGATCCATCAGGACAGAACACCTCCAGAAGCAACCGGCCGCGATGGTGCGGCCGGATCCCGCCCGGGGAAGGGCGCTGGGTGATGGCGGGGCATGCGACGATCTCGTTGAAGCATGGTGAATCACCAGGAATGAGCAGGGTATTGGCATGCGAATCCGAACCTCCCAAACACGACCAACCACCTCGCGCCGCAACTTCGTCGCCGAAGCCGCCGGAATCGCCGGCGCGGCAATCGCAACTCCTGCCTTCGCCGGGCCCGGGTTCCTCGCCCGGGCGACGGCGGCCAGGACGCAGGATGGGGCGGTTTTCCGGATGGGGTTTCCCAACTTCCCCACGCTCGATCCGCAGTTCGTCACGAACGGCATGTGGTTCGCGGCCGAAGGGCTCCTGGAAGGCGTGACAAAACTGGCGGAAGGAGGCACGGTCGCCGAGCCAGCCGCCGCGGAGTCGTGGGAGGTGTCCGATGATGGACTCACCTACACCTTCCACATTCGCGAGCACAACTGGTCGAACGGCGACCCGGTAACAGCGAACGATTTCGAGTGGTCCTACCAGCGCCTCCTGACACCGTCGAGCGCCGGTGCCGGCGTCACGCTTGGCGCGAATTCGTTCCAGCCCGCGCTCGGAATCGTCGGGGCAACCGATTTCTTCGCGGGGCGCATCGAGAGCTGGGACGAGGTCGGCATCACGGCGATCGACGACCGCACGCTGGAGTTCCAGCTCGAGTATGCGAACGCCGAATTCCCCCTGCTACTCACGCACCCGTCCATGCTGCCGCTCCACCAGGCGACGGTCGAGGCAAGCGAGGAGTGGATCCTTCCGGAGAACTGGGTCGGAAACGGTCCATTCGTCCCGGAAAGCTGGTCGATCAACACCGAGATCCGGCTCGTTCCCAATGAGGAGTATTGGGATCGCGAGGCGGTGACGCTCGCGGCGGTCGAGGTCGCGCTCGCCGAGACCGCGGCTGGCGAGGCAGCGATCGCATACGAGTCGGGCGAGCGGGACTTTGTCTCCCTCAGCCTCGCGGACGTGGTTCGCTTCCAGGCGGACCCGGAGTTGTCCCAGGAGGTACACAGCGCGCCGGCGGGTACCGTGGCATACCTCGCGACGCTGCGAAGCAAGAATCCGATCCTGGAAGACGTCAACATACGCAAGGCGCTCTCGCTCGGCATGAGCCGTGACGTGATCGGCCAGATCTTCCCCAACTCCCGGGTGGGACGTCAGCTGGTGCCGGACAGCCTCGAAGGCTGGAACGAGGACCACAACACACCGCAAGACATCGAGCAGGCGAAGCAGATCCTCGCCGATGCCGGGTATCCCGACGGTGAAGGCTTCCCCGAGGTGAAGATCCTCTTCAACGCCGAGAACATCGCGATCGAGGCGCTGGCGGATACATGGCGCGAGAACCTGGGTATTACCGTTGGGCTGGATATGGTCGAAGCCGGTGTCTACGTCGAACGGCGTTGGGCGGTGCAGGAAGAGGACTATATCGGGTTCTACTTCGGCACCTTCGGCTCCACACCGACCTGGAGCACCTGGGTTGCCAGCCTGTGGAGCCCGCAGTTCATCCAGGAGTTCAGCCTGCCCGCCGACGTTTGGGCGCAGTACCAGGAAGTCCAGACGAACACGGACCTGACGCCCGCCGAGCGGAACGAGCAACTACTCCAACTTCGGGAGGAGAACGCATCGGAAGCATCGAAGGCGTTCGAGCAAGCGGTCGAGGACGCGTTCACGATCGCGGACCCGGACGAGCAGCGCGCGGCGCTACAGGAGGCAGCGCTCCTCCGCCAGGAGACGTACCTGATCCTGCCGTTCTACTACGTCGATGCTTTTTGGGCCCAGAAGCCCGAGGTTGGTGAGATCGACTACATCCAGGGCGGGCTGCACTTCTATTACAAGACACTCTCCAAGAGTTAGGTCGCGCGGGATGTGCCGACATTCGGTTTCGGCACATCCCATCATGGCCGCCCGGGTGCCTCGGGCCGTATCGCGGAGGCACCCGAGCGGGATTCCACGGATTCCCGGAGGTGCCGATTGGCCCGATTCATAATCATGCGACTGATCCGGATTGCTGTGTCGATCATCGTCGTCTCGATGATCACTTTCGCGTTGCTCCAGGCGGCTCCGGGGAATTTCGCCGACATCCAGCGCGTGGCCAGTGGCGCGACGGGCATGAGTCCCTCGCAGTCGGCGGAAGTCATCGGCGAGATTCGCCAGCGATACGACCCCGATCTCCCCGCGTGGCAGCAGTACCTCAACCTCATGAAGGGCGCGGTTGTCTGGGACTTCGGTCCGTCCCAGGGCTATCCGAACCTGACCGTGCAATCGATCATCGCGCGGGCGTTCCCGGTCACCGTCGTGCTGGCCGCCGTCTCCGTAGCGATCGCCGTCCTGATCTCGGTGCCACTCGGCGTCCTGACCGCCGTGAAGCAGAACACCTGGATCGACTATGTCTCCATGTTCATCTTCACCGTCGGCCGCGCGGTGCCGAATTACCTTGTCGCCCTGTTCCTTATCCTGCTCTTCGCCCGGGAGCTCAGGTGGCTCCCGACGCGCGGCTGGGGCAGCATCGAGGAAGCCATCCTGCCGATCTTCGCCCTCACCATCGGCTCGATCGCATTGCTCTCACGCTACGTCCGCTCCAGCATGATCGACACGCTGCGGCAGGACTACATCATGACCGTCCGCGCAAAAGGCGGGAACACGAACGCGGTCGTCGTCAAGCATGCGCTGCGTAATTCGATGATCCCGTTCGTCACGGTCGTCGGCCCGTACCTCGCCGGCTTGATGACCGGTACGGTCTTCATCGAGTCGATCTTCGGCATTCCCGGCCTCGGCGGCTATTTCGCCGACGCCGCGCGCACCCGCGACATGCCCCTGCTCATGGGATCCACCATCTTCTTCGCGCTGATCCTCATGGGCACGAACCTCCTCGTCGATATCATCTACCGCATCCTCGACCCGAGGATCGCCTTTGAATCAGGACGGAAGTGATGGCTGTTCTCTCCCCTACCGTCGATGCCTTCGAGGAGAACGTCGAGGGATCCGGACGTTGGAAAGCGGCGTGGCGACGCTTCCGGCGGAACAAGCTGGCGACGATTAGCCTGGTCTTCGTCGCCCTACTGGTGCTGACGGCGGTCTTCGCGCCGCTCATCGCACCCTATGCCTACGACGACACCGACTACATCGCCCGCCGCGTCGGGATCGGCTCCGAGGGACACCTCCTGGGCACCGACGAACTGGGACGTGACGTCCTGAGCCGCCTCATCTACAGCGTCCGCACCGCGCTGGTGATCGCCATCGGCGCCGAGGCAGTGGCGCTGGGTCTCGCCATCGTCGTGGGCCTGCTTGCCGGCTACGTCGGCGGCAAGCTCGACGACCTGCTCATGGCCATCACCGACATCATGTTCGTCTTCCCGTCGTACCTGCTGATGATCATCTTCGTCACCGTCTTTGGCCGGAACGAACTGACAATCTTCCTCGCCATTGGCATCAGCTCATGGGTCGGCACGGCCCGGCTGGTTCGCGCAGAGGTGCTGCGCCTCAAGAACCAGGAGTTCGTCGAGGCCGGCAAGGCGATGGGAGCGAGCGGCGCGACGATCGCGCTGCGCTACATCATGCCGAATGCCTGGGGCCCACTGCTCGTCTCGCTGAGCTTCGGTATCCCGGGCGCGATCATGGCCGAATCCGGCCTCGCGCTGCTCGGCCTCGGCGTGCAGCCGCCAACACCTTCTTGGGGGTCGATGATCCAGGACGGCTTGCAGTGGGTGCTGGTCTCCCCTCACCTGATCCTCGCGCCGACCATTCTCTTCACGCTGACGATGCTCGCATTCACGTGGATCGGCGACGGCCTGCGCGATGCGTTCGATCCCCAGGAGTAGCCCGGTGACAGATATCCTTCTCGACGTCCAGGACCTGCAGACGCGGTTCCGGCAGCACGACACCACTGTCCACGCGGTGAACGGGCTCTCCTACACCGTCCACGAAGGCGAAGCGGTCGCGATCGTCGGCGAGAGCGGGAGCGGCAAGAGCGTCGGCGTGCGCTCGCTCCTGCGCCTGCTCCCCGGCAATGGCGAGATCGTCGGCGGCAAGGCCATATTCCGGGGAACGGATTTGCTCTCGCTTTCGCAGGAGCAGCTGCGGCGGGTTCGGGGCAAGGACATCTCGTTCATCTTCCAGGACGCGATGACCGCGCTGAACCCGACGATGACGTTGAAGAAGCAGTTGACCGAGCACCTTCTTTGGCACGGCACCGCGAAGAACCCGGGTGAGGCTGTCCAGATGGCGAAGGACGCGATGGTCGATGTCGGGCTGGACCGTCCAGAGGTGCGGCTGAAGCAATACCCCTTCCAACTCTCTGGTGGCATGCGCCAACGCGCCATGATCGCGATGGCGATGGCCAGCAACCCCAGCCTGCTGATTGCCGACGAGCCGACGACGGCGCTCGATGTCACGCTGCAGCGGCAGATCCTCGATATCCTCAAGCGCAAGAAGCAGGAGGGGATGTCTATCATCCTGATCACGCACGATCTCGGCGTGGCGCGCTATTTCTGCGACCGCGTCATCGTCATGTACGCCGGGCGGGCGATCGAACGTGGTTCGACGAAGGACCTGCTGACGACACCGGCCCACCCGTACACCACCGGCCTGTTGAACTCGACGCTGGAGCTGGGCATGGCCGGAGCAGATCTCCACCCGATCCCCGGGAACCCGCCCAATATGGCGCGACTTCCGAAGGGATGCCCCTTCGCCGCGCGCTGCCCGATCGCGGAGGAACGGTGCGTCCAGGAGCCGCAGCCACTGCGCCCCATCGCATCCGGCCGCGACGCTGCCTGCTGGAAAGTCGCCGAGGGCGTGGACCGGGTCGCGCCCGCACGTGACGTCGTCGATTCTCGACCAGAGGAGACGCGCAGTGCATCCTGAAGCCCCTCGCGCGCCTGGCCTTCGTCTCGTGCGGCGGCCCCAGGAGAACACCCAGATGCTGCTCAGCGTTCGTGACCTGACAAAGACCTTTCACCTGCCTGGCGGGGAGACGATGACGGCCGTCAACAACGTCAGTTTCGACCTCGCCAAAGGCGACACCCTCGGGGTCGTTGGCGAAAGCGGCAGTGGCAAGTCGACGCTGGCCCGCCTGATCCTGCGCCTCCACGAGGCGTCGAGCGGTAGCATCACCTTCGACGGCATCGATGTCCGGAAGGCCGACGCCGCGACCATGCGGCAGCTCCGATCCCGCATCCAGGTCGTGTTCCAAGACCCGTACAGCTCGCTCATGCCGCACTACTCGGCGCTGGACAATGTCGCCGAGCCGCTACGGCTGCATAAACGGGGCAACAAGAAGCAGCGGCGAGACCGGGCACGCGAGCTGTTGAACATGGTCGGGATCAACCCGGCGATGGCCAACCGTTTCCCGAACGAGTTCAGCGGCGGCCAGCAGCAGCGAATCGCCGTCGCGCGGGCACTCGCCCTGGATCCGGAGCTGTTGGTCTGCGACGAGCCGACATCGTCGCTGGACGTCTCGATCCAGGCCCAGATCCTGAACCTGCTGAAGGACGTCCAGCAAAAGCTCGGCATCTCGATGATCTTCATCTCGCACAACCTCGCCGTGGTCGAGCACCTGACGACGCACGTCGCCGTCATGTACCAGGGTCGCGTGGTAGAGATGGCACCGACGCGGAGCCTGTTCGACAATCCGCGCCACGGCTACACGCGCCGACTCCTGAGCGCCGTGTTGCCGGTTCGCAATGACGTCAGCGGCGAGATCGTCACCTGGGAGAGCGCCCAGCCGCCCGTCGGCTCGGTCGACGGCGTGGACCCGGTGCCAGGTGTGTTCCTGAACGAGGTTGCCCCGGGCCATTTCGTGGCAATGGAGCGTGACCAGTCACCAGACAGCGATACGATCGTCGCCTCTTGACACCCTGGAGCTCCAACTCTAGGATGCCGGAAATCGTTCACCTATTGAACCAAATGCCAGCCGGCGAGGGAGGCTCCGTCCATCATGCGTCTCTGTATCCTGACCGACGCCGAGGGAACCGCGGGGGTCGTCGATTTCTGGGGCTACAGCCGCCCCGGATTCCGCTACCACGAGGTCGCCCGCGAGCTCGTGACGAAAGAGGTCAACGCGGCGATCGAAGGCGCTCTGGAGGCCGGCGTGACGGAGGTGCATGTCATCGACGGACACGGCCCCGGCTGCATGAACCTCGAGCTGTTGCACCCGGAGGCAACGCTCCTCACCGGCCGGCCGATCAGGTACCCGTTCGGCGTCGACGAGTCGTACGACCTGATGTTCATGACGGGCTACCACGCGAAATCGAACACGGACGGCGGTCACCTGAGCCACAGCTGGGCCATGCTCGTGGAGGAGATGTGGATCAACGGCAACTCCATTGGCGAGATCGGCACCTGGCTGCTCTTCGCCGGCCAGCTCGGCATCCCGGTTCCCCTCCTGACAGGCGACCAGGCGGCATGCGACGAGGCGCGCACCCTGATCCCGGATATCCGCACCGTCGCTACCAAGGTCGGCTGGAAGTCCGGCCCGGCCACCGGGCTCACCGAGGACGGCAACCGCAGCCACAACGGCGGCGCGACCCATATTCACCCGGAGAAGGCCCGGGCGCGCATCCGCGAGGCGGCCACACTCGCTGTCCACGAGGCCTCGTCCGTCTCGTCCTATCGGGTAGACCCGCCCTACCAGATCGTCACCATCCAGCGCCCGCAGGATGAAAACGACCCGCACCTCATCTCGCGTTGCGTCGCCAACGATGCGCGGGAGATCATGACGGTCCCGCGCGAGTGGACCCCGCTCGAAGAAGACCTCGCAACCGTGGTGAAACGCATGAACACAACCGGACGACTCGACGTCCAGGGAGCACACGCATGACCAGGATCGGAATTGTTGGATCGGACAACTCGCACGCCATCGCCTATTCCAAGCTCGCGAATATCGAAGGCCGCGCCGGAGACAGCCGCGTCGTCGCGATCAGCGGCCCGGACCCGGAGCGGACGAAGGAAGTCGCCGGTCTCGGCCAGATCCCGGAGATCGTCGAGCGGCCGGAGGACATGATCGGCAAGGTCGACGCGATCCTCGTCGTCCATCGCCACGGAGACCTGCACGCGGAGCACGCGATCCCGTTCCTCAAGGCCGGCATCCCGGTCTACGTCGACAAGCCGTTCGCGATCTCGCTGGATGACTGCCAGGCGATGCTGGATGCCGCCAGCGAGGGCAATGCCCTCCTGACGTCGTATTCGTCGCTGCGTTGGGCGCCAACCACTGACGATCTGGCAGACAAGATGGTATCGCTCGGCGACATCCGTGTCGGGCAATTCGCCGGTCCGTGCGACTTCGAGAGCGAGTACGCCGGGCCGTTTTTCTACGCTACGCACGTCGCGGAGATCGCCTTCCGCCTGATGGGGGACGATGTCAGGACCGTCCAGGCGACGCGATCCGGAAAGAATGTGGCGGTGAACCTCACGTTCTCGAACGAGGCCATCGCGACGTTCTCCTACCTCGGGGACGCTGCCTATCATTTCCACGCCACGCTGTTCGGCACCAAAGACTTTGCCGCCGCCGAGATCATTGCCGGTGACGACGCCTATGCCGAGGGATTGAATCTCTTCCTCGACGCCGTGAAATCCGGCAAAGCCCCGCTCACCGCGCAGCAATTGCTGACGCCGATCGCGTTCGTCCACGCCATGCAGGAGTCGCTCGCGTCGAACGGATCGGTGGTCGATCTCCCCAAGATGCCTTAGTCAACCCTTCTCTACATGACGTCATACAGGCGGGGCGCAGGCATTTCGGACACCCCGCCTGTTTGACGCGATCCTGTCACTGCGATACGCTAAGTTCACTCTCAGAACAAAGTTACGGGGTGGGCGCTTGTGTCGACTCCAAGCGACAACCAAGCGAGGCCGCTGGATCACCTCAGGGGGTCCTTGGCCGATGGAGGGACTCGAGATGACAGTTCGGACGAACCGACGTCGGTTTATTGGTGGCGCAAGTGCCCTCACAGCAGCCAGCGTGGTCACACCGGCATCAGCATCGACGAATCGCTCTCCTGCCACACATCGATTTAGCGCTCAAGAAGACACCATGGAGGTGTCGGGTATCCGTTTCATCTACAGTTCGCCCCCTCCTCTGGATGGGCGTGGCCTGCAGATGATCAATGAGCGATTCAACTTCGACTATTCCCCGCAGTTGGTTCCCGTGGCGAGCTATACGGAGCGACTCTCGACCCAAATTGCGGGAGGCGACATCCCGGACATCATCGTCTTCCAGCTGAATGATTCCAACTTCTATCGCTGGGCGGACGACGGAGCATTCATCGACCTGAGCGACTACGTCGATGACTATGAATCGTTTTCCTATGTCGATGAGGCAACCTGGAACTTTGGAAGAACTGCAAACGGGCTTTTTGCTATCCCGCAGTATTACCCACCCTACTCACTCACCGCTTCGATCCGCAAAGACTGGCTGGACAATCTGGGTCTCGACATCCCCACGAACTACGGCGAGCTCCGTGAGGTTGCGGTGGCATTCACCGAAGGAGATCCGACCGGGCAAGGTCGCCGTACCTACGGGCTTGCCATGTCCCAAAACATCAATCCCCATTACGCAATGAATGCCTATTGGACTCCGGGTGCCTGGTACCACCGTGATGACCAGGATCGGCTGATCCCTGGCTGGGCTTCAGAAGCGGTTCGTGAACACATCGCCTTCCTCACCGAATTGTATGCGGCAGGCGCCGTTACACGCGATTTCGCCGTCATGGACTGGGCCACGACCAATCGAGAATTTTACGGTGGCAATGCCGGCATATTCGTCGGTGGTCCCCGCGGAATGTCGCAGGAATACTATGCCGGGCTCAAAGAAATCGATCCCGAAGCCGTCTGCGTCCCGATTCCACCATTCGAGGCCCCCGATGGCACCCGACAATTCGCTGCGGCTTCCAGCGCCTCAGCACTCACAGCAATTTCCGCCAAGAACTCCGGGGACGAGGATCGCATCCGCCGCATCCTTGAATTCATCGACTATGGCCGCACCTTCGTTCCGGAGGATGAGCGGACTCCAGACAATGAATTCATCGACTGGCTCTATGGCGGCGAAGGTGAGGGCTATGACATCGTCGACGGCGTGATGGTCCGACGTGACAACAGCACCGAGCCGGCGGGCCTTGACCCCGTGTCCTACCTGATGGACGGAACCGCATGGCCACCCAGCCATGATGACATTGAGTACCGGAGCAGCTACCAAACCCAGCCGGAGATGGGTGAATGGGCCGGGGCATTGCAGGATATGTGGAAAGAGTACGGCGGCTACAACGATCCTACCTGGGGAATCATTTCGGAAACCGAACAACGGCAGGGCTCCGAATTGTCACAGTTTCTCAGTGATGAGATGACCAAAGTCATCGTTGGCCAACGATCTCTTGATGATTACGACGCCATCATCGAGGAGTGGAAGATGATGGGCGGCGAACAGGTCATTCAGGAGAAGAACGACGGGATCGAAGCCCGCGACGGATAACCTGTCGACAAGAGAAAAAACCTGCGCGCCGGGATGGAGCACAACTATGCTGCATCCCGGTGTTGCGAGGGAGTATGACGACATGACCGTTGAGCCCGGTCTGGTCTCTGTATTGGAAGTCGGCGAACAGGTACGTCTGGTTCCCCCGGATCTCGCACAGGACGACATCAGTGATTGGTGTTTTGAATCCAGCGCTCCGACGATTGCCATCGTTGACACTGCCGGCGCCATTGCCGCCCTCGAGCCCGGATCCACGACGATCACCATCACACGTGCCGGGCATCCAGTTCGCGAGTTGCAGCTCGCCGTCATCGAACCCTTTCCCGAAGCACCCCTACTTGTACCGCGACATCCTCGCCTGCGCTTCCGGGCAGAGGACATTCCGGAGCGTCGGAACCTGCTGGCAGAACTCCGCAACAATCCCACACACCCGTTCCACGACGACGTCGAGCGATTCTTCTCCGACGTGGATACCTTTCTTCGAGAGACCGTGCTGCTGTACGAGCGGGACATTAGCGGTGATGTTCGCCGCCACGAGTTTCCGCTTCCCGTCACGCAGCCTGGACCGATGAAACAGCCACGGGACTTTACCGACTATCCCTTCTGGACAATGCTGTCACGCCAGATCGAGGAACGGCTCGTCACCTTGTCAGCCGCATGGGTGTTGACCGGTGACCGCCGCTATGCCGAAAAAGCCAAGAATCAGTTGCTGGAGTTGTCGCGGTGGGCGAAATGGCATGAATACGACACGGCGAACAACAATCTGAGTTTGCCGCATTTCACATTGGGAGCTGCGGTCGCCTACGACGAACTCTTCGACGTGCTCTCAGAGCAAGAGCGAGCGTCAGTCCGCAACGCGATCCTCAATCTCGGCATGAGGCCGATGACCCTCTGGCACGAATCCACGTACGATCACAATATCAACGTTCTAATGAACTGCGGAATGTTGATGGGTTTTCTCGCGATCGGGGATGAGGAACGTCATCTCGGCAAGTACTATCACGCGCCGCTTGGTGTATTGAAGTGGTACCTGAACGAGCGTGCCACGAGCACGGTCACCGAAGGGCATACCTACACCAGTTATGCGATCGGAACGATCCTTCCCGTTGCCTCGGCGGTCCGCAACGCCACTGGCGAGTCCACCTTGTACGAGTCCGGGTTCATCCGGGACGAACTTCTCGACTTTTTCGCCTATTTCCGTGGAGGTACGGGAGGCTTCGCGAATCTTTCCGACTCACGGAGTCTAGAGGCCGACCCGACGACGATCGCCCTTCACCTGTTCCACGAGTTCAGGGATCCGCGAGCAGCCTGGCTCCTGGGGCACCGTCGAGCGAAACTCACCCGTCTTGTTCCATTCCTTCAGGATTCCACGCCAACGACACCACCGGACTCACTCGACCTGCCCCGGTCCCGTCACTTCGCCCGGTTCGACTGGGTGGCCATGCGATCGGGTTGGGACGATGACGACGCGCTGGTCGCCTTTGTCTCCAGCCCATCTGACGCCGGCCACAACCATTTCGATCAAAACCACTTCATTATCAACATTGGCGGCGAGTGGCTGCTTACCGACCCGGGATACCAGAACTACACGCCTGGTCCGGAGGCAGAATTCACGCTCCAAACGATTGGGCATAACTCTCTTCTCGTGAATGGCAAGGGCCAGTCACTCCGCGGCCATGGACGCGTCGTGACCTCCGATCTGGGAGGAGACTACGACTACGTCGTTGGAGACGCGACGGCTGCCTACGATGGCAGGCTCCGGCACTGGCTCCGTCATGTCATCTATTCACCAACCCATCACTATCTACTGCTCATAGATGACGTGGAAACCAATGAATCACAAGACCGTGTCGAGCTCTTGTTCCATACGTCAGCCACGGTCAACCACAAAGGTCGGCCCCTGCCGATCAACGCCAAGGTGAAAAACGACAGTCCATACACCTTTGTGGGCGACAGTCACCGTGTCCGCATTGCGTTCGGTGCAACTGACAATATCGCTGTCCGGCACAAACAGTATCCCGGCGCTGAAATCTATGGAACGTGGCTCGCGGCAGAGCCTTCCCTGTCCGGATCCGGCGTCATCGTCACCCGCATCGATCTCGATCCTTCACCCGGGACAGTCGGCGATTTTCGGGTTGTCCGAACCGATGATCACATCGATATCGAAGCCGCCCACAATGAGGGCAGAGACTGCCACCGGGTCAGACTTCGACCCTCGCCGGGGTGGTCGTTGGCGACGCCAGAATAAGCGTTCGACAAGCACAAGGGACTTTCAACGATGGCGCAGACTCGACAAGCTCTACCGGCAAGCGTTCCCTCGTATGAAGCATGGCGTCTCCAAAGAGCAACAAGGTGGCAACGGATTCGCTCACGCATGTGGCGGGAACGCTACATCTACCTCCTGCTCCTCCCGGGACTTCTCTATTTCATCCTGTTCCGGTATATCCCGATGTTCGGGCTGGTCCTGGCATTCAAGGACTACAGCCCCTTTCGCGGTATCTGGGATAGCCCCTGGGTCGGCATGGAGCACTTCCGTACGATCTTCTCGGACGGAGAGGTCCTGCAGGTCATCCGCAACACGCTTTACATCTCGTTCCTGCAGATCGCCGTTGCCTTCCCCATCCCGATCGTCCTGGCATTGATGCTCAACGAGGTTCGTCACAGCGCCTACAAACGAACCATCCAATCGATCGTCTACCTTCCGCACTTTCTCTCGTGGGTGATTGTGGTTGGCATGGTGACGCTCTTCCTCCGCAGCGAGGGCCTGCTGAACCGGGCGCTGGTGTCCGCCTTCGACATCGACCCAATTCCATTCCTTACGCACCCCAATTGGTTCGCCCCGCTGATCGTACTGGAAGTTATATGGAAGGAAGCAGGTTGGGGCACCGTCATCTTTCTCGCGGCCCTGGCCGGGATTGACCCACAACTGCACGAGGCGGCAGTGCTCGACGGCGCCAGCCGATTGCAGCGAATCCGTGACATCGTCCTTCCGGGCCTCAAGCCTGTCATTGTCATCCTGCTCATCCTGCGGCTCGGGAACGTGCTGGACACCGGCTTCGAGCAAATCTTCCTGATGCTCAATCCGTTCACGATGGAAGTCGGTAACGTACTCGACACCTTCGTCTTCTTCCGTGGCATCCAGCAGGGTGACTACAGCTTCGCAACGGCAGTCGGGCTCTTCAAGGGTCTCGTGGGACTGGTCCTGGTCGTTGGCGCCAACCGGCTCGCGAAGCGTTGGGGCCACGAAGGCCTGTATTAGGAAGGAGCCGCACCATGGATTTCCGCTCACCAGGCGAAAAGGTCGGCGACGCGCTCAACTACATCATCCTGGCTCTCATCGCAGCCGCCATGATCCTGCCGTTCTTCTACATCACGGTCATCTCCTTCTCGACGCTGGCCGACTTCCTGAAAAACGACATCATCCTCTGGCCATCGACCTTCGTTACCAGTGCCTATGAGTACATCCTGAACTCCCGGTCGTTCACCCGGTCACTGCAGGTCACTGTCTTCATCACGGTCGCAGGTACACTGGTCAACCTCGCCTTTACCGCCACCATGGCGTACGCGCTCACACGTCGCGTTTTCGGCCAACGATTCATCCTGATGCTGGTGATCTTCAGCATGCTCTTCGGGCCGGGTCTTATTCCGACCTACATGGTGGTCAAGTATCTCGGCCTTATCGATTCGCTGTGGGCACTCATCATCCCCGTGGCGATCAGCCCCTTCAACCTGATCGTCATGCGCCAGTTCTTCCTGTCCATTCCAGACGACATTACGGAAGCAGCCCTGCTCGATGGAGCCAATGAACTCCAGATCTTCTGGAAGATAATCCTTCCGCTCTCGAAGCCGGCCATGGCAGCCTTCGGGCTCTTCTACGCCGTCGGACACTGGAATAGCTACTTCTCGGCGATCCTGTACCTCAATGACCCGGCAAAATGGCCGATCCAGGTCGTGCTACGGCAAATCGTCGTCCTCAACCAACCAACGAACGCACTTGGCTCGCCTGAACAGCTCCTGGAAAACCGTCCCCCTCCTGAAACGGTCCAGATGGCCGCGATCATCGTCGCCACTGTTCCTATCCTCCTTATTTACCCATTCCTGCAGAAGCACTTCGCCAAGGGCGTCATGCTCGGGGCGGTCAAATAAATCATCCGGCTGTTGACACGTGATAGGGGGCTTGCTAGCATCAGGCAATTCGTTCGATTCGCGAACAAACAACGGAGGCAATCCCCATGTCCTCGACGACATCCACCGCCACTCTCGCGATCCATGGCGGTCCCAAGGTCCGGGAGACCCCTTTTCCGTCAGTCAGCGATGCCTCCGGGCGCACGCTCGGCGAAGAAGAGATCGAAGCGCTGGCCGAGGTCATCCGGTCCGGCAAGCTGAACCGCACGGTGACGTCCGAATCCCGGGTGAAAGCCTTCGAGCAGGGCTTCGCCTCTTGGCTCGGTGTTAAGGAGGCGGTCGCATCGACGTCGGGCACAAGCGCCCTGCATCTCGCGGTTGCGGCGATCAACCCGAATCCCGGCGACGAGATCATCGTCACGCCGATCACGGACTTCGGCTCGGTGATCCCGATCCTCGCCCAGAACGCCGTGCCGGTCTTCGCCGACGTCTCGCCGGACACCTGGTGCACCGATCCGGAATCGATCCGCGCCAACATTACCGACCGCACGAAGGCGATCATGGTGGTCCATCTCTTCGGCCAGCCGGCGGACATGGACCCGATCCTCGAGATCGCGGCGGAGCACGGCATCCCGGTCATCGAGGATTGCAGCCAGGCCTACGGCGCAACCTACAAGGGCAAAAAGGCCGGGACGATGGGCACGATCGGCTGCTTCAGCCTCCAGCAGTCGAAGCACATCACCGCCGGGGATGGCGGCATCACGGTCACGAACGATCCGGACCTCGCGCTGCGGATGCGGCTCTTCTCCGACAAGGGATGGCCGCGCGAGGGCAACGTCCGCACGCATCTCTTCTACGGCCTCAACTACCGCATGACCGAGCTGCAGGGCGCCGTCGCCCTGACCCAGCTCGGGAAACTCGATGGCGTGATCGCCGATCGCCAACACGCCGGAACGATGCTGACAGACCTGCTGGCCGATGTGCCGGACATCTCCATCCCCGCCCTGCCGCAGGACAGCGCCTCGGTCTTCTGGCTCTACCCGATCAACGTCGACACGGATGCGCTCGGCGTCTCCCTGCAGGAGTTCGCGGCCGCGATCACCGCCGAAGGCGTCGGCGCCAATCCCGGCTACGTCACGCCGATCTACCTGACCCCGGCAATGGCAGAAGGCAACACCTTCGGAGATTCGCATTTCCCGTTCGACTCGCCGTACACCTCCCGCTCATACACCGAGTTCCGGGAGGGCCTCTGCCCGAACGCCGAGGCGATGAAGGGAAAGATGCTGACGCTGGCGATCAACGAGCGGTACACCGACGATGACGTGCGCGATATCGCCGCCGCGATCCGCAAGGTCGCGACGCACTTCGCGGCGAACCGGTAATGTCTGGCGCCCAGCTTCAGGTCGGTGTGGCAGAGGTCGACATCACGCCTGCCGCGCCGACCCCGCTCGCCGGCTTCGCGCATCGCAACAACGCGTCGTTCGAGGGCGTCGACCTGCCCCTGTCCTTGAAGGCGTTCTGGTGGTCTGTCGGAAACGACAATGCCCTGCTCGTCGTCGCCGATATCCTCTGGTGGGCGCCGGAGCGGGTCGAAGACCTGCGCGCCCGTATTGCCCAGGAGTGGCCCGTCGCCGCGGACCGGATCATCCTCCACGCGACGCACACCCACAGCGCCCCACATCCCAGCCGGGTCTTCACCGAGTCGCTCGGCATCCCGGACGATGCGTGGATCGAGCTGCTGGAATCGCGGTTGTTCGAAGTTGTCGGACAAGCGTGGGACAACCGCACGGAGGCAACGGTGTCGCGTGGCCGAGGCAGCTCCTCGATCGGCCTGAACCGGCGCGTTGCGCTGGGCGCGGATCCCGGCGAGCAGGAGTTTGTGGACCCCGAAGTGATCGTGCTGCGCGTCGACGACATGAACGGCGATCCGCTCGCAGCGCTCGTCCACTACGCCTGCCACCCGACGATCAACGAGCTGGCGCGCATCTCCTCCGAGTTCCCCGGCTTCATGTGTGATCGCGTCAGCAAGCGGCTCGGAGATGGCGTGGTCGTCGCGTACCTGCAAGGGTGCTGCGGTGACATCAACCCGCTCCCCTTCCTCGATCGCGGCAAGCGCCCGATCGGGCACGCCGACGTCGTAAAGATGGGCGAGATCCTGGCCGGGGACGTTGAATCCGTCCTCGACGGACCGATGGAGCGACTGACCCTCGACCGGATCACCTCCAGACGCGATGTCGCGATGCTGGCGATGCAGCGCGTGCCTCCGCCGGAGGAACTGGACGTCGCGAAAGATCGAACGGATGTTGTCGGCGAATGGGCGCGGGTGCTCCTGGCGGATCCGGCCCGCTGCGCGTCCCCGCTCGGCGTCGAGGTCACGCACCTGCGCCTCGGCGACGATCTCGGGTTCCTCGCAATGGCCGCTGAAGTGACGACGCCATACGGGATCGCGATCAAGTCCCGATCGAATGGCGTGACGCTGCCGCTCCCCTACAGCAACGGCATGCTCGGGTACGTCGTCACCGACGACCAACTCGCCCGTGGTGGCTACGAATCGGTCGAGTCCGCAACCTACTTCGGGCTTCCATCACCCTTCGCACCAGGAATCGAACAGGCATTCTCTGGCGCCATCGAGCGCGCATTGTCCGCAGATGAAAGGACGCATCCGACCCGATGATCACCCTCGTTCAGGACGACGCCATCTCCACCCGCTATCTCGAGGAGATCGTTCGCCACGCCGGTCTCGCCTGTCGCTGGCGATCTATCGACCAGCTCGATTCGTCGGATCGCATCATCGTGCTGGCCGGGAAGCGCGCCCTCGGTTCTGATGACCGACAGCGCCTCGTCGATCTGGTGACCTCCGGCACCGCGCTTGTCGTCACGGGCGGCACCGCCGGGCTGGATGACCTGCTGGGTGCGACGGCAACCGGCGATCCGGCCGAAGGCTACCTGACCGCGATGGATGCAGCGCATCCTGTCACCGCCGGTCTGCACTCCCGCCTCCATGTCTTCGACGCGACGCCACTCCGGGCAACGTCTGGAACGTCGCTCGGTCGCCTGACAGGGGACGACGCGGCTACAAAACGGGGCGAGGGCATCGTCGCCTCCCGCGCCGGACGCGGGGCAACCGTCGCTATCGGGGCGGATATCCCGTGGTCTGTCTTCCACATCCAGACCGGCACGCCGGTTCACGCCGATGGCAAGCCGGCGCCGGACGGCACCGCCGCCATCGACGACGGCATCCTGAAGGCCGAGGACGGCATGGTGTTGTCATGGGAGCATGACCGCATCCAGACTGCGACCGGGTCGGTGCCGGAATGCACCGGGATCGATCCCGCCTACCCGGATGGCGACACTCCATGGTTCGCCGTGCCGCTGGCCGACGAGCTGCGCCTGCTCCTGTTGCAGGCTATCGCCTGGGCGGCGAGCGAGACCGGGCAATCGCTGGCGGCGCTCCACGAGTGGCCAGACGGACGTGACGCGGTCGCGACGATGTCCCATGACTCTGACCTGAACATCGACGCCAGCGCTCACACGACCTTGCGGCTCCTCGAAGACGTTGGCATCCACTCGACGTGGTGCCATATGTGGGGTCCGAACTACCCGGACCGTTACGAGCCTGGAACGTTCCCGAAGATCACCGAGGCAGGACACGAACTCGCGTTCCACTACAACGCCTTCGACCGCGACGGCGGTAGCTGGGGACGGGAGCATTTCGCGTGGCAGGCCGATTTCGTCCGCAACGAGGCTGGTGTCGATGGGTTCGTCTCGAACAAGAACCACTACACGCGATGGGAGGGCCAGGTCGAGTTTTATTCATGGCTCATAGATGAGGGTATCCAGCTCGACCAGTCGCGCGGGCCGAGCAAGAAGGGCTCGGTCGGCTACCCGCTCGGCTCGTCATTGCCCCTGTTCCCGATGGACCCGGCATCCGGCGAGTTCATCGATATCATCGAGCTGCCGATGCAGTTCCAGGATCTCTCGCTGACCACCCCGCCGTACATGGCGACGACCACAGCCGAGCAGGCAAAGCGGCACCATGGCGTCGCGCACTATCTCTTCCATCAGTACCACCTGCACAGCAAGCCGGACGTAGCGGAGGCGTTCTGCGCCCTGATTCCCGAGGTCCGCGACGCGGGGCTCGACTGGTGGACCTCGGCGCGGATCAACGACTGGGAGCGAGCGAGGCGTGAGGTCACCGTGACGCTCGAAGGCGACCGGGTTCACATCCAGTCGCAGCGCCCGATCGAGGGCGCCACCATCAACGTCATGATGCCAGCCGAAATGTCACCGGGGGCCGTGCGGGTGATCCACGGGACGAGCGCCCTCGACGCGGAGTGTCGCGAACGCTGGAACCAGCGCATCCTGAGCGTGCGGCTCGGGCTGGATGCAGGGGAAACGGTACTGAGGCTGGAGCAGACAGACTGACTTCGTCTTCACCGTCATCCCGACAAAACGGCCAGCGAAGCTGGGCGTGCGTGACGGAATCTTTGCCTCGGCCTGACAAGTCGTGATGCTGAATCAAAGATCCCTCGACACGTTCGACTGCTGATGCAGGATCACGGCTCGGGATGACGCCCTTGCCACTTACAGATGGTTTAGCATCGTACCGCCGCACCTTGTGTGCGGCGCACCATTGCCAGGACGCCGCACACAAGGTGCGGCGGTACGGGGAAGTCCTCCTACCGGAAAATATCCCGCTCAATCCGCGAAACGTCGTAACCGAGACCCGAGCCAGCCAACCCGGCGGCGCTGACATGCCCATTCTTCACGCTGAACACATCTGGCCACAGGGCGGCTTCGGGCCCGGAGGATTTCGGGTAGTACTGGCGCTGGTTCGTCTCGATCGGCATCGTTTCAGGCAGCCGGGACGCGAACGCGACGGAGTGCAGCAGGGCGATGCCCGGGTTCGTCAGGTCCTGCACGGTGATGCCGAGTCCCAGCACGGTCGCCTTGGCCAGGGCCAGCAACATGAGGCTATGCGTCTTGCAGGTCTTGAGGCAGACAGCATTCCAGCCCAGCTCGACAGCCCGATCGATCGCCGCGAGGCTGACCAACCCCTCATCGAGCGCGATCGGTACTTCCCGGGCGATCTCGCCGAGCGGCATCGCATCCTCGCCCATGTCGCGGCGGTCCGGCTGCTCCAGCGCCTCGAGCGCGGCGAACGCCTCCGGCGACCGTTGCCGGATGCCGGTGACCAGCGACTGGATGTACTCCAGCGACGGGCCCTGCTCGTTCAGGTCCCCGAAGAGGCGAATGCCCTCCTGACCGGCCGCCTTGGCCACCTCATGGACATCGACCAGCCGGGCGATGTCCCACGCGAGGTCCTTGCCCTTCAGCTTCACCTTGAACGCAAAGACGCCATCGTTGGCGATCCATTCCGTCAGCGGCGCCACGGTGGCATCGGCGGCATCCTCCGGCCGGAGCGGGTCGGTCGCGCCGACCGTGTGCCAGACAGGGATCGTCTCGACGGGTTCCTGTCGCAGGTAATCCGGCAGGTACTTGCTGGCGAACCGGTCACCGAGCACGCGCGAAAGATCCCAGCCCACATGATCTGGGCCGAGCGCATCGAACGCGTTGATGCCGTGGAGCTTCCCGTAAGCGTCATGCGACGCGGCGTCGATCGGGGAGAGGCTCACCAGCGCGCACATCGGCGGTACCGGTACATCGATCCCCTGCTGCGCCGCAACCCGGGAGGCAACGTCGCCCAGGCGCGGTTCGATGGCGAGGAAATGGTCCAGCGGATGCCCCATCGAGCCGTCCGCGACGAACTCCTCTCCAAGCGTCTCGATGATGCCGCGCATCAGCGCGTCCTTCGCCTCCGGAGCGACATCGGGTGTCGGAAACGCCCAGGGGTGCGAGAGGAAGATCGCACCCCAGCCGTCCGCCTCACGGCCATCGGCGTCAGCCACCCGCACCCGAACGTGCGCGAAGGTCAGGGCGCCGGCCGTCGCCGCGCCGAAGGAGAACTCGCCCGCCGGCGTCTCCAGCGAGAAGTGCGGCTCGATCTCGACAATGCGAACCGCCCGCGCGGTCGTCGCCTGTGTCATAAGAAACCTCCGGGAATTTTAGGCCAGGATCGCATAGCGCTCCAGAGTGACCTCGTGCGCGAGGGGCTGGCCGGTGAGCGCGTTCTTCACGTCGCGGACGACGCAGTCACCCTGGCGATGCCGCGCCTCGACGGTTGCACCGGCGACATGCGGCAGCAGGATCACGTTGGGCAGCGAGCGGTACGGGTGGTCAACCGCCAGCGGCTCCTTGTCGTAGACGTCCAACCCGGCGCGAAGTCGACCGCTATGCAGCTCCGCGAGGAGCGCATCCTGATCCACCGTCCACGAGCGGCCAGTGTTGACGAGGAAGCCGTTGTCTGGCATCAGCGCGAGCTGCCTCGCCCCGATCATGTGGTGCGTCTCCGGCGTCACCGGAGCCGTTACGGCGACGATCGGTGAAGCCGCCATCAGGTCGTCGAGCTCCATCTTCGTCGCGCCGAGTGCGGCTGTGTCGGCCTCGGAGAGATATGGATCGTAGACATTGACGTTCGCGCCGAGCGCCCGGCACTGCCCGATAAAGATGCGTCCGACGCCTCCAGCGCCGACGACGCCGATCGTCGAGCCGGCGATCTCGCGCGGCTCACCATGCGCCTTCGGTCCGTCCCAGCGTCCCTCGCGGCGCATGCCGTGGTCAAATTCGTGAAGGTAGCGCAGGCCCAGCATCACGAGGATCAACGTGCACTCCGCCACGGCAGGAGCCATCGCGATTGCCGCTGAGGAGACCTTCACCTGCCGCAAGACGTCCTCGTCGACCAGGGCCTTGACCGATCCCGCCGAATGGGCGACGAGCTTCAGGTGGTCGGCGGCATCGAGCACCTCGCGGGTGATCTTTGGCGAACCCCAGGTGGTGACCAGCGCCTCGTAGCCGGGGATCTCCCTGGCAAGCTGCTCCGGGATCCACCGGTCGTCCGATTCGATCCAGGTCACATCGGCGAAGGCGTGCAAATCCTTCAGCGCCTCCTCGGTGAACAATTCCTGCCGAAGGGTCGGGCCGACAAGCGAAAGCACCCTGGGTCGGGTCGTCTCTGTCACCATTTACGAACCTGCTCCTGTCTGGATGGCCTGATCGAGCCAGCGCGGGAGGCCGTCCCTCACGAAGGCGTCATCATTGAGCTCCGGATACGCCGCGTAGACGCGGTCGATCTCCTCCATCTGTCCCGGCGAGAGCGTCTCTTCCGGGTTGATGCACCAGATACCCTCCAGCAAACCTTGCCGTCGAAGGACCTCGTGAATGCCGGCAATGCTGCCTTTAAAGGAATGCTGCGGATCGAAGAAGGCGCTGTTGCTGTCCGTGACGGCGACGCCGAGCGTCATGAGTCGGGAGATCGCTTCTCCGTCCTTCGCTTCGACCGCGCGATGGCACGCCTCGAGCTGCTCGACGGCGCTTCGGGTCCACGCCGCCCAATGGCCCAGCAAGCCGCCGACGATCCGCTTCTCGACCGGTGTTCCGTCGACGACGAACCGGAAGGTGGTCAGGAGGTCCGGCAGGATGTTGTCGTCATTGCCCGTGTAGAGGGCGATGTCGTCGCGGCGCGAGGACTCCACCACCGCGCGGACGACGTCCTGCGTCTGGTACCGGTTGAACGGCGCCATCTTGATGGCCTTGACGCCCTCGATGTCCGCCACTTGCCGCCAAAAGTTGTACCCGAGGAGGCGACCGCCGACGCTCGGCTGCAGATAGAACCCGAAGACCGGGATGACCTCGCTCACCCGCGCGATGTGGGCAACAAGCTCCTCGTCCGACCAGTCACGCAGACCGCCCAGGCTGACAAGCGCCAGATCGTACCCGAGCCGGGCGGCAATCTCCGCTTCGGCGACCGCCTGCTCCGTCGGACCAACCACACCACCGACCATGATCGGCCGGTGAGGTAGGTCCATCGAGCGAGCGGTCTCGGCGGCGATCGTCAGGACTTCCTCGTACAGCCCCGCCTGACGGATCTCGAACTGGGTGGTGTGGACCCCGACCGCGACGCCACCGGCTCCGGCGTCGAGGTAATAGCGGGTCAGCGCGGCCTGGCGCTGCTCATCGAGATTGCGCTCCGCATTCAGCGCCAGCGGATGCGCCGGGATGACGACGCCGCGATGCAGTCGCTCGTGAACATCGGGGTGAAGATCTGGCGTTGTGGTCATGCATAAATCCTTGCAGCAGGACGTCCCGTGCCGCAGCTGCGAGGTGCGGCGGTACGGATGAGGTGAAGCGTACGGCGACTAGAACTTCCCGTCCCGGGCCTGGAAATGGGTCGGCTTGCCGAGGGTTGGGCCACCTGCCTTGATCCATTCCGCGACCCAGTCAATCATCGTATGCAGGGCAACGGTGGGATACCCGAAGTGATGGAACGCCTTCGCGGCATTGTTCAGTAGTGCCGTCGGCGCTTCTTCTCCCGAGATCTTCGGCTCCACGCCGAAACGCTTCCCGAACTCCTCGACGAGATAGCGCATCGGGATCGTCTCCGGGCCGGTGACATTGAAGATGGCCGGCGGCGACGATGCGTGCGCCAGCATCCGGAGCGCCATGGCGTTGGCGTCCCCCTGCCAAATTACGTTGACGTTGCCCATCGTGATATCGACCGGCTCACCGGCGAACACCTGGCTGGCGATGTCGTAGAGCACGCCATAGCGGAGATCGATCGCATAGTTCAACCGGAAGATGGAGACCGGCGTGCCCCGCGTCACCGACGCGTGCTCGAACATCCGCTCGCGGGCGAGGCACGATTGCGCGTACTCGCCGACCGGGTCCGGCGTCACATCTTCTGTGGCGCCTCCGGTGGTTACGGGCCGGAGCGGATAGATGTTGCCCGATGAGAAGACCGTGAAGCGCGATTCCGGAAATCGCTCGGCGACCTTCCCTGAGACACCGGCGTTCGTCGCCCACGTGAGGTACTCGCGACCGGTCGTACCGAACTTCGTGCCGAGCATATAGACGATGTTCGGCGCCTCTGGCAGTCCGGCGAGGTCGGCGGAATCATGCATATCGGCCGCGACGGTCGAGATTCCGGCCGACTCCAGGCGCTCGCGCGCGGCCGCATCCGAGAAGCGGGCGACAGCGATCACGCGCCGGTCGCTTCCGGCGGCGTCGAGCGCGCGCTTCGCGAGCTGCGCCAACGTCGGCCCCATCTTCCCGGACGCCCCGATGACCATGATGTCACCATCGAGCGCCGACAGGTCCTCGATAAGCTCAGCCGAAGGCGTGGTGAGCAGGTCGTCCAGCTCTTGGACGGAGCCGATGGCCGTTCGCGAATCCTTTGCCAGAACCATGATGCATTCCATTTCCTCTTTAAGGGCCGCAATGACAGGCCGTCTCCCAAACGCGAATACGAGCGCATGACCCGCCGACTGAACGCATATGCCGGTCGGGTTCGAACATGCGGACACCCTTTCGTTCGAAATCTGAACTATGTCCGAATGTACCGCGTCACTCCGGAGGTGTCAACGATCCGGTGATGTCGACCCGTTTTCGGGCATGAAAACAACGCCGCAGCCATCATCCCTGCGTTAGTATTGATAGATCTTTCAGGTTCTTGTGGCGCCCGGAATATCCCCGAGAGGCTGTCGCAAGATCGCGTCACGACAGATCACACCCGGCGTTTCGTTCGACGTATGGACGAAGAGGAGCATATGGCAGTCTCAGGCCCCGGCCAACCAAGCTACGGCAAGCTCTTTGACCTGCTGCGGGAGCGTCCGGAGACGACCCGTACGGAGTTGGTCGAACGATCAGGCCTGAGCAAGGCCACCGTGTCTGAAGCCGTGTCCTCCATGATGGAGCGTGGCCTCCTGACCGAGATCGGCAAGCGCCAGCCGGGTCGAGGTCGCAGCCAGGTGGTCCTCGCATTCCAGCCGGCTGTTCGCCTCGTGCTTGGGGCGCAATTCACCGAGCATGGGTGCCACGTGGTGCTTGCCGACCTTCGCGCCGGCCCGATCGCGTGGGCGGAACGGGCGAACAGTGCGACCGACCCGGAGGGATTCGTCAACGCGGTCGCCGACTGCGCGAACGAGCTGCGGGCGAAGGCCGACGCGCCGATTCTCGGCCTCGGTGTCGGCGTGCCCGGCCTTGTCGATCCGAGCGGCCGCCGGGTCGTGCTCTCCGTGCCCTACGGCTGGGAACAGGTCCCGATCGCAGAGATGCTGGAGCAGCGTCTCGGGATGCCGGTCGTGGTGACCAACCGCGCCAAGGCCGCCGCGCTGGGCGAGTTCTGGCAGGGCGAGCATGATGCCACGCACGAGCATCTGCTCTACGTTCATATGGGAGCAGGAATCGTCGCCGGCCTCGTGAACCGCGGCCAGCTCTATGTTGGCCACGGCGGCGCAGCCGGCGAGCTGGGACACACGACGGTGCTCCCGGACGGTCCGGCCTGCGCCTGTGGCAACCGAGGCTGCCTGCATATGCTGGCGTCAGAATCCGCCCTGGTCCGCGAAGTCCGCTCGCGCGTCCGTCGCCAGCCGGAAACGCCGGAGACCTCCGTGCTCTCCCTGCGGGATCTCGGCACGCTCTCGATCGGCCGCCTGCAGGAAGCGGCCGGCGCGGGCGATCAGCGCGTGCTGGAGGTGGTGCGGGAGGCGGGAAGCTGGGCAGGTATCGCGCTCGCCAACACGATCAACCTGCTGAACCCGTCGCTGGTCGTCATCGGCGGCTCGCTGGCGGAATTCGGGGATCCGTTCCTCCAGAGCGTTCGCAACGAGGTGCGGCAACGCGCCTTGTGGGACGCGATCCACGATGTGGAGATCGCGCTCTCGCGGCTGGGCGACTCCGCAGGCACGATCGGAGGAGCGGCGGTCTTCCTCGACACCGTCGATGTCGGGACGGTGCTGGCCTAAGGGGCGCACATCGCCCGCAGTGGCGAGATGTGGAGTCCAACGCCGGAGACAAAGGCCCGCTGCCCCTGCTCGCGCTGCGCGCCCGGCCGGGCTCCGGCGGTACAGATCCTTATCGCTGGTCCTGCAGCAGGTACGCCCAGTCGCGCAGGGCACGAACGAGCGCATGCATCAGGTCACGCGAGGTCTGGTCGGACAGCTCGCCGAGCTGGTTGAACTTGTCCTCGGCGAAGGTGACGTAGACCTCAGGCTCGGGGAGCACCACGGCGCCCATCGAGACGAAGATCTTTCGCAGCTCGAGCTGCGCGCGGATGGTGCCTACCCGGTCGATCGAGGCGCCGGCGAGCGCGATCGGCTTGCCCCGCAGGGGCGAGCGCCCACGCGGCACCGTGGCCCAGTCCAGCGCGTTCTTCAACACGCCGGGTACCGAGTACCCGTATTCCGGGGTGCACACCAGCACCGCATCCGCTCGTCGAAGCGCGGTGCGGAAATCCTGCACCGTCGGAAGATGCGAGGCGTCAGCGAGATCAGGGTTGAAGAACGGAAGCGTGTTGATCGGCGCCTCGATGATCCGGACATCCTCTGGCGCGAGCAGCATCGCAGTCCGCAGCAATCCACGGTTGTATGACTGCTGGCGAACGCTCCCGACCAGCGCAACGATCTCGATTCGGTCCTGCACGACGATCCTCCCCCTTCCGGTTCATTCGCTCGGAGCGAATTTCTGCCGTTGGGAACGGATTCTAGCGTATTGGCGGGGTTCGGCGATGCGCATGCTACGATGAATCCATCCTCTTGAGCTCAGCGAGTGAGGGAAATGCGCCATGTTCCCTTCCCCGAGACGGATCGTCGTTATCGCCATTCTCGTCGTGGTCATGCTGGCTCCGTTCGCTCCGTCACATGGCCAGACACCGGCCGTCACGCCGGGTGGCGGTGAATGGTGGACCGCGTGGTCATCCTGCGACATTGCACCAGTGCGGACCAGCCCGCCGCCCGAGAGCATTCCGGGTATCCCTGACGGGGTCCACTGGCTTCAACCGGAGACCACGAACGGATCAGCGATCAAGGCGATCGTCTGGCTCTGGACCGGCAACCGGCCGCTGCCGGTCGGCGGCCAGTACGCCAGCGACGGGACCAGCACGAAATGGCTGTGGGCGTTCAGCGAGGACATGGGCGACATCAACGTCACCGTGACGAACGAGAACGGAACCGCGGGAGAGATCGTGTTCGGCGGCGCGATCACCGGCAGTTCGACCGGGCCGATCACCGGCTGGCCATCGGGCGTGATCCTGCCCGAGCCGGGATGCTGGACGTTCGAGGTTACGGCGACGGATTTGAACGGTAACGTCTACGAGGCCCGATTCGTGTTCCCGGCTGTCCCGTAACGTAGCCGGAGGTCGTCATCAATGTACGGGCGGACTCTACACCCGCGAATACGCCCGAAAGCAGATGAAACGAGGCGGCCCGGAATCGGGCCGCCTCGGTCCTCCACTGCCGCGAACGGGTGCTACGCCTGCATCAGACGGCGCAGCACGGTCGGCAGGATGCCGCCGTTGCGGAGGTAATTGATATCCACCTTGCTGTCCACCCGCATGATGGTGTCGAAGGTGAACGTCGAGCCGTCCGGCCGGGTGGCGGCGACGGTGATCGTGCCCTTCGGCGCGAGCTGCGCGTCGATGTTCTCGATGGAGAACGTCTCCTCCCCCGTCAGGCCAAGGGATTCGGCGCTTTCGCCAGGCTTGAACTGGAGCGGCAGGACGCCCATGCCGACGAGGTTCGACCGGTGGATACGCTCGAAGCTCTCCGCGATGACGGCCTTGACGCCCATCATCAGCGTGCCCTTCGCCGCCCAGTCACGCGAGGAGCCGGTGCCGTACTCCTTGCCGGCGATGACGATCAGGTCGCGGCCCTCCTCCTGGTACTTCTGGGAGGCCTCGTAGATCGACATCTCCTCGCCGTCCGGGAAGTGCTTAGTCCAGTTGCCCTCCTTGTCCGGCGTGAGCTTGTTCCGCAGGCGGATGTTCGCGAACGTGCCGCGGACCATCACCTCGTGGTTGCCGCGCCGGGAACCGTAGGAGTTGAACTCGAACGGCTTGACGCCGCGCTCCTGAAGGTACTGCGCCGCCGGGCTGTTCCGGGCAATGGAGCCAGCCGGGGAGATGTGGTCGGTGGTCACGGAGTCGCCGACATAGACCAGGACGCGAGCGTCGCGGACATCATCGACCGGCTGGACTTCCGGCGAAAGATCCTCGAAGAACGTTGGCTCGCGGACGTAGGTCGATTCCGGATCCCACTCGAAAAGGTCGCCTTCCGGCACCGGCAGGTTCTGCCAGCGCTCGTCGCCCTCGAAGACCGTAGCGTATTCCTCGCGGAACATCTCCGGCGTGACGGCAGTCGCCATCGCCTGCTCGATCTCTTCGGCCGACGGCCAGATGTCCTGCAGGTAGACCGGGTCGCCGTTCGGGTCCTCGCCGACCGGCTCCTTCGTGAGGTCGATATCCACCGTGCCGGCCAGCGCGTAGGCAACAACCAGCGGCGGCGAAGCGAGGAACGACGCCCGCACCTGCGGGTGGATGCGTCCCTCGAAGTTGCGGTTGCCCGAGAGCACCGACGCCACGACCAGCTCGTTCTCGTCGATCGCTTCCGCGACCGGCGGCGGCAGCGGACCGGAGTTACCGATGCAGGTCGTGCAGCCGTACCCGACGACCTGGAAGCCAAGGGCGCTCAGGTAAGGAAGCACGCCGGACTGCTCGAGATAGCGCGTCACGACCTGCGAGCCTGGTGCGAGGCTCGTCTTCACGTACGGCGCGACATCCAGGCCGCGCTCGACCGCCTTCTTCGCGAGGAGGCCAGCGCCGATCATCACCGACGGGTTCGACGTGTTGGTGCACGACGTGATCGCGGCGATCGCAACCGAGCCGTGGTGCATCGGCACTTCGCCGCCGTCGAGCTTGACGTCGACTTCGCCGAACCGGCGGGTCTTCTCCGGCGAGAGCGTCGCAACGTGGTTGTGCTGGCTGGAGGCATGCACGCCCTCGATCGGCGCCGACTCCGTGTGCCCTGCCATCGCGGCCGGCGGGTCGCTGGCCGGGAAGGACTCGGCCAACTGCTCGTCGTAGCCATCCTCGTTGCCCGTCACGTGCGACTTGAGCAAGTGGTCACCGTAGGCATCGCGGAAGATCGACTGGACCTTGCTGAGCTGCACGCGGTCCTGCGGGCGGCGGGGACCGGCCACGGACGGCTCCACCGTGCCCAGATCCAGCTCCAGCGTCTCGTTGAACTCCGGATCCGGCGTCTCGTCGGTCCGGAAGAGACCCTGCTCCTTGCTGTACCGCTCGACCAGATCGACGAGGTCTTCATCGCGGCCGGTGAGGCGGAGGTAGCGAAGGGTCTCGTCGTCGACCGGGAAGAGGCCGGCGGTGGCGCCGTATTCCGGAGCCATGTTGGCGATCGTCGCGCGATCGGCCAGCGGCAGGTTCGTGAGACCGGTGCCGTAGAACTCGACGAAGCGACCGACGACGCCGTGCTTGCGCAGCATCTCGGTGACGGTCAGCACAAGGTCGGTGGCCGTTGTGCCGGGCTGCAGCGCGCCGGTGAACTTGAAGCCGACAACCTCCGGCGAGAGCTGGTAGAGCGGCTGGCCGAGAAGGACGGCCTCCGCCTCGATTCCGCCAACGCCCCAGCCGAGGACGCCGAGACCGTTGATCATCGTCGTGTGGCTGTCCGTGCCGACGAGCGTATCCGGGAAGGCAACGCGCTCGCCGTCCACCTCACGCGTCTCGACGACGGAGGCGAGGTACTCCAGGTTCACCTGGTGGACGATACCCGTCCCTGGCGGGACGACGCGGAAGTTCTGGAAGGCATTCTGGCCCCAGCGCAGAAGCGCGTAGCGCTCGTGGTTGCGCTGGTATTCCATATCCACGTTACGCGCGAAGGCGAGCGTGGTGCCGAAGGCGTCGACCTGCACCGAGTGGTCGATGACGAGGTCCGCCGGCACCAGCGGGTTGATCTTGCGGACGTCACCGCCAAGCCGGTCCATCGCGTTGCGCATCGCGGCGAGGTCAACGACGCACGGCACCCCGGTGAAGTCCTGCAAGACGACCCGTGCCGGAAGGAACGGCAGCTCGAAATCGTCGCCGAGCGCGCCGGCCTGCGGCTGCCACTTCGCGAGCTGCTCGACGTGCGAGGCGTCCGTGAATTCGCCGCCGGCGTTCCGCAGGACGTTCTCCAGCAGGATCCGCACGGTGAACGGCAATCGATCGATCGAATCCAGCACGCCGTCGTTGACCAGCTTCGACAGCGAGTACCAGGAAACCGTCGTGCCGCCCGTTGTGCTCATCGTTGAGCGGGCGCCGAACGGATCCCGGGGATTATTCGTAGAAGTACCCATACAGGAAACCCTTTCTGACCGGGGATAGGAGGGCGCGACCTGATTACGGCCACCCTCTCCGACAGGTGATCTCCGTTGCGCCAGCCGGGCCATGAAGCTCCAATGGCGCTGTGCGGTGATCATCCCGATGCATACGTATCTATTCTACGGCACGTTCCTCCGCAGGAACGCGGCCCGGGCTCGGGACGAAAGGAGGAAGAGCGGATCCTGCTCCAGCAGGGGCAGGATGGTGTCGCGCAGGCCGCTCGCGGAGAGGAGCGTCGCGCCAGACGCGCCGACTTGCCCGTGGCGCTCCACGCCGGCATCACGTAAGAGCGGACCAACCTTCGGGAAGTCGCGCTCCCAGCCCCAGAGATGCAACCGGTTCCGCACCACGACCTCCCCGCCATCAGGGAGCCTGACGATTCCGTCAGTCTCGCGTTCCTGGAGGTGATACGGGACCCCGGACACCTCCTCCAACGCATGCAGCGTCGTGTTGCTGTCGTGCGTCACGCCACCCAGCAGGAGGATCATCCCGTCCGTGTCCATCAACCGGGCGTAGGGGCTGCGGCCGTCACAGGGCGTGCGACTCTCTTCGTGGCCGGACGCGAACTCCGCCGCGCGGGCGCCAATCGCCGTGACCGAGTGCGTCGGGTGGATGCTACGAATCGCCCCCGGATACCGCCGGGACGCGTCGGGGATCGCGCCGGTCCAGCAAGGTGTAGTCGCCAGGCCGATGACCGGCGGGTGATCCGGGCCGTCCTGCTCCGAGCCGGTCAGTGTCGGGAACAGGACCGTTCCCAGCGATCCGACCGCATCCAGCAACGCCTCAACGACCGCGTCCGCCCCGCCGTCAACCCATCCCAGCCCGCTCAGGGACGAATGGACGAGCACGACATCGCCATCCCGGAGCCCCAGTTCGCGGAGCTCCTGGGAGAGATGCGTCCGGTTGGTCACAAGGGCGCGTGAATCCATAGCGCTACTTGAGTCCCGTTAGCGAGATGCCTTCGATGAGCTGTTTCTGCGTCACGATGAACACCACGATTAGCGGGATGCTGAAAACGGCGCACGCGGCCATGAGCGGCCCCCACTCGATGCCGTATTGCGAGAAGAAGTTGTAGAGCCCGATCGAGAGCGTGTACATCTCCGGATCGCTGAGGTAGATGAGCGGGTTCAGGAAATCCACCCATGCCCACACGAATGCGAACAGGCCGACGGTCGCCAATGCGGCACGTGCGAGCGGAAGGACGATCTGGAAGTAGATCCTGATCTCGCTGGCGCCATCGATGCGCGCGGCGTCGAGCATGTCGTTCGGGATTGCACGGAAGAACTGGCGCAACATGAAGATGAAAAACGCGCTTCCCAGAAACGACGGGACAACCAGCGGAACATAGGACCCCATGAACGGCGACGAGTTCCACATGATGAACACCGGGATCATGGTCACCTGTGGCGGAAGCATCATAGTGGCGAGGATCAGCATGAACAGGAAGTCGCGCCCGCGCCATTTGAGCTTGGCCAGCGAATAGGCGACAAGTGGGCAGGAAAACAGGGTTCCGGTCACGGACATGACCGCGAGGAATGTCGTGTTGCCCAGATAGCGCCAGAACGGCATCACATCGAAGACGCGTTTGTAGTTGTCGAGCGTCCATTCCTCGCTCCACAGCGTGGGCGGGAACGTGAACACGAACTCCTCCGGCTTGAACGATGTGCTGAGCAGGATGAGGAACGGAAAGAGGAACAGCAGCGTCACCAGCAGCGGCGCGAACTCGCGGACGAACACACCGAGCCGCTTCTTCCAAACGCCCGCCCGGCGGACATCATTCGTTGGCTCAACAGCCGGGATCGGTCGGGATGAGGTGTCCATTACGGCCATGGCTCAATCTCCTTCGTAGTGAACCCACTTCTTCGCGAAGAGCAGGATCACAGCGGTCACGGCCATCGATGCGATGAAGAGCAGCCACGCCAGGGCGGAGGCGTAGCCCATGTCGAGATAGACGAAGGCATTGTGGAAGATGTACATCCCGTACATCAGGATGGAGTCTTCGGGGCCTCCGGACGCTGTGTTCATGCGCTCCTGGGCGAACAGGTACGCCTGCGTGAAATACTGCAGGCCGCCCAGGACACCGATGACGAGCTGGAAGAGAGTCACGGGAGAGATCGCCGGCCACGTGATATTCCAGAACCGACTCCACGCCCCTGCCCCATCGATCATCGCTGCCTCGTAGTAAGACCGTGGGACCTCTTTCAATGCCGCCAGGAAGATGATCGTCGTGCCGCCGACCGTCCAAAGCCCGATCAGGAGCAACGCCGGTTTTGTCCAGGGCGCGTCCTCGGTCCACAACGGCTCAGGCAAACCCAGCCGATTAAGGATCGAGTTCAGGTAGCCATACTGCGCATTCAGGATCCAGCGCCACAGGTACGTCGCCGCCACGACCGGAACGATCGTCGGCAGGTAGACGAGCGCTCGATACAGCGGCTGGAGCCGGGATTCGGTATTCAACGCCAGCGCGCAGAGCAGCGCGAAGGCAAGTCCCAGGGGCACGCCAAACACCGTCATATAGAGCGTGTTGAACATGCTCTTGTAGAACTTGTCGTCCTCGAAGATCGCCCGGAAGTTCTCGAGACCGATCCACTCCGGCTCAGAAAAGAGGTTGTAGTACGTGAAGCTGTAATAGATCGAGGCCAGGATCGGATAGAGCTGGAAAACGAGAAAGCCGATGATCCATGGGAGCGCGAACAGCACTCCCATGGCCACGGCATTTCTCTGCTTCTTCCGAAACTGCCCCGGTCGTGTTGCTGTGAGTGTCGCCACGACCCTTGCCTACTCTTCCTACCCTGCGATACCGAGCGCCTTCTCCTGAAGCTCGTCCAGCGCTTCTTGCGGCTCCTTGTTCAGGTTGATGATCTGCTCCATCGTGGAGGTGATCTCGGTGCTGTACTCCTGGCCCCACGAGGTGGCCGGCATGAATTTCAGGTTCTCGCTCGTGAGCGACTCCAGCCAGTAGTTCATGCCCGGGATCTCTGCGTACGCCTCATCCTCGAGTAGCGAAGACCGAGCCGGAAGGTTGGCGAGCGCCAGCGTGAAGTCGCGCATTGGCTCGGGGGAGATCAGATGCTCCATGAAGGTCCAGGCCGCCTCGGGATCGCTGCAGTTCGACGGGATGAAGAACATCGACGCCGACAGCGCCGCGGTTCGCTCGAGCTCCGGCTTGTCGGCCGGAATCGGCATGTACGTCGCGCCCCACGCCAGGTCCGGAGCGTATTGCTGGATGAAACGGGCCTGCCACTCGCCGTCTGCAACCATCGCCACCTTACCGGTGTAGAAGGGGTTCTGGGGTGACGCGTACTCACCGAAGCCGGACTGGAACCGCTTGATCTCGTCGACGCCGTACTTCTTCAGGACGTTCTCGACCCAGAACGTGAGCGCCGCGACGTTTCCTTCGTGGTTCGCGGTCGGCTGCAGGTTCTCGTCGATCCACTGACCACCGAAGTAATAGGCGAAGCTGACGAAATCAGGCTGATTCATACCGAGCTGGGTGATCCGCCCATTGTCGTCAACCTTGGTCAGGGCCTCGATCGCAGCCTGGAGGTCCTCAGTCGTCTTCGGTGGCTCCAGACCGGCCTCGTCCAACAGCGCTTCGTTGAACATGAGCATGTTCGTGTGCACCGCGATCGGCATCGCATAGATCTTGTCGTCGAACTTCATCCGATCCATGATGCTCGGGATGAAATCTGCCGTGTCATACCCGGCAGATGAGATCAGGTCGTCCAACGGCATGATCGCGCCCGCCGCGGCCCACGGACCGATGTTGCTGTCGAACGCATCGGAGATGTCAAAGCCGTTGCGAGCCGACATCTGCGCCAGCATTCGCTGCATGTCGGGGTTGGACACGCCCCGGACCTGGATCGCATCCTGACTGGCGTTGAAATCGTCAACGATCGCCTGGAGCGCCTCCGCTTCCGGCCCCGTCCAGAGATACGGAAAATCGAGCTCGACCGTGTCCTGGGCGAATGCGCGGGAGCCGCCCAGCCCGAATGCCAACGCCGATGCACCGAATGCACTACCTGCCACAAAGTGACGCCGTGAGATAGCCATCTCTGCGAACTCCTCCTCGGTGGATCCCGCTCATCTACAGGGCCCGAACATATTTGGGAATCGAACGTGGCGGCAGCATACTCAACAAACCCCCACCGGTCCATAGGTACGAACCTGAAAAAATGTGTTGATGCCTGATCCCAAGTTCCCGTGCTCTCGCGATTGACACCCTGCCACGGTTCACTGAAGATGCCCGCGAATGCATTCCGCACACAATCTGGAGGGGGAGATGAAGTCCATAGGTCTGGTAGGCGTCAATACGTATCACGCCGAAGCTTTCACGAGAATCTTCAACGGGAGTCCCGACGCGGGGCCACGTATCGATGATGCCCGGATCACGCACGTCTGGGCGGGAGAGCACACCGAGCGGCTCGCCGAGCTGGAGGGGATGCTCGGCGCCTACGACACCACGGTGACCGATCACACGCAGATGATCGGCGCTGTCGATGGCGTCCTGGTGGTCGACGACACAGGCCTGGGCGAGCGTCACGCCGAGCTAGCGCGGCCATTCGCCGAAGCAGGAATGCCGGTCTTCATCGACAAACCGATGACCATCGAACTGGGAGATGCGGTCGAGCTCTTCGACCTCGCGGAAACGCACAACGCCCCCCTGATGAGCTGCTCCGCGCTCCGCTTCACCGTCGAGCAGGCGGCGATCCAGGACCAGATCGATGCGCTCGGCGCCATCAGCGCGATCAACAGCGTCGGTCCGGGCGTCTGGTTCAACTACGGCGTTCACGCGGTCGAGCTTGTCGGCGCGATCGCGGATGCCAGGCCGGCGTCGGTGCACCGGTTCGCATTGGACGAGAAGGACGTCGCGGTCGTCACCTACGAGTCCGGGATGGTCGCGACGATCCAGACCCTGCGGGACGCGGCGTATGTGTTCAACGCGGCGGTCTTCGGCGAGAAGGGTCACCTCTCGTTCGATGTCAACGACGGGATGGGGTTCTACACGAACACCATGAAGGCATTCGTCGAGATGATCGAGACCCGGACGTCACCGTTGAGCCGGGAGCAGACGCTGGATGTCCTCGCGATCCTGCACGCGGGCGATCGATCGGCAGAAACGGGCACAACCGTGAATATCAGCGACATGATGAGCACCATCCTGGAGAACGCACGATGACATCAACGAAACCGCGAGTAGGGGTAATCGGTCTCGGCGCTATCGGCCGGACGCATATCGCGACCTGGAAAGCGATCGGTGTGACGCCGGTCGCGTTCGCCGACGCCGTTCCGGCGGCGCTCGAGGCGACCGTCGCCGAGCACGGCGGCGATGGGTTCAACGACGGCATCGAGATGATCCGGAGCGGCAAGATCGACATCGTCAGCATCTGCACGCCCCCCCTCTTCCACAAGGACCTGGCGATTGCGGCGGCCGAGGCCGACGTTGCCGTGCTGTGCGAGAAGCCGCTGGCTCGCTCGCTGGAAGACGCCGAGGCGATCGCCCAGGCCGTCGAGAAGGCCGGCATCCTCTTCACCGTCGGTTTCTGCCACCGCTTCGAGCCGGCGATCGAGAAGCTGAAGGAAATGATCGACACCGGGGAGCTGGGTTCGATCATGCACCTCCGGAACCGCTTCGCGGGCCTCAAGGCTGACGCGCATACGACGTGGTTCGGCAACCCGGCGCTGGCCGGCGGCGGTGTGATGGCCGACACCAACGTTCACTCCATCGACATCTTCCGGTACCTCGTCGGCGATGCCGCAGATGTCCATGCCTTCACGAGCACGCGCGAAACGGAGCATGGCCCCGAGCTGCAGGTCGATGACACGGCCGTCCTGACGCTGCGGACCGCGAACGGCGAGCTGGGCATCATCGAGGGCAGCTGGCGCACGCCGCCGGGAGAATGGACCGTCACCGCCTACGGCACGAAGGGGACGGCGTTCGTCGACTACAAGGGATCGGGCATCGACGTTCAGCGCGCCGACGGCTCCAGCGAGAAGATCGAGATCGAGCCGGGCAGCCGGTTCGAGCGCGAATTCGTCCATTTCCTTGCCTGCTGGCGGGGAGAGGCCCAGCCGCGCGTCACCGTTCGTGACGGCGTCGAGGCGAACCGCATCCTGGATATGGCGTACAAGAGCGCTGCGAAATAGTCCGCCTGGGTTCGTTGCCTAGGTTCACACGACACTCATCCAGGCACGGGGAGCAACAACGATCTCCTCGCCCCAAAGCGGCTGCATCAAGAACCCCGGCCATATGTGACTGGCCGGGGTTTCTCTTAGGTGCGCTACGGTTGCCGCTTCGCCCAAATCGAGTCGGGAAACCGCTCCGCGATCTGGTCCCAGACGCGCTTCGAGGCGGCAGGATTGTTCTTCTCGAGGAAGTACTCCGCCATCCCTCGCCAGTACATGGCCTCCGCCGTCAGCGGCCCGTCCGGATGTCGCTCCTCGACGTCCTTCAGGAGCTGGATCGCTTTCTCCAACTCGCGCCAGCGCATTGCCACGCGCGCTTCTCCGATATCGAGGATGTCGATGAACTGCTCCGGCGGCAGGAAATTGACCGATTCGTAGCGGATCTTCCCGCTGCGATCGGCGAACAGCACGGTCGGGGTCCAGAGCAAACCCCATTCGCGAACCACTGCGCGATCGTTGTGCAGGTGCAGCTTCACGGGGACGAACCGCTCGCTGATCTCGGCCGCGATGGCCGGATCACCGAATGTGTCGGCATCGAGCCGCTCGCAGCCGCCGCAGTTGTCCTGGTAGACGTCGATCAGGATCGGCTTCTTCGTCGCGCGCGCCTGCCGCTGCGCCTCGTCCCATTCGGTGAGCCAGGTAATGGTGGTCAGGGTGTCTGTCATGCAATCGCTCCTGTGTCATGACCACGGATACATATGCATCCAGTATGCCAGTGACGCGGAGATCCATTGGACGGAACGGCGCCGCGATCCCGGGCGTTATGAAGGCAAGAGTTCCCGGCCACGGGACCGTGGTACCCTGTGCGTGCATGAACGTACAGCGTGCCCGTTTACGGTTCGGTTACCCCCCAGAGGAGCCCAGATCCATGCCTTCATTCTCCGAGAAGCGGCTCAACCGCCGCGAGACCGTCCTTGCCGCGCTCGCCAGCGCGATCGCCGGCGGCATCGCCATCAACCCGGCGTCCGCCCAGCACGAGGACCAGCAGCCGGTCCTCTCTGATCTCACACCGAAGGACGTCTACACCTTCGCCGTCGCCGGCCTCGATACGCGGACCGTCGAGGAGGACGAGAATACCGACGTGCTGATGGTGTCGCGCGTCGACGTGGCCAACGGTGTCGTCCGCACGATGTCCTTCCCGCGTGACCTCTTCCTCGAGATCCCGGGCGTGGGTCTGGACAAGATCAACCGCGCCTACGACTACGGCTCGAAGGCGAACAACCACGACTGGAACGCCGGCATCGCGCTGATGGCCGAGACGCTCCGCCACAACTTCTCCATCGAGATCGACGGCGTCGCGACGACCAACTTCAAGGGGTTCGCCCAGGTTGTCGATGCGCTCGGTGGCGTGGACGTGAACAACCCGTATGACCTCTACGATGGCCAGTTCCCGACGGCAAACTACGGGTACAAGGAGATCTTCTACCCGGCGGGCGAGCAGACGCTTGAAGGCGAGCAGGCGATGGAGTTCTCCCGCACCCGCCACCAGGACGGCGACGATGGGCGCGTGATGCGCCAGCAGCTCGTGCTCACCGGCATGCTCGAGGCCGTCCAGGAGCCGGAGAATGCGGAAAAGCTTCCGCAGCTGGTCGAGGAGCAGGCCCAGACGTCGGTCCTGACGAACATCCCGGAAGAGGTGCAGGTGCAGCTGATCGAGGCGGCGCTCACCATCGACCCGGCCAACGTCGTCTGGGGCACGATGACGCATCTCCTGTGGGGCGACACCACCGCCTCCGGCATGTGGGTTTACCAGGGCGACTGGTCGACGCTGCCGGGCTACGTCCAGGCGTTCCTGAACGGCGAGGTGTAGGCGGCCCCGCCTACTTTCCGTACCGCCGCACCTTGTGTGCGGCTCCTGGCAAACGCCGGAGACAAGCTCCGGCGGTACGGAGACCGTATCGCTTTCCATTCCGTACAATGGGTGTCGTCACATCGCGTGACGGCACCCGTTCTCGTTGTATGAAAGAAGAGGAACATGACCGAGGTCGCAGACGCCGAACACACCATTCCCCGAACGCCATCCGGACGCCTCAGCGCGCCCGATCTCGCGATCGCGCAGGGAGTGAACCCAATCGACTATCTGCGGTCGCGGGGATTCGTCCATGACATCGTCGACGAGGACGGTCTCAAGGCGGAGCTCGAGAAGGGTCCGATCACCTACTACATCGGCTTCGACCCGACCGGACCGTCGCTCCACGCCGGGCATATGGCCACCATCATGCTACTCGCGTCGTTACAGCGCTTCGGGCATCGCCCGATCGCGCTCGCCGGCGGCGGAACCGCCATGGTCGGCGACCCGACGGGCCGCACTTCGGCGCGCGAGATGATCCAGATGGACGAGCTGGACCGCAACGTCGCCGGGATCTCGAAGCAGCTCGCGAAGTACCTCGACTTCGAGGGCGGCCAGTTCGGCGACAACGCGCCGGCGAAGCTGCTCAACAACGCCGACTGGCTCCTGAAGCTGGAGTACATCCCCTTCCTGCGGGACATCGGGCAGCACTTCTCGGTAAACGAGATGCTCGCGTCGGAGACCTACCGCGTCCGCTACGAATCCGGCGGTCTGAACTTCGTCGAGTTCAACTACCGGCTGGTCCAGTCCTACGACTTCCTGCATCTCTACCGGACGGAGAACTGCATCCTGCAGATGGGTGGCTCCGACCAGTGGTCGAACATCCTCGGCGGCGTCGACCTGATCCGTCGCGCCGATGCCGGCAAGGCCTACGCGCTGGTCCAGCCGCTGATTACGACGACGACCGGCGAGAAGATGGGCAAGACCGGCACCGGCCTGCGCGTCTGGCTCGACCCGGAGATGTTCTCGCCCTACGACTACTACCAGTACTGGGTGAATACCGAGGACGAGTTGGTCGAGACGTACCTGAAGCGGTTCACCTACATCTCGAACGACGAGATCGCCGAGTTGACGTCGGTGCAGGGTGAGGCGCTGCGCGAGGCGAAGCGCGTGCTGGCATTCGAAGCGACCGCCATGGCGCACGGCATCGAGGAAGCGAAAAAGGCCGAGCGAGCGACGAAGGCATTGTTCTCGGGCGCACGCGGTCAGGTCTCGGCGGATGACGACACGCTGCCGACCACGGAGATCCCGCGCGCCGATGTCGAGGGAGAGATGACGCTGGCCGACGCCTTTGTCCGCGCCGAGCTGGCGAAGGGGCGCGGCGAGGCCCGGCGCCTCGCCCAGCAGGGCGGCCTGTCGGTCAACGACGAGAAAGTCGCGGACGTCGACGTTCCATTCGCGGGCGTCATGGGCGACCAGGCGGCGATCCTGCTGCGTGCCGGGAAGAAGCGGTTCAAGCGGGTCGTGGTCGCCTAGAGCCACGACGAGATCGGATTTCGTAGACCCGCCCCTTTTGGGGGCGGGTTTTCCTTGCCATTCCGCACCGGCCACAAGGGGCGGCTGGCCTCGCAGCCCCGCTCGACTACGGCAGCGCCGGGTCCTTCGGCTCCACGCCGAGCACGTCGCGAACGTAACCCGGCAGCGTGGCCCAATCGGCCTCCCAGATCCACTCACCGGCTTCGGTATGGGCACCCCACAGCTCGAGCGCGAGTCGCTCCCACGTCAGTGTCTCCACGGACATGTCCGGAATCGCGGCGATCAACTGGCCCTGCACCTCGAGCGGGATATTGGTCGTCACCCACTTCCGGCCAGCCTCGACCAGCTCTGGCAGCTTCGAGACGATCTCCGGCTTCTGGGCTTCTTCAAGCAGCCCGGTCAGCACAAGATGCTGGCGCATGATGCGGCCGTCGTCGCCGTCCTGTTTGCGGGTGCGGCAGAATTCGAGCGCCTGTTGGCCATCGAGCCGCTGCTCGCCTTCGGGGAACTCGACCGTCTTGGTGCCGTACTCGATCGTCGGGAACTCCTCGTCGCGGACGTGGTAAGGGTTGTCCACCGTCACGCCACCAAACGCGTCGACGACGCGCGGCATGTTGCGCAGGTCGGTCGTCGTCACGGCGTCGATGACGAGGTTGAAGTTCAGCTCGATCACTTCCTTGAACCGTGCCGCGGCGACATTCCAGTCCATGTCGCTTTCACGATTCCCGAGGTTGTACGCGCCGTTGATCTTTCGCCACTCACCGTCCCAATACACCGCGTAGAGGTCGCGCGGAACCGAGACCGTGCTGACGGTGCCATTCGCAACATCGACCCGCGAGATCATGATGGTGTCGGTGTTCTGGTCCTCGGCGAGGGTGCGCGTGTCGAGCCCGCCGACGAGGAAGGTATAGGCGTCCTTCTGCTCCAGGGCGGCGGGAGTCGCCTGCCTGGCGAAGAGCGAAGTGTTCGGCGCAACGGCGCCAACCAGGCCAACGAGCGCGCCGGCGGCGGCGAAGGTACGGCGAGTCAGGGTTCGCTTCAGGGTGTCAGGTGTTGGGGACAATTGCGTTTTCTCCAGGTCGTTCATGAACGCGACAAGAGCCTTGACCCGGACCATCCTACAAGATGCCACGCACGAGGACGACCGTCCCCATCCCGGCGACCAGTGCAAGCAGCAGGTTGGGCTTCTTCCACATCACGATGGCGATCGCACCGACGCCGACGATACCCGGGAACCCGGCTTCAAGCGCTGACGGCACGACGAGCGCCGTGATGACGGCCCCGGGGAGGTAGGCCAACGCGCCCTCCATGCGCGGCGAGATCGTCACCCGGCCCATGAGCCAGTACCCGCCGGCGCGGAGCGCGTACGTCACGATACCCATCAGCAGGATGGCGACAAGCGCCTCCGGGCTCAACGTCACGGCATGCTCCCGTCAACATCCGGCTCGTTCGCCGGCAATGGCGCCTCCGTGCGCAGGTAGGCGACGGCGAACCCGGCAAGACCGCCAGCGAGCACGTACCAGGATCCCGGCACCAGCCACCATACCAACCAGGCGACGAGACCGGACGCGCCCCACGGCGCGAGGTCGTAGCGACTCTTGTACCCGCCAAAGAGCATCGCCGCGAAGACGGCGGTAAAGGCGAAGTCGAGCCCGAGCGTCGCCGGGTCGCCGATCTGGCTGCCAACGACGTGACCGACCGCGGCGGACGGGAACCAGGCGAAGACGATGGCGAGGTTGCAGCCCAGAACGACCCCGGCGTCCCGCTCGCCGTCCCGATAGCGGGTCAGGGCGACGGCCCACGACTCATCGCTGAGGAAATGCAATGTCGGATAGACGATGCGGTTCGGGACATGCCGCAGCCACGGCCGCATCGCGGCGCTGAGCATGATGAGCCGCAGGTTCACCAGCAGCACCGTGATCACGATCGTCGCGAGGGGCAACGGATAGGCCCAAAAATCCATCGTCGCCATCTGGGCCGCGCCCGCGAAGACGACGAGATTCATGAGCGAGGTCTCGATAATGCTGAGACCGGCCTGGCGGGCCAGCACACCGAAGACCATGCCGTAGACCGCGACGGAAACCGCCAGCGGGGCCGTTGCGCCCAATCCACGCCGAACGCCGCTCCATGTGAACGATACGGGCGTGTCCGTCACCTTCTGTATCCGCCAGTCGTCAACACGCCGGAATCGGGAACCGGAGCGAAACCGCTCCACGTATTGGCTCGTTCCATGAGTGAGGGGTCCTGAAACACATCATTTGGCCTTCGCGGCGATGCCTCCAGCCGGGCATTGCCACCGAACCCGTTCCGGCGTACCTTCCGGTGCGCGGCACCAACGGGTCAACTCGAAGGCAATCGTAACGGAGAGGTGTGAACGTGAACACACAATCCCTCTATTCCCGTCGGTCCTTCCTTCAGCGTAGCGCCGGTGCTGCGATCGTGATCGCCGCTGCCGGCAACACCCTACCCTCCTTGCGGAACGCCGCCGCACAGAACGGCGACTACGAGCTCGTCTGCAACTCGGACGGCGTTCGTGTCCGTCAGGATCCGGGCCTTTCGGGCGCGATCCTCGGAAGCATCAATTCGGGCACCGTCGTCTGGGTGACGGGCCAGACCGTCTACGCCGATGGCTACGGATGGATTCCGGTCACGGTGCAGGGCGCAAACCTCGCCGGGTATGTTGCCGATGCGTTCTTCGAGCGACCGGACGGCGGCACCGGATGGTTCCGCGGCACGCCGGTCCACGTGACGTCGGACGGCGTCAACCTTCGTTCCGGGCCCGGTCTCGGCAACGCGGTCGTCGGCAACTTCAGCACCGGCACCAACGGCATCATCCAAGACGGTCCCCGCTCCGCGGATGGCTACAGCTGGTACAACCTGACCATCGACGGCATCAACGGATGGATGGCGGCGGACTTCCTCGCCGAAGGCTTCGTCGGCCGGCCAGATCCCGGGAGCGAGTTCCAGATCGGCGCCTATGTCCGTCCTACCGAGGCAGTCAACCTCCGGTCCGGCGCGGGTACCGGCAACAGCGTGATCCGGGTCCTCGGTACCGATGATATCGCCACCGTCATCGATGGCCCCTCTTCCGGCGGCGGATATGCATGGTACCGGGTCGAGCTCTGGGACCAGACAGGGACCGTCGGCTGGGTGGCGGGCGAGTTCCTGCAGTTGGCGCGCTTCGAACCGACCGGCTCGCGGCACCGCGTCATCGACGGACCGCTGAACCTGCGCAGCGGCAGCGGCCTCGGCGCTTCGGTGATCCGGGCACTCCCGACCGGGACGATCTTCGTGATCGCGGACGCGTCGTTCGCCTCGGCGGACGGATACACCTGGGCTCAGGTCTACCTCGAGGACGAGCCTTCCGTGAGCGGATGGGTCGCGCTCGGCTTCAGCGAAGAGATCGGTTAACCGCTCGATCGGGATACGAGGACGGGCCCGCCTCCCTGACATGGGAGGCGGGCCCGTTCCCGTGAAAAGGCGGTGAAGGCTACAATCGTGCGTGGTCACTCCCGGTGACCACCGAACCGCCGACCAACCCACAGGGACGCCATGACTCGCGAATACGCACCCGACGAGCTCGAAGCCCTTTTGAAGGACAACATCCGGAACGTGCCGAACTTCCCTGAAGACGGAATCATGTTTCGCGACATCACGACGCTGCTCGCGAACGCCGAGCTCTTCAGGCTGACGATCGAGGAGATGGCGCGGCCGTTCCGTGATGAGCGCATCGACAAGGTGATCGTCATCGAGAGCCGGGGCTTTATCTTCGGCACGCCGATCGCTTTTGCGCTCGGCGCCGGCGTCGTCCCCGTGCGTAAGCCGGGCAAACTTCCAGCAGCCACGTATGCCGAGGAGTACACACTCGAGTACGGGACGAACACGCTGGAGATCCACCAGGACGCGATCCATGACCACGAGCGGGTATTGATCGTCGACGACCTGCTCGCGACCGGCGGCACCGTCGAGGCCACGATCCGTCTCGCGAAGCGATTCGGCGGCGAGATCGCCGGCGTCTCCGTCCTCGCCGAGCTGGTCGACCTCGATGCGCGCAAGCTGATCGGCGACCAGAACATCCACAGCCTCGTTCGGTACTAGCGACCGCCTGAACGCTTGCCCGATTGTCGCCAGTCGCGTCTGCCATCTTGACGGCGGCCACGTTCGCGTCTCCAATCACCTGTGTATCAATCGATTCTTTCAGGCAGAGGAGCGCGGATGTCAGGAAACAGTGTGATCGTCGTCGGCGGTGGCGTGGTAGGGAGCTCGATCGCGTGGCATCTTGCCCGGAAGGGCGCCAGCGTCACCCTGGTCGAGGAACGGTCGATTGCCGCCGCGGCGTCGGGCGCGAGCGCCGGTGGCGTGCGCCAGCAAGGCCGGGACCCGCGCGAGATGCCGCTCGCGATCGCGGCCATCTCCCGGTGGGAGCACCTCGAGGACGAGCTCGAGGCTGACATCCATTACTACCGGGAAGGGCATCTCAAGCTCTACGAGCGGGAGCAAGACATGCCCGTTGCCCGCGAGAGCGTTCGCTCCCAGCGCGCGCTCGGGCTGGATATCACGCTCGTCGAGGGGAAGGACCTGCACGACCTCGCACCCGGCATCGCGCCGCACATCGTGGCGGGCACCTACACGGCAAACGATGGCCACGCCAACCCGGCGCTGACCACCCAGGCGTATGCCGCAGCCGCGGAGCGAGCCGGCGCAGAGGTCCGCACCGGGGTGCGGGTCACCGGGGTCTTGCAGGATGACGAACGAATCACCGGAATAACGACTGCTGACGGAACGATCGAAGGAGACCATGTCGTCCTCGCCACCGGGGCGTGGACGCGCGATCTTGTCGCACCCCTCGGCGTCGACCTCCCGATCTACCCTGCCGGTCTGCAGATGATCCTGACGAAGCCGATGCCGAAGCTGCTGCGGCAGGTCGTCGGCGCCCATGGCCGGCCGCTGAGCTTGAAGCAGCTGCGGGACGGGAACTACCTGATCGGTGGCGGCTGGCCGGGCGATGTAGACATGGTCTCCGGTGTCGGCAAGACGCGCGAGGAGAGCATCGCGGGGAGTATGGAGACCGCGTCGTCGATCTTCCCGGTCCTGAGGGAGACAGCGATCGAGCGCACCTGGGTCGGCGTCGAGGGCATCTGCGCCGACGAGGTGCCGATCATTGGCCCTGTTCCGGGGTACGAGGGCCTGACCGTCGCCGCCGGGTTCTCCGGTCATGGCTTCGCGCTCAGCCCGATCACCGGCCAGCTCGTGGCCGAGCTGATCGTCGATGGCCAACCGTCCATTTCGCTAGACGAGTTTCGGGCCGAGCGGTTCGCAGGCGATACCAACCTGAAGATGCCGCTCCCCTCCGCCGGGTAGTGAAAACAGAACGAGGGAGGGCATGGTGCCCTCCCTCCTCTCTTGCTGGTGGAAGCTGCTTTCAGTCGCGACTACATTCCCCACGTCTCGCGAAGCACCCGCACCCAGTTCTGGTAACCGATCTTCCGCAGCGCCTCGTCATCGTAGCCGCGTTCCCGCAGTACGGCGATGAGGTTCTGCAGCTTGCTGGCATCCGACAGGTCGTTTGGCATCATCGCGCCGTCGAAATCCGAACCGAGCGCGACGCCGTCAATGCCCAGCTTGTCGACGAGATAGTCGACGTGGTCGGCCATGACCGTCAGCGGCATGTCGGCATCCCGCGCGCCGTCCGGATGCAGGAACGGCACGTTGTAGTTCAGCCCGACAACCCCGCCCGATTCAGCGATCGCGTCGAGCTGCTTGTCCGTCAGGTTCCGCGTCGACGGGCAGAGCGCATGGGCGTTGGAGTGCGTCGCGACGATCGGCGCCGCGGTGATCTCCGCCAGGTCCCAGAAGCCCTTCTCGTTCAGGTGCGACACGTCGAGCATGATGCCGAGCCGGTTGCAGGCGTGAACGAGCTCCCTGCCGGCGTCGGTCAGGCCCGGGCCGGTGTCGGGGCTGGCCGGGAACTGGAACGGCACGCCGTGGGCGAACTGGTTCGAGCGTGACCACACCGGGCCGAGCGAACGAAGACCGGCCGCGTGGTACATCTCCAACGCGTAGAAGTTCTCGTCGATCATCTCCGCGCCCTCGAAGTGCAGGATCGCCGAGAACCGTCCTTCCTCTACGTTCTCTTCGAGGTCGTCAGCAAAGATGACGATGTTCAGCGGGTCCGGAGAGGTCGACGGCGGATTGTCGTCGGTCCGGTCGCGCAGCATCGCGCCCCCGCCCGCCTCGAGGTTGAGCAGCGTCGCGACCATCGCGTTCGTGAACTGCTGGGCGTAGGCAAGCGACGGACCGCCCCACTCGTTCACGGTCTCGACGCCACGGATACCGGAACCAAGGAGCGCCTCCTGCTGCTCGGGCGTGAGCGCATGATCGCCGGTCGGGTTCGGCACGAAGCAGGCGAAGAATCCGCCGACCAACCCGCCCTCGTGAGCGCGGACATGGTCGATGTGCCCGGTATCGGAGCGCTTGTAGTAATCACGTCCCGTATCCAGCAGGCTCAGCAAGGTGTCGTTGTGGCCGTCAAAGACCGGGATCGTCGTCGTGGTGGCTGTGTCCGCCATAGGTGTTCAGGCTCCTTTTGCACATCGTCGGGGTGCGTATCAACGCGATTGCACCCCGCTATCTTGCACCACTTTCCGGGTTTTGTGATGCCTGTCGGGACCCGGCTTCTATGACGCAGCCGTTTTCCGCGCGTCAGCGATCGTCTTCTCGGTGTACACCGGCCAGACGAACACCAGCAGCACCAGCGCGATGATCGTGCTGAACCAGAACGGCGCAGTCAGGCCAAGCCAGGCGGCAAGCAATCCGCCCAGCAAGGCGCCGGGCGCCGCAGTTCCGTTCTCGATCACGCCATTGACGCTCTGCACGCGACCTCGCAGATGATCCGGCGTCAACTCCTGCCGCAGTGAGATGAGAACCGCGCCCCATGTCGTTGCATGTACCCCGAACACGAACAGCGATGCTCCGACGATCCACGCGCTTGTCGTCAAGGCGATCACGGCCGGGAGCACAGCCTCGATGATCACGGCGAGGCGGAGGTATCGCGCATCACCGGTGATGGCGAGGATCCGTGGGGCCACGACACTCCCGATGATTCCTCCGAGACCCGTCATGGTCAGCAGCACGCCGTACCCGGACGGTCCAAGTCCGAGGCGCTCCTCCGCGACCAGCACCATGATCGACACCTGCGCGACGAGAACCAGGTTGAGCACGCCCAGCGTGATCGCCGATGTGCGGAGCAGCCGGTGTCCCCACAGCCATCGCACACCTTCGACGATCTCCGCCCGCATCGATGGCGTGGCTTGAACGTCCCGCTCGGCTCGAAACGATCCCCTGAGGGTGGTCAGGATGGCGGCCGCCCCCGCGAGGCCCGCCGCTCCCAGGGTGAAAGGCGCAGCGGCCATCCGGGCAAAGAGGTAACCGCCCAAAGGAAGGCCGATGAACTGGTTGGTGACGCTCACCGTGCCCGCCAGCCGGGCATTCGCGGTCTTCAGCTGGTCACGCGGGACGATCGAGGGGATGAGTGCGGCCGACGACGTGTCGAACAACGTCTCTCCCGCCGTGAGCAGGAAGAACACCGCGTAGAGGACCGGGAGGGTGACCCACCCGGTCATGACCGTGATGCCGAGGGAGCCGATGAGCGCGGCCCGCAGCAACGTGACTGCAACCATGGCCTTTCGGCGGTCAACCCGATCTGCCAGGACGCCACTAAACGGCGGAAAGATCAGCCAGGGGAGCCGCTGGGCGAACGAGAGGCCCGCGATGAGGACCGGATCGCGCGTCAGCGTGGCGGCGAGCAGCGGCGCGGCCACCAGCCAGACGCCATCCCCGAGATTGGAGACGCCGGACGCGGCCCACAGCTTGTGGAACTCGCGCCCGAGTCGTGAAGCTGGCGGCGCGACCTCGATATGCGTTGACATGGGAATCACTCCGGATTCGCGTACCGGCTACGTTCCACGGCACGCGACGGATGGACACGCAAAACACCACGGACCGATGTGGTCCGTGGTGTTGGCTGGCAACAGCACATGAGCGGGGCCGCTCCACTTTGGGGCGCACCGGATCAGGCCCCCTAGGAGGCGCTCATGATCTCGCTCTGCTGTCGCCGCGCTTTTAGGCCATCATACCGAAGAGACTCCTAGTGTAGGGTCCCCAGTGTACTGATCGCGCAGAGAATTGGAAGACCGGCGACTAGGTGATGTTCAGCTCATCGAGCCAGATCGGGCTGGTCCAGGCGCGCGTACCGGTCTCGGTGAGGACCGTGATGCGGCAGAACGCGTTGAGGAAAGGCGCGATCGGCAGCTCGACTTTCGTCAGCCCGTCGCCGCGCTTGTAGGCGCGTACGGAGCCGCGCCCTCCCGCGTAGATCGCGATCGCCGGGTCGCATTCGACGATGATGTGCTCGTCGCGAAACTCGACGTTATGGATCTGCGGGCCGGTGCTGGAGTAGTAGCTGCCGGCCTTGAGCGCGGCAAGGATCGAGTCGGGATCCAGCGACGTGGACTTGACGTGCACCCATCCGCCGAGCGTATCCGGCCGGCTCTTCTTGAAGTGCGCGTCATCGGCGGCGGTCGTCGAAAACCGCATGCCGCGAGTCGCGAGGACGTCTGCGAGCATCCAGCCGTTGCCACGGTCGCAGTCGTTCATATGCCCGTGGTTGTAGATCTCGACCGCGTCGAAGTCCTCCAGCGTGTCGATGTCCTTCACCGTTACGCCGTTCCAGCCGGGGTGGCCGACCGTGATGAACGCGCCCTGATGGAGCGCCCGGGCGGCGATCTCGGCGCCGTCCTCGTTCGGGTGCTGGGGCTCGAATTCGGGCGGCAACCCGTTGGCGACGATGTGCCACAGCTCGCCGTTCTCCATGCCACCGCCGTGCAGCTCCGCGCCGAGCAGCGTGGTGAACGAGTCGTCGCGGTACATCGTCGTGTCCGTGACGGGCCAGTCGAAGCGGTTCATGTAGTGATCGGTGATGGAGATGAAGTCGTAACCGGCATCGCGGTAGTAGCGCACCGCCTCCTCGGGCGAAAGGAGCCCGTCGGAGTTGGTGGAATGCATGTGCAGGTTGCCCTTGAAGAAGGTTCCGGGCTGGTCAAAAGGAAGGTTGCGCACGGGAAATGGCCTTGCTCTGTGTGGATACGTCGTAGAGGACAACCTGTCGGATGTCCGGGATTCACCTTACCGCAAAGCGAACCATCGGCCAACGTCCGGGCCTGAAGAAGGCGAAGCGTCGACGTGTACGAGACACGTCGACGCTTCCCGATGAACGAACCTGATGTCATTACCCGCGGGCCTCGCCTCGCCAAAGAAGGACGACCGCCGCGACACCGGGCAGCAACGGCAACACCTGGAGCCATCCCATCAGGGGAGCGAGGCCGAGCTCACCGGATGTATCGCGAGCCGTCAGCGCGTAGCTCACGATGAGGACCGCAACGGCGAGGAGCCCGGTGGCCACCCAGCGGGTCCATCCCGTGCCAGACCGCATCGCCCTGATCGTCAGGTACCACCCGCCGATGCCCAGAACGCCGACGATCGACAGGATGACGAGATAGGCCGTGACCGCATTGCCGACCTCTGCCGGGTCGTATCCCGGGTATGTCTGTTGGATGTGATCGGCCAGGAAGGTTGTCGTCGCCCGATCGATCAGCGGAAACAGGAGCGTGGCGAACACCGTGAGCGCCATGCCGGTATACAGCAGCGCCCGGATGATCCGATTCTGTGAGTGCGTGTTTCGATGCATGTCGGTTTGTGCCTTCCGATGGGTGTCGGCCCCTGCTCGACCTGTCAACAGGAACGGGGCGAGACCGACGCGCGTTGACGAACTTTGCCTGGAACAGAACTGACAGTGACTATCAGTTACCGCAACACAGGTTAGCGTTGGCCGATCTGAAAGTCAATGTCTTTTGACAGTCCTTTTCAGTTTCCGGAGAGACCTGATATTGTTCACGCATGAGTGGTCTTCGTGAGCGCCGACGGCGCAACGCCATGCGGATGATCCAGGAACGCGCCCTCGACCTCTTCGATGAGCGAGGGTTCGACGCGGTGACGATCGAGGAGATCGCGGTTGCGGCAGAGGTCTCGCCGTCATCGGTCTATCGATACTTCGGGACCAAGGAAGGCATCCTCGTCGCGGACGAGTTCGACCTCATGAACCAGGAGGAGCTTGTCGACCTCCTGGACCCGGCGGATCCAGTCGAAGGCTTGCTGAAGGTGGTCCGGGCCTATGAGTCCGTCCCGCAAGGGGAGGCCGGAGCCGTACGGAGCCCGTGGCGGAGGGTTCGCTATTTCTTCGCCGAGCCATCGGTACGGATGGCCGTCCTCGCGAACATCGACCGGGCGAGCCAGCGATACGCCCCCCTCCTGGCGTCACATGGTGATCTGAGCGAAACCCAGGCGCGCGTGGTCTCGAATGCGCTCGCGTTCGGTTACTTCGCCGCGCTCGAACGGTGGTATCTCGACGGCGGGGTTCGACCGATCGCCGACTCCGTCGAGGAAGGTTTGGCTCCGCTGCGCCGGATGTGGCCGTCGACGGACGGCTGATCCGGCAAGCAACTGGCGGACCAGACGCCACTGGACCCAAGACGAAACAGGCCGACCCGAGGGCCGGCCCCTACGAGAATTCATTGCCTAGCAGAAGATCTTCCGCTCCTCGGTTTCGCCGGGCATGATCTCCTCCGGCGCGGAATCCATCGGCGCGTACCCGAGCACCTCCCGGGCGTGATCGATATCCCAGATCTTCCGCGGGTTGTCGGAGATCCCGTAAGCGAGCACCCAGTCGTGCTCCGTCTCCAGCGAGCACTCGATCAGGTGGACGCAATCCCGCTCGCTAAGCCACACCGCGCGCATCCGGCGACGCAGCTCCCGGATGCCGTCCTCGTTATCCCGCTCGCGCTTCCATGCCTGTGACGGATGAGTCGGGTTCTCCGGATCGCGCACTCCACCGATCCGGAGGCAGACGGCTCGCATGTCGTGGTGATCGACGTAGTACCGCGCCATCGCCTCGCCATAGACCTTGGAGACGCCGTAATACGAGTCCGGCCGCAGCTCGGCCGTATGATCCCACTGCCGGGGATCGTGCAGGTCCCACAGCTCCGGGACGTTCTCGAGCTCGTACGTGCCGACCGCGTGGTTCGACGAGGCGTAGACGACCTGTTTCACGCCGGCCAGCCGTGCCGCCTCGAAGGCGTTTCGCGTGCCGATCAGGTTGCTGTTCAGCACCGCATCCCAGTCGGAATCGACCGCCGATGTCGCGGCGAGATGAACGACGGCATCGGCGCCCTGGAACGCGTCGACGAGCGCCTGCAGGTCGGTGACGTCGGCGACAACATCCGTGTATGGTCCCTCGCTCCGTCCAACGCCGACCGGCTCGTATTTGCCGGATTCTCGCCAGGCGTCCATCAGCAGACGCCCGATGAGACCGGTCGAGCCGGTGATGGCGACGCGCCTTCTCTGTCGTGCTGGTGTTCCTTCGGACATATGCTTCTCCATTTCGTCAGCCTTCGCAGCTGCGGGCGTTGTGCGGCGGTACGGGAGCGACGCCTCCCTCCCGGGATCCGCTTTCATCGTTACAATGATCCGGACTTGCCTGCCGGGGCAAGACTCGCCTTCACCACCGGGGTCCCTGTTCCGTGACGTCGTTCCTGAACCAGTTCAATATCGCAGATCCCGACGCGCGTATCCGCGTCGTGTTACCGGGTGTGTTGTACGCCGGCGCGATCACCGTCGTCGCGTTCATCATCGCCGCGATCCAGGAGCGTGTCTTCGGACATGCGGTTCTCGAGCCGCTCGTTCTCGCGCTTGTGCTCGGTCTCGCGGCTCGCGCAATCGCGACTCCACCCGCAGCTTTCGAACCCGGCATCGCCTTCTCCGGCAAACAGCTGCTGGAGTTCGCGATCGTCGTCCTCGGCCTGACGCTGGACCTCGCCAACATCGTTGATGCCGGTTGGAAGATCGTGGCGTCCGTGCTGATGCTGGTCTCGATGACGCTCTTGCTCGGCACCGTGATCGGACGGGCGATGGGCCTGAACACCCGGCTCGCCGTGCTGGTCGCGGTCGGCAATGCCATCTGCGGAAACTCGGCCATCGCGGCGGTCGCCCCGGCGATCCGCGCGAAAAAGGCGGATGTCGCCGCCGCGATCTCCCTCACCGCCGTCTTCGGTGTCGGGGTCGTGCTGGCGCTCCCGTTGCTGGTGCCCCTCCTCGACCTGACCCACGAGCGATACGGCGTCGTCGCCGGTCTCTCCGTCTACGCGGTGCCACAGGTGCTGGCAGCCACGTTTACCGTCAGCGCCCAGGCAGGACAGGTCGCCAGCCTCGTGAAGCTCTCCCGAGTCGTGATGCTCGGCCCGGTCGTCGCCCTCTTCGCCTTCCTCTTCCGGGAGCAGGATGAGGCCGAAACGACCGGCCAGCGATCCTTCTCGCTCAGCAAGTTCCTGCCGTGGTTCGTGATTGGCTTCGCGGTCGCCTCGCTCCTGCGCACGTCCGGTTTGGTGCCGGACAGTCTTTCGGAGATCGCGACGGATGCCAGCCGCATCCTCACGGCTGTCGCGATGGCCGGACTCGGGCTCGGCGTGGATATTCGTTCGCTGCGCGAGTCCGGCTCCCAGGTCGTCACCGTGGTCCTGATCCTGACGGCCCTGCTCGTCGCCTCGGCGCTAACGGTGACGGCCGTGCTGGGGATCGGATAGACCGCTCCCCTTTCCGTAGCCCTGCACCAGGTGTGCATGGCATCGACAGCAAGTCGATATCTCGTCCAGCGGCGTTCCCCGGACATATGGTCCGGGGCTACGGTGAGTTTCGAGAGGCAACGAGACGTGATCGCTCCTGCCTCGGCATCCTGCTCGCGGTATCCTGATTCGCATGACTCCGTTTGCCCGTACTGAGGCCACGCCGTGCCATTAAGACGCCGTCACGCAACGACAACCGATGCCCCGGCACGCCGCACTCCGTCGGGCTACACGCTCGCCCTGCTCGCGATCCTGCTCCTCGCCGCCGGGCTTCGCTTCCTCGGGCTGGACTGGGACAACGGCTACTATCTCCACCCGGACGAGCGGTTCATGGTGATGGTCACGGTCGACACCTCGTGGCCGGAGTCAGTCGGGCAGTATTTCGACAGCGACACCTCGCCGCTCAACCCGTACAACACCCGCCACGGCACCTTCGTCTACGGCACATTCCCGCTCTTCCTGACGAAGGCGATCTCCGGACTCTTCGACAACGACGTCTACGGGCAGGCGCACCTCGCCGGGCGCGCGATCTCGGCGCTGGCCGATACGGGAACGGTCTTCCTCACGGCGTGGATCGCCCGGCGCTTTTTCGGCGACAAGGCCGGGCTCCTCGCCGGAGCCCTGATCGCCTTCACGATGCTCCACATCCAGTCGGCGCACTTCTATACCGTGGACGCTGTCTCCGTGTTCTTCGCAACCGCGACGTTCGTCACGGTGGTCAAGGGGTGGGACCGCAAGAGCGTCGGCTGGTTCGCCGTCGCGGGCCTGATGGCGGGTCTGGCCGGCGCCAGCAAGCCGAACTACCTGATCGCGCTCGGCTTCTTCGCCCTGCCGGTGCTGGAGACCATCCGGCTTCATGGGATCGACGGGTTGCTCCCGTCCCAGCGGCGACGCACCTTCCCCATCATCCCGGCGCTGGTCGTTGCCGGCCTCGTTGCCTTCTGGACCTTCCGCATTGGGCAGCCCTATGCGTTCACCGGACCGAACATCTGGAATATCGGCCTCAACCGACAGTGGGTCGACGACCTGAGCTACTGGAGCTCGGCGCAGTCCGGGCTCATCGACATCAAGTCGAGCGTGCAATGGGTCGGGCGCACGCCGATCGCGTACATCGTCGAGAACATGGTCCGCTGGGGCATGGGGCCTCCGCTCGGTATCGCCTCGCTTGCCGCGCTTGGGTTCGGCATCTGGCGACTGGTCCAGTCCCGAAACTGGCCAAGCTGGTGGCTGACCGGGATGATCGGCTGGTCGTTGATCCAGCTCGTGCTGTACGGGACCAACATCGCCCAGGCGCAGCGTTACCTGCTTCCGATCTACCCGTTCCTCATCGCGTGGGCGGCGGGATTCCTGGTCGAGCTGGCGCGAAAGCCCCGGCACGCCTCCCCGAAGCGCGTCGTCGCGCCGCTCATCGGCCAGGTGCTGCTCGCGATCGCCGTAGTGTACACGGCCTTTTACGGCATCGCCTTCGATACCCTTTACGTCCGGCCCCTGTCACGCGTCCAGGCATCGGAATGGATCTACGAGAACGTGCCGCCGGGGAGCGCGATCACCAATGAGTACTGGGACGATGCGCTCCCGATGCCGCTCCCAGGTGAGGACGCGTGGGCCTACACCGGCGTGACGCTGGATCTCTACGGATACGAGGGGCAGGACAGTACCAAGCTCAGCAAGATCGTCGGTCAGCTGAACCAGGCGGACTATATCGTCCTCAGCTCGAACCGCATCATCGGGTCGGTGCCGCGACAGCCCGAGCGCTACCCGATGGCAACGCACTACTACGAGATGCTGCTCGACGGCAGCCTCGGCTTCGATCTCGTCGCGGAGTTCAAGGAGACGCCGGAGCTGCTCGGCATCGCGATCGACGACTCGAACGCCGAGGAAACGCTGACCGTCTACGAGCACCCGTATGTCCGGATCTTCAAGAAGTCCGATCGGTTCGATATCCGGGCCGTCTACGCCGAGCTGAACGAGGCGATGGGCTACGGCGGCGTCAACTACCTGCCAGGCGACCCGGTCGGCCACCAGATGTTCCTCTCGGATGACGAGTGGTCGGCGTACGACGAAGCAGGAACCTGGTCGGATATCTATGACCGGGAAAGTGTCACCAACCGCGCGCCGGCCGTCTGGTGGTATCTCGGCATACAGCTGCTCGCCCTGCCCGCGATTCCGTTGGCGTGGGCGCTCTTCCGGCGGTTCCCCGATGGCGGATACGCCATCGCGAAGGCGCTCGGGATCATGCTCGTCACCTGGCTCGCGTGGGCGCTGTCGAGCACGACGCCGCTCCCGTTCGGGCGACGCTCGATCCTGCTCTGCTGGGGGATCATGGCGGTCGCGAGTCTCCTCGTCACGAGAAATCGCCTGCGAGAGCTGGCGGCAGACCTCCGCTCGCGATGGCGTTGGATCCTCGCGACGGAGCTGATCTTCCTCGCGGCATTCGCTGGCATGGCGTGGCTGCGATCCCACAATGCCGCCTTCTGGGTCGCCGGAGGTGGCGACGCAACGCCGTGGTACCTCGCGATGTTCAACGCTGCCGCGCGCAGCGTCTCGTTCCCGCCATTCGACGCCTGGCTCGGCGGCGGCCAGCTCCACACGCCGTACTGGGGCACGATGCCGTGGATCCTGCTCTCACGGCTGACCGGGGTGGTGCCGAACGTCGCCTACACACTGGCCTTCGCCGGGATCTTCGCGCTGCTGAGCGTCACGCTATGGTCGGTCGCCTCGGCGATCATCGCGCGGATCACCGATCGCCGGATTTTCGCCGGCTGGATGGCATTGCTTGCTCCTGTGCTGGTCGGGCTCGCCGGGACGCTGAACGTCGCCGCGAAGGCCGGGCAGGGGTTCTGGGGATATACACCCCGGCCGGACGACTGGCCAATCGGCGGCATCGTCGGGGATACACTGTACGGCCTCGGCAACCTGCTGACGCAACGGCCGGACCTCCCCTCAACATTCCTAGCCGAGGCAACGACGATCGGCGTGGACAGCACCTTCACCGCTCCGTTCGCCTCGCTGTTGGCCGGCGACCTCGGTCCCGGTGCGGCGAGCCTGCCGATCATCGCGCTGGCCCTCGCGATGGCCGCGGCGATCGCACTACCGCGCTGCTGTTCGTCAGGGGATGACGGAGCCATTCGCCCCGGTGTCCTGCCCGTCATCGCCGCCGGGCTCGTCACCGGGCTGCTGGCCGCGAGCGCGACCTGGGGATTGTTGTTCGGCGCCGCTGTCATGCTCGTCGCGATCGTGATCCGCGCTCTGGGGCTGCATGGCGTCGACGAAAACTGGAAACTGACGCGCCGGATCGTGCTGGATGCGGCCCTGCTCGGCGTGGTGGCGCTGATCGCATCCTGGCCGTTCAGCCGGGAGTTCGTGCAAACGCTGCGCAACCGCGCCACCGGCAGCATTCTGTCGTTGGACGATCTGTCGCTGATCGTGGGCGGGCCCCTGGCTCTCCTTGCGGTCTACCTGCTCACCGGAGCCGTGCGCCTGCTTCGCGAGACGCGTCACGAGGGCTTCGCCGGACGATCGACGACGATCGGGACAACGCTGTTGGCGGCGCTTGGCTTCCTGGCCGCGCTGCTGCTGGGCAACGCCCTGCTCTTCCTGATCGTCATGCTCTTGGTCATCGCGCTCGCGCTCTGGGGCTGGCAGCATGAACCGGCGCATCTTCTCGTGTCCGGATTCGTCGGGCTCGGCGTCCTCGTCCTGCTCTATGCCCCGCTGGCGTCGCTCCCGCAGGACGCCTTCGGGAACTCCACCGCCGAGGAACTGACGGGTGCTATCTGGATGCTGTTCGGGATCGCCGCGACCGCCGCTGTCGCGTGGCTCGCCGTCCACGCGCTCGCATCAGGCAGCACCCTTCGGAACCTGGTCGCCAGCGTGACGCTGGTCGGGTCGATCCTCATCGTGTTCTCGTTGCTCACCGCTCCGGCGCTCTATACGCGGTCGGTCACGGCGAACGCATCGACGAGATCTCTCGACGCGACCGCTTTCCTCAGCGATCCGGGCGACGCAACGGCAAACGCGGCGGATCTCGCAGCGGCGACATGGCTCATGGAAAATGTCGACGGCCTGCCGATCGTCCTGGAATCCGCCGGCTGGGATCGCCAGTACGGCGGTCGCATCAGCGCCATGACCGGCTTGCCCACCGTGGTTGGCTGGACAGGTCCCGAACGGATCACACGTCCCGGCTGGGACCAGATCGTCACATGGCGACAGGAAGCGGTCAACCGGATCTACGGAAGCACCGGCGATTTCGCGGGCATCGAGCCCCTGCTCGTGCAATACGACGTCGACCTCATCTACGTTGGCCCTCTGGAACGACAAGCGTACAGTGCGATGTCGCTCCGGAAATTCGACGAGGCGACGGAAACCGGAGAACTGAGGATCATCTACGACCAGGATGGCGTGACAATCTACGAGTACCAGGGCGGCGTTGGCTGACCTGCCACCTGCGATTTAACTAGAAGAGGGGCACATCCGGTTCTCACCGAATCGCCCCTCTTCAGCCTTCCCTTCCCCCTGCCGGTCCGGAACCGTCAGGCCCCCCGCTGGTGAGCATGTGCGAAAAGACCGTTGGCTGATCGTTCTTTCCGCATCGCCGTACAACGTTGTGTCAACACCGTACGAACACTGTTGACATGCTCAATTTATCGTATAAACGGAGAAATGTGAAGATGTTCCAGATTGTCAGTAAACGACGCTCCATCGTCCAACCAGGTCACACTTCTGGCAAGGAACGTCGCCAGGGTGGCACATCAGCGTGCGTCATGTGGGCAGCGCCACTGCGTCGAGAATGATCGCCGCCAGTCGACGCGCGTTGGTGGCCAATGGCTCACGACCGTCCATCACCAGGTCGACTGTCGCGTCCGCGACCTCGTGCCACGTTGTCTCCAGATGCTGCCACCGGTCCTGCACGCGGGTCCCCCACCGTATGTCCCGCTCCGCAATCCTTGCGAGACGGACTTCATCAGGCACATCGAGCCGGACGACCAGGTTCGCCTCCGGATACGGCGCCATCGCGTCGCAGATCATGACCGGGCGAACGGTCAGCCGCAGCCCGTTACCGGTATCCCGTCGGGTGAACTGCTCGAAATCAACATCCGGCGTCGTTGTTTGCGTTCCGACCGGCAGGTGAAAGATGGCTCGCAGGAGAGCCCAGTCGTATCGCAACGGACGAGTGACAAACGATACGAGCGACTGGTCATCGCCGCGCGGAACGAGGAAATAATCCGTCGGCACACGAGAGGCTCGATGCTCGCCCAGCTCCGTCACCGTCGCCTTCGCCAGCTGCGACTTCCCAGCACCGGCGGCGCCAATGATCGTGACAACGAACGGCTTTGGCTGTATACAGCAGTCGACAGGCATGCGAACTAGGGGCTCCTGGACGGGAGTTCGAGACCGGAAACAGAAAGGTCATCGTCATGAGCAATGGTAGCGGCATCATGGATTCAGACGCCCCGATTCGATGGGGCATCGTCGGCGCTGGCCGCATCGCCGGCATCTTCGCGACCGATATGCCGCTCGCGCCCGGTGCCGAGCTGGTCGCCGTCGCCTCGCGTGACCAGGCAAAAGCGGATGCGTTCGGCGATCGGTTCAACATCCCGCGCCGCTACGGCTCCTACCAGGAGATGATCGACGACCCGGAGGTGGACGTCGTCTACGTCGCGACGACCCATCCGTCACACCGCGACGTGACGATCGACCTCCTCAACGCGGGCAAGCACGTCCTGTGCGAGAAGCCGTTCGCCATGAACACCGCAGAAGCGCGCGAGATGATCGAGGCGGCACGCCAGAACAACCGTTTCCTCATGGAAGCGATGTGGACGCGCTTCCGCCCGGCGATGGTCAAGGTGCGCGAGTTCATCCAGGGCGGCGAGATCGGAGAGGTCCAGTACCTCACGGCAAACATGGGCTGGAACAACCCGTTTGACCCGGAGTTCCGTCTCTATAACAAGGCCCTTGGCGGCAGCGCGCTGCTGGACGCCGGCGTCTACGCCGTCTCCTTCGCGCACATGGTCCTCGGCGAGCCGGACCAGATCGTCAGCGTCGCCACGCTCGGGGAGACCGGCGTCGACGAGAACTGCATGATCACGACGCATTACCCGAGCGGCGCCGTCGCGAACGCCGGCATCACCGTCCGCGCAAACTCTCGGAACCTCGCGATGGTCGCCGGCACGAAGGGCAGCATCCTGATGGATCACGACTGGCACCGCCCGTCGACCTTCACGATCTTCCGCGATGGCCAGGAGCCGGAGTTCTTCGACTGCAGCCACGAGGGCACCGGCTACCAGTTCGAGATGATCGAGGTCATGAACTGCATCCGCGAGGGCAAGACCGAGCATCCGGTCATGCCACTCGACGAGACGCTGCAGATCCAGGGGATCATGGAGAAAGTCATCAAGGACTGGGGGGTGACCTACCCCTCCGACCGCGACTGATCGTCCGGCACAACACATGCAAGCGAGCAACGTACCGGTCCGGGCTGGACCGGTACGTTGCGTTTCGCATCCGGGTACAATCTCAGGATGTTGATCATTGCGACACCCGCCCTTCTCGGCGGAGCCTGACGGAGGGATCTCCGACACCGTGCCAGACATCAGACGTTCGGGCGCCAAGGAACGCGTCGCCATTATCGGGCTCGGCCGCTTCGGCCGCAGCGTCGCCAAGACCCTCTTCGAGCTGGGTTATGAGGTGACGGCCATCGACCTGAGCGAGCAGCTCGTCCGCGAAGCCTCCGAATGGGTCACCCTCGCCGCGCAGGGCGATGGAACCGACCAGGACCTGCTCGAACAGCTCGACGTGCAGCATTCCTCTGTCGCAGTCGTCGCCCAGGGCGAGAACCTGGAGGCGAGCGTCCTGACCACGCTCTTGCTGAAGAAGCTTCGTGTGCCGTGGGTTGTCGGGAAGGCCAAGACGGTGCTGCATGGCGAGCTGTTGCACAAGGTCGGCGCCGATCGTGTCGTCTTCCCGGAGATCGACGCCGGCATCCGGCTTGCCCACTCCCTCGGCGTACGCCACATCAATGACTACATCTCGCTCTCCCCGACCGCTGGCGTCGCCAAGATCCAGGCGCCGACGAGCATGGTCGGTCACTCCATCGAGGCGCTGATCGAAGGCCAGCAGGGACGGCTCAACGTCCTCCTCATCAAGCGCGGTCACCAGCTCATCACCGTACCCCACTACCAGGAGGTGATCCGCGCCCACGATGAGCTCCTGATCGCCGGGACCGACGCGGACATCGAGCACTTCGTCGAGCAAACGCCGGATGCGGCGCCCGCCCGGGTGGCGTCCAAGCCGTGAGCGCGCGCCATCCGCGGCTGCGGCCGGGGAACCGTGTCGTCCGCCGGCGCATGGCGGCGACAAGTGTCATCGACCTTCCCGGCAAGGCGGTCAAGCGCAATGTCCCGAACGCGACGGTCCACGCCAAGTTTTTCGCGATCGGCGCCACGCTGATCATCCTGCTCGGCACGATCCTGCTGATGCTGCCGGTCGCCTCGGAGACCCGGACATCCACGAACCCCGTCGACGCCCTCTTCACGGCGCTCTCGGCCGCCTCCGTGACCGGCCTGACGGTGGTCGACACGCAGGATCACTGGAGCTTTTTCGGTGAGCTGGTCATCCTCGTCCTGATCCAGGTCGGCGGCTTCGGCTTCATGGTCGGGACGTCGGTCGTCCTGATCCTGCTCGGCCGGGGCAGTAGCCTGCGTGACTCGCTGATGATCCAGGATGGGTCGCCCGCACTCTCGCTCCATGATGTCACGACCCTCTCGCGACGCATCCTGAAGTTCATCGTGGTGGTCGAGGCGATCGGCGCCGTGCTCCTGACCGCGCACTTCCTGCGGGTGGAGGCATCTCCCAGGGCGATCTGGCACGGCATCTTCTATTCCATATCCGCGTTCTGTAACGCCGGGTTTGACCTGCAGGGTGAGTTCCGTTCCCTTGGCGAGTTCCACGAGTACCCGCTGGTCATCATGTCGATCGCGGGACTGGTGCAGTTCGGCGCGCTCTCCTACCTCGTCATGTCCGACCTGTGGAAGCACCGACGCGACCTGCGGCGGCTGACACTCGATACGAAGCTCGTCCTCATCACGAACGCCGTCCTGATCGTTGGGGCGACCGTGCTCTTCCTCGCGGTGGAATGGGACCAGGCGATGGGGGGCGTCGATCCGATCTGGAAGCCGATGAACGCGCTCTTCGAAGCCATGGGCGGGCGCACGGCCGGGTTCTCGACCGTTGACTTCTCGGAAGCCCACTCCGCCACGTTGTACATCTGGGTGGCGGCAATGATGATCGGCGGCGCGCCGGGCTCGACCGCGGGCGGCATCAAGCTCGCCACCCTCGCGGTGATCATCCTGGCGGTGATCTCGACGCTGCGCGGCCAAACCGAGCCGCAGGCCTTCGGCCGTCGCATCGGCGTAACGGTCATCTTCCGGGCACTGGCGATCGCCGTCCTGTTCCTGCTGACACACTTCGTTCTCGCGATCCTGCTCGTCCTCTCGGAGGGCACCTTCAACAACAACGAGTTCAACTTCGTGGCGCTGATGTTCGAGGCGATGAGCGCGCTGGCCACCGTTGGCCTCACGACCGGCATCACGCCGGACATCTCCACCGCAGGGAAGCTGATCCTCTGCGCGGCGATGTTCTTCGGGCGACTGGGGCCGATCACCGCGGCGTACGCGCTGCAGCGACGGCAACAACATCCTCGCTACCGTTTCCCCGAAGCCCACATCCGGCTCGGTTAGCGAGGGCCGCCCCAGCCACGACCCGCCCGACCAAGCCATCCGTAATGCGGATCGGGCGTGAGGAGAACCCTGTCGTGAACCGGCACGCAAGAATCGTCGACGCGGTGATTCGCAGCGTTCGACGGCCTCTCCGGGACGGTGAAAATGAGATCCAGATTGATGGGGTTAAAGAAATAGCCGCCGGGGGGATGGCCCTGGCGGCTACTAACACCACGTTGGAGGGAAGGGGGACGATCGGGTTGTGGCTGGCAACACGATCACGTTGGTGTTGACTTCATGATAGGACGGTGCCTGCGCCAATACACGGTCCAATCGGATACTTTTGGGGGTCCGATAGAACGAAAATCCCCGACATGACTCCTGAGGCCATTCTACAGGCAACCCGGAAAACGGCAAAGGGGTGGAATGTATACGTACAGGGCGATACAACCTTATCCGGTTCGGCCCGACGTACTGTACGGACACACCTCTGTTTTGCATGGCCTGAGGGGGACCGTGTGCTACCATACACAGGACTTACGGGCGTCTGGCATCGGTAAGGGAATCCGCCACGTGCGCCGTTTTCCGTACCGTTGTCGCAGGCAACCATTCGGCTGGCAGGGAAGCGCCGGCATGCGGCGCGGGGTCTCGACATGTTGTCGCCCCGGCCAGCGCCACGCCCCTGCAACATCCAGGTTTGGAGCGGGAACCGGTGACGACTTTTGGTGAGAACTGGATCGCGATCGCCTTCCTCATTGTCGCGACCATTGGCATGGGCGTACTGCTGCTGACGATTACCCAGATCATCGCTCCCAGCAAACCCACGAAGACAAAGTCCGATCCATATGAAAGCGGTATCCCAGACATTACACCGGTCAAGCCACGTTTCACGGCACGCTACTACGTGATCGGTATGTTGTTCATCATTTTCGACCTTGAAGCCGCATTCATTTATCCCTGGGCGGTCAACCTCGACGAGCTTGGGATGTACGGCTTCACCCACATGATTGTCTTCATCGGGCTGCTGTTCGTCAGCTATGCATACGCATGGAAGAAAGGTGCCCTCGAATGGGTCTGATCGACGATCGCTTCGACAAGAATATCTTCACCACCTCGCTCGACTTCCTCTTCAATTGGGGGCGGCGATCCTCCCTCTGGTGGCTCCAGTTCGGCCTTGCCTGCTGCGCCATCGAGATGATCTCGGCCTCGATGGCCCGTTTTGACGCCGTCGAGCGCTTCGGCATGCTCTTCCGATCGTCACCCCGCGCAGCCGACATGATGTTCATCGCCGGCACCGTGACCAAAAAGATGGCACCGGTCGTCAGGACGCTCTACGACGAGATGCCCGAGCCGAAGTGGGTGATCTCGATGGGCTCCTGCGCGAACGTCGGCGGCCCGTACG
>Ga0182741_1000239_pt1 | contig 86213 bp, 77 predicted proteins | sample eDN5th37CBELigOP_FD_128874 | JGI IMG/M metagenome (GOLD analysis project Ga0182741, IMG submission 128874) | Enriched Organic Plus compost microbial communities from Emeryville, California, USA - eDNA 5th pass 37_C BE-Lig OP (version 2) (version 2) ...
GACGCAGCCGGCATCATCGGCTCGATCCGAGCCCACGCAGCATCCGAGAGAGTACGAGTTCGCGACACGATCTCCACACTGCCCTCAACCAGCCAAGCAGGTTAGGAGACACGCCCTAGGCGCTGACGACGAGGGGGCCTTGCCTGCCTGATGAATGAGTAAGCACCGACCCGGAGCGACTGTGGCCACGGCCGCGAGCGCCACCCGAGCTCGTCCACCTTGTCAGTTGCGCGACCCGCGCGCGAGGAAGTTGACTGCGCCAAGTGCGAGGTCCTGTTACCAACACCGGCCAAGGGGCGCCGCTACCGGGAAAGTGTCTCCAGACGTGCTGTCAGCTCCTTGCGCAACTTCGCGCGTTCACCAGTGCCCAGGCCATAGCGCAAGTAGCGAATGGATCGGAGGTCGAAGGGAACGTCGTCGGGGTGCTGAGTCAAGAGAACGGTGGGTCGGGGAAGAACATGCGCGAGGCCGGTCTCGTAGAAGACGTTTGCGTTCTTTCCGGTTAGGTCAGCAATTACGATCCGAGCGCGCCACAACAAGGACAAGACGTCGTCCATGACGTGGTGGTTCTCCCAGATGTCGTCTGCGCGCGCACAGGTTAGCCCGGCGTCCTCCACTGACGCCTCGATCGTCTCGTAGATGACGTCAAACTCGGGCGAAAACGGCATCATGACTGCGACCAGTCTTGGATCCCGGGGAGTATCGATCGGAAATTGCACAACGGCTGAAGGCTCACTGACGCTCGACGCTCCGCTAGCGATATCTGCTCCGGCGGCAAGAAGGACCTCGAACAGATTCACGTTCTTGACGGCCCAGTGCGTGCGCGTGAGTTCCCAGTCGGTGATCCCAAGGTCCCCCGCCAGGGCCGAGATCGTGGTGAGCGGGATAGGTAGAAAACGCGGATCCCGAACGAATCTGAATCGATGACCGTTTCCGTTCGGCTTCAGCGCGGTCGCGGTCCCGATCTGCGCGACCTGCTCGAATCGATCGTCGCCCACCTCAGGCATCGAGAGGACTGGTAGCTCCTGAAGCGCGCTGAAGTTGGTGGCGAGTTCTTTGCGCGTTGCGTCGTCGGTGTATTCGAGCAGCCTTCCGGAAGGGACCGTGCCGTCACCAATGCCTACATGCAAGCTGAACATCCATCGCCCTTTCCAGCCGAGTGCCTCCAGGAGACCTTACCGACCCGAGAGTTGGCGAATCGCTTCGGCGAATCCCGCTCAAGCGATCGCCCCGGCTGACAACTGGCGCGACGTAGCGCGATTGGCGGTCGCCAAGCGGGCTGCTGTTCGCGGACTTGTGCCGGCGTGGCGGGCCGCGACCGCTTCGAGGAGCTCGGTGCGCGTATGACCAGCCCGCGACGATGCACGATCACGGCACGACGCACGCTCACCCCGACCCAAAACGCGAAGGTCGGCGGGGCGCCTGCGTCGACACTACCCGCGACGTTGGCGACAGTTGCCAAGAGGAAGACGAAGGCCAATGCACGCAGGCACTTTCCGTGTAACCCCTCGCATCTTAGACACGTACCGCGTAGCCTGAACCCATGCGGGGTGGCCTCGAACGCTGGAAGCGGGGTGTCGAATCCCAGGGGGTTCGACAGGCGATGGCCTACGCCTTCAAGGGAACCTGCGACTCGCACCTCCGCGCGGCCTCCGGTGTCGAGGCGCTCGCTGCCTACAGCGACGCTGACGCGGCGAGAGTCACTCGCTTCACCGTCGAAGCCGGCACCATCGAGCAAGACCGGCTGGACGCCACGGATCTGCGCCGCTGGGTCGACGGCCACGACCCGTTCACTGACTATCTGCGCGGCCGCGTACTCACGTCGCCGCACGCCGACCTGATCCTCGACGGCACGATCAACGCACCGAAGTCGTACAGCATCGCCGCACTCCTGAACCCCGAGCTCGCGCACGAGTTCGAAGAACTACAAGACCGCCTGCGCACGAAGATCATCACGACCTGGCAGCGAGAGCTGAACGCGCGAAGGGGCGCGGGTGGCAGCATCCGTGAACCGCTCCGCAGGATCGAAGTCGTCGAACTGCAGCATCGGCGTTCGAGGGCGCTGGACCCGCACATCCACCGGCACCTGTGGCTGAACGTGAAGGTGCTCGGTGAGGACGGCAAGTGGTCGAACGTCGACTCCCGGGTGGCGATGAAGCTGCACACGCTTATCAACGCCGAGGGCGAGCTCGCCGCGCGCACCGACCCCGCGTGGCTCGCCGCGCTCGCCCGGTACGGGTACACCCTCAACGACGACGGTGAGATCGCGGAACTCGCGGCGGCAGTGCGGCCGCTGTCGCGGCGGTCGAACCAGATCGAAGCGAATCGGGCGAAGCTGCTGCTGGAGTGGCGGGCGGGGCATCCGGGGCAGGATCCCGACCATGACGTGCTCGCGTCGATCGATCGGATGGCGTGGGCGGAGAACCGTCCGAACAAGCCCGGCGTGGTTGACGAGGCCGAGTGGGAGCAGCTCATCCGCGACGAGGTCTCCGCGATCGACCCGGGCCTCCTGCGTGAGCGACCGCCGACTGAGCCACACGCACCCAGGACCGAAACCCTCGACCGTGATCTACTCGCCGCCCGCGCCATTGTCGACGCTGACACCCGGTCGACCGCGTGCGGTGGACGCTTCAGCGGGTACGACCTGCGGGCTGGCGCGACGCGCGCGGTCGCGGCATCCGGAATCGTCGCCCCGCGCGAGGATCTGCAGGAACTCATCGACGACGTCGTCGCCCGCGGACTCGTCCACACGGTCGACCTGCTCGACGGCGAAGACAACCGCCCCGCGCACATCAAGGGGTACATGGCATCGTCGACCGCGGCGCTCAAAGTCGAACTCGCCGCCCGGTTCGACGCGCTCACCCGCGCCGGCCAACCCTGCGACCGCGAGCAGATCGACGCCATCGCCAGCCGGGTGCTCGAGCCCGAGCTGGGCCTCGCTGAGGGTCAGGCCGAGGCCGCGGCGGCGATCGCCGGTACGGACCGGCTCGTGTCGGTGACGGGTCCGGCCGGCACGGGCAAGACGACGATGCTCCGCGTCGCACGCCTCGCGCTGATGCGGCAGGGGCGGCAGCTCATCGTGGTCGCGCCGACCAAGAAGGCGGCATCCGTCGCGGGCCGCGAGATCGGCGCGACCAGCCTCAGCCTGCACGCCTTGCTCGCCGACCACGGATGGCGCTGGGGCCGCGACGACGCCGGCGCCGAGACCTGGACGAGACTCGAGCCCGGCGAGTTCGACCCCCGCATCGGTCGCCCCTTCGACGGTCCCCGCCGCTTCGCGCTGCGCCCCGGCGACCGTGTCGTCGTTGACGAGGCCGGCATGGTCGACCTTCACACTGCGAACGCGCTCGCGGCCGTCGCCGCCGAGACCGGCGCGGGCATCGCGATGGTCGGCGATCACCTGCAGGCGATGCCCGTCGGCCACGCCGGCGCGATGGCGTGCATGACCCGCCGCGCGACCGCGGTCGTCGAGCTGACCGCGGTGCATCGCTTCCGCGATCCTTCGTACGCGGCACTGACGCTGCGTATGCGCGAGCCTGCGTCTCGCGACGACGCGGTCGCCGTGGCTGTCGAGCTCGACGAGCGCGGCTCGATTCACCGGGTGACGGATGCCGCGCACGCCCGCGACGTGATGGTCGAGGGGTGGTTTCGGTGGGCTTCGCGCCGGCGCGTCGCGTTGGTCACCAACACGAACGAGGAAGCGGATGCGATCAACGAGGCGATCCAGGAACGCCGCGTCGCGCTCGGGCAGCTGCGTGCTGACCGGCTCGCGATCGGACAGGGCGAGCAGCGACTGCTCGAAGGCGACGTCGTACAGACCCGCCTGAACGACCGAGCGGCGGATGTCGAGAACCGCGCGCTGTGGACCATTCGGCGGGTTTCCGGGGCGGGACTCGACTTGGTGGCGCTGGGTGACAGCGGCGACGTGCGGCAGGTTTCGCTCGACTACGCAGCCGAGCACGTTCACCTCGCGTACGCGTCGACCGTGCACGGCATCCAAGGGGAGACGACGGATGCCTCGATCGTCGGGCCTGGTGTCGACGCATCGGGTCTCTACGTGGGAATGACCCGTGGCCGCGTTCACAACGAGGCGATCGCGATCGCGTGGACGGCGGATGCCGCGCGCGAACAGATCGCGGACAGCATGATGCGCGGGACGCAGGAGGTCAGCATCGACGACTCGGTGCGCGCGGCGCGGGTGGAGTTGGGGAGGGCGGCGCGAGAGCGGCGCGGGGTGGCATCTGCGGTGGCGGACAGTGTTGCTGACGCGAGCCGCGAAGTCGCAACTCGGCGCCGCAGGGTTGAGGCATTGAGCCACGCGCTTGGGGGGCTGGGTGGCTGGGTCGAGAAGAGTGGCCGCGTGATTCGTGCGATGAACGTCGACGCGAAGGCGCTCGACTCGCGGTCACACGCACGTGGGATCGATCGGGAAGAGGCTCGGGCTGGCGGTTCGGTGCCGCTCAAGCGGCTGGTGGCGGAGGGTGCGGAGGAACTCGCGACGCTTGCTCTTCTTTACGAAGCCGCCGCCAACGACCTCGACGACCTTGTGGCCTCGGAGGGGCGACGGACTGCAGTGCATCGCCAAGCCAACGGTGTTGCTTCCGCGCCGTGGTCGTCGACGGTTTCGCCATCCCGTTCGCGGGACTCATTGGGCTGATAGGCGAGCAAACCGCTCAAAGGCCTACAGCTTCGCGCGTTGGTCGATGGTGCCGATGGTACCGCGCGCGACGGGCGAAATACGAGCAAGTCATTCGCTACGTGCGATTCGTTCAGCGGCCTGGCGCAGGACGGACACAGTGGGCGCGGCGTTGATGTCGTCGAGCATCGGTACTGCCGCCAGATGCGACGGTGCCGCGGACGTCGATTGCACCGCCGACGTCGCGTTGAGACGGTAGGGCCGGGATGTCGGGCACGATGGACAAATGCCTGACTTCTCCTCACCAACGGCCGCGCTCAAGGCTCGCGCCTTCGATCTGGCGTTGGCGATGCTCGTAGAGGATTTGACATGGTACCTCGATCGGTCGAACCCGGCCACGACGATGGCTACGCGCTACTTCACGCATCAATGGGGCATGGTCATCTCATGCATGTCGCGTACAGACGTTCTGGACCTACTCGAGGAATGTGCAGATAAGGTTCGGGCGAGGGACCCGGAGCGGGCGCAGGTCGATCACTTACACGAGAAGGTGCGGGCATGGCGCGCGAACGCTGTCGCGTCCGAATGGATCTTGCGAGCGATTCCAGCGGAGGGAATCGAACGAGACGAGCTGGAGGGACTTGCGCGGCGTCAAGGCTTGAAGCGACCGTTGTCAGTTCTCGACTATCTCCGCTTCGTTGGCAGGGTCCACCTAGAGAGGGATGCGGGTCAGGTTCGGAAGGGTCCCCCGACCGCGGTCACAACATCGCGAGAGGTGCCTCCGCTTGACCGTTGGGTGACGCGCACTGAAGGAATGACCGAGGGCCAATCGGACTTTTACGCGCGCTACAAGACGGCGTTCTTCGATGGGGAGATCTGGGCGCTTCCGGACGCACGCGGCTATGCACATGTCTTGATGAGGGAGATCGTCGAGAGCGATCCAAGGTCTCCTCGCCTCCCCGAACTCCTCAAGAGATTTGACATCACGCGCGACACAGGCGGGCGAAATCAAGCCTTTCTGGTTGACCACTATTTGCTCACCTCGCAACTACAGAACGCGTTCAACGCCGACAGCGTGGGAGCATGCGAATTCTTGGCGTGGCAGACGGTGATCCCAGGTCTGTACATCACGCCACGGGTGCTGGACACGATTATGCGGGGAGTGGGCTCAAACGGATCCTTGACAGATGTCGGAGCGCAGTACCGGGACGAAATAGCCGCACGACTTGCGGAGCGACTCAACTCTGACCAGGACATGACAGGCACGAGCGTTATCCGAAGGCTTCTAAATTCCATGACGGAAGACGAGTCCCCAACAGTCGTCCAGGACTGGATGGGACGCTACCCACAGCAGATCCCGCGCGTTGTGGTGGAGGAGTACGCCTCAGCGGTGGGTGCCGATCAGCCGAGAGTTGTCCCTGCCGGGCGCTCATTGTTCCTGGGTACCGACGTTGCAACAACGATTGACTGGCCGTCGTACATCAGGCATTCCAACTGGCAGCTACACGTTGTCCGGTCACACCTTCGGATGGAGACGCGCGATGCGGAGAACGATGTCCGCGTTCGACTTGATCTGCCCAGAGTAGGGGAGGCTTGGGTATCGGAAGCTGCGTTGCTTCGAGTTGTCCGCGAGGCGTTTCCCGGTCACCAGGTCGTGCATCAGGGTCGACCAGCGTGGTTGCGACCTCAATCTCTCGACATCTTTCTGCCCGAGGTGAACGTCGGGATCGAGTACCAAGGCGAACAGCACAGTCGACCCGTCGAGCGATTCGGAGGTGAGGAGGCGTTCAAGGGCCAACAGCGGCGGGACGCACGCAAACGTCGACTGTGCAATGAGCACGCTTGTGTTCTCATCGAGGTCTATCCGCACTTCGATCCGGCCGAAGTCATCGCATCGGTACAGGCTGCAATCGACGCCGCGCACCGACCGAACGCCCCTGGTGGATCTGACGCATAACCTCGACCGGTTCTTTGGGCGAGTCGTCCTTGAGCGGTCCGGGATGTCGGTGACAAGTCCTACACCACGGTTGGATAGGGCGAACCCGCTGTGCGTGGCGGAACCGGTGCTGACGCGCCAGTTCTGATGATGGGCTGCGCGCAGATGCGTCCACTTCCCTCGAGCGTTGAGCGGCGCGAGAGTACAGTGACTCTCGCGCCGCTCTCCTGTTGCGATGGGTCAGCGAGCAACCCCGACGCCGGTGGTTGAGACCGGCTGGGCTACTGGCCCCGTGGCGGAGCGATCCGCGGCGGGGCCGCTAGCTTTTGGGGTGCGGTCGACGGCGACGGTGGCGAACTTCAGCGAGGCGCCGACGTTGTCGGCGACGACGTCGCGGGTCTCGCGGGTCTGGCCGGTCTCCTTGTCGGTGTAGGTGCCGAACCGGAGGTCGCCGGTGACGATGACGCTGTCGCCCTTGCGGAGCGAGGTCGCCACGTTGCGGGACTGCTGGCTGAAGACGACGACGCGGTGGAATACCGTGCCGGCGTCCTCCCAGCGCTTGGTGGTCTCGTTGAGCCGACGGTCGTTGACGGCGACGGTGAAGCGGGCGTGCTCGTTGCCCGACTCGCCGGCGCCGTGCTCGGGGTCACCGGTGAGGTTACCCTCGATCGTGACCGGGATCCTGGTGGTCATGGTGCACTTCCTTCCTGTCAGAGGCGCGTTGCGCCTCGGTGGGCGTGGGTCTGGGTGATCCACGCGTCCCATTCCTGCTCGTCGGTCGCGCCGACCCACGAGCGAGGACGTGTTTCGTTGTGCCCGCTGGCGCAGCCGGCTCCCGCCCGTTGCAGCCGTGGGTGGGCGAGCGAGAATCGTTCGTGCCAGCCGATCGGTCCGTAGCCGGTGTCGCGCTCGTCGAACGACGCAAGGTGCGCGACGAAGAGCGCCGACAGCTCTTCGACGAGTGCCCCGTGCTTGAACCAGCAGACGGGCACGATGCTGACCGGAAGGTTGTAGCGCACGGTGAACCACTCCACCCACTCGCGCAATGCGGCCCACTCCGCGGCAGCGGCGTCGTCCGACAGCCGGCGCCAATCGATCGGCCTCGCCCCGAGCGATTCGGACGACGAATCGTGCAGCATCATCGTGGGAATCGGCGGCGGTCCGGCGAGCTGCGCGGCGATGAACGCCTGCAGCTCCTCCGGGTCTTCGTGCTCGTTCATCGCACCTCCTCGAAAGCGAGGAGCTTCGCGTGCAGCCGTGAGAGGGCGATGGCCGACGCGACGCGACGAGTGCGGTGGTAGGCGAGTACGGCATCCCGGTCGATGAGCCGGTGGAGTAGCTCATGACAGGACGGATGCATCGGCCACAGGTCGTCGTGACGTTCGAACGCTCGCCATGCCCCGTCGTGGAACCGCACGCCGGCGTAGTCGACGTGGTGCAACTCGAGGTGCGGCATCCCGTCGATCCGTCCGCACGCGACACACACCAGGGGGCGACCGAGCCGAGCCTGCTTGCGGAACCACCGTGCGCGTCGCGCGAACCACGCGGGCGAACGCAGGAACTCCGCACGGTAGCCGTTCCGGCGGGCAGGCTTGCGGCGATTGCTCACGATCCGTCCACCACCCTCGACGGCCCCGTCGACGCAGACGGTGCAGGATCCGCAACGAGCGGAGGCACCTCCATCCGAGCGAATGCGGGTGGCGCGACCGTCTCAGCGAACACGCTGCGCTGCTCCTGCTCGGTAGCGCGCTTCGCGGTCTGGATCGCGCGCGCATCGCGACGTTCGTCCCACCCGCTGAGGTCGAGCAGCACGCCGCGCCGGTTGCGGTAGGCGAGCAGGCCGACGCTCTGCGGCATCCGTCTGATCTCGTCCACCGACATGAGCGGCAGCCGCTCGTGCTGCTCGCTCGTCGAGTGCCCGCTCTCGCGCGTCGACCACGACCGCTGGGTTCGACGCTTCTGTCTCGTCCCGAGCAGCGCCTCAACGTCGCGCAGGTGGTTGACGTGCGAGGCGCCGCCGAGCAGCACCTTCGCAGTTGCGGCGGCCCAGATCGTGTCGGCTTCGGCGCGCGACCACGACGTCTCGGCCTGCGACAGCGCCTGCAGCACCACGAACGTGCAGATGCCACGGCCGGCGCCGTCAGCCATTACGCGGGGAAGGCTGCCCCACCGGAACATGTTCGCGATCTCGTCGAGGATGAGGCCGAGCGGATGCGGCAACCGCGAGCCCGGCGACGCCAGCGCCTTCACACGGGCGACCTCGACGATGTCGTCGAGCATCGCGCCGAGGAATCCGCCCATCGCCGACGCTCCCGACGACGACCCGATCAGGTACAGCGTGTTCGCGGCGTCGAGGAACTCGCGCGGGTCGAACACGCGATCGCCGGGCTTCGGCATGAGCGCTTCGCGCACCTTCGGCACCGCGAGCGGCGCCACCGCCCCGCTGACGCCGAACCACACCGACGAGACGAGCTTGTCGTCGGCAGACAGCGCCGCTTCGAGGTTGTCACCCCAGCCGGGTGCCCCGTCGGCGCGAAGGATGTCGACGGCTCGTCGCGCGTCGATCGGGCTCGTGCCCCAGTTGTAGAGGTCGGCGATGCTGCCGTCGCCGACGGCGGCAGCGTGCAGCAGGCGGCCGAGGACGACGGCGGATGCCTGCGCCCACTCGCCATTGGTGGCGGATGCGCCGAGCGCCGTCCCGGTGATGATCGCCGCGCCGCGCTGCATCGCGACGAGCGGATCTTCGCATCCCGTGATCGGCGATACCCGGAGGGGAATGCGCACGCCCGAGAGGCCCTGCGGGTCGAAGACGTGGACCTCGCCGCGCCGCTCGCGCATGCGCAGGGTCGCAGTGAGGTTGTCGTTCGTCGTCGAGGTGGTGATCAGCGGTCCTGACCAGTCGAGGATCGCAGAGATCAGCACGCGATAGCCCTTGCCCGAGCGGGGCGGCCCCTCGAGCGCGACAGAGTCTTCGATCGACACGAACACGTCGGCGCCGCGTGAACGGCCGACCCGCCAGCCGACGTCGGTGGGCTGCGGATGAGCGACATCGGCGCGCAGCTGCGCCGCGCGCTTGAGCACCGCTTTGCCCGAGAGGTGGCGTCGGATCTCGGATGCCTCGGCGAACCCCGATCGGGACCGCAGTTCCGCGATGAACGCCGCATCCGACTGCTGGTAGTGGCGATACGCGACGAGTCCGGCGATCACAAGGCCGACGACCAAGAGCACGACCACCAGGTCGACGATGCGGATCGCCGCAACCGGAAGCTCGCAGCCGGCCGGCGCGACGTAGGCGCTGGAGTCGCCCGTGACCGCGAGCCACAGCCCCGAGAACAGACTGTCTGCAGCCGGCCGCGCGCCGCACACCACGCTCGTGACGATCTCCGCCAGGAACGAGAACGCCAATCCGAGCACCACGGCGACCGCGATCATGATGGCGATCGCTTTGCCCAGCATCCCTTCATTCATCGCCCGCTCCTCTCACAGCCCTCGCGCGGCCGCCGCGCCGGTGCGCACCCACGCTTCGCGCGTCGCCGGTCGCAGGTCGTCAAGCCGCAGAAGCCCCGACTTCAGCGCGGGATCGAACGGGATGCGCACGACGGTGCCGGCCTGATCGGCGAACGCCTGTGCTATGCGATCTGCGCCGCGCGGGTTCGGCTCGGCTTCGGTGACGACCACCACGGCGCGATCGGCGAGCGCCTTCGAGCGCTCGTCGCGGTCGCGCAGCGCGTCGAGCAGCAACGCCGCCGACTCCGCCGATTCGGGCGTTGCGAGCGTCGGGACGATGAGCTGGTACGAGTAGTCGATCATCCGCAGCCAGCGTTCGGCGGACTCGTCGTTGCCCGAGTCGAACACGACGACCCGGTAGTAGCGACCTGCGACCTGCATGAGTACATCGAAGTCGGCGGCGGTGATCCGCTGGTTCGCGGCGAGCAGTTCGGGGTTGGAGCGCAGCACGTCGTAGCGGTCGACGGGCTGATGGTGCACATACCGGGCGATGTCGGACACGCCTGCGGTGGGCGCGAGGAGATCGCCCGCAGCGGGCAGCAGGTCTTTGACCGTCGTGTCGTACAGACCGGGCTCGGTGCGCCAGCCGAGGGTGCCGCGGGTGTCGTTGTTGTCCCACGCCAGCACGTTCCCGCCGCCGAAGCGGGCGAACACCGCGGCGAGCATCGCGGTCGTCATCGTCTTGCCGACGCCGCCTTTGCCGTTCGCGACGGCGAGGGTGCGGCATCCGGCCCAGTGCTGCGACACGAGCCGCTCGTTCTCGCGGCGCTCGATCTCTGCTTTCGAGGGACCGCTCGCGAGCCCGAGGCGGGCGAGCGCGCCGCGGGCGCCGGACTGCTCGACAGCCGGCGGGGCGATGAAGGACGTGCGGGTGGGATGCTCCGGGGCGTGGTCCTCGCGAGCCACCGACCGCCCCGGAGCTTCGGTGTTCACCTCCTCTCCCTGTTGCGATGGGTCCTCAGTGACGACGTCGGCGACGCGGACCGGCGGTGCGGTCGGTTCGATCGTGCCGTCGACGTCGACGAGCAGGTGGTGTTCGCCGCGGTCGCCGGTCGTCACGAGCTCGACGGGCGTGCCGGACAGGCGAGCCGCGGCGGTCGCGCGCTGCAGGATGATCTGGCGGATGTCGTCGAGAGGCGTCGCCTCGAGCGGCTCGATGTTGCCATCGGGCGCGCGGAAGACGGCGGTCGCCCCGGTCACTGTCGCGTATGCCCTCGGCGGCGCCTCGGTGGTGTCGATGGTCATTGCGGTGCCTCCTTCGTGGGCGTGACGAGCCAGCCGTCGAGGCTGGTGTCGGGTGGAGCGGGGTCTGGCCAGTACCGGTCGAGGTCATCGGGATCGATGGGGTGCGGCATCCCGTCGTCTTCGTCTTGCGCGATCGCGCTGTCGGTGGCGAACAGCTCGTACTCCCACGACGTCGAGGTCGCGAAGCAGTCGACGACGTACGAGTACTGGCCGACGTACGCGAGGAAGACTCCCATCCGCAGCCGGCGGGCTTCTTCGACGTGCGTCGCGGGGATGTTCAGGCGTTCGCGCAGCGCCGCGGTCTCTTGGTGATTGACGCGGAAGATGAACTTGTTCTCGATGTCGCCGACGATCGAGTAGGCGAGGTTGCGCTCTTTCGAGTCGGCGTCGCCGACGGCGTCGAGGTCGCCCATCTTGTGGAGGATGACGATGTTGCTGATGCCGTAGTGACGCGACAGCTTGAGCCACTGCTGATACATCTGCAGTGCCGCGAGCGTGGTCATGTCGCGCCAGCCCTCTTCGCGGATCAGGTAGCGCGTCCGCTTCGCGGAGCGGTCCGAGACGACCGCCTGGATCCACGCCGTCGTGCACACCTGCGTGAGTTGCGCGACGAGCTCGCTCCGCGCGAAGAGCTCGCTGGTGTCGACGACCACGATCGGAGCGTCCGCGTCGAACGCGACGGTCGACTCGTCCTCGAACAGCCCCGAGAGGTCGCCCTCGACGAACCGGCGCAGCACGAACCGCGGCTGCACGGCACCGTCCGAGAGCCGGAAGTCGCTCTCGGTGTCATCGACGATCGCACCGAGGTGCTCGTACACGGTGCGCAGGGTCGGGCTGTCGTCAGTGGAACGGATGCTGCGCTCCAGCGCCTCGTGGATCGCGGCGTGCTCAACGGCAGTGAGCCGGGTCGAGCCGAGCGCCATCTCGATGAGCGACACGAGGGTGGTGATGCGGCGTTGGCGGACCATCTTCTCGTCCTGCTCGTCATCGGCATCAGAGCGGCGCGGACCCCGATCGAGCGGATTGAGCCGCGCCGCGCTGCCGCCGCCGATCCGGATGACGACGCCGTCGGGGATCGCTTCGGCCACGGCGACCCACTCGCCCTTGGGATCCGACGGCACGACCGCGCGATGCCCGAACGCGAGCGAGCGGGCCACGAGAGTCTTCACGGTGGCGGACTTGCCCGCTCGGTACGCGCCGAGCACGAGCACATTGGTGGAGAGGGTCGCGCGGTCGGTCTTGGCGACGTAGGTCTCCCAGGGCGAGAAGTGCCAGAGCGCGTCGGCGTTGAGGTCGACGCCGAGGATCGGTCCTTTGTGGCCGAGGCCGGCATCCGCGACGAACGGATAGATGCCGGCGATCTGCCGTGAGGTGGTCTGGTGCGCGGGGATGTTGGGTCGGGCGAGGTTCCAGTATCCGCCCTCGGTGAGGCCCAGGCCGAACGGGCCCGCGACCGCCGCGTCGGGCAGCCGGTGGTCCTTGCTCGCCCATGGGAACAGCCGGCGCCACAGCGGAGGTTTCTGAACGCGAGTCGCCGAGGCGACTTCGGCCTGCAGGGCGCGACGCTCCCGACGGCTGATCGTCGCCGGTGTGAAGGTGGCTGCGTGGCGTGCCATCACTTCATCCCCAGCCCGATCGGCAGAGCGTTGACCATGAGGGCTTCTGCCTGCTGGCAGTACAGGATCTGCGGTTCCATGCCGGCGCGGGCGAGAGCGTTGCGCATGCCGGCGATCGCCTGGTCGAGCTTCTCCTCGTCCGGGGCGCTGATGGTGAGGTAGGCGCCGTACCGGAACTCGCCGTGGCCGGCGACGATCTCCTCCTCCTGCCGTTCGAGGGCTTCCCAGTCCGCGGCATCCGCTGCCGACCCGTCGACACCGCGCTTGGCGCGGAGCTTCTCGTTGCCGCGCCACACCTTCTTGTCGTCTTCGATGCGCCGCATCGCCTTCTTGACGGACACCGGGGTGAGCACGATCGAGAAGATGTGCGTGATCGCCTCGCCGGTCGTCGGCGTGCGGGCGAACACGATCGGCTCCATGAATCCGACCGGGGCGTCGGAGCGCGGCCATTCGTGGATCCACATCGTGGTGTGCACGCCCGAGTCGGTGTAGACGATGCCGTTCCTGCCGCGTGGCTCTTCGAGGTACATCGGTCCGATCGCGATCGGATCGACCCCCGCGTGGTCATCGTCGCGGTTCTGCACATTCGCCGCGAACTCGGGGTCGAATCCGACACGCGTAAGGGCGGCGATGTCGCGGGAGGTCAGCCACCTGCGGACGCTGATGCGGGCCGCGCTCAGCGCCGCGGCGAGGTTGCGGGCCTCGAGCACCGCGAGGGCTTTGATCGCATCGCGCCCGCCGCCCAGCGACTTCAATTGCGCTCCCAGCGCCACCAGGTCGAGCGTGAACGTGAGGTAGTTGCGGTGCGACACCGCGAACGACTCGGACGTGTTCATCACCTCGGTGTAGTTCTGGGCGACCGGCGATGATCCGTTCGGTTGATGCTTCGCGGCGACCGATTCGAAGTGGTCGCGCGCGGGCCGGATGGTTGTTGGGATCGTGCGCTCCTGAAGCACGGCGCGTTTGATCCCGGGCCGCTGCGTGAACGACGCGAGCACCGGCGCCCACTGCTGGGCGAGGTCGAACCGCTCGGGCACATCCTTCATCAGAAACCCCTGCACCTCGACCTCGGCGGTCACCGACACCGAGCGGTCGTGCGGGTTGTAGACGCACGCGACGCCGTCGGCATCCCACAGCTGGATCGAGGCACGGATGCCGGGAAGATTCAGCGTGCCGGCGAGCTGGGTGCGCTCGGGCCGGAACACGTGCTTGTTCGCGCCCATGCGCTGCCGCACCTGCTTCATCAGCCAGAGCCCTGCCTGCCGCGGTGCTGAGTCACCGTGGATCGTGACGAGCGCGAATACCCCGATGGGCAGGTAGACCGGCGCGCCGAACAGCAGCCCCGGAGGGCCGAACCGGTTGACGGCGATGAGCAGAGCGATCGCGGCGATCGTGAGGCAGGTGAGCTGCCAGCCGTCCATGCCCATCACGACGCCCTGCCGCGACCGGCGAGGAAGCCTGACCGGTCGAGCCAGATCCTGAGTCGTCATGATGCTGTCCTCTCAGTGCGCGTGCGGGGCGGGGTGGCGGAGCTCGCTGCCGCCGCGGGTGATGCCGCCGCGGGAGGGGTCGTTGTGGCCGGCTTGCTCGGTGCCGAGACGGTGGGCTGTGCGCCGCTTGCGTTCGAAGCGGCGGTTCCGGATGCCCCGGCCGGCGTCGACGGGCCCTTCGGCGGTCCACTCGTCGACGTGCCGCCGCCGCTCGACGCGGGCGCGCTCCCGCGCGGCCCGCGGGATCCCGTGCCGGCAGGGACGGCGGCGAACCGGCTGGGGAGGTGGGCCGCCGAGCGCGTCGCGCCCGACGCTGCGCGACCGGCGTCGGAGCCAACACGCGAGCCGATCGAATCCGCCGCGACAGCGCCGACGAAGCTGAACAGACCGAACACCGCGAAGGGAGCGAAGGCGACGAGCACGAGGCCGACGAGCAGCGGCCACGATTGCGGATCCCAGATCGTCTTCACGTTTGCGAGCCCGTTGATGATGAGCATCATGAACCCGACCGTGAGCGGGCCCGTCAGCAGCAGCACGACGATCGCTGACACGTAGCGCACGACCCACTGGGGCCCGACGGTGCGCGCCGGGTACAGCATCCACGCGATCGGACCGACCGCGATCAGGGCGGCGAGCACGATGTTCCGGAACGCGAACACGAGCATCAGCAGGAGCATCCCGAACATCAGCAGGAAGTGGATGACGAAGGCGAAGAAGTAGTTCGCCTGCCCGCCCGCCCAAATCACCGATTGCAGCGTGGAGAACAGCCCGCCTGAGCCGTCGCGGTTCATGACGTACCAGGTGAGGTCGTCGACCGCGTTCAACAGGTGCCCGGTCGCCCACAACGTCAGCGCGGTCGCAGGGAACGCGATGAAGCTGCGGATGATCGCGCCAACCAGTTCGGAGCGGTCGCCCGAGACGATGGCGGCGGCCACAGCCCACACCATCGCGCCGAACAGCACCGCGAGGATTGCCCACTGCCAGAACGACCACTCGTTCGTCGCAGCGGACCACAACAGCGACGAGGTGTCGAACCGCATGTTCTGCGCGACCGTGAACATCATCGCGGTCGCCGACAGCGCCATACCGCGACCGGCGTTCTCGAAGGTGAGGCAGACGACGTCAGCGAGCTGGCATCCGTACTCCACCAGCAGCGGTTTGCCGCCACTGGTCTTGATCGCGGCGACGTGGTGTTCGTCGGTCGTGCAGACGGTCGTCTTCGCGCCGTCGACCAGCACGTTGATGAAGCACTCCTGCGGCTTGATGTCGGCGGTGTTCTGCGGCGTGCAGGTGATCTGGGCAGCGGCCTCGAAGCAGTCGACGGGATACGCCGGCGATGACCACGGCTCACCCGTGACGGGGGTTGCATTGTCCGCGGCGGGCCGCGGCGCTGTCGTTGCGGTCGCCGCGCTCGCAGGGGTGACGACGGCGACGGCCAGGCCGACACCGATCATGAGCCCGATCCCGAGGGCACGAAGGCGGCGCATCAGAATCCGAAGTCGAAGTTCACGAACCAGGCGAACAGGCCGGACGCGGCGCCGAGCACGGCGGCGGCGATGAAGATCCAGAGGATGTTCTCTCCCGCCCACGTTCGGACGCGGTCGGAGGCCAGGCCGCGGAAGGCGAGCGCGGCGCCGGCGATGATCAGCATGATCAGCACGACGAGCATGGCGCCGGCGAGGATGTACGACGCGATGACTTGGAAGCCCTGGAAGAACGGGGCGGAGAAGTCGGGTTGGATGTCGGGTATGTCGACATCCGTCGGTGTGATGACGAGGATTCGCATGTTCTGTCTCCTTCGGTGTCGTTCATTGCAGGGGGAGGCCGAGCGCGGCCATGAAGACTTCGGGTGGGATCGGTTCGTTGTCTCGCCGCACCTCGTAGTGCAGGTGGCAGCCGAATGAGTTGCCGGTGTCGCCTTCGGCGCCCAGAGGGGTTCCGACGGTGACGGTCTGGCCTTCGGCGACGAGGAGCGAGTCCCACATCATGTGGCCGTAAACGGTGACCAGGCCGCCGCCGTGGTCGATGCGGACGGCGTTGCCCCACCCGTAGTAGGGGCCGGCGGTGATGACCGTGCCGGGACCGGCGGCGTAGATGGTGGCGCCGCACCCCTGGGCCATGTCGTAGCCGAGGTGGTAGGTCGAGCAGAAGCTGCAACCCTCGCCGTAGTCGGGACCGAAGCCGCGACCCTTCGTGTAGTCGCCGGCCAAGGGGTAGCCCCACGTGCCATTGGCGGCGGGCGCCGGACCGCTCTTGACCGCCGTGGTGACAGAGTTCCCAGCGACGGCCAAGGGGATAGCGATCAGTGGCGTGAACAGGAACGCGTTCACGAGCGCGATGAAGAGCAGAGACCCGATTCCGATCCTGCGGCCGATTCTCGTCTTTGCGAGGGTGGCGGCTGCAGCGACCGGGGCTCCCATGTCAGGGCTCCAATGGCCCCGAGAAGTAGCGGACTACCTTGCAGTCACCTGCCTTCTGGGCCGTATTCGGCGTGGCCACGGAACCCTCGCCACACAGCACCTGGACGCTCACACGGACCGTGTCCTCGTACGACGTCTCGCCGTCGCCGCCGTCGGACCGGGTGTAGGTCAGGACGACATCGGCCGTCCCGATCCGCATGGCGCCGGATGGGTCATCCGGCACCGCGGTGTATTCGACGTCGCCCGTGACCGCGGCGGCGACCCGGCCGTCCTCGTTCGCGAGCGAGTCCCACTGCTCTTCTGGCAGCACGACGCCTTGTCGAAGCTCGAGTTGCGACGCCTCCATGTCGGACTGGCGGTCCGCCTCGCTGGTGTAGCGGGTGTCTGGCGTGAACCATGTGTCGAGATACGCGAGCCACTCCGGCCGGGTGCTCAGCTGGGTGTCGAAGGTGGATGCCGCCGCCAGCGCCGCGCGAACGTAGGTGTCGGCATCCGTCGTGATCGGCTCGGGCACCCAGCCCTTCTCACTGACCGACGCGTCGACGTACTCGCTCGTCACAGTCTCGGAGGGTTGCGGGGTCGAGTCAGGCGACGGCGATTCTGCTGTCGTCGGAGTCGGGGTGGGGGTCTGAGAGAAGATCGCGACCAGGATGATCGCGAGGATGCCGATCACGAGCACCACGCCGCCGACCACAGCCCACAGAAGACCGCGGCGGTTCGGGCGAGGCGGCGTGGTCATCGCGCCTCCCGGGATGTCTGCGCGTATACGGTCATGCGCCCCTCGGGCGACGCGATGACTGTGCGGCTGGCGGTTGACATGAGGGAAGCATATAACCGTACACTCGGATTGTGAAGCACTTTTTCAATCGCTTTGCTGGACGGCCGTCGACTCGTGCGGGAAACTTGGCGTGTGCCTCGCTACGCCATTCCCGCGAACAGTGAATACGCGGAGGATCCGATCAAGGCGTTCGGGAACATCATGCAGGCGACCATCATCGGCCACCTGCGGAAGAACCCCGGCCTGACGCGCGCCGAGATCGCCGAGGCGATCGAACTGCCGAAAATGACGGTTGCCAACGGGATCGAGAAGCTGCTCGATGCCGGCCTCATCATCGCCGACCCTCCCCGCGATGTCGCGGTCCGCGGACAGCGGGTTCGCTACATCGTCGATGACGCGCGCGTGACCGAGATGGTGATGCGGCTGGAGCAAGTGCTGGGGGAGTTCTAGCTCGGTCTTGCTTGGGCGGCCACCGAGGACGGCGGAGCGTTGCTGGGGCATCCGTGCCCTCCCTTGCGACTGGGGTTCGCGATGTTGAGCATGCTCAACGGAGTGTTGGGGGCCAGCCTTACACCTGGGATCGAGGGTGCGCAACGGTTGATTTGAGCATGACCAACGGTTACGTTGGCACTCACTGTGGCCGAGCTTCGCGCGCGCAACGAGCGGAGGCTCAACCTGGCCCGGTGCGAAGGGCGATCACGCGAATGACGGAAGACTCGAGCAAGGCGGATGCCGAGGACCTTGCCAAGCGCCTTCGGCTGCTGCTCGACGTGGCGATCGCCGAGACCGGCGCGGAGCCGACGTACACGCAGATCGCGGCGTTCCTGCAGGAACGCGGAGTGAGTCTCTCGCGATCGCGTTGGACGTACATGGTGAACGGCCATCGCTACGTGCAGGATCGCCCGCTTTTCGAGGCGCTCGCCGAGTTCTTCGGGGTGGATGCCGGGTTCCTTGCCGGCGATGACGACGCGGCGATGCCGGCGAGGGTGAGCGCGCAGCTCGATCTCGTGCGAGCGATGCGGGTTGCGAAGGTGAAGTCGTACGCGGCGCGAACGTTGGGGGACATCTCGCCGGAGGCGTTGAAGGCGATCAGTCGGTTCTTGGACGAGGAGGCGACGCGGACGTAGCGACGGCCGCGGCCGCAAGGTCGCGACGTCGGATCAGTGGATCTGGGGACTCTGGGGGAAGGAGAACATCATGAACATCGAAACGACAGTGTCGACGGCGATGGGCGAGCTCGCCCTCGGGGATACCTTCACGTTCGACGAACTCGTTAGCGCCGTGCAGCGGCGTCGTGAGCGGCCGCTGCGGATCGTGGAGCTCGCTGACCTCAGCGACCGCCACGGACTATGCGCCCTGTGGCTGGAGCGCGACAGTGCCGACCTCGTCGTGCACGCGCACACCGAGTCGCCATTGCACCGTCAGCAGTTCGTGCTGCACGAGTTGGCTCACATGATTCTGGACCACGGCGACAACCCCGATCTGGACGCACCCGATCAGCTCTTGCCGGACATCTCGGTGATTGCTCGGCGTCGTCTGCTCGCCCGACACGACCTCGACAGCGAGGCCGAGATCCTTGCGGAGGCTCTGGCCGATCATCTCGCCGCGGCGATCCGCGGCTCGGTGACGCAGCAGTCGAAGTTCGTGGAGATCTTCGGGTGATCCCCGTCCTCGTCTCGGGGTTGATGTGGCTGCTCGTCGCGGCTTTGCTTGTATTGCGGCGCGGGCGCGCCGATCGCACGATCACCTACTCGGCGGTGACCATCGCACTCGCGATGACGCTCAACATCGATGCCGTGTACGTGGGGGTCGACGGGCTGTTGGGCGGCACAAACCTGGTCACGCTGATCGCCGATCTTGCGCTCATGGTCGGGATCTTCTTCCTCGGACGCGGTGTGGCGAAAGCGGCGGATCACCGGTCGCGGGTCGTGCGTGTGGCACTGGGGCGTGGCATCCTTGCCGTCGCTCTGGTGGGCGTCATCGTCGCCTTCTTATTGATCGATCGCGGTGAGACGACCACGACGTTCATGCTCGACTTCGGCGCGCAGCCGGCCGCGGCGGTGTACTCGATCCTTCAGTTCACCTACGACGGGATCGTGGTCGCCACGATGGCCGCCGTCGTCGTCGGGCAGGTCGCGCGGACGCACGGCCACGAGCAGCTGCCGGCACTGTCGCTGCTTGTCGGGAGCCTGCTGGGGATGCTGCTTTCGGTCGTCGTGATCGTGATGGATGTCGCGCACCTCGCCGGCAACCTGCCGACGATGCGGGCGCTCGGTGTGATCTACGGGCCGCTGTTCGCGTTGACGTTCCTCTTCCTGTGTCTCGGATTGGCCGGACAGCCCGCTGTGCGATGGGTGCGCGAGCGCTCACGCGTGGTGACGACCCGCGAGCTCGTTGACCGGGTGACGCCGATCTGGGAGCGGGCGAGTTCCGCACGTCCTGGCATCGGTGCGATGGACCTCGCGAGCTCCGGCACCGACGGCTCAGAGGCTCGGTTGCATCGGCAGGTGGTTGAGATCCGCGATGCCCTCATCGATCCCCGGGTGACGTTCGAGTTGACGAATGCCGAGGGCGATGTGGTCGATGGCGCGGAGGCGCACCTGCTCGGCACCGCTGCGCTGGCCGAGGTCGATGCTGGTCGCGCGCAGGACGTGCGATGAGATTCGGCGCGGTCGCCGCTGGCGTAGCGGGGGTCTTGGGTGCCGCGGTCGCGGCGGCGGGAGCGATCGGTTTCGTGATCGCGCGCAAGGTGACCGCCCCGGTCGGGGATCGGCGGTACGACCTCGTCGTCAGGAAGGTGCTCCAAGTCGGAGATGACGACGCGGTGGTGCTTGATAGGACACCGAGCACAGCGGCGCCGGGCCTGTACACCTGTGGCTGGAGGGCGGCGGCTGGGTGCGGCTCGGCGCCGTCATCGAGGAGGACGCCGACACGGTTACACGCGTTGTTCAGGCGGTGCTGGTGGACGGCGCCCTGCGCGCCGGACAGCGGGCGTCGTGGAGCGGCATCTACTACCGCGACCCCGCCGACGCTGGCCTCGAGGCCGAGGACGTGGTCGTCGAGACTCCCGTCGGGCCCGCTCCCGCGTGGCTGATCCGATCGACGCAGGGTGAGAGTGATCGGTGGGTGATCCACATCCACGGACTCGGCAGCCCTCGCGCGGGCACGCTCCGTGGGGTTCGGGTGGCAGCCGAGGCCGGTCTTACCTCGCTCGTGGTCACCTACCGGAACGACGGCGAGGGACCGCGCGTGGGTTCGGGGCGTTCGGCGCTCGGCGCGACCGAGACGGAGGACGTGCGCGCGGCGATGCGCTACGCGCTCGACCACGGCGCGCGAAACATCGTGCTCTTCGGCTGGTCCATGGGCGCCGCAATCGCGCTGCAACTCGCGGCGGATCCCGAGTTCCTTGGCGTGATCGACCAGCTCGTTCTCGAGTCGCCGGTCCTCGACTGGCAAGCGACGATCAATGCGAACTGCGCGCGCAGTGGCTTGCCTGCACGGTTCGGCGTGTTCGCGCGGCCGTGGCTACGGATTGCCGCCCTAGCTCGGCTCGTCGGGCTAGATGCCGCGGTTTCGGTTGGGACGTTGGATTCGATCCCCCGCGCCGAGGAAATCTCGTTGCCGATCCTCATCCTCCACGGCTCGGAGGACGCCTCATCTCCGATTGACATCTCGCGACGGTTCGCGCGCCTCCAGCACAATCGCACGTCCTTGGAGACCTTCCACGCGGATCACACAATGACCTGGAACTCCGATCCGAGCCGATGGAGCGGCGTGCTCGCGGCGCCCCTGACGGCCGGGATCAATTCGTCCGGTTAGCTCGGTTGAGGGGGCGGAGCGCCACACCGTAGCCGTTCGTGATCGATACCGTCTCACCGTGTTCTCCTCAGCATAGGATCACGTGGGACGCTCTCGGACGGCGCTCCCGGCAGGCGCTGCGGGGCCGGCGACAGCCCGCGAGGCGGGTTGATGAGGTTGATGCGTCCGCCGAGCGCAGATAGCTTCCGCGCCTGCGAGGCGACCAGACGACTGTCATCGGGGAGGTGGGAGGCCCGCCGATGGGCGTGCATCGTCGTGTTCACGTTGGACTTGTCCCGGGTGTTGTCGTCGCCGGCACTGCGAGGTCGAGACCCCCGTTCAGGATGGACCCCGGTACCCCGGGGATAGACATGCGGCTGCATTGGCGTGCGGATCAGCAGGCCCGGCGCGTCTGAAGAGTGGGAAGAGTGTGGCGGGCACATCCTCCGCAGACGTGCTCGTCTGATGGAGGAGACCCGCCAACCTATGGGTGGACGACATCGATATCTTTCCGGTGCAGCTACTGAATGCGCCGATCTCGGAGTCGGCGCTGGCTGACGCGGTGGCGATCTTGAACGGGTAGGCAACCCACCGTTTGGTTGATAACCTGGCAGAGGAGGGCGACAGGCGGGAGTGGCTCCATGGACGAAGCCGAGGTCGAGCACTCGCGTGCGTCTGAGGGCAGGACGCATGATGAGAGAGCACCAGGGGGCCTGAGGGTTGCCCTCCACGACAACGTGGCCGTCCTCACCATCGATAGCCAGCAGGTGCGCAACGCGCTGTCGCCCGAGCTCGAGCGGGAACTCGTCGGGGCGATGCTCGAGCTCGATGCGGATCGGTCGATCCGCGTGATCGTCCTGACCGGAGCCGGCGACCGCGCCTTCTGCTCGGGGATCGATCTGAGCGCCGACCCTCACGGAAGCCGATCGGTCGAGGCATCCCACCCTCTGCGCCGTCCGATGGCTCATCTCTTCGAGGTCGTCCTCGAGACGACGACGCCGACGATCGCCGCGATCAACGGGGATGCGGTCGGCGGGGGCCTCGAGCTCGCGCTGGCATGCGACATCCGGATCGCGAGCTCGACCGCGAGGATGGGACTGCCCGAAGCGCGGCGCGGCTTCGGCGCAACCTTCGGCGCTCAACTGCTGCCTCGGATCGTGCCGCGCGGCATCGCGTTCGAGATGCTCTACTCGGGGGAGCTCATCGACGCGGACACGGCCGAGCGTATCGGCCTGGTGAACGCCACGACCGCGGGATCCGCGCTCGATCGGGCGCTCGAGCGCGCCGCGGTCGTCGCCCGCAACGCTCCGCTGGCCACCCGGCGGATCAAGGCGGCAGTGCTGGCGGGCGCGGACCTTCCCCTCTCCGCCGCCGTCCGCATGAACATCTGGCCGAACCCGTACGTCAGCAGTGACCTCCGAGAAGGACTCGCTGCGTTCCGGGATCGACGGGATCCCGAGTGGACGGGCACGTGACGATTCTCAGCACGACAGTCGATCGGTGTACACGGAGGTACGCATGACAGAACGAGAGTCCCCGCGAGGACCGCTGCACGGCGTGCGCGTGGTCGAGCTGGCGACCACGCTGATGGCACCGTATGCGTGTCAGATCCTGGGCGACCTCGGCGCAGAGGTCGTGAAGGTCGAGACGCACGAGGGGGACCCCAGCCGGTTCATGGCGGGCGGTGGCCACCCTCAGCTCTCGGGTGCCGCCGTGAACCTCCATCGCAACAAGCGCTCCCTCGCCGTCGATCTCAAGCAGCCGCAGGGCAGCGCGGTGCTCGACCGACTGCTCAAACGGGCGGACGTCCTCGTCACGAACATGCGTCCCTCCGCGCTGATGCGGCTCGGCCTGGATTACGAGCAGCTCGCGGAGCGGCATTCGCATCTCGTATACGTCGAGGCACGCGGGTTCTCGCGCGATTCCGACCGGGCGGACGAGGCTGCCTACGACGACACGATCCAAGCGCTGTCCGGCATCCCCCGCCTGAACGAGACCCTCGGCCTCGGCGTCTCGTTCGTGCCCGTGCTGCTGGCGGACAAAGTCTCGGGCCTCGCGATCGTGCAGGGCGTGCTCGCCGCTCTCCTCGAAAGGGCCGGCTCCGGGCGCGGCCAGCGCGTCGAGATCGCGATGCTCGACTACCTCGTGTCCTTCGCGCTGACGGATCATCTCGGGGCGGCGGCGTTCCCCGGCGGCCGCGTCGGCTACAGCCGTATCCTGACGGCGAACCGCGGCCCTCACCGTACCGCCGACGGCTGGATCGCGATCATGCCCTACTTGGACCGGCACTGGCGGGTGCTGTTCGATCACGTCGGCGCCGGCGCCCTCCTGGACGCTCCCGAGCACGCCGACATGGCCATTCGGCACAGGCACGCCGACGTCGTGTACGGCCAGCTGAAGCAGATCGTGGCCGAGCGCACCACCCAGGAGTGGCTCGTGATCTGTCGCGAACTCGACGTCCCGGTCGCCGAGGTTCCCGCGCTCGAAGAGATCATCGAGGGCGGCGACCTCTATGACGGCGCGGTGACCTGGCAGCACCACCCTGTCGTCGGCGACTATCGCGCGATCCGGCAGCCGATCCGATTCAGCCAGACACCGGCCTCGGCGGCGCCGCTGCCGGCTCCGCTGGTCGGCCAAGACTCGCTGGAGCTGCTGGCTGAGCTGGGCTTCGACGAGTCCGCCTCGCGTGAGTTGCTCGCGACCGGTGTGGTGCTGTTCCAGGATGCCGCGACCGTCGTCACGCCGGCGCCGGTGACTGGTTCGAGCGCCCAGCAGGCGAGCTGAGCCGGGCGCCCTCTCGCGAGCGCGTGGCGGGCGGCTTGGCTGTAATCAACCGCCGACCAGGGTTTCTTTGGGGTATTTGCCAGGCGGGATCTCAGGCAATGCAAGGCGGTCAATGAACCTCACCTCGAACGATCGGTTGGTTGACTTAAGGCAGACAGCGCCCTTACGCTCAACCTCAGGACGACGATGTCCGACGAGACAGCACAGAGGAGTGGGTCATGAAATCAGCACGGATCTCTGCGGTGGCGCTTGCACTGCTGGTCGGAGGATCGCTGGCGTTGAGCGGATGCGCCGGGAGCAGTACGCCGGCCTCCTCCCCGGCGGCCACCGAAGACGCACAGCCTGCGCTCGTCGACGAAGCGAAGGCGGAGGGCGCCGTCACGTGGTACACCCAGCTCGCCGAAGACCGGGCAAGGGTCGCCGCAGACGGTTTCACCGCAATGTACGGCATCCCCGTGCAGATCGTGCGGGCTCCGAGTGCGACCCTCATGCAGAGGTTCACGGCCGAGCGCGACGCTGGCGCGCCGGTCGCCGACCTGATCGACTACTCCGGGGTCGAGCCGTTCCGCGATGCCGAGGAGGGGGACTTCCTCGACATCGCCGAAGAAGGAGTGCCCGCAGCTGAGACCTGGCCCGACGACGCGATCATCGCGGGCACCGCGCCGCGCCTCAGCCTCGACTCCTTCGTCATCGCGTACAACACCGATCTGGTCAGTGGCGACGACATCCCCAAGACCTGGGAGGACGTGTTCAACCCCCCGATCAGCGAGACGGTGGCCCACCCGAAGTGGGACTCCTCCGTGCTCTACCTCGAGGTCCTGCAGTTCCTCAAGGACACCTACGGTGAGGAGTTCCTCGAGGACTTCGCGAAGCTCGACTCGACGGAGTACGAGAGCGGGGTCCCGGCCATGCAGGCGGTCGCCGCTGGCGAGCACGCCGCCCTGTTCCCCACCGGCGCGAGCTTCGTGATTCCCCTGATGGAGTCGGGGGCTCCCGTCGACTTCACCGTGCCGTCGCCCGCTCCCGGCATCTCGGTCTACGCTGCCGTGCCGTTCGACGGACCGCACACGAAGGCCGGGCTGCTGCTCCTGGACTACCTGATGACAGTGGAGGGCCAGCAGCTCCTCAACGAGGGCGTGAGCGTCTCGGCGCTGCCCGACGTACCCGGCACCCTCGAGCTCTCCGAGTTCGTCCCCGTGGACCGCGACGAGGTGATCGCGAACCAGGAGGAGCTTTTGGCGCTCGTCAGCGCTCGATGACGACATCGCCCGAAGGAGCATCCCTCAACCAAGGAGACAGTCTGTGCCCAGTGCATCCACGGTTCTGCCGATGATTGCCACGGTCGAGCCCCGCATTCGCGTCGCGGAGCTCACGAAGTCGTTCCGCCGTCCCGACGGGCGAGTCGTCTCCGCCGTCGACCGCATCTCGCTCGACATCGCGCCGGGGGAGTTCCTGGTTCTCGTCGGGCCCAGCGGGTGCGGCAAGACCACGCTGCTGCGCTGCCTCGCGGGTCTGGAACAACCCGACGGGGGCGAGGTGAGCTTCGGCGGGACGGTCGTGTACTCCGAGACCGAGCGCGTGAGCCTCCCCCCTGAGCGACGACGGGCGGCGATGCTGTTCCAGAGTTACGCGCTGTGGCCGCACATGCGGGTACGAGACAACGTGGCCTTCCCTCTGCGGATGAGCGGCGAGCGCTTCTCGAAGGCCGAGATCGATCGGCTCGTCACGGCAGCGCTGCGGCGCGTGCACTGCGAGCACATCGCCGACTCCTACCCGGGGGAGATTTCGGGCGGGCAGCAGCAGCGCGTGGCGCTCGCGCGTGCACTGGTGCGCGGCGACTCGATCATCTTCTTCGACGAGCCGCTCTCGAACATCGACGCCCAGCTGCGCGAGGAGTTGCGGATCGAGCTGCGCTCCCTGCAGGAGGAGGTGGGGTTCTCCGCGATCTACGTGACGCACGACCAGGGCGAGGCGATGGCCCTCGCCGACCGCATCGCGGTCGTCCGCGAAGGGCGCCTCGCTCAGATCGGCGCGCCCGGTGAGATCTACGACCACCCGGACTCCGCTTATGTCGCACGCTTCATGGGCGCGGTCAACGAGTTCCCCGGCACCGTTCGCCTGCGCGACGAGACGTCGACCACGGTGACGACAGCCGCCGGCGAGATCGTGGTGCCCCGGCGGTGGCCGGGAACCGTGGGTGACCGGGTGATCGTCATGGCGCGCCCGTCCAGGACTCGGCTGCAGTCCGCGCCGACGGGTGCCGCCCTCTCGGTCGAGGTGACGATCGATCGCATTGTGTATCTCGGTGCGTATCCCGACACGCACGTGCGGTTCGGCGACGAGATGATGCGCAGTTGGATCCAGCCACCGGAGGATGCCGCGGCCGGGGCGCGTGTGTGGATGGAGGTTGCGGGACCGCACCTGATGCTCGCCGCCGACGACCGTGCGGGCGCCCACGCCGAGGAGGTCGCGGCGTGACCGCGACGCCGACGCGTCCGATCGGCACCGTGTCGCGCATCCGGCGGCGTCCGTCGGTCTTCATGGTCGTCGCATTCGCGGCGGGCATCCTGATGGCCGTCACGATCATCGGACCGCTCGTCGGGATGCTCGTGCGGCTGTTCACGGGCACCGAGGAGAATCCGTTCGAGCAGGCGCTGCAGCTGCCTGAGCTCGGCGCCACGCTTCTGAATACCGCGATCCTCGTCGTGATCACTCTTCCGATCGGGCTCGTCATCGGCTCGTTCTTCGCATGGCTGAACGAGCGCACCAACGCCCGCATGGGGTGGCTGTCGAACGCCCTTCCGCTCATCCCGCTCATGCTCCCGCCGATCGCTTCCGCCATCGGCTGGGTGTTCCTCCTGTCTCCGCGCGCCGGCACGCTCAACGTGGCGCTGCGTGGGCTCTTCGGGCTGACGGAGGACGAGGGGCCGTTCAACATCTTCACGTGGCCGGGAATGATCTTCCTTTACGTGGTCGAACTGATCCCGGTGGTCTACCTCGTCGTGTCGGCAGGGCTGCGCAACGTCGATCCGGCGCTCGAGCACGCGGCGCGAGTCTCGGGCGCGGGTCCGCTGCGCACACTGTTCCGCGTGACCCTCCCCGCGATCAAGCCGTCACTGGCCGCGGCGGGCTGGCTCGGCGTGACCGTGTGCCTCGGGCTCTACTCGGTGCCGTCGATCATCGGCGGGACCGCCGGCATCCCGGTCCTCTCGACGACCATCGTCGCGCTGCTCAATCGCACCTACCCGCCGCAGACGCAGGTCGCTGTCGTGCTCGGCCTCGTCCTGCTGTTCGGGATCGGGGTCGCCTGGGTCATCCAGCGTCTCATCGTGCGAGGCGGGCACTTCGCGAGCGTCGGCGGAAAGGGCATGCGGGCGTCGCGCGTCGATCTCGGCGGTCTCGTCTGGCCCGCCCGCATCCTGATGCTGCTTTTCCTGGCCGTCGCGACGGTGCTTCCGGTGCTCGGCCTCCTCCTGGTGTCGCTGCAGAAGTTCTGGTCGGCGACCGTCGACTGGGGCGCCCTCACGCTCGACAACTACGTCACCGTCCTGATCGTGAACGCCCAGACGCAGCAGGCGCTGTGGAACAGCATCCGCCTGGGAGTCATGGGCGCCACGGTCGCCGTCGTCATCGCCCTGCTGGTGGCGATCCTGATGCAGCAGCGACCCGGCCGCTTCTCCACGGCGCTGGACGCGATCGTGAAGCTGCCCTCCGCGTTCTCGCACATCATCATCGCGCTCGCGATCCTGCTGGCGTTCGCCGGACCGCCGTTCGGGCTCTCGGGGACGATCTGGATCCTGCTGATCGCGTACGTCGTGCTCTATCTGCCGCAGGCCTCGATCGCCTCCGGGGCGACCGTGATGCAGGTCGATCGACAGCTCATCGAGGCGGCGCACACCGCGGGGGCGGGACCGGCGGCGACGAACGCGCGCATCCTGTTCCCGCTCGCGCTGCCGGGACTGGCCGGGGCGTGGACGCTTGTCTTCGTCTACATGGCGGGCGATCTCACGGCGTCGGTGCTGCTCGCCGGCACGCAGACGCCGACGGTCGGATACATCATCCTCAACCAGTTCGAGACGGGGACCTACCCGTCGATCGCGGCGATCAGCATCGTGGTCACCGTGGTGTTCAGCGCCATCGTCCTGACGATGCTGAGAGTCACCCGCGGGCGGTTCGCGCGCGCGCTGGAGTAGTAGCGCTGCAGAGATGGCGACGGCCCGCCGACGGGAGATCCCGTTCGGCGGGCCGTGCCTATGCTGATCGGTTCCCCGAGCGCCCGCGGGGGTTGCTCAGCTGGGCTCGGCGGACATCTCGCCGACCGCAGCGCGGACGCCCGGAAGCACGACCTCGGTCAGCAGGGGCTGCGACACGACCCCGGTCTCGTCGTCGACGCCCCATCCCGAGACGAGGTCCATGTGGGTGATGCCGAGGGACGCGATCTCGGCCATCCGGGCGATGCAGTAGTCCGGATCCCCGGCGATCGCGAAAGTGTTGATGAGCGCGTCGCTCACGAGGTCGCGCTGGCGCCCGGGGCGCCCGTGCCGGTTCATGTCGTATGCAGCGTGGAGGCGCAGGAGTTCCTCCTCGATCTCGGGCGTCACAGGGCCGACGACCTTGCCGTGCATGACGTTGAAGCGTACGAGGCCCGCGAGCATCGATTCCGCGACGAGGGTGCGCGCCTTCTCAGCATCCTCGTCGACGGCGACGCCGACGAGGATGCTGTACTCGATCGGCGGCAGATCGAGCCCCGAGTCCGCGCGGGCCTTCTCGGCAATATCGATGGCCCATTTGATCCGCTCGGGCGCCGAGCCAACGGCGAAGTTGATCTTGTCGGCGACGAGTGCCGCTGCGGCGATGACCCGAGGCCCGCTCGCCGCGATCTCCATCGGCGGCTTCGTCGCGTCGGCGTGCCGCCACCAGCGCAGCTGGCTGGTCTGCGGGCGGCCCCCGAGGCTCAGCGATTCCGCCGACCTGACGCCCTCGTCGAACTCGGTGCCGAAGGGCACCTCTTCGAGGCGCAGGTACGCCTGGACCTTCTTGCAGTAATCGATGAACCGGGGGACGGGCACCGGGGCGAGGCCGATGTACGCGAGCGACGAATCGCCGCGGCCGATGCCTAGCGTCGCGCGGCCCTGGGACTCGACCTGGACGGTCGCGATGGACCCCGCGGTCACGGCGGGGTGGCGCGTCAGAGGGTTGGTGACGCCCGTCTTGACGAGCAGCCGCTCGGTCGCCACGGCGGCCATGGTCAGCTCGACGTAAGGATCGCCCGTCAGGTTCTGGGAGTCCGGCACCCAGATGCCATCCCACCCGTGGTCCTCGGCGGCCTTCGCCTTGGCGCCGCTCTTCCCGGGGAAGCCGTTCACCAACGTCCAGAACTTCATTCGCCGTCCCTCACCTCTCGTCGACTCCGACGACAGCACCGGCATCGGTGCGATGTCCGCCGGCAGCGTCGCCGGCTCTCGAAGTCTACGGGTCGGGGTCGGCTTTGGCCAATCAATCGTTTGGTTTGGATGACGGATGTGACGACGACGCGTGGCGGCACGTTCGAGGCCGTCGCGTGTCAGGCGATCGTCATCCCGCCGTCGACCGCGATGACCTGACCGGTCACGTACGACGCGGCTGGGCTCATCAGGAACGCGATCACCGCAGCCTGCTCGCGCGGCTCGGCTGCGCGTCGGAGCGGGATGCCGCGCACCACGCCACCGAGCACGTCGGCCTCGTCGACCGCCATCGCGCGCGCCGCCCCGCTCAGCGTCGCGTTCGTCATGTCGGTGATCGTCATGCCCGGTGCGACGGCGTTGACGCGGATGCCGTGGCCCCCGTGCTCGAGCGCGAGCTGGCGCGTCAGGGCGTCCACGGCGGCCTTCGATGCCGAGTACGGCCCGAAGAACGCGCGCGGCCGCGAGCCGGCTGTGGACGAGACGTTGACGATCGCACGATCGCCGGATGCCTCGCGCAGCAGGGGCACGAACGCGCGGATCGCCCGCTGGACGCCCGTGACGTTGACGTCGAAGGTGCGGCCCCATGCGGTGTCCTCCGTGTCGGCCACGCGTGCCGAGCTCGCCCCGCCCGAGGAGGCCGAGTTGTTCACGAGGCCCCTCACTGTGCCGCGTGTCGCGGCGAACGCGGCGAGCTCCGCAACCGCCGCGGGGTCGGTCATGTCGCACGCGGCATTCCAGGCCGCCCCTCCTCGCTCGCGGATCGCCTCGGCGACGGATGCCGCGCCCTGCCAGCCGACCGCGCGCTCGGCATCCGTGCGCGGACCGTCTGCGACGCGCTCCGAGACGACGACCGCCCAGCCGTCGGCCGCCAGAGCGAGCGCCGTGGCGGCGCCGATCCCGGCCATCCGGCCTGCGCCGGTCACGACCGCGACGCCGCGGTCAGGCACCATCGCCCGATTCATCGCCCGGCGCCGGATGGATCGGCCGCTCATCGCCGATCATCAGGCTCGAGCGCGACAGGTCGATGAAGCGCGCCTCGTCGGTGAGAATCTCGACGTTCGCGGCCTGCGACTCGGCGCTGCGTCCGTGCTCGAGCATCGACTCGGTCGACGCGAACCACATGTCGGCGACGCCGTCGAAGGGCGCGAGGCAGCCCCGCTGCGACGCCATCGCCGCGATGAGCCCACGGTGACTCGTCGGGGTCTGCGAATAGCGCACGAAGCCCAGTGCGCGCCGGTGACGAAGGAGCAGGGCGGCATGATCCTCCCGCCAGTAGCGGTCGAACTCCTCGAGGTCGATGTCGGGTCTGCGCATCACCGCGAACGTGATCTTGATCATCTGACGCCCTCCGTCTCGCCCGCCGACGTCACCTCGACGACGACCTTGCCGATGTTCGCGCCCGAGAACAGCAGCGCGAGGGCCTCCGGTGCGTGCTCCAGCCCGGTCACGATGTGATCCCGCCACGCGATCGCACCGGATGCCGCGAGCGGGGCGAGCTCGGCCACGGCCTCGGCGCGGCGCGCGAGGTGGTCTCCGAGCAGGAGTCCCTCCACGCGCAGCCGGCGCATGAGGACGCTGCCGAGGTCGATCACCGACGAGGTCGCCTCGTCGTTGTAGTCGGCGATGAGACCGCACACGACCAGTCGGCCGTGCGCGCGGAGCCGCGCGAACACCTCGCGCATGATGCCTCCGCCGACGTTCTCGAACTGCACGTCGACGCCGTCCGGGCACAGGCGGTCGAGCGCGGACCCGATGTCTCCCGCCCGGTGATCGATCGCCCCGTCGAAGCCCAGCTCGTCGACGAGCCAGGCGCACTTGGCCGGACCGCCCGCGATGCCGATCACGCGCGCGCCGCGAAGCCGTGCCAGCTGTCCCGCGATGGAGCCGACGGCTCCCGCCGCGGCCGACACGACCACGGTCTCACCCTCCTGGACGGCGGCAGTCTGTGCGATCCCGAGCCACGCGGTGACGCCCGTGCCGCCGAGCACGCTCAGGTGCGCACTGGCGGGGATGCCGGGGATGCGGTCGACTCTCCGGGCCCGTCGCGCGGGAACGACGGTCTCGGTCTCCCATCCCCCGAGGAGCAGGGACGCCCACGCGCCCACCGGGAGCGTCTCGTCGGCCGACTCCTCCACGATGCCCAGCGTCGTTCCACGCACCGTGTCGCCGATGCGCATCGGCGGCAGATACTGCGGTCGTTCGCTCATCCAGATGCGCTGCGTCGGGTCGATCGACAGGTACCGGTTGCGGATGCGCACGGATCCGGCCCCGAGGGGCCGCGGGCGCTCCGTGACGAGTTCGAGGTCGCCGGGCGAGAGCTCGCCGACCGGTCGACGACGCAGCACCCACCTCCGGACGTCGCCGGCCTGGCTCGTCGCCGGAGCGCCCACGACGGAGTCAGCGTCCGGTGTATCGGCCGGGGCGCTTCTCGCTGTGCGCCGTGAGCGCCTCGCGGTGGTCGTCGGTGAGCATCGAGAGCTGCTCCCACGCCAGCGCGGCGGGTGCGATGCGGTCGGTGATCGACTGCACGTGCAGGTTCACCGCCGCCTTCGAGGCCTGCACCGCGTACGGCGGGAACTCCGCGAGCCGCTGCGCGTAGGCGAGCGCGCGCGGAAGGAGATCGTCGGGCTCGACGACGTCGTTGACCAGGCCGAGCTTGAGCGCCTCGTCGGGCGTCAGCATGGTCGCGCTCATCAGGATCTCCTTCGCCTTGAGCGGCCCCAGCAGAGCTGTCCAGATGGCGGCGTCGATGCCCGGGACGAGGCCGATGCGCACGTGCCGGTCGCCGATGCGCGCCTCCGACGAGAGCAGGATGTAGTCGCAGTTGAGCGCGAGCGTCGCGCCCAGCCCCACGGCGACGCCGTTGACGGCCGCGATGACGGGCTTGGCGACATCCGCGAGGGCGGGGATCAGGTCGTTGACTGCCGGACGTACTCCGTCGGCCGCGCCGCTCTGCTCCGTCGCGTGGCGCTCGGCGAGGAACTTGTGATCGCCGCCGGCCGAGAAGGCACGCCCGCTGCCGGTGAGCACGATCGCGCGACTCTCGTCGAAGCGCGTCTGGCGCAGCACGTCGACCAGCTCGGCGATGAGCGTTCCGTTGAATGCGTTGAGGGCGTCGGGGCGGTTCAGGCGGATGACGACGACGTCTTGCTGGTACTCGACGTCCACGGTCGCCGTGGAGGAGATCTTCATGACACGGGGCTCCATCGCTCGGTCGTGCGGGCGGCTCGATTCGCGCCGCGCATGTGTGCGGTCGCACGCATGGCATCGACGATACCGCGGCATGTTCGGCTCGACAAACGATCGTTTGGTTGCATAGACTGCTTTGCGGAGGTCACAGTGACGGAGCTGACAACCGAACGAGTCGAACTCGCTCGCAATCTGAAGGCATGGGTCGACAAGGAACTCCCCAAGTCGCGGGCACTCGCGCTCGAGCAGCTGGAGCATTCGTTCCCTTACGAGCTCTGGGACGCGATCAACGACTGGGGACTTCACGGCATCGGAATCCCAGAGGAGTACGGGGGCGCCGGCGGCTCATCGGTGGACGCCGCAATCGTGGCGCGCGAACTTGCCCGCAACCTGGGCGGTCTGGCGTGGACATGGGCGATCACGGCGTTCGCGGGGGCACGCTCCCTCGTGACGGCGGGAACCCCCGCGCAGCAGGCCGACTACCTGCCGCGGATCGCGCGCGGCGAGTGCCGGTTCGCCATCGGCGCGACCGAGCCCGCAGGTGGCACCGATCTGCTTGGCGCCATGCGCACCCGCGCCGTCAAGGTCGACGGCGGCTGGCGCATCTCGGGGCAGAAGATGTGGTCGACGGGCGCGGCCGAGGCCGACTACATCCTCACGATCGCAAAGACGTCCGAGCCCAATGGCGGACGCCACCCCGGCACGACCGCGTTCATTGTGCCGCGTCGGTCTGACGGACTCGAGACGCGGTACATCCCCAAGATCGGCATGCGGGCGATCGGCTCGTGCGAGGTGTTCTTCGATGAGGTCTTCGTTCCGGACGACGCCGTCCTCGGCCAGCCGGACAAGGGCTTCCAGGCGATGATCGACACCCTCAACCATGAGCGTGTCGTGAGCGCCGCCCTGGCCCTCGGCATGCTCGACGGCATCATCGAGGAAGCGGTCCGCTACGCGTCCGAGCGCGAGGCGTTCGACAAGGTCATCGGCGGGCACCAGATCATCCAGCACTACATCGCCGACATGCTCATCTGGCGCAAGCAGGCCGAGCTGCTCGCGTTCGACGTCGCACAGCGTGAGGATGACGGGGTGCCGTACGCGCTCGAGGCGAAGATCGCGAAGGTCGCGACCTCGGAGTACGTCGTCGCGGCGGCCGATCTGGGGATGCAGATCCTCGGCGGCATGGGAATGTCGCAGGAGACCAACATGCAGCGCTACTGGCGGGACTCGCGCCAGTTCCGTGTCGCGCCGATCTCGAACGAGATGGCGCGCAATTCCATCGCCGAATCCGTCGGGCTCCCCCGGTCGTACTGACCGCCCACGGACTCTGACCGTCAGGAGAACGATGTCCCACAGTGCCTTCGTGTACGACGCCGTGCGCACCCCGCGCGGTCGTGGCAAGCAGGACGGATCGCTGCACAGCGTCAAGCCCGTCACCCTCGCGTCGGGAGTGCTGGACGCTCTCCTCGAGCGCAACGCGACCCTCGATCCCGCGGCCGTCGAGGACGTCGTGTTCGGCGTCGTCACACCCGTCGGCGAGCAGGGGTCGGACATCCCTCGCACGGCCGCTCTCCTGTCGGGACTGCCTGACAGCGTGCCGGGCGTGCAGGTCAACCGTTTCTGCGCGTCAGGTCTTGAGGCAGTCAACATCGCGGCGCAGAAGGTGCTGTCCGGCCTGGAGGACCTCGTCATCGCGGGCGGAGTCGAGAGCATGTCGCGCGTGGGCATGGGGGCGGACGGGGGAGCCCTCGTCGAGGACCCCGAGACGCTGCACCGCATCGGGTTCGTGCCCCAGGGCGTGAGCGCCGACCTCATCGCGACCCTCGAGGGCTTCACGCGGGAGGACGTCGACGCCTACGCCGTGCGGTCGCAGGAACGGGCTGCTCACGCCCGCGACAGTGGCTGGTTCGACCGGTCGATCGTGCCGGTCCTGGACGCCAACGGCGTCACGCTCCTCGCCAGTGACGAGCACATCCGCCCTGGTACAACCGTCGAGTCACTCGGGGGCCTTCGCCCTTCGTTCGAGAAGCTCGGAGCCGTCATCGGCTTCGACACCGTCGCGATCGGCAAGTACCCGCAGGTCGACTCGATCGATCACGTCCACACCCCCGGGAACTCGTCCGGCATCGTCGACGGTGCGGCCGCCGTGCTCGTCGGCGGCGAGGCGATCGGCGAGCGCTTCGGTCTGACTCCGCGCGCCCGGATCGTCGCGACTGCGGCGGTCGGCAGCGAGCCGACCATCATGCTGACCGGACCCACGCCCGCCACGCGAAAGCTGCTGGATCGCGCGGGTCTAACGGTCGACGACATCGACCTGTTCGAGCTGAACGAGGCGTTCGCCTCGGTTGTGCTGAAGTATCAGCGGGATCTCGGCATCGCCGACGAGCAGCTCAACGTGAACGGCGGCGCGATCGCGATGGGCCACCCGCTCGGAGCGACGGGCGCGATGCTCGTCGGGACCGTGGTGGACGAACTGGAGCGGCGGGGCGCGCGGCGCGCCGTCGTGTCGTTGTGCATCGGGGCCGGCATGGGCGTCGCGACCCTGATCGAGCGAGTGTGAACGAGAGAGAGGCTCCGATGACCCAAGCGCAGACCGAGGCGCCGCCGACGCAGGGCGACGTCCGATGGAGTCAGGATGCCGACGGCATCGTGACGCTCACCATGGATGCGCGCGACAAGGGCGCCAACACGATGAGCGAGCGGTTCCTCGCCGATTTCGAGAGCGCGGTGACGCGGCTCGCCGACGATGCCGAGGCGCTGCGCGGCGTAATCGTCACGTCGGGCAAGAAGTCGTACTTCGCGGGTGGCGACCTCGACGAGATGCTGGCGTACCGGCCCGAGGATGCAGCCGAAATCGCGGCGGGCGTCGACCGCATCAAGGCGCTCCTGCGCCGGCTCGAGCAGCTGCCGGTCCCCGTCGTGGCCGCCATCAACGGCGCCGCGCTGGGCGGCGGTCTCGAGATCGCGCTCGCGTGCCATCGACGCATCGCGTCCGACGCATCCCACGTCCGCATCGGACTGCCGGAGGTGACGCTCGGCCTCCTGCCCGGCGGCGGCGGCGTCACCCGCACCGTGCGCCTCCTCGGCCTCGAGAGCGCGCTGTCGAACGTCCTGCTGGAGGGTCAGAGCTACACGGCGCAGGCGGCGGCCGGGCTCGGGCTCGTCGACGAGGTCGTCGAGGCGGATCGGCTGCTCCCGGCCGCGCGCGACTGGATCCTGGCGACGGATGCTCCGCAGCAGCCGTGGGACGCCCCGGGCTACCGCCTGCCGGGGCCGCGCCCGGAGGTGTTCGCCGCCGGCGCGTTCGCCGGGCTCTCGCGTCGCCTGAGGGGAGCGCCGTTCCCCGCGCCGCACGCGATCCTCGCAGCCGCGATCGAGGGCGCGCGCGTCGACATCGACACGGCTCTTCGCGTCGAGACCCGCTACTTCGTCTCGCTCGCCGTCAGCCAGACCGCGAAGAACATGATCCGCGGGGGCTTCATCGACGCGCAGACGGTGCGCTCCGGGGCCGCTCGTCCCACGGATGTGCCGCCCGCCGCCATCGCCTCGCTGGGCGTCGTCGGCGCCGGAATGATGGGCGCCGGCATCGCGTACGTCGCTGCGCAGGCCGGTCTGCGCGTCGTGCTGCGCGATCTCACCGCCGAGGCCGCCGAGAAGGGCAAGGACTACTCGCGGATGCTCGTCGGCAAGGCCGTCGACCGCGGGCGTCAGACCCGCGAGGACGGCGACGCGCTCCTGCAGCGCATCACGACCACCGCCGACCTCGCCGACCTCGCGGGGGTGGACGCCGTCATCGAGGCCGTCTTCGAGAGCCCCGACCTCAAGAAGGAGGTCTATCGGGAACTCGCCCGCATCGCACCGGACGCGGTCATCGCGTCCAACACGTCGACGCTGCCGATCGGCGATCTCGCGACCGCGAGCGCCGATCCCACGCGCTTCGTCGGGATGCACTTCTTCTCGCCCGTGGACAGGATGCCGCTGCTGGAGATCGTGCGCGGCGCGCAGACGTCCGACGACACGCTCGCCGTCGCCTACGACCTGGGCGTGCGCCTGCGCAAGACGCCGATCGTCGTGAACGACGGACGCGGCTTCTTCACGAGCCGTGTCATCACGCAGCACATCGACGAGGCGATCGCCATGGTCGGCGAGGGCATCCCCGTCCCGGTCATCGAGCACGCCGCCACGCAGAACGGCTTCCCGGTCGGACCCCTCCAGCTCGTCGACGAGACGAGCCTGTCGCTGCCGCACCGAGTGCGCCGCGAGAACCGCGAGGCGGCCGCCGCCGCGGGAACGGCCTGGACGGAGCATCCTGCCGAGCGGGTCATGACGGCGATGGTCGAGACGTTCGAGCGTCCCGGCCGCGCCGCGGGCGCGGGCTTCTACGAGTATCGCGAGGGCCAGCGGGCGGGCGTCTGGGCGGGTCTCGCCGTGCACTTCCCGCCCTCAACCGAGGTCCCGTTCGACGACGTGCGTGACCGGCTCATCTTCGTCGAGGCGCTCGAGGCCGTGCGGACGCTCGACGACGGCATCCTGCGCTCGACGGCGGAGGGGAATGTCGGGTCTCTGCTCGGAATCGGCTTCCCGAAGTGGACCGGGGGTGTCATCCAGTTCGTCAACGGCTACCCGGGCGGGATCTCCGCGTTCGTAGCGCGCGCAGACGAGCTCGCCGACCGCTACGGCGAACGGTTCCGTCCTCCTGTATCGCTGCGCGACCTCGCGGCGAGCGGCGAGGACGCGCAGATCGTGTAGTCACCCGACTGCCGGCACCACAATCCCCGATGAAGTGGAGAGAAACATAACCTACCGCACCGTCAACCCATACACCGAGGAGGTCGTCGCCGAGTTCCCGGATGCGACCGACGCGGAGGTGGATGCCGCGCTCGACCAAGCTGCCGCGGCCTTCGCCACGTGGCGGGACACGCCCGTCGCCGAACGCGCCGCCGCGCTCGCGCGGGCCTCCGCCACCGTGGCCGAGCGGGCTGAGGAGCTCGCGTCGCTGCTGACGCTCGAGATGGGAAAGACCGCGGGCGAGGCTCGCGCCGAGGTGGGCATGGCGAGCGCGATGCTGGCCTACTTCGCCGAGAACGCCGAGGCGTTTCTCGAGACCGAGCGCGTCGACGTGCTGCCCACATCCGGTGACGTCACGATCGTGAACGGGCCGTCGGGCATAGTCCTGGCCATCGAGCCGTGGAACGGGCCCTACTACCAGGCGATCCGGCCCTTCGCGCCGAACGCCGCCCTCGGCAACGTCGTGCTGCTCAAGCACTCGTCCATCGTGCCGCAGAGCGCGCAGGCGATCGTCGACGCGGTCAACGCGGCGGGCCTGCCCGCGGGCGTCTTCACGAACATCCGCCTGACCCGGGCTCAGACGGAGCGAGTGATCCGCGACCCGCGTGTGCGCGGCGTGACGCTGACCGGCAGCACCGAGGCGGGCAAGGAAATCGCCGCGATCGCGGGATCGGCGATGAAGAAGACCGTCATGGAACTCGGCGGCTCGGACGCGTTCGTCGTGCTGGACGACGCGGATCTCGACTTCACCCTCGCGTGCGCGATCCCGGCTCGCCTCTACAACGCGGGTCAGATCTGCACGTCGTCCAAGCGCTTCATCGTCGTGGACGCCGTGTACGACGCGTTCGTCGAGAGGCTGTTCGCGAGCTTGGCCCACCTGCACCCGGGCGACCCGGCCGATCCGTCGACGACGATGCCCCCGCTGTCGTCTCAGGCGCAGGCCGACACCGTCAAGGATCAGATCCGGCGTGCGGTCGAGGCGGGTGCCACCGCGACCGAGGTCGGGGAGCCCGTGCCGGCTCGCGGCTCCTTCGTGCAGCCGACCGTGCTCACGGGCGTAACCTCCGACAATCCCGTCTTCCGGGAGGAGATCTTCGGCCCCGTGCCGATGATCTTCCGCGTCGCCGACGAGGACGAGGCCATCGCCCTGGCGAACGACTCGCGATTCGGGCTGTCGGGCACGGTGTGGACCGCCGACGTCGATCGCGGCCGTCGCGTCGCGTCGCGCCTGGACACGGGCTCGGTCTACGTCAACCAGCCGTCCGGCGCCGGCGCCGATGTGCCGATGGGCGGCGTCAAGGAGTCGGGCTACGGGTTCGAGCTCGGACGCATCGGCATGCTCGAGTTCGCGCGGCGCACCGTGGTGACCGTGCCGATCGCCGGCTCGGCGTCCATCCTCACCAGCTGACGCGCACAACGACGAAGGGGGAGGGGCTCGACGCCCCTCCCCCTTCTCTGGTGTCTGTTCAGTGACCCAGTTCCTGCGCCCAGCCCGTGTTCTCGCGTGTCATCCACACCGCGAGCGTGCCGGTGTCGGCGATCACCGCGAAGCCGTCGCGGTCGAGTACCTGATCGGCGTGGGCGACGACGTCGTCGACCGTCAGGTCCTTCTTCCAGTAGCCGCGGGTCGAGCCGACGAAGTCGAGCGCGACGCGGCCGGCCGCCGCCTCGATGATCTCGCCGTTGAGCTCGTTCTCGCGGCGGACCAGCCACGCGACAGCGGGAGAGACGAGCGAGGCGGGCATCATGATCTCCTGCACGCGCCGCATCTCTTCGTTCGCCGTGGCGCCGGAAAGACCGGTGAAGGCTCCCGGCGCGAGCACGTTGACCGTGACGCCGTGCTCGGCACCCTCGGCGGCGAGCGTCTTCGCAAGACCCAGCAGCGCGCCCTTCGACGCGGCGTAGTGGGCGATGAGCGGCTGCGAGACGAAGGCGCTCGACGAGCTCACGACGACCACGCGGCCGTACCGCTGTTCGACGAGCACCGGCCACGCGGCGTGGAGCAGCGAGAACGCGCCGTACGCATTGATTCGCATGATGCGGTCGAACTCCTCCGCGGTCAGCTCTGCGAAGGAGTACCGCGTCAGGATGCCGGCGTTGCTGACGACGATCTGCAGTTCCCCGAACTCCGCGAGCGCGGTGTCGACGAGCAGCTGTCCCGTCGCGGGGTCCGAGATGTCGGCCTGGACGGCGATCGACTCGCCCCCCTCTCGGCGGATCGCAGCCGCCGTTTCCTCGACATCGGGGGAGAGGTCGGTGACGACGACGCGCGCGCCCAGCCGGCCGAGCAGCAGCGCGTGCTCCCGGCCCATGCCGGCCGCAGCGCCGGTGACGATCGCGACATCGCCTGTGAGTTCTTTTGTCATGAGGCCTCCTCGAAGTGCAGACGGTCCTTGAGCGCCCGCCGGTGGTCGGCGGATCGTCCGAGCAGCTGCGCCGACGACTGGGCGCGGCGGTAGAACAGGTGCGCGTCGTGCTCCCACGTGAAGCCGATCCCGCCGTGCACCTGGATGTTCTCGGACGCCACGAACACGCCGGCGTCGGCGGCCACCGCCTGGGCGATGCTGGCCGCCGCCGGGAAGTGCTCGGGGCGTTCGTCGGCGACGGATGCCGCGAAGTACACCGCGGCGCGGGCGCCTTCGATCGCCGACAGCATGTCGGCCAGCTTGTGCTTGATCGCTTGGAAGCTGCCGATGGGCCGGCCGGACTGCACGCGCACCTTCGCGTACTCGACGCTCATGTCGAGGCAGCGCTGGGCGAGTCCGACGGTCTCGGCCGCCAGGAGGGTCCCGGACCGGTCGAGTGCGGCACGCACGATCGGCTCCGCGCCGGCGTCCGAGAGCGGCGTGCCCGGCGCGCCGTCCAGCACGACCCGAGCGAGCCACCGGGTGAGGTCGAGGGCGCGCAGCGGCTCGATCTGCGCGTCTGCGGGGTCGACGGCGAACAGGCGCAGACGGTCCTCATCGGTCGCGGTCACGACGAGGACGTCGGCGACCGCGGCGTCGACGACGAAGGACTTCGTGCCGTGCAGGCGGAAGCCGCCGTCGGCGTGCTCCGCCCGCACCGCCGTCGCGAGCGGATTCCAGCGCGCCAAGTCGTCGGCGATCGCGAGGGCGGCCGCCGACTCCCCGGACTCGATGCGGTCGAGCAGCTCGATCGCCTCCAGCGTGCCGGCCGTGGCGAGGATCGGCGCGACGAGGCCGACGCTCGCGAAGTAGGGCGACGTGTGCAGCGCGTAGCCGAGCTGCTCGAACACGACCGCCTGCGCGAGGAACGGGGCATCCGGCTCGGCCTCCGCCCTGCCGAGCGCCGCGGCGCCCATCTCCTGCGTGAGCGATCGCCACGTGCGCTCGTCGTAGGCGGCCGGGTCGTCCCAGCGTGCACGCGACTCGGACAGCGGGGCGGACTCGAGGAGCTTGCGCACCCCCGCGGCGAACTCCACGAGCTCGGGTTCGGGCTGAAGGTTCACGGCTTCTCCTCAGTGGTCGGGCGCGGCGCGGGCGCGGCGGGATCCTTGGGCAGACGCAGCACGCGCTCGCTCAGGATGTTTCGCTGGATCTCGTCGGTGCCGCCGCGGATCGACTTCGACGGCGCGAGCAGGATCCGCCACGAGTGCTCACCCTGCGTCAGGGCGTGCAGGCCGGATGCCTCGTGCGAGACGCGCGCGGCGGCCTTGTAGACGGCCGAGTGTCGCAGCTTGCCGCCCGAGCCCTCGGCTCCGGGAAGTCCCGCGGCCTGGCGCTCGTGCATGAGCACGTCGGCGCACGCGGCGGCGACGCCGAGCGCATACGCGCGCATGGCCTCGTCGGCGAGGACCGGGTCGTCGAGGGATCCGTCCCGGGCGAGGGCCGCGAGCCAGTCCGGAATCCGCAGCGGATCGGCCGCGGGCTCGCGCTGGATCGTCGTCGCGCGCTCGAAGGACAGTGTGGCGAGGGTCATGGCCCAGCCGTCGTCGACCGCTCCGATACGGTGTGCGTCGGGCACGACGACTCCGTCGAGGAACACCTCGTTGAACTCGGCGTCACCCGTCATCTGCGTGAGCGGACGGATCGTCACGCCCGGCGCGTGCATGTCCACGACGAACATCGTGATGCCGCGGTGCTTCGGCGCCGACGGATTGGTGCGGGTGAGGCAGATGCCGAAGTCCGCGAGGTGCGCACGGCTTGTCCACACCTTCTGGCCGTTGAGCACCCAGTCGTCGCCCTGGCGCACCGCCGACGTCGTGAGCCCGGCGATGTCGGAGCCCGCGCCGGGCTCGGAGAAGAGCTGGCACCAGATGGTGTCGCCTCGTGCGATGCCCGGTACCCACCGCTCCTGCTGTGCGCGGGTCCCGTGCATGAGCAGCAGAGGCCCCGCCAGCACGAGGCCGCCCGCATAGGGGCCGAGGTCGGGCCGCGGCTGCTGCCCCAGCGCCTCTTCGATCTCGGCGGCCTCCTCGGGGCCGGCACCGCGCCCGCCGAGGTCGCTCGGCCAGGCGGGCACGGCCCACCCTCCCGCGGCGAGCCGCTGCAGATAGTCGCGGCCGGTCGCCACGGCGTCGTTCGCTTCGGGGTCGAAGCCGGCGAGCGCCTCGTCGAGCGAGCTGCGCACGTTTTCGGCTGTTGCCATATGGGTCGTGGTCACCAAGAGCCTCCGTTGGATCCTGACGCGGTCAGGGGAGCATGATCGCTGCCCGCCCTCCCAGTATGCCTTGCGTCGATTCAAAATCAAACGAACATTTGATTGCACACTGCCGCCCGCTCCTGCTAGCTTGTGCGATGAGATCGTGCACCGGCGCACGCCATCGCACGCCGGGACGCCACGATTCGTACGTGGAAGGGCGGCTTTGGGACGATGACGACAGAGGATCTGCAGCACGCTGCGACGAGCGACCACGAGGATGCGATCGACGTCCTCGTGATCGGCGCGGGAGTGGCAGGCGTCGAGCAGCTGTACGAGCTGCGTTCGCGAGGGCTGGACGCACTCGTGGTCGACGCGGCGGGCGGAATCGGCGGCACGTGGTGGTGGAATCGCTACCCGGGCTGCCGGTTCGACTCCGAGAGCTACAGCTACGGCTACTTCTTCGACCGCCAGCTGTATGCGGACTGGTCGTGGAGCGAGCACTACGCCGGCCAGCCCGAGACCGAGCGCTACCTGAACCACGTGGTGGACCGGTACGGACTGCGTCCCTTCATCCGCCTCAACACGCGCGTCGCGCGCATGGAGTTCGACGATGAAGAGAACGTGTGGCGGACCACGACCACGGCTGGCGACACGATCACTTCGCGATTCGTCGTGACGGGCATCGGCCGGCTCTCGCAGCCGCAGTATCCCGCCACGCCCGGGCGTGAGACGTTCCGCGGCATCCAGCACCACACGGGTCTGTGGCCCGCGGAGCCGGTTGACTTCGCGGGCAAGCGTGTCGCCGTCGTGGGCGTCGGATCCAGCGGCGTCCAGATCGCGCCGCACATCGCGGCCGTCGCCGAGCACCTGACGGTGTTTCAGAGCACGCCCAACTGGTGTGCGCCGCTGCGCAACTCCCCGATTACGGACGAAGAGCAGACGAAGATCAAGGCCTCGTTCGACGAGATCCACGACGCGTGCGTCTCGACGGCTGCCGGCTTCATCCACAGGTTCCAGACGGGCACCGCCCAGGACCTCACGCCCGAAGAGCGCCGCGCGTTCTACGAAGAGCTCTGGCAGCGCCCCGGCTTCGCGAAGATGTTCTCGAACTACCCGCAGGTCGTCGGCGTGCGCGAGTTCAACGACGAGTTCAGCGCGTTCGTCGCCGACAAGATCCGCGAGCGCGTGAAGGATCCCGTCGTCGCCGAGATGCTCATCCCGAAGGACCACGGGTACGGACAGAAGCGCCCGCCGCACGAAGAGGGCTTCTACGAGATCTTCAACCAGCCCAACGTGAAGCTCATCGACGTCAAGGCGACGCCGATGCTCGAGATCACACCGACCGGCATCACCACGACCGAGGCTCACGTCGAGCTCGACATAATCGTCTACGCGACCGGCTACGACGCGCTCACCGGTGCGTTCGACCAGATCGACATCCGGGCCGGAGGACGCTCCCTCAAAGAGGCCTGGGCGGAGGGACCGCAGACGCAGATGGGCCTGGCGACTCCCGGCTTCCCGAACATGTTCTACATCGGCGGCCCGCAGAGCGGCGGCGGCAACGCGCCGCGGTGCATCGAGCCTCAGGTCGAGTTCCTCGCGCGGCTCATCGCCGACGCCACGAGTCGCGGCTTCGACCGTGTCGAGGCCACCGAAGCGGCAGCCGAGGCCTGGACCGAGCACGTCAACTCGACCGTCGCCGGCACGCTCGGCGCCGTCGCGAAGAAGGACTGGAGCTGGGGGTCGAACACACCCGGCAAGAAAGTCGTCTACCGCTCGTACGCCGCGGGCCTGCCGACCTACCTCGCCAAGCTGAAGGACGTCGAGGACAACGGCTGGGCGGGTTTCGAGCTCTCGGCCGCCGAGCAGACCGCCCCCGTCGTGACGGCAGGTGCATGATGCTGAGTCCCGAAGCACAGGCCATGCGCGCACAGCTGCGCGCCTTCTACGACGAGCTCGCCGGCGCCCGCGACCTTTCGCTCGTTGAGGGGCGAGTCGTCGCGAACCGCTACAACGAGCTGACGGGTCCTGTCGAGGGAGTTACCTGGACTCCCGTGCAGATCGGCGACCTCAGCGCGATCTGGGCGGAGGCCGACGGTGTCGACACCTCGCGCGTGATCCAGTTCCATCACGGCGGCGGCTATATGTTCGGCGACGCCGAGGTCTACCGCGCCTACACCGGACACCTTTCGCGCGCGACCGGGGCGCGGGTGCTGAGCGTCGACTACCGCCTCGTCCCGGAGCATCCGCACCCCGCGCCCGTGTCCGACGCGATCGCGGCATACGAGTGGCTGCAGGAGCAGGGCGTCCCCGCCGATCGGATCGTCTTCGCCGGCAATTCGGCAGGAGGCGGCCTCTCGCTGGGCACGCTCCTCGAACTGCTGCGGCGTGGTCTGCCCGTCCCCGCGGGCGTCGTGGCCATGTCACCGATGGCGGACATGACCCTGTCGGGCGGCACGTGGACGAGCAACGTCGCCAGCGACATCCGGGCCCAGGGCACGGGGACGCAGACGAGCGCCAAGCTCTACGCCGGACGGACCGATCCGGCCGACCCGGTCGTCTCGCCGGTCTTCGGCGACTACACCGGTGCGCCCCCGCTGTACATCAGCGCGGGGTCGGGCGAGGTCTTCCTCGACGACGCCCTGCGCGTCGCGGCGAGTGCGCGCGACGCAGGCGTGTCCGTGATGCTCGACGTCGCGCCCGGATTCAACCACGACTACGAGATCGGCGTCGGGCGCGTTCCCGAGGCCGACGCGCTGTTCGCCCGGATCGGCGGCTGGGTGCGCAGCATACTTCCCTGACGATCCCGACTTCGCTGGACCTCCTCCCACGCACCACCCGTCGCGACATTCGTCCGGCGGTCCGCATCACATGAATGGACAGGCCCACATGCAAGGACGCACACGAGCCATCCGATCGACCGCGCTGGTCGCGGTCGTGGCGGCGGCACTGCTCGCCTCGGGCTGCGCGAGTGGCGAGGCATCCGCCCCGACCGCCACCGCGACCGAGCTCACCGGAGACCCGATCAAGATCGGCTTCATCAACCGCGAGGCCGGGACGACCCAGTCCCTCTCGCAACAGTCCGCCGGCGCGCGGGCGGCGGTCCAGTACATCAACGAGGAACTCGGCGGCGTCGACGGACACCCGCTCGAGATCGAGGTCTGCGCGACGGACGGAACCCCGGCCACCGCACAGACCTGCGCCCAGGAGATGGTGTCGTACGACCCGTCGTTCGTGACGACGGGCACGACGTACAGCATGGACGTCGCGTATCCCGTGCTCGAGGCCGCCGGCATCCCCGTGCTCGGAGGCACGCCGACCGCGGGGACCGACTTTGCCGCTCCGCAGGCGCGCTACTGGATCGGCGGGACGGTGTCGATCGTCGTCAGCGCGGCCGGCTACATCATCGACTACATGCCGGATGTCGACAACGTCGGCATCCTCGTGTTCAACCTTCCCTCGGGGCAGGCGGCGATCCCGCTGGTCCAGGGGCCGCTGGAGGCGGCGGGAAAGACCGTGCAGGTCGTGCAGGTGCCGACGACGGCCACCGACATGCTCAGCCCGTACACGTCACTCGTGGACGGCGGCGCCGAGGTGGTCGTCGCGCTTCTGCTCGACCAGCAGTGCATCGCTCTCGCGCAGGCCGCCCAGAGCCAGAACAGCGACGTCACCTTCCTCACCCAGCCCGGCTGCTACTCGGAGCAGATCGTCCAGCAGGCAGGCGGAGCGATGGACGGGTGGATTGTTCCGTTCTACGGTCCCGAGCCGATGAGCGAGGGCGACGAGGAGGCGGCGACCTTCCGCGATGCGATGGCGAAGTACGAGCCGGACGCCTCGGTGGACGGCATCTCGATGATCGGGTTCAACGCGATCATGACGAACTACCTCAACCTCCTGAAGAACATCCCCTACGAGGACCTGAGCTATGACACGCTCCTCGCGCAGGCGGACGAGCCGGGCCAGACGGCCTTCCTCGGGTCGGATCTGTCGTGCGGTGCCGTGGAGAGCTTCAGCAGCCTCTGCGCGATGACATCGCGATGGTACGAGATCCAGTCGGACGGGAACCTCAAGGACATGACGGACGGCGAGTACGTCGACGCACTGGACTTCATGTAAGTCCATCGGAGCCGAACCGGGCGGGCTTGGGAGGAGGCCGCCCGGTTCGTGCTCCCCGCGCATCGTTGCGACGAGCAGTTAGAAGGAGCAGCACCGCATGTCAACAGCGCCGCTATCGGTCGCGGACGTCATCTCGCCGTGGGTCGAGGCGTCACCCGACACGATCGCCATCCGTACGCGTACCGAGCAGCTGACCTATCAGGAGCTCGACGCTCGCGCGAACCGGGTCGCGCATCTGCTGCTCTCGCGCGGGCTCGCACCAGACAGCCGCGTCGGGTACATCGGCCGCAACCGCATCGATTACTGGCCGCTCATCCTCGGAGCGCAGCGCGCGGGCATGGTCCCGGTGCCGCTCAATTGGCGGCTGACCGTGCACGAGCTCGCGGGTGTGGCAGCGGATGCCCGGCTGGCGCTGCTGTTCGGGGACGACGAGTACGCGGCGCTCGCGCCCGCGGTCATCCCTTGGGGCGGGGCACCCGACCAGTTCGGCGGGCTCGTCGACGCACAGCCCGCGTCGCCTCCCGAGGTCTCGCGGTCACCCGAGGCGACCGCGTGGATCCTCTTCACCTCCGGCACGACGGGCAAGCCCAAGGGCGCCGTCGTCACCCACGCCAACGTTCTGGCGAACCTGTACCCGTGGGGCGAGGTGTGGGGCATCGACCAGGGGTCGGTGATCTGGAACCCGTATCCGTCGTTCCACAACACGTTCCTCGGGGTCAGCCTGGTGATTCTCTCCCGAGGCGGCACGGTCGAACTGCGCGACGCGGTCGACGTCGAGGACCTGCTGTGGTCGATCGAGCACCGCGGGGTCAGCTTCGTCCTGATGGTGCCCGCGGTGCTGCAGCAGGTGCTGGAGGCGCGTGAGACGACGTCGCGCGACCTGTCGAGCCTGACCCGGGTCGTGACAGGCACGGCACCGGTGAGCCCCAGACTTCTCGCGAGGTTCCTCGACGCGTTCCCCGGATGCTGGATCTCGAACAACTACGGCGCGACCGAGACGACGACGTCCAACACGAACGTGACCTTCCGGCATCCGTCGGAGCTCACCGAGTCCCGTGTGAACTCGGTCGGCGAGCCGCTGCCGTGGATCGAGCTGCGTATCGCGGACCCGGTGACCCTAGAGGAGGTCGCGACGGGCGCGGACGGGGAGATCTGGGTGCGATCGCCCAGCTGCGTCCGGCAGTACTTCGAATGGCCGGAGGCGACCGCGAAGACCTTCACGCCCGACGGGTGGGTGCGCACCTCCGACGTCGGGCATCTCGACCACGAGGGGCTGCTGCACATCACCGACCGCCTCAACGACCTCATCATCTCGGGGAGCGAGAACATCTCACCGACCGAGGTCGAGGAGTCGCTGCGCGGTTTCGACGAGATCCGTGACGTCTCGGTCGTCGGCGTCGCGGACGAGCGCTGGGGCGAGGTTCCGTTCGCGTTCATCGTGCCCGCAGACGTCGGGGTGGATGCCACGGCGCTGCGCGATTACTGCGCCGCGCACCTCGCGACCTTCAAGACTCCGGTCGGTTTCCGCGTCATCGACGAGCTCCCGCGCAACGCGACGGGGAAGGTGCTGCGGACGCGTCTGCGCGAGCGCCTGCGGGACGATCCTCCCTCTGTGACCGACCGCGCGATCCGGCAGGCGCCGTGACCGGCATCCCTTCCGCGTCCGCCGCTGCGCTCCCGGCGCGCGGCGGTCCGCTCGAGGGTATCCGCGTGCTCGAGTTCGCGACCGCGATCATGGTCCCGTACGCGGCTCAGCTGCTCGCGGACCTCGGCGCCGAGGTCGTGAAGCTGGAATCGCCGGAGGGAGACTCCAACCGGTGGATGACTCCGGGCGCGCACCCCGAGCTCTCATCGATCGCGATCAACCTGCATCGCGGCAAGCGGTCGATCGCGGTCGATCTCAAGCAGCCCGCGGGCCGCGAGGTCTTCCTCGCCGAGGCCGCGCGGTCGGACGTGCTGCTGACGAACCTGCGCCCGCGTGCGCTGAAGGCGCTCGGTCTGGACGAGCCGAGCGTGCGGGAGGTCAGCCCCGCGATCGTCTACGTCGAGGCGCACGGCTTCCCGCTCCAGTCGGGCGATGCCGACCTGCCGGCCTACGACGACGTCATCCAGGCGCTCACGGGCGCTGCGCGACTGGGCGAGCGAACAGGCGCGGGTGTGGGATTCGTCCCCATGCTCCTGGCGGACAAGCTCGGCGGGTGGGCCGTCGCGCAGGCGGCCACGGCGGCGCTGCTGCGTCGCGAGCGGGCCGGCGGGGGCCAGCACGTCGAGGTGCCCATGTTCGACGCGGTGCTCTCGTTCGTGCTCGCCGAGCACATCGGCACCGCAGGCTATCCGGGCGGCGAGGCCGGGTACTCGCGCGTGCTCAACCCCAACCGGGGGCCGCATCGCACGAGCGACGGCTGGATCGCGGCCATGCCCAACCGCGACGAGCACTGGCGTCTGATCCTGACCGTGGGCGGGCTCGCCGACCGTCTGTCCGAACCGTGGCAGCGCGACATGCCCGCGCGCGTGTGGGACGGGGAGCGCGCGTACGGCGACCTCAAGGCCGCGCTGCTGGCTCGCACCACCCAGGAGTGGCTCGCGATCTTCGCGGATGCCGACATCCCCGGGTCGGAGGTCGTGTCGGTCGAGAACATCGTGCGCGATCCCGTGCGTCACCGTGGCATGATCGTCGAGCGCGAGCATCCGGTCGCCGGCCGCTGGCGCGCGATCGGCGCCCCTGCCCGATTCCACACGAGCCCGCTTCCCGAGCCGGGTCCGGCACCGCTGGTCAGCGGCGACGCGGATGCCATTCTCGCCGAACTCGGCTACGACGCGGCGGCGCGCGAGGTGCTGTACGAGGAGGGCGCCGTTCGTCGCCCGTCGTGAGTACCAACCAAACGGTGGGTTGCTTTCAGTCGCCGCGCGGCTATAGTGGAGGGGCGCGCGACGAAGACGTGAGGTGAACAGCGTGGTTCCACGAATCCGACGAGGACCCCTGGCGGGAACGACTGTGGTCGAACTCGCCACGACGGTCATGGCCCCCTATGCGACCCAGAAACTTGGCGATCTCGGCGCCGATGTGATCAAGGTCGAGGGGTTCGAGGGCGACCCGAACCGCTCGATGGCAGGAGGCGGCCACCCCGAGCTCTCGGGCGTCGCACTCAACCTGCACCGGAACAAGCGCTCCGTGGCCGTCGACCTCAAGACCGCCGAGGGCAACCGCATCGCGCGAGAGCTCATCGCGCGGGCCGACGTGCTGGTGACGAACTTCCGCTACTCGGCGCTGACGCGCCTCGGGCTGGACTACGACAGCGTGGCAGGCGACAACCCGCGCCTCGTCTACGTCGAGGCGCACGGGCACCCGCTCAAGACGGGCCGCGCCGAAGAGCCCGCCTACGACGACACGATCCAGGCGCAGACCGGCCTGCCGCGGCTGAGCGAAGAGGTCGGCAACGGCGTCTTCTTCCTGCCGACGCTGCTGGCCGATAAGGTCTCGGGCCACGAGATCGTGCAGGCGGTGCTCGCGGCGCTCGTCAGCCGCGGGGTCACGGGCGCGGGCCAGCGCGTCGAGGTGCCGATGTTCGACGCCGTACTCTCGTTCGTCCTGACCGAGCACATCGGGCTCGCGGCGTTCCCCGGCGGCAAAGCCGGGTACAGCCGCATTCTCACGGCCAATCGCGGCCCGCATCGGACGGCCGACGGATGGCTCGCCATGATGCCCTACCTCGACCGCCACTGGCGGGCGTTGTTCGAAGAGGCCGGCTGCGCCCACCTGCTCGACAGCCCGTCGCACGCCACCATGGTGACGCGTCTGCGCGACGCCGACATCGTGTACGGAGAGCTCAAGACGGTCATCGCCAAGCGCACGACCGCCGAGTGGCTCGAGACCTGCCGCCGGCTCGACGTGCCCGTCGCGGAGGTGCCCACGCTCGACGACGTGATCGAGCGCCCCGAGCTGCATCACGGCGTCGTCACGCTGCAGGAGCATCCCGTCGTCGGCCCGTACCGCGCGATCGCCCAGCCGCTGAAGTTCTACGGCACGCCGACGGATGACGCGCCGCTTCCCGCGCCGCTCATCGGCGCGGACGCCCACTCGGTGCTCGCCGAGCTCGGCCGCGACGACGACGACATCGAGCAGCTGTTCGCCGGGGGCGCCGTAAAGCGACCCGAGGACCATGCGACAAGGACAAGAGTGGAGGAGATCGTCTGATGGATTTCTCGTTGAGCCCGGATCAGAGAGAGATCCTCGATCTTGTGGGCCAGGTCGCCGAGCGCACGCTTGCGCCGAAGGCGATGGAGCGGATGCAGTCGCACGAGCCGCCGCGCGACAACCTGCGCGTGCTCGGCGAGACGGGCATCCTCGGTCTGCACTTCCCCGAGGAGGACGGCGGGAGCGGCCGCTCGGCGCTCGAGATCGTCATGGCGATCGAGGCGGTCGGGCGCGCATGCCCCGCGACGAGCGAGTGGATGGTGATGTCGGCGACGGGGCCCGCGCTCTTCGTCTCGCGGCTGGGCTCCGACCACCTCAAGGAGAAGTACATCCCCGGCGTCATCGCGGGCGAGCAGATCTGCTCGATCTCGCTGACCGAGCCCGCTGCCGGGTCGGCCCTGACCGACCTGCAGACGACGGCGGAGGTGCGCGGCGACAAGGTCGTGCTCAACGGAAGCAAGATCTTCTGCAGCTTCGCGCCCTTCGCGGACTGGTTCCTCGTGTACGTACGGTTCGGCCCTGGAACGCGGGGGATCGGCGCCGTCATCGTGGATCGTGACACCCCGGGCTTCACGATCGGGCGGACGTACCACCACATGGGCGGGACCCCCTGGGCGGAGCTGCACTTCCAGAACGCCGAACTGCCGATCGAGAACATCCTCGACGAGGGCGACGCCTTCGGCAGCCTCATGCAGAGCTACACGCTCGAGCGGTGCAGCGCCTCGGCCCTCGTGCTCGGGATCGCGCAACGCGCCCTCGACGCGAGCGTCGAGCACGTCACCCAGCGCGAGCAGTTCGGGCGGCCGCTCATCGAGTTCGAGATGATCCAGTCCAAGCTCGCCGACATGTACATCGCGATCGAGCAGGCGCGTCTGCTCATGTACCAGGCGGTGAGCGAGCCGAGCGGCGTGCCGGTGCGCATGGTCTCGTCGGCCGCGAAGGTCGCGGCATCCGAGGCCGCCGCGTTCGTGACCGATCAGGCGATGCAGCTGCAGGGTGGCGCGGGGATGTCGACCGACACGGGGCTCGAGTGGCTGTATCGCATCGTGCGACCGCATCAGGTCGCGGGCGGCACCTCAGAGATCCATCGCAGCATGATCGCGGCCGAGCTGGCCGGTCGCAAGCTGAGCCACCGCAGGAGCGCCTGATGCCGTCGACCGCCGAGTACGACCTCGCCGACGGCATCGCCGTCGTGACGCTGAGCAACCCGGGGCGGGCCAACGCCCTGTCGAACCGCACGTTCACCGAGGAGCTTCCCGCGCTGATCGAACGCGCAGGCGACGAGGCGCGCGTCCTCATCGTGACCGGAGCCGACGGCGCGTTCTGCGCGGGCTCCGAACTCGATGCCGACGGCTTCGGCGACGTGTCGCGCGACGACACGATCGCGCTGCTGCGCGGAGCCCACCGCGTCGTGGAGCTCATCCGCGGCATCCCCATCCCGTCGATCGCCGCGATGGACGGCGTGGCCGTCGGAGCCGGTCTCGGGATCGCGGCGTCCTGCGACCTGCGGATCGCCTCGCCGCGCACGCGCGTGTCGGCGCCGTACGTCCGGATGGGACTCACTCCCGACATGGGCCTGAGCCGGCTGCTTCCCGAGCTCGTCGGCGTCGGCCGCGCGCTCGAACTGACCCTCACTGGCCGGATGTGGAGTGCGGAGGAGGGGCTCGAAGCGGGCCTGCTCGATCGCGTCGTCGACGACGCTCCCGCCGTGGCGCGCGAGCTCGCTGCGGCGATCGCGGCGGGTCCCGCGGGCACGGTGGCGGCGATTCGTCGCATGGTGCGATCCTCGCTCGACGGCACACTCGAGGCGACCCTGTTCGACGTCGAGCCGGCGGCGTTCGCGGATGCCCAGCACGGCGAGGAGTTCGCCGAGCGCTTCGCCGCGTACCGCGCCTCGCTCGCGCGCAAGGGCGGTGCGTCATGAGCGACGACCGCCTGAGCGAAGTGGACGCCGTCGTCGACGGCGAGGTCGGCATCGTCACGATCCGACGCCCACCGCACAACTTCCTCGACGCCGACCTCGTCGCAGACCTTGTCGACGCCCTGCGTAACCTCGAAGGCGCCGTCGGCGCGGTCGTCCTGCGGTCGGAGGGGCGCAACTTCTGCGCGGGAGCGGACGTCACCAAGCGCACCAGCTCGACGTACTCGAAGGCCGGTCGCCATCTATACGACCATGCGCTCGACCTCTACGCGCAACCGGTCCCGGTCGTCGCCGCCGTGCAGGGCAAGGCGGTGGGCGGCGGGCTCGGCGTCGCGCTGACCGCCGACCTGCGGGTCGGGAACGAGAGGACGACGTTCCTCGCGAACTTCGCGGCGCTCGGCATCCACCCCGGCTTCGCGATCTCGGTCGTGCTGCCCCATGTCGTCGGATCGGGCCACGCGGCCGACATGCTGCTCACGTCCCGCCCCGTGTCGGGCGAGGAGGCGCTGCGCTTCGGCCTACTCGACCGCCTCGTGGAGGACGACGACCCGTTCCCCGCCGCGCTCGAGCTCGCGCGCCAGATCGCGGCCGCCCCCGCGAGCGCCACACTGTCGGTGCGCGCTACGCTCCGCGCCCGGTTCGACCAGGCGCTCGCGCCGGCGCTCGCGCACGAGCGCGCCGAGCAGGAGCGGCTCATCGCGCTGAACATGCCGTCGAGCTGATCCGACTCGACCGGGTCGCGCCGAGGGAACGGGCTCAGTCCGACGCGACGCCGTGCAGGATGATCGCGAGGCACTCGGCGATGATCGCCTTCGACGAGAACTTCGTCCCCGGGCGGTACCAGCGGTAGGTCGAGTTGAGCATGCCGAGGATCGCGTTCGCCGAGAGGACGGGGTCGAGGTCGGCGCGGAACTCGCCGGTCTCCCTGCCCTCGCTGAGCACGTCGACGACGAAGCCCGTGTACGCCTCGCGCTCGTGCGTGACCGTACGGCGGCGATCGGCGCTGAGCCGGTTGATGTCGTGCAGATAGACCGACACGAACACGTGCTCCTTGTCGAGCGAGCCGACGTAGCCCTCGATGAACGCCGTGAGCCGCTCGCGCGGCGTGCCCGAGAGCGTTCGGCAGCGCTCGGCGAGGGCGAGCGCCGACTGGTGCTGGCGCAGGATGATCGCCCACAGCAGGTCGTCCTTCGACTTGATGTAGTGATAGAGGCTGCCCTTTAGGAGTCCGAGCTTGTCGGCGACGTCCTGGATGCTGGTCGCGTCGTAGCCCTTCTCGTAGAACATCTGGGCGGCAGCGTTTATCATGCGCTGCTCCTGATCATTGCCGGCGCGCGGTTTCGTGTTCTGGCGACGCGATGCCGTCGCCGGCAAGGCGACGTCGACGATCTCCTGAGACTTGACGGCCATCTGTCTCCCCTATTCGCTGAGGCTCAACTACCCTGCCACGGACCCGTGCCAGGTGGGAGATCCGACCCGCGGCATGTCTGGCGATCGCCACCACGTCGTGTCGGCGCATCCATGCAACCCGGATTCCACGCTTCCCATCTTACCAACCAAACGATGGGTTGCTTTTTGGGTGCCGCGTCCCCTAGGTTCGTTACAGCGCCATCAGAGCCGATGGGCTGACATGACCACTGCAGGAGCGGCATGGAATACCTCGTCTACGCGACACTCGGACTCGCCTCCGGAGCGATCATCGGATTCGTCGCCCTTGGAATCGTGGTGGGGTACCGGGCCTCGGGAGTCGTCAACTTCGCGCAGGGCGCGATCGGCATGTACGGGGCGTATGCCTTCGTCGGGCTGCGCACCGAGGGAATCCTGTTCCAGCCGATCCCCGGCCTCGGCGACGGCATCCGGATCGGACCCGAGACCGGCCTCGACCTGCTGCCGTCGATCCTGATCGCGCTGTGCGTCTCGGTCATCCTCGGCTTCCTCGTGCATCGCCTTGTCTTCCGTCCCATGCGAGGCTCACCCCCGCTCGCACAGGTCGTCGCGTCGGTCGGCGTGCTGCTCGTACTCGAGGCGCTCGTGGCCGTGCGATTCGGGACGAACCCGGTCTACGCGCCTCCGGTCCTGCCAAAAGGCGGGACGATCCAGCTCGGCGGAACCTTCCTGCCCAACGACCGCGTCCTGCTCGTCGTGATCGTGCTTGCGATCGCCGCCGTGCTCTGGGCGGTCTATCGCTTCACCCGATTCGGGCTGGCCACACGCGGCGCGGCGGAGGACGAGAAGGCCGCCATGCTCATCGGACTGTCGCCCGATCGCCTGGCGAGCGCCAGCTGGATCGCGGCATCCGTCATCGGCGGCCTGGGTGCGATCCTCGCCGCGCAGATCACAGGCCTCACCCCCGCCGGGTACACCCTCGTTGTCATCCCGGCGCTCGCCGCCGCACTCAGTGGCCGGCTGCAGTCGATCTGGACCACGGCGCTCGTCGCGCTGGCGATCGGCGCGCTGCAGAGCGTCCTCACGAACCTCTCGAACGACGTGCCCTGGTGGCCGGCTGGGACCGCCGATGCGATCCCGTTCCTCATCATCGTCATCGTCATGTTCGTCGCGGGCAAGTCGCTGCCCCAGCGCGGCTCGGCAGCGGTCGGGCGGCTGCCCGAGGTGCCGAGACCCGGGAGACGTCTTGTCCCCAGTGCGATCGCGATCGTGGTGACGCTCGCGATCGTGTTCGTCGCGACCGATGCGCTGCGGACCGCTGTGACGATGAGCATCATCGGCGCGCTCGTGTGCGTCTCGTTGCTCGTGCTCACCGGGTACGTCGGCCAGATCTCGCTGTTCCAGATGACGCTCTCGGGAGTTGCGGCGTTCCTCCTGGCATACCTCACGACCAACCTCGGCATCCCGTTCCCCATCGCCCCGCTGATCGCGGCGCTGGGCGGGGCGCTGCTCGGACTCCTCGCGGCCGTACCGGCGCTGCGTGTCCGGGGCATCAATCTCGCGATCATCACGTTCGCGTTCGGGTTCGCCATCGATCAGGTCGTCTTCAGCAACCCCGCCGTCAATGGCAACTTCGCGGGTCTGAAGGTCGCGCCGCCGGTCCTGTTCGGCATCGACCTCTCGTTCATCTCCGGAGCCGAGATCGCCCGCATTCCGTTCATCGTCATGTGTATGGCGGTGTTCGGCCTGTGCGCGTGGGGCGTCTCGAATCTGCGACGCAGCCGCACGGGTCGCCGCATGCTCGCGGTGCGTTCGGATGAGCAGGCCGCGGCTGCGGCCGGAATCTTCGTGTCGCGCACCAAAGTGATCGCCTTCATCATCGCCGGATTCCTCGCCGGCCTGGCCGGAACGCTCATCGCGTATCAGCAGACCGTCGTGTCCGGGGCGAACTTCGCCGTGCTCGTGTCGCTCTCGCTCCTCGCGTCGGCGTATCTCGGCGGCATCACGAGCATCCCCGGCGCGATCGTCGGCGGCACGCTCGTGGCCGGTGCCCTCAGCCCCTTCATCCTGGACTTCCTGATATTCGAGCACTTCGAGAACGGCGTCCAGGTGCAGACCGTCATCACGGGCCTTCTGCTGATCGTCATGGCGGTCCTCAACCCCGAGGGCATCGCCGGCGCGTTCGCGAAGGGCTACCGGCACCTTCTGCACCGGCTCCACAGCCGCCGGGGCGGATCGTCGTCGGGACCGACGCCGACGCCCACGCCCGCGCCGGCCGCGACGGCCTCGTCGGCGGTGGCGCCGTGAGCCGCGGTCATGGTGCATCCCGCAACGTACGAGAGGAGACATGACGTGGCGCTGCTGAGCACGGAGGGACTGTCCGTCACCTACGGGGTCACCAAGGCCCTCGACGACGTGACGTTCACGATCGAGGAGGGCACCATCACGGGCCTCATCGGTCCGAACGGCGCGGGCAAGTCGACGCTGATCGACTCGGTGACCGGGTTCGTGCCGAACGCGGTGGGTAAGGTCTTGCTGGATGGCCGGCCCATCCAGGGGCTTACCGCGACGAGACGCGCGAGGCAGGGGATCGGCCGCACGTTCCAGTCGCCTCATCTGTTCAACGACCTCACGGTGCGCGAGAACCTCCTCGTCGCGCACGAGCGATCGCAGTGGTTCGACCCGTTCGTCGACACGTTCGCGCCGGGCACCCGACGTGCGGACGAGGCGCTCGTCGACGAGACGCTGGAGCTGCTCGACCTCACCGACATCGCGGGCCTGCGACCGCGCGAGCTCTCGCTCGGTCAGCAGAAGCTCGTCGCGATCGGAAGAGCCCTCGCGTCGCGTCCGCGCGTCCTGCTCCTCGACGAGCCGGCGGCGGGCCTGGACACCGAGGAGAGCCAGGAGCTCGGCATCCGTCTGCGCTCGCTCAAGGACTCCGGCGCGACCATCCTGCTGATCGATCACGACATGAACCTCGTGCTGGACGTCTGCGATCCCATCCACGTGCTCGAGTTCGGGCGCCTCATCGCGTCGGGGACGCCGTCCGAGATCCGGGCCGATCCGCGCGTCATCGCGGCGTACCTCGGCGAGGAGGTGAGCCAGGTCGAGCCCGAGGACGTGATCATCCAGCTGCCTGAGTCGGTCGAGGATGCGGGCGTGGTCGTCGAGCCCGCGGAGGTCCTCGCCCAGCGCACCGGCGAGGTACGCCTGCAGCTCACCGAGGCGCACGCGGGCTACGACGGGCTGCCGGTCGTGCGCGGACTGGATCTCGAGGTCCGTGCGGGCGAGGTCGTCGCGCTCCTCGGGCCCAACGGAGCCGGCAAGACAACGACCCTACTGACGATCTCGGGCATCCTGCCGCTCATCTCGGGTTCGATCGTCGTGGCGGGCAAGACGCCGCAGCACCGCAAGCCGTGGAACCTCGCACGCGGAGGTGTCGCACACGTGCCGGAGGACCGCGCGCTGTTCCTCTCCCTCACGGTGGCGGAGAACCTCAAGCTCGCGAAGCGCTCCGGGCGCGCCGACCTGTCGGTCGCGACCGACCGCTTCCCGGCGCTCGTCCCGCTCATGAACCGCAGAGCCGGGCTGCTCTCCGGCGGCGAGCAGCAGATGCTCGCGCTCGGCCGCGCGCTCATGAGCGAGCCGGACTTGCTGATCGTCGACGAGATGAGCCTGGGGCTCGCGCCGATCATCGTGCAGCGGCTGCTGCCGGTGCTGCGTCAGGTCGCCGACGAGTCCGGGACGGCGGTACTCATGGTCGAGCAGCACGTCGACCTCGCGCTGCAGATCTCGGACTGGGCCTACGTGCTCAGCCACGGCGAGCTCGTGGAGCAGGCCAGCGCGAAGGACCTGCTGAAGAGCCGGGCCGCGCTCGCGGCGAGCTACCTGGGCGAGGGCGAAACGCCCGCCGTCCCGAAGGACGCCTCCACCGCAGGGTGAACTCGCCGAGGGAACGACGATCGATCGAACGGAGGCCGTCATGCGTCGCTACGGGCATTGGATAGGGGGTAGCGAGGTCGCCCCGGAGTCGGGGGAGTGGATGCTGTCGACCCGCCCCGGCACCGACGACCCGGTGTGTGAGATCGCGGTGGGCGGCGAGGCCGACGCGCAGCGCGCGGTGGAGGCGGCGACTGCCGCGTTCGCAGAGTGGCGCGAGCGTCGCCCGATCGAGCGCGGGCGCGTCCTGCTCGCGATCGCGGCGGCTCTCCGGGCCGACGCTCAGCGCCTCGGCGAGCTCGAGGCGGCTGAGGCGGGCAAGATCGTCGCGCATGCCGTGGGCGAGGTCGAGGGTGCGGCCGAGTTCTTCGAGTTCTTCGGCGGCATGGTGAACGTCCCCGCCGGCGAGGTCATCGACATCGGCCCGTCGAAGCACGCGTACACCCGTCGCGAGCCTTTCGGAGTGGTGCTCGTGATCACGCCGTGGAACGGTGCGCTCAATCAGGCCTCGCGCGGTGTCGCTCCCGCGCTCGCGGCGGGGAATGTCGTCATCAGCAAGCCGTCCGAATTCACGTCCGCGACGACGCTGGAGTTCGCGCGTCTCGCGGAGGGGGCCGGGCTGCCGCCGGGCGTGTTCAACGTCGTGACCGGCACTGGCGCGGGCGTCGGCGCGGCCCTCGTCGAGCACCCCCGCGTGCGCAAGATCGCCTTCACGGGATCCGTGCGGGCGGGACGCGAGATCGGCCGGATCGCGGCGGAGCGGATCATCCCCGTCTCGCTCGAGCTCGGCGGGAAGTCGCCTCACATCGTCTTCGATGACGCCGACCTCGACTCCGCCGTCGTCGACACCGCGCGCGCGTTCACCGCGAACGCGGGGCAGGGGTGCTCGTTGGGCACGCGGCTGCTGGTGCAGGAGTCGATCCACGACGTCTTCGTCGCGCGTCTCGCCGGTGCGCTCGAGAGCGTCGTGCCGGGGCGCGACTACGGGAGCATCTCGACGCCTGCGCAGTTCGAGAAGGTCTGCTCGTACTTCGACATCGCCGCCGCGGAAGGAGCGACGCTGGTGACCGGCGGGCGCGCGACGGGAGTGGGCTGGCACATCCAGCCCACCGTGTACTCGGGGGTGACTCCCGAGATGCGCATCGCGCGCGAGGAGATCTTCGGCCCCGTGCTCGTGGTGACGTCCTTCCAGGACGAGCAGCACGCGATCTCGATCGCGAACGACACCGACTACGGACTCGCCGCGGGACTCTGGACCCGCGACGTCGGTCGTGCGCATCGCGTCGCGGCGCATCTCGACGCGGGCCAGGTCTACGTGAACGGCTGGGGTTTCGGCGTCACGGAGGCGCCGTTCGGCGGCTTCAAGAACAGCGGCATCGGTCGCGAGAAGGGCGTCGAGGCCTTTCACCACTACACACAGCCCAAGTTCGTCATGGTGAGCACGTGACGGATCGCCGCGTCGTCGTGACCGGCGCCGCATCCGGCTTCGGGCGCGAGATCGCCACGGCGTTCGCCGCGCGGGGCGCCCGCGTCGCCGTCGTCGACCAGGACGCGACACGCGCTCGAGAGGTGGCCTCCGCGCTCACGGGATCCGTGGCGCTCGTGGCGGATGTCACGCACCCTGACGAGCTCGATGCGATGATGGATGCCGCGGCCACGGCATTCGGCGGGCTCGACGTGGTCGTCAGCAATGCCGGCGCCGGTCACCCCGCCCGGCCGATGGTCGAACTTGACGAGGCCGTCTTCGACCTGCAGTACGCGCTCAACCTGCGCGCCGCATACCTCGGGGCTCTCGCGGCGTCGCGGTGGATGACCCGCGGCGTCATCGTGAATGTGGCGTCGATGGGCGGTCGCCGTCCGCGTCCACTGTCGACGCTGTACAACTCGGCGAAGGGCGGGCTCATTGCGATGACGGCTGCGATGGCGCGCAGTCTCCCGGAGGGCATCCGCATCTACGCCGTCAACCCGACGGGCGCCGAGACGCCGTTCCTGGCGAGGACTCTCGGGCCTGATGGGCTCACCCCCGAGGCAAGGGCAGCGGTCGTTGCGGGCATCCCGATGGGGCGGCTGGCGACGACCGATGACGTCGCCGCCGCAGTGCTGCACCTGGCGTCTTCCGACTGCACCGTGCGGTCGGGGTCGTTCCTCGACGTCGACGGCGGCCGGAGCATCCAATGACATCCCTCGAGGGCATGCGAGTCGCAGTCGTCGCCTCACCGGAGGTGGCCGGGGGACTACGCGCGCTCTCGGCGCGCGTCTTCGAGATCGACGCGGCGGATGCGATCGCGCCGCTGTCGACCGCGATCGCCTCCGCTGCGGCGAAGGCCGGTGGCCTCGATGCACTCGTCGTCTGCGGGGAGCGCACCGCGTTCGACGCAGAGACGGACGCTGAGGCGTTCGACGCCGCGATCGCCTCGACGACACGCCGGCTGTTCCTCGCGTCGGCCGCCGGTGTCCCGGTGCTCGTCGATGGTGGGAGTGTGGTGCATGTCGTTTCCGCCTTGCTTGACGACCCGCTCGATGCGGCGACGCGGGGCTCGGGCGTTGTTCTCACGCGGGGTCTCGCGGGGGAGGTTGCTCCCCGTGTGCGGGTGAACGCTGTCCTGGCGGGGCGGGATGCCGAGCCCGGTGACATCGCGTCGGCCGTGGCCTTCCTTGTGGCACACGGTTCCGGCTTCCTCACGGGCGTGTGCCTCGAGGTCGAGCGCGCGGCGCGACATCGGACGGCGTGACCCGGTCAGGCCATGCGCGTCGTCTGCGCGACAGGACTGCCACCGGAGCGGACCGCGCGGACCTGAGCTATCCTCATTAGTCAATGAGCGATCACACTGACACCTCGACGAGCACGAGCGACTCGATCGCGCGCGCATCCCGCAAGCGGGATCCCGAGCGTCGCGAGCGCATCCTCGCCGCCGCCGCGCAGCTGTTCTCCAAGCACGGGTACGCGACGGTCAACCTGAACGACATCGGCGCCGAGGCCGGGATCGTGGGGTCGGGCATCTATCGCCATTTCCAGAGCAAGCCGGCGATCCTCGTCGAGTTCTTCGACCGCGTGATCGACAGGCTCGTCGCCGACGCCGAGCAGGCGCTCCGCGACGGCGACGGCGGTCGCGCGACGCTGCGCCAGCTCGTCGAGTCGCAGGTGCGTTTCACGATCGACGAGCGCCACGTCTACCAGGTGTACGTCAACGAGTCGCGGAGCCTGCCCGAGCCGGATCTGCGGCTCCTGCGCTGGAAGCAGCGGCACTACGTCGATCTCTGGCGGATCGCTCTGCGAGCGGCGCGGCCGGAGGTCGGCGACGATGAGGCACAGGTGCTCATCCAGGCGACAATCAACGGCATCCACTCGATCCTGCGCTACCGTTCCCCGCTGCCGCAGGGGGAGCTCTCGCGCCTGCTCATCGAGACGAGCCTTCGCACCCTCGGCGTCGACGCCGAGGGAGGAGCGCAGACGGAACACGTCGCAGCCGCCCGCTGAGCGTGGCCTCCCTCGCCGGACAGCCGTCCGTCGGCTCCGGAGGCGTTCGCGCGCACACGTCGGAACCGATCGGCCCAACAGGGGCGGTCGGTGCCTTTCGTGGCGTTCGTGCGAGGTGCCCGCACAGGCGAGTTGCATGTTCGGCGTCAATGGGCTAGAACTGTCTTAGTCAATACCCATTCACTAACTCGAAGGTGAGAACGCGTGGACGAAGAAATCTACGTCGCCGGATCCTCGTGGCTGAGACTCGACGACGACAGCGAGCTTCAGCTCGATGAGGCCGTCTTCGAGGCCAGCGCGGCCGCCCTCCGCGATGCCGGAATCCGGAGGCACCAGGTCGGCCTCTCGGTCACCAGCTCGCTCGACCTCTACGACGCCCGCTCCATCTCGAACGCGCTGACCGCCCCCGCGGCTGCGGGCTACCTCAACGACGAACTGCGGGTCGAAGGCGACGCGAGCGCCGCGTTCCTCGTCGCCGCGGCGGCGCTCGCATCCAGCCAGACGGATGTGGCCATCGTCGTGGCGATCAACGCACCGGAGGCGGGATCGACCCGCGAACAGGCCGTCCGTGATCTGCGCGAGCACGTCAGCAGCTACACATTCGACTCTCACATCGACCGCCCGGTCGGACTCTCGGCCAACGCGGTCCTCGGACTGCACGCCGCGTACGCGCTGGGCGAAGGCCTCGTGGACTGGGACGACCTGGTCCGCCAGACCGCGGACGAGATCACGCGAGGCGCCGGGAGCGGTCGCGCGCAGCGCGCCGCCGCGACGGCGGACGACGTCGCCTCCGCACCGGTGGCGATGGCGCCGCTGACCGACCTCATGCTGCCCGCAGCGTCGGCGGGCGTGGGCGCGGTCGTCATCGCGGGAGGCGTCGCAGGACGCCGGCTTCCCCGCCTGAGCGCCCGGCTCCGCGGGTGGGGCTCGGCCACCTCTCCGAGCCCGTCGCGTCAGGCGTGGCTTCTGGACCCGACGCGCGCCGCGGCCCGCGCCGCATCCGACGCCTACCGCCGCGCGGCGATCGACGCCTCCGAGGTCGGGTATCTCGAGATGACGGACCTCACCCCGTCCGTCACTGCGCAGCTGGCCGAGTCGCTCGGACTCGAAGCCGTCCCCGAGCGAAACCGCAGCGGCGGCGTCCGCAGCAGCCACCCGGGTATCGCCAACGGCCTGCTCCGCATCATCGAGGGCTCTGAGGTCCTCGCGGACGCCGAGCGCGGTCGCCTCGGCGTCGTGCACGCCGCCGGCGACCTCATGGGCCTCACGTCATCCACGTCATCCGTTCTCGTGTTGGAGTCAGTGTGAAATCGCATGCAGTCATCTCGGGAGTGGGGTTCACCCCCGCCACCTCGCCGCGCCGGCAGCAGCTCTCGAAGGACGAGCTGTGTCGCGAGGCCGTCGACCTCGCCCTCGACCACGCGGGCCTGTCGCGCAAGGACGTCGACGTCGTCATCATCGGCGACATCGCCGGCTTCGAGGCATCCAGCGTCTCCGCGCTGACCATCGCGCCGTTCCTCGGCCTGCCCGAGTACACGACCGTCATCCCGATCAGCACCGGCGGCACCTCGGGCGGCCACCTGGCCAACCAGGCCGCGGCGCTCGTGCGGGCGGGATTCGCCGAGCGCGTCCTCTGCGTCGCGCCGAACACTTTCGACGGTCCGGTCGACCTGCAGCAGGTCATCAACACGAACTCGCCGATGATCATGGAGCAGCCCCTCGGCATGGGGGCGGTGCACATGGGGGCGTTCTTCCCCGCGGCCTACCAGGAGCGCTACGGCGTCACCGACGAGCAGCTGATGGCGGTCGGCGACAAGAACCGCCGTCACGCCGACCACAACCCCTACGCGCACATCACCAGCAGCCTCGATCCCGAGCAGGCGCAGCGCATGGTGTCAACGCCGCTGCGCATCGGCATGACCTGCCCCGTATCATCCGGAGCGATCGCCATGGTCGTCACAAGTGAGGACGTCGCCGCAGGTATCGGCAAGAACCCGCTCGTCCGGATCACCGCCGCCGCATCGATCAGCGACGGCTACCTCGGTGGAAAGCGCCGCGACTTCTCGAAGTTCGAGGTCGTCGAGCAGCTCGCGCGCAACGCGTATCGCGAGGCCGGCGTCGTCGACCCGAGGCGCGAGTTCGACCTGCTCGAGCTGTTCGTGCCGTACGCCCCGATGGAGTACATGCTCCAGGAGGCCTTCCTCATCTGCGACTACGGACAGGCTCCCGCGCTGCTGGAGTCCGGCGCGTCGCGCTACGGAGGCGACATCCCGACCAACCTCTCGGGCGGTCCGCTGTGCGCCAACCCCGGGGTCGCCGGACAGATGGCCCCGGTCGCGCACATCGCGCTGCAGCTCATGGGCCAGGCCGCCGCACAGCAGGTGGACGGGGCCCGCCGCGGGCTCGCGCACAGCACCGGCGGCACGTTCTTCCAGTTCCACACCGCCACGATCATGGAAAGGGTCGCAGCATGACCGAGACCACCGTTACCGAGGGCACGCTCATCCACGACGTGCACTGGGACATCGCCTACCGCGTGAAGCTGGGCCGCGCTTGGAGCCGGTTCATGCGCGGGCTGCAGCAGGAGCAGCTGTGGGGCACTACGTGCGCCGAGTGCTCGCGCACGTACGTTCCCGCGCAGGACTACTGCGAGAGCTGCTTCGAGAAGATCACCGAGTGGGTCGAGCTCGAGCCGGTCGGGACGCTGCGCGCGGCGACCATCGTCTACCAGGGATTCGAGGGCGGACCGGAGGCTCCCTACGCCGTCGGTGCCATCGAGATCGACGGCACCGACTCGCTCCTGATGCACTTCATCACGGGCGTCGACCTGAGCGACTCCGACGCTGCGCGCAAAGCCCTCCACAACGGTCTTCGCGTGCGCGCCGAGTGGTCGCAGGACCGCACCGCCGCGATCACGGACATCGCCGGCTTCGTCCCGGTCGCCGAATAGCGTCGTGACCTCCACGATCGGCGAGCTCGAGGCGCGACTGGTCGGCAGTCCGCTGCCGGGCGGGCGACAGTCGGTGTCGCCCGCCGAGGCATGGCTCGGTGACGATGCGATGCAGGCGCGGCATCCGCGCACGTCGCAGCTTCAGCCGATCTGGGTGTTCATCCTCGCGCTGCGCGGCATGGGCGTGTCGATCGGCGAGCTGCTGGAGTGGGCGGGGTCGCGCGTCGACGACGGCGTCCTGTTCGGCGAACTCGCGATCGACGAGCTCGTGCCGCTCCTGGTAGACCACGAGTACGACGTCACGGGCGCGATCACGAGCATCGTGCGCAAAGAGGGGCAGAAGACCGGAGTCTTCGACATCCTCACCTTCGATCTCGAGGTCGCGCGCGACGGCGTCGTGCACGGCCGGGCGAGCAGCTCGTTCATCCTTCCCCGGAGGCCCTGATGACCCTGCCCGAACCCGGTGAGCGCCTGCGCGGCGCGCCGGTGGCCGCCGATCCGGAGCGCATGAAGGTGTTCTCCCTCGTGACGCGGGATCCCAACCCCATCCACTGGGACCTCGACGAGGTCGACCGGCTGGGCCTGGGCGACCGCGTGGTCAACCAGGGGGCTCTCAACCTCGCGTACGTGCTCGACGCCGTCGCGTCATGGCCGGAGCACGCGCAGCGAGTGCGGTCGGTGCGAGTGCGGTTCCTCGGGAACGTGTTCGCGGGGGACCTCGTGACACCCGAGGCGGAGGCGACGAGTACGCAGGGCGACGAGGCCCGACTCGACGTGCGGCTGGTGACGGCCGATGGGACGGTCGTCCTCGCCGGCACGGCGACCACCACCGCCGAAACGGCAGACAGGACAGAGTGATGACGGGAACCATGCGAGCGGCGTTCCAGCACGCGATCGAGGCCAATCGAGGTCGCGTCGCGATCGAGGACGAGACGCGGACCCTCGCATTCGAGGAGGTGGGCGCCTGGGCGTCGGCGGTCGCCGCGCAGCTTCTGGCGCTCGGCGTCGAGAGAGGCGACGCGGTGTCGCTACTGACCCGCAACCGGGCCGAGTTCCTCGTCGCGGACGTGGCCGTCGCGCTAGTCGGCGCCATCAAATCGCCGATCAACTACATGCTCCCGCTCGACACCGTCGCGTACATCCTCTCCGCGTCGCGCGCGAAGGTGGTGGTCGTCGACCGTGTGCTCCTGCCGCTGGCCGAGGCGGCCGTCGCGACGCTCGCGAAGCCCCCTGTGCTGATCGTCGTCCGCGACGACGGACAGCTCCCCGAGGGCGCGCACTGGCTCGCGGATGCCGCGTCCGCCCCCGCTGCGCTTCCGCCTATCGACATCGCCCCCGAGATGCCGGCTGCGCTCTACTTCACCGGCGGCACGACGGGGCGCCCCAAGGGCGTCCTGCACACGCAGGCCTCCACCGTCGCGCTGCACTACGCGCAGCTCCTGGAAGGAGAGATCGCCCAGGACGACCGTCTGCTGCTGATGACGCCGATGGCCCATGCTGCCGGGTTGTTCGCGCAGTCGGCCTTCATCCGGGGCGCGACCTCGGTCGTCACGGACGGCTTCGAAGCCAACCGCGCCGTGCAGCTTTTCGTCGACAGCGCCATCACGTGGACGTTCCTTGTCCCCACCATGATCTACCGCGTTATCGACGTGCTCACCGAGCGTGACGTCGAGCTCTCCCTCCGCACGGTCGTCTACGGTGCCGCACCGATCTCGCCGACCCGGCTCGAGCAGGCGCTCGATCTCTTCGGACCCGTCTTCGTGCAGCTGTACGGGCAGACCGAGATGCCGAACTGGGGCACCCGGCTCACCAAGGTCGACCACGATCCCGCGCGTCCTCAGCTGCTCGCATCCTGCGGCCGGGCGTCGATCATGGCCGACGTCAAGGTGGTCGATCCCGAAGGACGGACGGTCGCCGACGGCGAGACGGGAGAGATCTGTCTGCGCTCGCCATACGTGCTCTCGGAGTATCTCGGCGACGCGGACGCGACGAAGGAGAAGTTCCTCGACGACTGGATCCGCACGGGCGACATCGGCGTGATGGAGGAAGGCTACCTCTACCTCCGCGATCGCAAGAACGACATGGTGATCTCGGGTGGGATGAACGTCTACTCGCGCGAGGTCGAGGACGCGCTCAGCCGGCATCCCTCCGTCAAGGCGGCTGCGGTGATCGGCGTTCCGCACGAGGACTGGGGCGAGGCCGTTCACGCGGTGGTCGTGCTGGACGAGGGGGCGGATGTCGCGGAGTCCGAGCTGCTCCAATGGTCGCGCGCCCACCTCGCCGCGTACGCGCGTCCCAAGTCCATCGAGTTCGTCGACGCGCTTCCCGAGACGGCGTTCGGCAAAGTCGACAAGAAGGCCCTGCGGGAGCCGCACTGGGCCGGCCAGTGGAGGAGCATCGGATGAGTCGCGAAGTCCCGCCCCTGCCCGACCCGCGTCCGCACCTCGCGCCGGGCGAATCGCGACTGACCGGATGGCGGTGCTCGCAGTGCGGACATCCGGTCGCTCTCGCCGCGCCGTGGTGCCCGGTGTGCCGTGGCGCCCTCGCCCCCGAGGCATTCGGACCCGAGGGGACCGTCTGGTCGTCGACGGTCTTCCGCGTGCCGCTGCAGGATCGCACGCCGCCGTGGGCGCTCGTCTACGCGGACCTCGATGACGGCCCGCGCGTGCTCGCGCACCTCTCCGGTCAGGCGCATCGCCTGCACGTGGGAGTGCGTGTGCGACTCGTGGGCGAGTCGGAGTCCGGTGATCTGCTCGTCGAGGAGGTGGACGCATGACCGCGCACATCTGGGGTGTCGGCACATCGATGTTCGGAAAGCAACCGGGCCTGACCACGGCCGAGTTGGTGTGGGCTGCCGCGGGCGAGGCGATCACCGACGCCGGCTCGCCCGCCGTCGACGCCGTCTTCGTCGGCACCTGCTTCGGCGAGCCGGGGATCGCCCAGCGCAGCCTGCACCGGATGGGGATCTCGGGTCTTCCGATCGCCGTCTACGAGAACGCGTGCGCGAGTTCGACGCATGCCTTCCACGAGGCGGTGGCGGCTGTCGAGAGCGGTCGCTATCGCACCGTTCTCGTCGTGGGGGTCGAGCACCTCACGTCGCGCTTCGCCGGTGCTATCCCGGTCGAGCAGCGCGACTTCGAAGGGCGCGCGGGCCTGGGCCTTCCCGCCCTCTACGCGATGAGTGCGACGCGCTATCAGGATGTCTACGGCCTGACCGACGCCCAGCTCGCGCAGGTCTCGGTCAAGAACCATGCAGCTGGCGTGCTCAATCCGCGTGCGCAGCACGGTCGCCTCGTCACCCTCGACGAGGTGCTGCGGTCGCCGATGATCTCCGATCCGCTCACTCTCCTGCAGTGCTGCGCGATCTCCGACGGGGCGGGCGCCGTCATCGTCGGAGGCCACCGTCGCGATGCGCGCGACGTCGAGGTGCGTTCCAGCGCGATGCTCAGCGGCGGCTCCTGGGGCGCAGGGGTCGAGGAGGTGTGGGGCTACCGGCTCATCCGCGACACGGCGCACGCGGCGTACGAGGCGGCGGGCGTCGGCGTCGAAGACGTCGACGTGTTCGAAGTGCACGACGCGTTCACCATCGGAGAGATCGTCACGACGGAGGCCCTGGGGCTCGCCGGGATCGGAGAGGGCGGCCGACTCGTCGAGTCAGGCCGCACCGCACTCGGCGGTGCGCAGCCCGTCAACCCGTCCGGTGGCCTGCTGTCGCGCGGCCACCCGCTCGGCGCGACGGGCACGGCGCAGATCGCTGAGATCGTGTGGCAGCTGCGGGCGGATGCCGGCGCGCGTCAGGTCGACGCCGCCCGTGTCGGCGTCGTCGAGACGATGGGCGGTGGCGCCGGCGGGGTCGACGGCAACGCGTGCGTCGTCATCGTGCTGAGCCGCTAACGCGACACCCGGGGACGCGTCGGGCCGCATCCAGATCGCATCGGACTCGACTCGTTTCCCAAACGGGCGATTGGTTGGCTAAGATGGTTGGCGACGAGGAGGTCGGATGATGGCGACGCAGAAGCCGGAGAGACTGCACGGCAGGGTGGCGGTGGTTACGGGTGCGAGCCGCGGCATCGGCCTGGCGACGGCGCAGAGGCTGGTCGACGAGGGCGCCAGGGTGTGCATCACCGCTCGGCGCGCCGAGCCCCTGCAGACCGCGCTCGACGGATTCCCCGCCGGCAGTGCGATCGCCGTCGCCGGCCGAGCCGACGATCCCGCGCACCGCGAGGAGGTCTTCGAGCGCGTCGCCGGCGAGTTCGGCGGGATCGACATCCTCGTCAACAACGCCGGCATCAACCCCGTTTACGGGCCGCTTGAGACACTCGAGCTGGACGCCGCGAGAAAAGTGCTCGACGTCAACGTCGTCGGCACTCTCGCGTGGGTGCAGGAGGCGGTGCGGAGCGGCCTCGGCACGAGCGCCCCGGGCGTCGTCGTCAACGTCTCGTCGGTCACCGGCGCGGTGCCCTCGCCCGGCATCGGCTGGTACGGAGTGAGCAAGGCCGCCGTCTCGCACCTCACCGCGACGCTCGCCGTCGAGCTCGGCCCGCGCATCCGCGTCAACGCGGTCGCTCCCGCCGTCGTCAAGACGACCTTCGCGCGCGCCCTGTACGAGGGTAAGGAGGCAGAGGTCGCGGCCGACTATCCCCTCGGCCGCCTCGGCGAGCCCGACGACATCGCCGCGGCGATCGCCTATCTCGTGTCGGATGACGCGTCGTGGGTCACCGGTCAGGTCCTGACGCTCGACGGCGGACTCGTCATCGCGGGCGGTCGCGCATGAGCACCGGCATCCGCGAGCTCGAGGAGGTGCGCCGGCGCACGCGTGAGTTCATCCACGACGTCGTGATCCCTGCGGAGCCCGAGGCGGGGCATCCGCTCGCCGAAGCCGACCGCCTCGCCCTGCAGACGCAGGCGAAGGCGGCGGGAGTCTTCGCGCCGCACGCTCCTGTCGAGTACGGCGGGCTCGGCCTGCCGATCGACGCGTGGTCGCCGGTGTTCCAAGAGGCGGGCTACTCGCCGATCGGGCCGAGCGTGCTGAACTGCATGGCCCCCGACGAGGGCAACCTGCACATGCTCGAGCGGATCGCGACTCCCGCGCAGCGCGACCGCTACGTCGGTCCCCTCGCGCGCGGCGAGTTCCGGTCGAGCTTCGCCATGACCGAGCCGCACCCGGGCGCGGGCTCCGACCCGGACGCCCTCGCGACCACGGCCCGGCGGACCGACGGCGGGTGGCTGATCGACGGCACGAAGAGGTTCATCAGCGGTGCCGAGGTCGCGGCGTTCGCGATCGTGATGGCGCGCACGGACGCCGTCGACGACGCGCCCGCAGGCGCGACGATGTTCCTGCTTCCCCTCGATGCCCCCGGTATCACCATCGGCCCATCGATCATCACGATGGAGCACGCGATCGCGGGCGGACACCCCTACGTGCGGTTCCAGGACTGCTTCGTGCCCGACGACGACGTCCTCGGCGAGGTCGGGAAGGGCTTCCAGTACGCGCAGGTCCGGCTCGGCCCGGCGCGGCTGACGCACTGCATGCGGTGGCTCGGCCTCGCGCGGCGAGCGCACGACACCGCGCTCGACCGGGCGAACGCGCGCAGCCTGTTCGGGTCGAAGCTCGGCGAGCTGGGCATCGCGCAGGCGCTTCTCGCCGACAGTGTCATCGACATCGAGACCAGTGACGCCATCATCGACAGGACCGCGCGCGCGCTGGTGGACGACCCGAGGGCCGGTGCCGCGCTGTCGTCTGTCGCGAAGGTGCACTGCGCAGAGGCCGTCTACCGCGTCATCGACCGCTCGATCCAGCTGTGCGGCGGGGACGGGGTGACGATGGCGCTGCCGCTGCTCTCCTACCTCAACGAGGTGCGTCCCTTCCGCATCTACGACGGATCGAGCGAGACTCATCGCTGGGCCATCGCGCGCCGCGCGACGCGTGCACGGCAGCGCGCGGTCGACGCCGGCGCGGCTCGTCTCGACATCGTGCGCATCGCACCTGAGGACGAGCAATGACGGCGATCGCCCCCGACGGCGTGGAGGTCGTCGAGACCCCCGAAGAGGCCGAAAGGCTGAACGCGCCGCCGCTGCTGATCCTGTCGAACCTGCGCGCGTTCCTGACCGACCAAGGTCTCGACGACGGCACGGTGACCTGGCGACGCATCGGCGAGGGACAGTCGAACGTCACGTTCGCGATCGAGTGCGGGGCGCGGACTCTCGTGCTGCGGCGTGGGCCGCGGCCGCCGCATCCGCCGTCCACCCACGACATGCTGCGCGAGGCGCGCGTGCTGCGGATCCTCGGCGACGCGGGCGTGCGCGTGCCGCGTGTGGTCGCGGTGTGCGATGACGACGCAGTGCTGGGCGTCCCCTTCTACCTGATGGAGCACGTCGACGGCGTCGTCATCACGGACGAGCTGCCCGCGTCGTTCTCGGAGCGCGACGGCGCGCTCATCGGCGATGCGACGATCGACACGCTCGTCGAGCTGCACGCGCTCGACGTCGACGACGGCGATCTCTCGACGCTCGGCCGTCCGGCCGGCTACCTCTCCCGTCAGATCGAGCGGTTCGGATCGCTGTGGGGCGTCAACTCGCGCCGCGTCATCCCCGCCGTCGACACCCTCGCGGAATGGTTGCGTGAGAATCTCCCGCGCACGCAGCGTCACAGCGTCGTGCACGGCGACTATCGCATCGGGAACCTAATGTTCGAGCGGATGCCGCCTCCCCGTGTCGCGGCGATCCTCGACTGGGAGATGGCGACGCTCGGCGACCCGCTCGCAGACCTCGGGTACCTGACCGCGACCTATTCCGAACCCGACACGCGCTGGACGCCTATGGAGCTGACGTCGGTCTCGCGCCGCGCGGGCTTCCGCTCGCGTCGCGAGCTGATCGCGCGGTACGCGGAGCGCATGCCGCTCGACCTGTCGAGCCTGCCCTGGTACCAGACGTTCGCGCTGTGGAAGGCCGCCGTCTTCTGCGAAGCGATGTACACCCGGTGGCTCGCGGGGGAGCGTCCCGGCGACGCGTTCGCGCCGGCGCTCGAACGAGGTGTGCCGCGGCTCCTCGAAGAGGCTGCGGCTTTCGCCGGAATCGACGTGCGGGTGGACACCGGCGCATGACGGCCGCCACCCGGGACACGACAACGACAGGAACACGGAGACGAACATGACCAGAGAGCTGACGCACTTCATCGGAGGTGTGCACGTCGCCGGCGCATCGGGACGTCACAGCGATGTCCTCGACCCGAGCAGGGGCGAGGTGCAGGCGCGTGTGCCGCTCGCCTCGGCGGCAGAGGTCACGGCAGCGATCGACGATGCCGCGGCCGCGCAGCCGCAATGGGCGGCGACGAACCCGCAGAAGAGGGCGCGCGTGCTCATGCGTTTCGTCGAGCTCATCAACCGCGACCTCGACGAACTCGCACGGCTGCTGTCGAGCGAGCACGGCAAGACGATCGACGACGCCAAGGGCGACATCCAGCGCGGCCTCGAAGTCGTCGAGTTCTGCATCGGAGCACCGCACCTGCTCAAAGGCGAGTATTCGACCGCCGCCGGAACCGACATCGACGTGTATTCGATGCGGCAGCCGCTGGGTGTGGTCGCGGGGATCACGCCGTTCAACTTCCCCGCGATGATCCCGCTGTGGAAGGCCGCACCCGCCATCGCGGCCGGCAATGCTTTCGTGCTCAAGCCGAGCGAGCGCGACCCCTCCGTACCGCTGCGGCTGGCTGAGCTGTTCCTCGAGGCGGGGCTGCCCGCGGGCATCCTGAACGTCGTGAACGGCGACAAAGAGGCCGTCGACGCCCTCCTCGAGGACGACAGGGTCAGGGCGATCGGGTTCGTCGGGTCAACGCCGATCGCGCAGTACATCTACGCGACGGCGGCGGCGAACGGCAAGCGGGCGCAGTGCTTCGGCGGTGCGAAGAACCACATGATCGTGATGCCGGATGCCGACCTCGACCAGGTCGCGGACGCGCTGATCGGGGCCGGCTACGGATCGGCCGGTGAGCGCTGCATGGCGATCTCGGTGGCCGTGCCGGTGGGCGAGGCGACGGCGGACGCGCTCGCGGCGAAGCTCGCCGAGCGGGTCGGGAGTCTGAAGGTAGGACCGGCCCTGGAGCCCGGCAACGACTATGGGCCGCTGGTCACGGCAGAGGCGAAGTCGCGCGTGGAGCACTACATCCAGCTCGGCGTCGACGAGGGCGCGACGCTGCTCGCAGACGGCCGGGGTTTCACCGTGCCCGGCTACGAGAACGGGTTCTATCTCGGGCCGACCCTCTTCGACAACGTCACGACAGACATGACGATCTACCGCGAGGAGATCTTCGGGCCGGTGCTGATCATCGCGCGCGCGGACGACTACGAGCAGGCGCTTGCGATGGCGACGGATCACGAGTTCGGCAACGGCGTCGCGATCTTCACCCGCGACGGCGACACCGCGCGCGACTTCACGACGCGCGTGAACGTCGGAATGGTCGGTGTGAACGTGCCGATCCCCGTGCCGATCGCGTACCACACGTTCGGCGGATGGAAGAAGTCCGGGTTCGGGGATCTGAACCAGCACGGGCCGGACGCGTTCCGCTTCTACACGAAGACCAAGACCGTCACCAGCCGGTGGCCATCGGGGATCAAGGAAGGCGCCAGCTTCGTCATCCCGACGATGAGCTGACATCCGGTCACGGCCATGCACACGACAACCACAGCGGACGAGCGGCTGGCGCTCGTCGAAGCCGTGCGTGATTTCGCCGACACGGCTCTGGCGCCGTTCGCGAATCAACGGGATGCAGACAAGGAGTTCCCGGTGGACGCCCTCCGGCAGGCGGGTGAGCTGGGCCTGGGCGGCATCTACGCGGCAGAGGAGTTCGGCGGGTCGGGGCTGTCTCGACGGGACGCGGTGGCGATCTTCGAGGAGCTCGCGAAGGGCGACACGGCGGTCGCGGCGTACATCTCGATCCACAACATGGTGGTGTGGATGATCGACACCTTCGGCGACGTCGATCAGCGTGCCTGCTGGGTGCCGCGTCTGTCGGCGATGACCGATCTGGGCAGCTACTGCCTGACCGAGCCGGGTGCCGGGTCGGATGCCGCGGCGATCACGACCAGCGCGCGGCGAGAGGGTGACGAGTACGTGCTCGACGGGGTGAAGCAGTTCATCTCCGGGGCGGGGTCGTCGTCGGTGTACGTGGTGATGGTGCGGACGGGCCAGCCCGGCGCGAAGGGCATCAGCGCGATTCTGGTGCCCGCGGGCACCCCGGGCCTGTCGTTCGGTGTGAACGAGAGGAAGATGGGCTGGAACGCCCAGCCGACTCGCCAGGTGATCTTCGACGGTGTGCGTGTCCCGGTGTCGAATCGTCTGGGCGCGGAGGGCGACGGCTTCGGCATCGCGATGAAGGGCCTCAACGGCGGCCGCGTGAACATGGGCGCGGTCTCGCTCGGCGGGGCGCAGTGGGCGCTCGACCGTGCGGCCGCCTACGTCACGCAGCGTGAGGCGTTCGGCAGCGCCCTCGCGGCGAACCAGTCGGTGGTGTTCACCCTCGCCGACATGGAAACTGACCTGCAGGCGGCGCGGGCGCTCCTGGAGCGGGCGGCGGCGAAGATGGACGAGCAGGCGTCCGATGCCGCGGTGGCGTGTGCGATGGCGAAGCGGTTCGCAACGGATGCCGCGTTCGGGGTCGCGAATTCCGCGCTGCAGTTGCACGGTGGATACGGGTACTTGCAGGAGTACGGCATCGAGCGCGTCGTCCGCGATCTGCGCGTGCATCAGATCCTCGAGGGCACCAACGAGATCATGAGACTCATCATCGGGCGGCACGTCCTGGCGGATGGCCGATGAACGTCGTTGTCGCGGAGCCCCCCGCCGAGCCAGAGGTCCTGGTCGAGCAGCGCGGGCGACTCGGGCTGCTCACGCTGAACCGCCCCCGTGCCATCAATGCGCTCACGCATGGCATGGTCCACCTGATCACCGCCGCTCTGGCGCGGTGGCGGGACGATCCGTCTGTGTCGACTGTCGCCGTGGTCGGTGCGGGCGAGCGCGGACTGTGCGCCGGAGGGGATGTCGTCTCGCTCTATCGAGATGTGACGATTGGCGACGGGCTCGGAGCGGCGTCGTTCTGGCGCGACGAGTACGCGATGAATGCGGCCATCGCCGGCTATCCCAAGCCGTTCGTGGCGATCCAGGACGGCATCGTCCTCGGCGGCGGAGTGGGCGTCTCGGCGCACGGTTCGCATCGGATCGTCACGGAGCGCACCCGAATCGGATTCCCCGAGACGACGATCGGGTTCGTCCCCGACGTCGGCGCCACCTGGCTCCTCTCGCACGCCCCCGGCGAGCTCGGTACCCGCCTCGCGCTGACCGCCGAGAGCGTCGCCGCCGCCGACGCGATCCTCGTCGGGTTCGCCGACGCCTTCGTTCCTGCAGACCGCATCGCGGCGCTGCTGGCCGCTCTTGAGACGACGGATGCCGACACCGCGGTGGCCGCTCTCGCAATGCCGGCTCCGCCCGGCGTGCTCGCGGCAGGCCGCGGCTGGGTGGACACGGTCTTCTCGGCGGGCAGGGTCCCCGAGATCATCGCCCGTCTTCGCCGTGAGCCCGACCCCGAGGCATCCGCCCTCGCCGACATCGTCGCGACCAAGTCGCCGACCGCGCTCGCCGTCACGCTGGAATCTATCCGCCGAGCTCAAGCGCTGCCGGACCTGTCCGCAGCGCTGAAGCAGGAGTACCGCGTCTCGCGGCACGCGGCGGCCGCTCCGGACTTCGCTGAAGGCGTGCGGGCGCAGCTGGTCGACAAGGACCGCACGCCACAGTGGCGGCCCCTGACCCACGACCGGATCACGCGGGACGATGTCGAGGCGTTCTTCGCACCCGTCCCGGGCGGCGACCTCATCCTCCATTCGTCGAAGGAGACAGCATGACCACGATCGCGTTCATCGGCCTCGGACACATGGGCGGCCCCATGGCCGCCAACCTCGTCAAGGCCGGACACACCGTCTCCGGGTTCGATCTCGTTCCCGAAGCCCGCGACGCCGCCGCGGCGGCCGGTGTCGGCATCGCCGAGTCGGCCGCCGCCGCGGTCGCCGACGCGGACGTCGTGATCACGATGCTGCCCGCCGGACGGCACGTGCTGGCCGCGTACCGTGGCACTCCCGACGCACCGGGGCTGCTCGCCTCTGCTCGCCCGGGCACGCTGTTCATCGACTCGTCGACCATCGCCGTCGACGAGTCGCGCGCGGCCGCTACGGCCGCCCGCGACGCCGGCCACCGCGCCGTCGACGCACCCGTCTCCGGCGGCGTCGTCGGAGCGGAGAACGCGACACTCGCATTCATGGTGGGCGGAGAGCCGGAGGACTTCGAGACCGCCGAGCCGCTGCTCGCAGCGATGGGCCGCAGGATCGTGCACTGCGGCGGAGCAGGCCTCGGCCAGGCCGCGAAGATCTGCAACAACATGATTCTCGGCATCTCGCAGATCGCCGTCGCCGAAGCGTTCGTCCTCGGCGAGAGGCTCGGTCTGTCGCACCAGGCGCTGTTCGACGTGGCATCCAATGCCTCGGGCCAGTGCTGGGCGCTGACGACGAACTGTCCCGTCCCCGGCCCGGTGCCCACCAGCCCCGCGAACAACGACTACCGGCCCGGCTTTGCGGGCGCACTCATGGCGAAGGACCTCGGGCTGGCCAAGCAGGCCATCGAATTGACAGACGTCGACGCGAAGCTCGGTGTGCTGGCGCACGAACTGTACGCCGCGTACGCCGGCGGCGAGGGAGCAGGCCGCGATTTCTCCGGCATCATCACCACGATCCGTGAGGCGGGCTCCGCCCCGGAGGAGCGCCGCTGACCGCGGTCGACGCGCTGCGCAGAGAGGGAAAGGCTCAGCGGAATGGCCAGGCGAGAGATTCCCGAGCGGGATCATGCGAGCACACGAGAGACCGAATGCGAGTGGTCCATCGAGATCGGCGGGGACCTCGACCTCGCGGACGTCTTCGGCGCGCTCGCGAACCCGGACCGGCTGGCGATTCTCGAGATCCTCGGGGACGCCCAGTCGACACGCGCACCCGGGATGTCGATCTCGATGATCGCCGCGAGGACCGAACTGTCCCGCTTCTCCGCTTCTCGTCACCTGCGCATCCTCTGTGACGCCGGAGTCGTCCAACCGCACCGTGTCGGGCCGGCGATCCTGCACTCGCTTTCGCTCGCGGGGCTGGAGCGGGCCGAGGACTGGCTGGTGGCCCTGTCATCGAAGTCTGTTCAGCCGGTAGCGCTTCGGATGTGAGCCGCCACAGGGTTGCGTGCAATGGGAGGACCGAAATGATCAATCTCTATGTGCTTCGCACGTTCGTCGCGGTCGTGGACCAGGGGTCAGTGATCGGCGCCGCGCGGAAGCAGCGGTATGCCGCCAGCGCGGTGTCGAGGCAGATGAAGCGACTGCAGAGCTATCTCGGCGTGCAGCTTTTCGTGCCGGAGGGTCGGAGCATCCGTCCGACCGCGGCCGCCATCTCGATCGCAGACCGGATCCGTCCCCTCCTGGCGGAGGCCGACGGTGTCGAGCGGTACCTCGCGGCGATCACCTCCCACTCAGCGTCGGTTCCCAACCCCGCGGATCGCGGCGTCGGGGAGTCGGCGATCTCGTCTGCCTACATCGTTGCTAGTTAATGGACGATCACGAGGGGGTTCAGTTCCTTCGATCGGTCTGTGCGCCTGATCAGGCGATGCGCTGTCGTGGGACCCGACTGCGCGGGTGATCAGGCTGGAACCGATCTCGATTCCTCATGTACGGTGTGATAGTAAATGGGTGTTCACTAATGGCGGGAGAACCGGTGCGCAGAACTGAAGGCGGCGGCACGGCGGAGTACGAGACGATCCTGGTGCGGCAGGAGGGTCGCGTCGGCTGGATCACGCTGAACCGTCCCGACGCGCTCAACGCGTTGAACTCGCGTCTGATGACCGAGGTCGTCGACGCCGCGACCGGGTTCGACGCCGACGAGGGCATCGGCGCGATCGTCGTGACGGGTTCGGAGCGTGCGTTCGCCGCGGGTGCCGACATCAAGGAGATGGAGGCCAAGACCGGGCTCGACATGCTCATGGGCGATCACTTCGGGGGGTGGGCGCGCTTCGCGGCGGTCCGCACGCCCGTGATCGCGGCGGTCTCGGGGTACGCGCTGGGCGGCGGGTGCGAGCTGGCGATGATGTGCGACATCATCCTCGCCGCCGACACCGCCAAGTTCGGGCAGCCCGAAATCAACCTCGGCGTCATCCCCGGCATGGGCGGCACACAGCGCCTGTTGCGCGCGGTCGGGTACTACAAGGCCGCCGACCTCATCCTCACCGGACGCATGATGGATGCTGCCGAGGCCGAGCGCGCAGGTCTCGTGTCGCGCGTGGTGCTGGCTGCCGAATTGCTTGCGGAGGCGGGCGCCGTCGCTGAGACCATCGCGTCGAAGTCCCTGCCGGCGGTGTTCGCGGCGAAGGTGGCCCTCGACGCGGCGCTCGAGTCGAGCCTCGCCGAAGGGCTCCGGTTCGAACGGCACGTGTTCGCGGCGCTGTTCGACACCGCGGATCAGAAGGAGGGCATGGCCGCGTTCCGCGAGAAGCGCACGCCCCGATTCGAGCACCGATGACGGTCGCCGATAGGTGGAGACGGGAATGGTTTTGCTGTGAAGCGTGAGGAGTGGTCATGAAGATCGTTGTCCTGGTCAAGGAGGTCCCCGACACGTACGGGGACCGCAAGCTGAATCTCGAGACGGGTCTGGCCGACCGTGCCGCGAGCGAGTCGGTGCTGGACGAGATCGGCGAGCGTGCGCTCGAGGTGGCGCTGTCGTATGCCGATAAGAACGCGGGCACCGAGGTGGTGGTGTTGTCGGTGAGTCCGGAGTCGGCCGCGGCGACGGTGCGCAAGGGCCTCGCGATGGGTGCGGGCTCGGCCGTGCAGGTGGTGGACGAGGGTCTGCTGGGTGCGGATCTGGGGTTGACGGCCGAGGTGCTGGCTGCGGCGATCCGCCGGACGGGGTTCGATCTGGTGATCGCGGGGAATCAGTCCACGGACGGTTCGGGTGGCGTGATCGGGGCGATGGTCGCCGAGATCCTGGATGTCCCGGCGGCGACGAACCTGAACGCGGTCGAGATCACCGAGTCGGGGATCACGGGGGAGCGGGCGACGGATGCCGGGACGGCCGTGGTGTCGGCGGGTCTTCCGGCGGTGATCTCGGTCACGGAGCGGTTCCCGGACGCCCGGTTCCCGAACTTCAAGGGCATCATGGCGGCGAAGAAGAAGCCGTTCGAGGTGCTGTCGCTTCAGGATCTCGGGGTGGAGCCACATGATGCGGACGCGTCCCGGTCGATCGTGATCGGGCTCAGTGAGAAGCCGCCGCGGTCGGCGGGTGTGAAGATCACCGACGAGGGCGACGCGGGGCAGAAGCTCGCGGAGTTCCTGATCCAGAACCGTCTGGCCTGAGAGGAAGAGCCAATGACCGATTTCGCTGACGATTCGATCCTCGTCCTCCTTGATGTGACCCCCGATGGTTCGCTGGCCAAGTCGGCGGCGGGTCTGCTGGGTGCGGCGGCGGGTGTGGGCACCCCGGTGGCCCTGGTGGTCGCGCCGGCTGGTGCCGGTGACGCCCTCGCGGCTGCTGCGGCCGAGCTGGGTGCGGCGCGGGTGCTGGTCGCGTCGCCCGACGGGCTCGGGGAGCAGCTGACGGTGCCGGTGGTGGACGCGCTGGTGGGAGCATCCGATCTGGTGCGTCCGGACGCGGTCCTGGTGTCGCACTCCGTGGAGGGCCGCGAGGTCGCGGCCCGGTTCGCGGCGCGCACCCGGTCGGGGCTCGCGGTGGACGCGGTGGGGGTGTCGCGGGATCCCGAGGCTGTGCTCGCGCATCACTCGGTGTATGGCGGGGCGTACAACGTGGACTCCGCGGTGACGTGGGGCGCGCCGGTGATCACGCTGCGGATCGGCGCGGTCGACGCGCGCGCCCAGGCGCAGCCGGTGGTGTCCGAGGAGCTGACCGTGCAGGCGTCCGGGCGGCGGGCGGCGACGGTGGGTGCCGTTGCGCAGGCCGAGTCGACGTCGTCGCGCCCGGAGCTGCGCGGTGCGGGCAAGGTCGTGTCGGGTGGGCGCGGGCTGGGCTCGGGGGACAAGTTCGTCCTGGTCGAGCAGCTCGCCGACGCCCTGGGGGCGGCGGTGGGCGCGTCGCGCGCCGCGGTGGACGCCGGGTATGTGCCGCAGTCGTTCCAGGTGGGGCAGACCGGGGTGTCCGTCAGCCCGCAGCTGTACGTCGCATTGGGCATCTCGGGGGCGATCCAGCACCGTGCGGGGATGCAGACGGCGAAGACGATCGTCGCGATCAACAAGGACGCGGATGCCCCGATCTTCGAGATCGCGGACTTCGGCGTGGTCGGCGACCTGTTCCAGGTCGTTCCGCAGCTGATCGCCGCGCTCGAGGCGAACAAGGCGAAGTAGGGATGGCGACGTACGGCAGCACTCTGCGCCGCGGCCTCCCGCGGGTCACAGGCGGCGACGCGTGGCCCCCGGCCGGCGCCGCCCCTGACGGTGTCGGCGACGCGGCGGCCGGCGTCGAGGCAGTCCTTGACGTCGCCCCCGACACCTCAGATCCGCGGGTCACCCCGCGAGCGCAGCGAGACGAAACGACCTCCAGCGCGGCGGATGCTCCGGTCGCTGCACCCCCGGTCGCCGAGCCCGTCGCGGCGGCGGCAGCGGCATCCGCTTCCGCCCGCACCCTCCGCCGCGGGCTTCCGCGCACGCCCGGCGGTGAGGCCTGGCCGCCCGCGGGTGCCGCGCCGGTCTCGGCTGCACCCGCCGCGACCACCACCCCGGTCGCCGAGCCTGTCGAGGCGTCGGCCCTTCACGCCTCGTCCGCGGCGACCGTCGATGCGTCGTCGGGCACCACCCCGGTTGCCGAGCCTGTCGATGCGTCGACCGCCGTGGCGGGCCGCCCGCTGCGTCGCGGTCTGCCCCGCACGGCCGGCGGAGACCCGTGGCCCGCGCCCGGGGTCGCGCCGGAGCGACGGGTGACCGCGGCGGCAGCATCCGTCGCCGCACCCGCACCACCCGTCCCCGCCATAGCGGAACCCACAGCTGCGGAACCCGCAGCGACCGACACGCCCGCCCGTCCGGTGCGCGCCGGCCTGCCCCGGCCGGGCACCGCAGCGGCGCCCATTGTCGAGACCCCCGCCGCGGCATCCGTCGCCCCCGCCCCTGCCGCCCCCGCTCCCGCAACCGCACCCGCGACCGCCGCGGTCGCCGTCGCGGAGCCGGCGGGTCCGCGGGCGCCGTTGCCGTTCACGCGCAGCGTGTGGCCGGGCCAGGCGGCACTGACGCGCCCCGAGCCGAGACCGGAGCCAACGAGGGTCGGACCGTTCACGAAGGGCCAGTGGGCCGGTGCGGTCATCGTGGGCGGGTTCGGGCTGCTGTTCGCGGCGGGCATGGTCGTGCTCGCGGTGCGGTGGCTGCTGTCGCTGGAGGGCATGCAGGAGTTCCTGCAGGCGTATCCCGGGGAGTATCACCTGCCCGAGGGCGCCCCGGTCGGGTTCCCGGCGTGGCTGGGCTGGCAGCACTTCTTCAACGTGTTCCTGATGGTGCTGATCATCCGGTCCGGGTTGCAGGTGCGCACCGAGAAGCGGCCGACCGCGTTCTGGTCGCCGCGCGGCAACCCGAAGCGCAAGATCAGCCTGAAACTGTGGTTGCACCAGTCGCTGGACATCCTGTGGCTGGTCAACGGGGTGATCTTCGTGGTGCTGCTGTTCCTGACCGGGCAGTGGCTGCGGATCGTGCCGACCTCGTGGGAGGTGTTCCCCAACGCCGTCTCGGCCGCGCTGCAGTACGTCAGCTTGGACTGGCCCACCGAGAACGGGTGGGTGAACTACAACAGCCTGCAGCAGCTGGCCTACTTCACCACCGTGTTCCTCGCCGCCCCGCTGGCCGCGATCACCGGGGTGCGGATGAGTGGGATCTGGCCCAAGGACGCCAAGACCCTGAACCGGGTGTACCCGGTGGAATGGGCCCGCGCGATCCACTTCCCGGTGATGATCTACTTCGTGCTGTTCATCTTCGTGCACGTCGTGCTCGTGTTCGCGACCGGGGCCCTCAGAAACCTGAACCACATGTACGGGGCCCAGGACGCGGTGAACTGGACCGGGTTCTGGATCTTCGCCGCGTCCCTGGTCGTGATCGCCGCCGCGTGGGTCGCCGCCCGCCCCCTCGTCCTCGCACCCATCGCACGCCTGTTCGGCAAGGTCTCCGGACGATGACACCCACCTCAAAGGACACGGAATGATCGATGACAAGGTAGTCCTGCTCGCGGGTGCGCGCACGCCGATCGGCAGCTTCGGCGGAGCCCTCAAGGCGGTCCCTGCGCACGAGCTCGGTGCGCACGCAGTGTCGGCCGCACTCGCGCGAGCGGGTGTCGAGCCGACCGACGTCGACGAGGTCGTGATGGGGTGCATCGCGCAGAACGGTCCCGACGCGTACAACGCCCGACGTGTCGCGATCGCGGCCGGGATCGCGACACGCACCCCGGCTTACACCGTCAATCGCCTCTGCGGGTCGGGACTGCAGGCGATCTGGTCGGGCGCCCAGCAGCTGCTGTGGTCGGACGATGCCCGGATCGTTGTGGCCGGCGGTGACGAGAGCATGTCGCGCACGCCGTTCCTCGACTTCGAGTCGAGGGACAACGCGCGTCTGGGCGATCGCCGGCTCGTCGACGGCACGCTTGCGATTCTCACCGATCCGTTCACGGGTCAGCACATGGGGCATACGGCCGAGAACGTCGCCGAGCGGTACGGCGTTTCACGACTGCAGCAGGACGAGTTCGCGGCCGAGAGCCAGCGGCGGGCGTCGACGGATGCGGCGAGCCTCGCGTTCGCGGACGAGATCGTGCCGGTCGAGGTCGGTGGGCGTTCGCCCCTCACCGTCTCGGTCGACGAGCATCCACGTCCGGGGACGACCGTCGAGGCGCTGTCGAAACTTCGCCCCGCGTTCCGCGAAGGCGGGTCCGTCACGGCGGGCAATTCGTCCGGCATCAACGACGGTGCGGCGGCCGTCGTGCTGATGCGCGAGTCCGATGCGCGGGCCGAAGGCCGCAGGGGACTCGCCACGCTCGAGGCGGTCACCACCGCGGGGATCGATCCGGGGTACATGGGGTACGCACCCGTGCTCGCTTTGAAACGGCTCTTCGAACGCACAGGGGTACAGCCCCGCGAGGTCGATGTCGTCGAGGTCAACGAGGCGTTCGCCGCACAGGCCGTCGCCGTCGTCCGCGACGCTGGGCTCGACCCCGACCAGACCAACCCCTACGGCGAAGCGATCGCGCTCGGGCATCCGGTAGGTGCCACCGGCGCGATCCTGATGCTTCGCGCGGCCCTGACGCTGCAGCGCCGAGGGTCGGAGTACGGCGTCGTGACGATGTGCATCGGCGGGGGTCAGGCCCTTGCCGCGCTGATCCGCCGCTGGGACGGGTGATGGGCATGCCGAAATTCTGCGGCAACGCCCCTGACGAGCGGTTCGTGCGTCATCCGTCCGTCGCCAGATGCGCCGGTCGCGCCGGCAAAGCTGCCCTGGGTCGCGAGGGGTGACCCCGTCTATGCGCGACCGGATGCGGCAGATCACGCCGGCCAAGCCGGATCAGTACGCCTCCTTCATCGAGCGCCGCGTGCCGATGCCCGACGACGTGCGCGAGGGCATCCGATCCGTGCCGATGCGCATGCCCAACCGATACATCACGCACAGCTTCTGCTATCTCATCCAGGACGAACGCGGGGGCGTCCATGTCGTGGACCCCGGATGGCCGATGCCCGAGAACGAGGAGGCGCTCCGCCTCTCGCTCGCCGCACTGGGGTCGACTCTCGAAGACGTCCGCAGCGTGATCGCGACACATCTGCACCCCGATCACGTCGGCATGACGAAGTGGGTGGTGAGCGGCTCGGGCGCGGAGGTGATCCTCCACGAGGCCGAGCAGCGAGCCGTGGAGGGGAAAGCCGAATCCTCGTGGTCGGGTCCCTCCGATGAACAGCTCGACCTCTGGGGCGTGCCCGCCGAGGTGCGTGAGGAGGTCGCATCCGGGTCGCAGCAAGGAAGCATGCCAGTGTCTCCGCCGGCGACTCACGTCGTCCGCGACGGCGATATGCTGCCGATCGAGGGTCGTCAGGTGCAAGTGATCCACACTCCTGGCCACACGACCGGGCACATGTGCCTCCATGACCTGGCGAGCGGCATCATTTTCACTGGGGATCACGTGATGCCGACGATCCACGGCGGCCTGGGGCTGGGGGGCGGGGGCGGACGCAATCCGCTCGCCGACTACCTCGCCAGCATGCGCCGCATTAAGCAGATCGGCGACGCAGAAGTCGCCCCGGGTCATGAGTTCCGGTTCTTGGGCCTCAACGACCGCTGTGACACCAGCGCACAGCACCACCTCCGGCGGTCTCGCGAAGTGCGCGACCAGCTGGAGTCCAACCCCCGTGCGTCGGTGTGGGAGATCGCTTCGCTGCTGACGTGGAGTGCCGGGTGGCAGAACCTCCGCGACTTCTACCTGCAGTCAGCCCTCACGCAGACCGCGATGCACATCGACTTCGTCCGCTCGCCAGATGCAGGCACCCTCGCGCAGGGCTTCGGCGCGGAGTTCTGACCGTCCCTGCCGGCATGCCCGCATCACGAGATTTCCTGGACACATGTCCAGGACTGGCGTAACGTCGCCATCGTGAGCGATGGTGGTCTTGGTCAGGCGGGTGTTCTCCGCCGTACCTCCGAGGCATCCGGCGATCCCAGGGTCGCCCGCACTCGTCTGGCGATCGCCGATGCCGTGCACCGCCTGTCGGCCGACGGGGCGGAGCTCACGGTGTCCTCGATCGTCCGCGAGGCCGGGGTATCGCGCGCAAGCTTCTATGCCCATTACTCGGGACTGGACGAACTCGCCGCGCAACTGATGCGGGGCGCGTTCATCGCGATCGCCGCCGACTACGGCGCGAGCGACGACCCGCCGGCTGTCGCTCTGCGCGTCTCGCAGGAGCGACTCGTCGGACACTTCGTCGACAACCTCGCGCTCTACCGTGGCGTCTCGGCGCTGCCGGTCTCGAAGGACGGGTACCTGGCCGGTGTGCGGGCGATGGCAGCGCTGATCGAGGGGGGACTCGCGTCGCATCCGGAGGCGATCGCGCACGGATCGGTGGCCGCGACGGCTCGCTACATCGCGTCGGCGGCGTTCGGTCTCATCGACGCGTGGCTCACGTCCGAGATCGAACTTGATCCCGACGAGCTCGTGGAGCGCCTCGTGGTGCTCCTGCCCCCGTGGTTCAGCGGGGTCTGATGGCGTTCCCGCCTCAGCGTGGTGGCGGGATGATCGAGAGGAGATCACCATGAAGGCAGCGCTCGTCCGTGAGATCGGGGCTGGGTTCGTGACCGAGGAGGTGCAGCTCGCCGACCCGATCGGCCGCGAGGTGCTCGTCGACGTCAAAGCGTCCGGACTCTGCCACACCGACCTCACCGCCTCGCGGTTCAACATCGGCTACGAGCCGCCGATGGTGCTCGGTCATGAGGTGGCCGGCGTCGTCGCGGCGGTCGGTCCGGCGGTGACCGAGTTCGCCGTCGGGGACCATGTCGTCGGATGCCTCATCCAGTCCTGTGGCGCGTGCATTGCGTGCCTCGCCGGGCGCTCGTACCAGTGTCTCCACCCGGAGCGGACGCTGCGTGGCGCGGATGCTGCACCGCGGATCACTGCGGACGGAGCATTCGTCGCCCAAGCCTTCGGTCTCGGCGGATTTGCGCAGCGCGCGCTGATCCACGAGAACCAGCTCGTGAAGGTCGATGACCGAGTGCCCTTCCCGCAGGCGGCGCTGCTCGGCTGTGGCGTCGTGACGGGTGCAGGCGCCGTGATCAACACCGCCGACACGCAGGCGGGTGACGCGGTCGTGATCATCGGCGCGGGCGGCGTCGGCCTGAATGCGATCAACGGTGCGCGCGTCGCCGGCGCGTCGACGATCATCGCCGTCGACGTCGCTGACGACAAACTCGAGAAGGCCAGGGCGTTCGGCGCCACTCACACGATCAACTCAACCCAGGAGGACCCCGTCGCCGCTGTTCAGGCCCTCACGGGAGGACGCGGTGCGGATGCCGCGTTCGACTTCGTCGGCATTCCGCAGGTCACGCAGCAGGGCCTCGACATGGTGCGACCCGGCGGCGGACTCTACTGCATCGGCATCCTCGACCCATCGGCGACGATTCCGCTGGTGACGATCGGCCTGATCGGCGCCCAGAAGCGCATCCAGGGCGTCTACATGGGATCGACAACCCCGAAGCACGACATCCCGCTCTACGCGGATCTGTACCTGCAGGGGCGGTTCGAGCTGGACAGCCTGGTGTCGCGCGAGATCTCGCTCGAGCAGGTCAACGCGGGCTACGAGGCCCTGCACGAGCCTGGCGTGACCCGTGTCGTCATCACCTCCGGTCTGAGTTGATCTGCGCCAAGACGGAGAGAACCGGCGCGCCCGCCCCGAGCTCTTGCTCTAGCCATGGGGTGCACGGGGTACTCGGCGTAGCCGACTCCGCCGGAGTCAGACTTATGGCGTTGACGACCCGCTAACGCGTGCAGGGGCTGCACCAAGACGACGCAGCGAACGTTGCCGAGTCAGCCAGAGTGCCACGGCGACCGTACGGTCCAGACTTGCAGCTGCTCGCGGCAAGTCGAACAGACTGAGACCGGGCGTGCGAAGAATCTGCGAACACTTGAGGCTCCGCCAACACCTCTGAGTCTGCATAGACGTGGCCGCGAACGTCCCCGAACCCGTGGCAACACTGCCGAGCGCCCGCGATGCAACGGGCGGAGACGGGGGTTCAAATCCCTCCGTCTCCGCCGAAGAAGCCCCGGTCAGGGTGGTTTTCTTCCGCTCCTGCCACGATTTCCGCCATTTCTGCCACGTTTGCGAAGCGTTCCGTTCTGGGCGATCTGAGCTCGATCATGAGTTCCCGCTCATCAACCTGCTCGGTTGCGGCTGGACCGGGCGAAGGTTCAGTGCCGCTGCCC
>Ga0182741_1000240_pt1 | contig 86094 bp, 74 predicted proteins | sample eDN5th37CBELigOP_FD_128874 | JGI IMG/M metagenome (GOLD analysis project Ga0182741, IMG submission 128874) | Enriched Organic Plus compost microbial communities from Emeryville, California, USA - eDNA 5th pass 37_C BE-Lig OP (version 2) (version 2) ...
ATTCTCGATGACGGTTGGCTGGAGGAGCGTGCCGCTGCGCTCGCCGCCGGTGAGGATCGTCGCGCCGTCCTTCGCGGCTTCCTGGATCCACTGCTCGGCCCGCGTCGCTTGCTTCTCGTCGATCATCGGGCCCACTTCGGTGTCCTTGCTGAGTGGATCACCAACTTTGAGGGAGGCGACGGCCTCGACGAGTTTGTCGCGGACTTCCTCGTAGCGGTCCTTATGGATCAGCACGCGCTGGACGGAGATACATGCCTGCCCGGCGTAGGCGAATCCTCCGGTGCGGATGCGTGACACCGCGAAGTCCACATCGGCGTCGTCGTCGATGTAAACGCCGGCGTTTCCTCCGAGCTCGAGGGTGACTTTCTTCTTGCCGGCGCGCTCCTTCATGCTCCACCCGACGACCGGCGAGCCGGTGAAGGAGAGCATCTTGAATCGGTCATCCTCGACCATGGCATCACCGGTCTCCCGATCCATCGGAAGAATACTGATGGCACCGGCGGGCATGCCGAGCTCGTGGAGCTCCCGGGCGACGAGCAACATCGTGAGCGGTGTCGATGAGGCCGGCTTCAGCACGATCGGATTGCCGGAGGCGATGGCGGGAGCGACCTTGTGGAGTGCGAGGTTGAGCGGGAAGTTGAAGGGGGTAATCCCTGCGATTGGGCCGATCGGCACGCGGCGCATGATGCCGGTACGACCGGTAGAAGATTCCATCAGGTCCAGCGGAATCACTTCGCCGCCAACGCGGTTCGCTTCCTCGGCCGCGTACTCGATGGTGAAGATACCGCGATTGAACTCGGTGGTCGCGTCGTTGAGCGGTTTGCCCGCTTCACGCGCAAGCGTCTCGATGACGACATCGCGCTTGGCTTCGAGGCGGGTGGCGAGCTGCCGCAGCCAGCGGGCGCGCTGCCAGGTCGGGTTGGCGCGAAGCTCGGGAACAACGGCCTGCGCGGCACGGATGGCTGCGTCGAGATCGTCTCGGGTGGCGAGGAACGTGTTGCCGACCTCGCTGTCGTCGTACGGGTTCGTGACCTTCAGCGTCGACCCGGTCTCTTTCCATTCGCCGGCAAGATAGATGGGGAATGTCTCTGTCACGGTTCGTCCTTTCCTGATGGTGGCATTTGCGTGCATTGTCGCAGAAGGTGTGAAACCCTTCGATACGTCCTCGGTCCCCTCGGTTAACCGCACGACCCGGCAAGGAAAAGTCCCTGCCGGGTCGTGAACACGGTTCGAGGTTGCTGCGCTGCGGCTACGTAAGGTCGGGCAGACCTTGCGCCCGACGATACGGGTCGTGGTAGTTCGGCGCGTTCGTCTGGTGGTGGCCCGGCAGGCCGGCTTCCCACCATGTTTCGGACTGGGCACCGAAATGCGCCAGCTCCGTCTTGGTGTAAATGAGGCCCTCGCGCTCGAGCGTGGCCAGCTCGTACTCCTGGCTCATCGTAATGGCGTCAACCGGGCACACCTGGGCGCAGAGCCCGCAGAAGAGGCACCGGCCCGACTTCAGGATGAACTCGCCCAGCTCGCGGTCGCCTTCCTCGGACGGAACGACGTGCATCTCGAGACAGCTGGTTGGGCAGATGCGGGCGCAGAGGCCACAGGCGACGCAGAGCGCCTCACCCGTTTCCGGATCAGCGCGCAGGGCCGGGAGGCCGCGGAACCGCGACATCATCGGGCGCTTCTCTTCCGGATACTCGGTCGTCAGCTTCGGGGCGAAGAGCCGCTTCAGCGTGACGGAAAAACCCTTGACTTCGTCGAGCATGAAATGACGTCCCTTTCTGTTCTCTAGTCAGCCGACGAGGCAACCGGCACGGTCAACATGGTTGGCTGCAGCGGCCGGGGTGTGTCTCCCTTGGCGGTAAGGATCGTCGCGCCTTGCTCGGACAGCGATGCCACCGGGGTCGAGAGTCCGCCGCGCTCGAGTCGAGCATAGGTGACACCGGCGTACCCCGGGTTCACGCGGGAGATCTCGCCCATGATGCGGCTCGCGTGGACGTTTTCCATCGCGTAGCCGATGCGGTTGGCAATCGCGCTGATCATCTCGGTCACCGTCTTCGCCTCGCCCATGGCCGGAACGGCGGCGCGGACGCGCTGGACGGTGCGGTCGAAGTTCGTGAACGTGCCGTCCTTCTCCAGGTTGAGCGCCAATGGCAGGACGATGTGCGCGATCGATGCCAGCGGCGAGTCGTAGGCGTCCACGACGATCAGGAGCTCCAGCTTCTGCAGGGCCTCGTACAGGGCCGCGTTCGCGACGATATGCCGCGTCGAATGACCACCCTCGACCCACATCGCCTTGATGCGACCGGAGGTGATGGCATCGACGAGGTCGTCGAATTCCACGCCCGGCGTGTCCGGGAGCGACTGGACCGGGGCGAAACCGGTCGAGCCGGGCGTCTGCGCGGTCCAGCGGCCGAGCCAGAGCGACTCGAGCGCTTCGCGGGCCGACGCATCGTTGACCGGAAGACCGCCCGGAAGGGTATCCGGCGTGCAGCCCATGTCGGTGGTGCCCTGGTAGTTCGCCGCGCCCCGGAAGGATGCGATACCGCCACCGACGCGGCCGATGTTGCCGGTCATGATCGCGATATTCGTCAGCGTTGCCGCGATATCCTCGGCGTCGCTGTAGTTCTGCTGGTCCTTGTTCATGATGCGGAAGGGCAGCATGTGGTTCGGCGCAGTGTCGTGGGCCACGGTGTGGAAGATCGCGCCCGGCTGCGACCCGTCGACGCTGCCTTCATCGGACAGCTCGTGCTTGCCCGTGGTGAAGAGGATGGCCGCCTCGGTCATCTGCTCGACCGGAACACCGGACTGCGCGGCGATCTGGTCCAGGTTCACGTTCGCCGTACCGTCACCTTCGACCGCGAGCCCAAGCCGCTGGATCTCGGACGCGATGCCCTGGAGGACGAGCGAGGTGGTATCCGGGTTCGGCTTGATCCAGAGATTGGCGCGATCGCAGAGTGGGTAGTGCTCGGTGGTGATGACGACGGTCTTCGTCTCCCGATAGATGCGGGAGTGGTTGATCCAGTACGACGCGATGGGCGCGTGCTCGTAAATCGACGGTCCGACGACGAGGAGATTCTTCGCTGCGGAGAAGAGCTCCTGCATGTTGTTGGTGTGCGACACGTCGTAGCCGAGCGCCTTACGCGTCACGCGCTCGACCGCGGCCTGGTTCGGGCTGAGCAGGCGGTTGACGTTGTTCGATCCCATGACCGCGCGAGCGAACTGCTGGAGGACGTACGCTTCCTCGTTCGTGTTCTCGCCGGAGGCAAGGGCACCGAACGCGTCACCCTGGTAGTGGGCGAGTCCCTCGGCCACCAGGTCGATCGCCTCATCCCACGAAACTTCGTAGGAGCGGCCGTGCTCGTCGCGCGATCGCGGGTAGAAAAGGCGATCCGGCGACTGGATCTGCTCGTGGCCCCAGCGGCCGCGATCGCAGGTGTAACCGTGGTTGACGCCGCGCTCCCAGAGATGGGTCGTGCGGCGAACGACACCCTTGTTGGACTCGATGTTGATCGTGCATCCAACGTCGCAGAAGCCGCAGATCGTCTCGGTGGTATCCAGCTCCCACGGGTGATGGCCGAAGTGGCGATCGGTGAGGGCACCGACCGGGCAGACAGCGATGCACATACCGCAGTTGACGCAGGTGCCTTCCTGGATCATGTCCTCGCCGAAGGCGGGCGTGATCGTGGCTTCGAGCGATCGGTTGGCGGCTTCGATGGCGGTGACGCCGATGATCTCGTCGCAGACGCGGGTGCAGCGATTGCACATGATGCAGCGGTCCCACTTGTAGTCGATGGTCGCGCTGAAGTGCTCGTACGGCTGCGCCAGCTTCGGGCGGCGATACGGGTTCGAGTTGATGTTGTGCAGGTACGTGCTGTCCTGCAAGTAGCATTCGCCGGACTTGTCACAGGTCGGGCAGTCCAGCGCGTGGTCGATCAGGTACATCTGGAGGATGTACTGGCGGGATTCGAGGACAACGTCCGAGTGGGTGAGGACCTCGATGCCTTCCGAGAACTGGGCGGAGCAGGACTCCACGAGTCCGCCGCGGCGGCCGAGGGTCTCGACCGTGCAGATGCGGCAGGAGCCCCAGGCGCGCATGAGCGGCTGGAAGCAGAAGTTCGGAACGTCGATCCCGGAGAGGCGGGCGGCATCCAGAATACTGGTGCCGGCCGGCACCGTGACCTCCTGGCCGTTGATCGTACCGGTGACCATCTTGATTTGCTGCGTCGTTGCCACCATAGGTGAGGAAAGCCTCCGTTGGCGTATCGCGGGAACCCGGTCGGCGGCTCGAAGGTCGAACCAGCCAAAAGGATGGAAAGACGCGGCATGGTGGCCTGGTCATTCATCCGTCGTCATAGGCAATGGGCACACGCCGAAACGAGGCCCAAAACGCCCGCTTTCATGGTCTGAATGGTACCACAGCACCACCTTGCCTCCGTCGCCGTGGGGCCTGGAGCACAATCCTGTTTGGGCTCGATTCGGGGCCTTCCGGCCGGACGCGGGGCTTTTGCTTTATCTTTGGTCCCACAGAGAACGGGACGGCCGATATGACGTCGGTGGCCCCGGATCGATGCCACGCAATCGACGGAGGATATATCGCCTTGTCTGCAACGACCGCCGAGGCGCCGGCGTCGACCTTGAGGACCGTGATCGGTCTAGAGGTCCATGCGCAGGTGCTGACGAAGAGCAAGATGTATTGCGGCTGTTCGGCCGAGTACGCCAACGCCGAACCCAACACCCATGTCTGCCCGGTATGCCTCGGGCTGCCCGGGGCGTTGCCGGTGATGAACGAGGCGGCGATCGAGACGGTTATCCGCACCGGCCTTGCCTTGAATTGTGAGATTCCGGAGTTCTGCAAGCTCGACCGCAAGAACTACATGTACCCGGACCTTCCCAAGGGCTACCAGATCTCGCAATACGACCTGCCCTTGTGCATCAACGGCAGCATCGAGATCGTGGTCGATGGCCAGAGCCGCCAGGCAGGGATCACTCGCGTCCATATTGAGGAGGATACCGGCCGGTTGGTTCACGATGTCGCGGCCGATCAGGGGCTGAGTCTTGTCGACCTCAACCGGTCTGGCGTGCCGCTGATGGAGATCGTCGGCGAGCCGGACCTGACGACGCCGGAAGAGGCGAGGGAGTATCTTGTCGCCCTGCGCCGGATTCTCCGCAGTATCGGGGCGTCGACCGCCAATATGGAAGACGGCGCGTTCCGCTGCGATGCGAACATCTCCGTTCGTGCCGAGGACGGGAGCTTCGTCGGTCCCAAGGTCGAGATCAAGAACATGAATTCGTTCCGGGCGGTCGAACGCGCGCTCCGGTTCGAGGAGCAGCGTCAGCGTGCGGCGGTTGCGAACGGCGAGGAGCTTGTGCAGGAGACCCGGGGCTGGGTGGATGCGCAAGGGATCACTGTCTCTCAGCGCACCAAGGAGCAGGCGCACGACTACCGGTATTTCCCGGAACCGGACCTGCCGCCGCTGCACATCACTGCGGAGCGGGTGGAAGCGATTCGACAGACGATCGGCGAACTTCCCGTCGAGCGCGAGCGTCGGTTCGTCAATGAGCTCGGGCTGGCGCCAGCTGACGCAGCGACGCTGACCGCTGAACGAGCGATCGCCGACACCTATGAAGCCGTGATCGCGGGGAAGGATGACCAGGCGTACGCGCGAGCGGCAGCCAACTGGATCGTCAATGACATCCTCGGTATGGCCCGCGCCCAGGGACTGCGCGCTGACGAGCTTCCGCTGAGCGCGGACCAGATCCGCGACCTCGTTGACTCGGTCCAGGCGAAGAAGATGACCGCCCGGGTCGCCAAGGACGTCCTTCAGCAGTTGGAGGAAGGCGAACTTCCCAGCAAGGCGGCCGAGCGGCTCAACCTGTTGTCGATGGACGACTCCGATGCCGTCCGCGAGGCAGCACAGGCAGCTATCGACGCCAACCCGGCGGTGGTTGCGGATTACAAGGGCGGCAAGAAGGCCGCGATCGGTCGTCTCATTGGTGAGACGATGAAACGAACTGGTGGACGCGCTACGCCCGATGCCGTGCGAGGCGCGCTGCTGTCGATCCTCGACGAGAAGTGATCTCGTAAACGGATTCAGCAGTGCCCGGCTTTTCTAACTGGTGGCCGGTGAACGTGGGGAAAAGGAAATGGCATCAGGCGTTAAGGCGACGGCATTGAATGGCGCGGTGGATACGACGTCATCAACCGAATCCACACTGTGGGATGTCGCCGTCGAGCAGTTCAATCATGCGGCCGACATCCTCGGGCTCGAGAACGGGATCCGGAAGGTCCTCGGTAATTGCCAGCGGGAGTTCACGGTGAACTTCCCGGTGGAGATGGATGATGGATCGGTCGAGGTGTTCACCGGCCACCGTGTCCAGCACAACCGGAATCCCGGCCCGACCAAGGGTGGTATTCGCTATCACCAGGATGTGACGCTCGAGGAGGTGAAAGCCCTCGCGATGTTCATGACCTGGAAGTGCGCGGTGGTCGGTATCCCGTACGGCGGGGCCAAGGGCGGCGTGCGGGTCAACCCGAAGCAGCTCACCTCCAAAGAGGTCCAGCGACTCACCCGCCGCTATACGACCGAGATCATGCCGATCATCGGGCCTGACACGGACATCCCGGCGCCAGACGTCAACACGAACCCACAGACGATGGCGTGGCTCATGGATACCTACTCCATGAACGTCGGGCACTCGGTGCCAGGCGTCACGACTGGCAAGCCGATCGTCCTCGGTGGATCCGAGGGCCGAAACGAGGCGACCGGTCGCGGGTGCGTCTTCGCGGTGAGCGAGGCTGCCAGGGATGCCGATATCGACCTGGATACGGCGAAAATCGTTGTCCAGGGATACGGTAATGTTGGGTCGACGGCCGCGCACCTGTTCAGGGAAGAAGGCTCGACGGTGGTCGCGGTTAGCGACTCGACCTCCGCCATTTATGCGCCGAACGGCCTGGACCTGCATGCGGTCGATGCGTATAAGGCCGAGAACGGGACCCTCGCCGGATATCCGGATGCCGACCCGCTGACGCAGCAGGAGTTGCTGGAGCTGCCGTGTGACGTCCTCGTGCCGTCGGCGCTGGAGAACCAGATCACCGTCAACAACGCGGATCGCATTCGCGCCCGGCTCATCGCCGAAGGCGCGAACGGCCCGACGACGCCCGAGGCCGACAAGATCCTGGCTGACCGGGGCATCCCGGTCCTCCCGGACATTTACGCGAACGCTGGCGGTGTGACCGTGTCCTACTTCGAGTGGGTCCAGGCGATGCAGGCGTTCCCGTGGTCGGAGCAGCAGGTCAACGAGCGCCTGCGTCTCGTGATGTCCCGCGCCTACTCGGCGATCCGGGAAGCGTCGCAGAAGCACAACGTCGATCTCCGGACCGGTGCAATGCTGCGAGCAGTGGAGCGCGTGGCCGAATTCACCAGCATCCGGGGTGTCTACCCGTAACACGGACCGGAACCTGAACCAACACAGGTGTCAGGAAAAGGGGCGCCCATGCGCCCCTTTTGCCATGCCACAGAATCGCAACATCTTGACGACATTTCGCATCAGGTTCCGCACGGATCGCGAAAACCTGCCCTGCAGAATCAGGACGACAGAGATTCTGGTCGATGTGATTCATTCAGGAGGCGAGATGGTTGCCGTAGCGACGAAGACGGATTACGCGATCGAGGCGAGGGGCGTTTCGAAGCGATTTGGGGAAGGTGAGTCGGCGGTCAATGCACTCAGGGGTGTGACCGTTGGATTCGAGCGAGGTGCGTTCACGGCGATCATGGGTGCGTCCGGATCCGGGAAGTCCACCCTCATGCAGTGCGCGGCAGGTTTGGACGCCGTCACGGACGGGGACGTGGTGTTCGATGGCATGTCACTCACGGGCCTGTCTGACACCGACGTCACCAAACTTCGCCGGGACCACATGGGGTTCGTGTTCCAGTCGTTCAACCTCCTGCCGGCATTCACCGCCCGACAGAATATCGAGCTACCACTCCGGATCGCCGGAAAACGGCTAGACAAGGAGTGGTTCGGGTTGCTGGTCAGGACCCTGGGAATCGAGGATCGACTCGATCATCGCCCGTCTGAAATGTCCGGGGGCCAGCAGCAGCGCGTCGCGATCGCGCGGGCGTTGATTAACCGGCCGAGCGTCGTCTTCTGTGATGAGCCGACCGGTGCCCTGGATACCCGTTCGGGACACCAGGTCCTCGAGTTCCTGCGCTACAGCGTCGACGAGCTGGACTCCACTATCGTGATGGTGACGCACGATCCAGTGGCCGCAAGCTACGCCGATCGCGTCATCTACCTGGCGGATGGCCGGATTGCTGGTGAGGACGAGTCGCCGACCACGGACAGCGTGCTTGCGCGTATTCGCACGCTGGGAGGGCAATAATGGTCGGTAGTGTCCTGACGCAGATGCGAGCGACGTGGAAGCGTACGCTCGCGATCCTCATCGCCGTCGTCATCGGCGTGGCGTTTGTCACCTTGTCCTTTCTCGCCGGCCATCTCCTGAACGCGCAGCTTGCAGGTGAGGTCGGGAACCAGGTGCGTGGCGCAGACATCATCGTGACCAGCGATGATGGGTTGACACCTGACGACGCTGATCTCGTCCGATCCATGCCCTCCGTGGCCGGTGCCGAGCCGATGATCGTCTCGGGCGGCGAATTCCAACATGGCGCGCGAAGGTCATATCTCTCACTGGGCCGGATGCCGGAGCAGCAGGCGTTGCGCGATGGTATGCAGCTGCGTGAAGGGAGATTGCCTGAAGCAACGGGAGAGATTGCGATCTCCGATTCGGTCCGGGATATGAGTGCGGTCCGCGTCGGCGACGTCATATCGTGGAAGGAATATGGTCAGGAGTCAGAAGACGGCTTCGAGTTCACAGTCGTAGGCGTGTTCGAAGGTGGACCGGGCATCGCGCTCAATACCTATGACGGCGTTGTCTTGCCACAGGACTTCGAGGTCGCGACGAACGGCAGCATCACGCCGGCGGTCCTTGTAACGCTCGACTCCGGGAGTGACGCTCGAGAGGTTCGCGCGAACCTGGCCGATGCACTCGGCGACACGTACGTGGTGGAGACATTCCACGAGTTCGTCGATCGCGCGGTCGAGTACTACACGGGCGGGGCTCTCACGGTTCAGGTTGTCATCGGCATGTTCGCGCTTATCGCGATGTTCGCCGCCGGGATCGTGATCAGCAACACCTTCCAGATCACGATCGCCCAGCGCATCCGTGAATTGGCGATCATGCGCTGCATCGGCGCGACCGGTCCGCACGTCCGGCGCATGGTCCTTGTCGAAGCGGGCATTCTGGGAGTCCTGGCCTCGGTTATCGGCACCGTCGCTGGATTCGCCCTGGCCATCCTGGTGGATTCTGTCTTCATCGGGGGCGATGATCGTGGGTCGGCGGTGCGCGTGGATGTCGCAGCCATTATTCTGCCAATCATCGTCGGGTCGCTCGTGACCATCGGCGCAGCGTTGAAACCGGCCACCATGGCGACCCGCGTCCACCCGTTGCAGGCGATTCGAACGCTTGACGCGCCCGTAGAGGATGAACGCGCCAGCCGGCTGCGGAAGTTCGGTTCGATCGGGTTGCTGCTTCTTGGTGGCGGACTCCTAGCCGCGGGAGTCGTGATCGCGCGCGGGGCTAGCCCCGACTTGAGCTTGCCGCTCCTGATCGGCGTCCTCGGCGGCATAATCTCGTTCCTGGGGCTGCTGATCGGGGCACGTCTGGTCGTCCCGGCAGCAATTTCGCTCGTCGGACGCGTTGCTCGTGCCGTCTCGGGTATCCCCGGCGAGATCGCGACGGTGAACCTGCAGCGAAACCCTGGTCGGACCTCGTCCACATCAGCGGCACTGTTGATGGGTGTCACGTTCGTCACGATGTGCCTTGTTGGGGTAGCGACGGTCAAGAGCACGTTTGTGGAGTACTTCGACGAACGGTCGGCAATCGATCTCGACCTGAGGCTGCGGCCAGAGGAGGGTGACGGAGAATCGGCGGCGTCGCTTGGCGATCGCGTCGCAGATGTGGGCGGCGTGGATTCGGTTGCACCGATCACTGCCGCGTCGGTTACGGCCGTTTCACCCGACGGCTCTCTGCTGGACATTCCTGTGGTCGGTGTTGATCCGTCCGATGCCAGGTCGGTAAGCAGGGCTGAAAGGCTAACCAGACTTTCGGACGACGTCCTGATCATTGGAGAGTTCGAGTCGATGGTCCACGGCGTCGAGGATGGATGGCGTATCACCCTGCAGGGCGACGCCGGTGAACGGGAGGTAACCGTCATGGTGGCGAATGTCCTGGGTGATCAAGGCGTCGTTTCGGAGTCGACCTTGCGCCAGGTGATTGGCGACGATGCGCAAGGAGGTATCTGGATTCGGTTGGAAGACGGTGCGGCCGTCGGGGATGTAACCGAGCGCATCGAGGCGGCTGTTCCTGCAGACGTGGCATTCGATATTGGAGGCAGCGCCCATGACCGCGAGCAAAGCCTCCGTACGATGGACCAGATACTTCTCGTCGCGGTCGGGCTATTGGGTGCAGCCGTCCTGATCGCCGTCGTCGGCGTCGGGAACACGTTGACGCTTTCGGTGCTGGAGCGCTCCCGAGAGTCCGGCATGCTGCGGGCGATGGGCATGACGGCCAGGCAGATGCGGACGTCGCTGGCGGTTGAAGGTGTCTTGCTGGCGGTGGCGGGTGCCCTCGTTGGTGCGGTCGCAGGGATCATCTACGGATGGGCCGGCGCGATCACGCTCTTCGGAAACACCTTTCCGGTGGAGCCTGCGCTCCCGATCGGTCAGCTCATGATGGTTGGTGTAACTGCGCTCGCGGCGGGATTGCTGGCATCGGTGGTCCCTGCGCGGAACGCGCTACGCGTGTCGCCGATCGAGGCCCTGGCGAGCGCAGAGTAGGAGGTCGGGCGCGTCCAGGCGAAGAGGTGGAGCCCCCTACGTGGAACCAGCCCGCGAGGAGCGGCACCTCGGGCAACCAGATGCGAATGCTGCAGGGGATAACGAGCCGATGCCGTAGGAGAAACAGAGCGAATAGGATAGGCATGCAAGGCAAACGGGCCGGACAATGTTGTCCGGCCCGTTTGCCTTGCGATTCGTGTGTTGTTTGGAACGGTAACTCGGGTCGTGACGGAGCGTCAGTCGATAACCAGGAGGTCGCGTAGCTCTGATTCCTGCTCCAGCGTCGTGACCGCAATGATCTCGTCGCCGACTTCGATGACGGTGTCCGGCTGCGGGACGACGACCTCTTTCCCCCGGGCGATGGCAGCGATGGCACAGGACACCGGGAGATCGACCTGGGATATGGTCAGATTGGCGACGGGCGACCGGTCGGTGATGCTTGCCTCGACGATCGCGAGTCCCGCATATCGCAGGTTCATCAGGTGGATGAACGAGCGTTCCGGGATCGCCTGACCGATCAGGTTCAGGATGAAATTGGTCTGGCTCACGGTCACATCGATGCCGAGCAGCCGGAACAGGTGCTCGTTCTTGGGATTGTTGACGCGAGCGATGGTTCGGCCAACCTGGAACTTTTGCTTCGCCATCTGGCAGATGACGAGGTTGTCCTCGTCCTCACCGGTGACGGCGATGACGACATCGGCTCGCGCCGCGCCCGCCTCGGCAAGGGTCGAAGCTTCTGCACCGTCCCCCTGATGGACGACGGCCCCGAGGCGTTCGGAGTAGCTCTCGACCTTGTCTGGCTCCCGCTCGATGAGAAGGACCTCGTGCTCCTCGGTGAGGAGCGTCTTCGTCAGGTAGTAACCGACCTTGCCGCCACCTACAACGATGATGTACATCGCTAGCCCTCCGATCCGCGGCGCGACGTCGAGAGACCCGCTCCGATGACATGATCGAGGATCATCGCGGAGATCGTCGTGGTCGGGCAGATCGTCGTCAGGCCCATGCGCCGGTAGGTGTCTTCGCGGACAGGATCGTAGATACGGACGATAACCTGAGGCACCTTGAAGATGACTTGCGCGACCTGGGCCGCCATCAGGTTCCGGTTGTCGTGCGCCGCGACGGCGATGAACGTGTCAGCGGATTCGATGCCCGCAAGCCGGAGCACGTCTTCGTCGATGCCTGTCCCGATAACGGTGTCGCCGGCGAAGTCGCGCGCAAGTCGATCGAAGGCTTGCGGCCGGGTGTCGATGACGGTGACGGAATGGCCGTTCTGGTCGAGAAGGGACGCAACCCGGGCGCCGACGCGGCCACACCCCATGATGACGACGTTCATTCCATCTCCACTTCCATCGACTCCAGCAGCCATTCGGGCATTGCCTGGCGAATGATGATGACCTCGCACGGCGCGTTCCGGAGGACGTAATCCGTCGTTTCTCCGTAGGTCACCTTGCCGTGACGTCGCTGGAGGGAGCAGCTCATCATGATGACGTCCGCGTCCCGAACGATCGCCTCATCAACGATTGCCGCTCCGGCGGAGCGCGCCTGGAGGATTTCCGTGTTCACCTTGGCCGTCTTGCTCTCGAGGCGGCGGACGATCTCTTCCCGGGCTTCGTGCAGCACCTGCTCGCCCCGGGTGACTTCAGCGGGGAGCTCCGCGTCCAACGGCATGGACTGCATCACTTCGACTACATAGATGAGGGTGACGTCGGCGTCCTGACGACGAGCGATCCGTTCGACGATCTTGAGCAATCGTTTGTCGGAATCATTGCCCAGGACCGGGACGATGACGCGGATGGATTCCCGCTTCTCCTGTTCGACCTGGCCCCTGAACGCATGACGAAAACTGACCAACCCCTGTGTCCTTCCGGTGAGGCGGACCTGGAAGGTCGCGCCCCGTATCGAGCAACGACGGAGTGTACTGTACTGCTCTGGTTGGCGCTAGGAACGTGCCATCAAAACCGGGCGATCGGGATCAGGGAGTGGGAACTGTCTCCTGCGCCGCTTGGGTTGGTGCGCGATGTGAACGCATGGGTTCCGCCTTCCGGACCCGCGCCAGGTGCACGAGAAGGGCGCTGATGTCGCCCGGTGTGACGCCGGGAGTCCTGGAGGCCTGCCCGATGGTGAGGGGGCGTGCGGCGTTCAGTCTCTGGGTCGCTTCGATCCGGAGACCCGGGACCGTCTCATAATCAAGGTCGGGATCCAGCGCCTGGCCGGCGGACGTTCGATGGCGGCTGGCTTCGCGCTCTTCCTTGTCGATGAACGCGGCGTACTTGATGGCGGTGTCGATACGGCTGAGTGCGAGACCGGAAGGAATCGCGACGTCCCACAGGCCCAGCGACTGGAGGCTCCGCAGGACAGCCCCGAGCGTCGCTTCCGGCCGCCGGGCGAGCTCGAGCCCGTTCATGGATCGGCTCGCCGGAACGAGGCCCTCCGCCTGCAGCGCCGCCGCGTGCCGCGGATTGTTTCCGATCCAGATTGTGGCGAGCTTCGTCGTGATCTCGTGCATCAGGTGACGCTCGCTTCGGATGGCTTCTGCGCGCGCCTCGTCGATGAGACCCAGCCGCTCCGCCTCGGGGGCGAGACGGGCGTCGGCGGTATCCGAACGAAGGATAAGCCGGTACTCCGCGCGGGAGGTGAGCATGCGGTACGGTTCCTCAAGGGGGAGCGAGACCAGATCGTCGATCATGACGCCGATGTATCCATCCGCGCGGTTCATGATCAACGGGTCCAAGCCGAGGACCCGTGCGGCGGCGTTGGCACCGGCGATGATGCCCTGTCCACCGGCCTCCTCGTAGCCGGAGGTGCCATTGACCTGACCGGCCATGTACAGGCCGTCGACTTTGCGGCATTCCAGGGTCTGGGTCAGTTCCGTGGCGTCGAGCGCGTCATATTCCACGGCGTAGCCGTAGCGCGTGATGCGCGCGTTTTCCAGCCCGCGGACTGATCGGACGACGTCATGCTGGATATCTGCCGGCAAGCTCGTGCTCAGCCCCTGGATATAGACCTCGTGGGAACGCCACCCCTCGGGCTCGATGAAGATCGGATGCGACGTCTTGTGGGCGAAACGTCCGACCTTGTCCTCGATGGACGGGCAGTAACGTGGACCGGTGCCCTCGATGCCGCCGTTGTACATCGGTGCCCTGTGCAGGTTGGCGTGGATGATCTCGTGGGTCCGCTCGTTCGTCCACGTCTGGAAGCACCGGAGTTGCGTCCGACCCCCCCGATTGTCCGTTGTTGCGAAGATGCCGTCCGGGGCAGGGGGCAGCGCGAACGGGGTGATCTTGCCTTCTGCGCCTTCCCGGCTCAGCCAGAGCGGGCGATCGTCGGCGAGCTGGATCTCGCAGCGGTCGACGTCGATCGTCCGGGCATCGAGACGGGGAGGGGTTCCCGTCTTGAACCGCTTGAGCCTCAGGCCCAGGTCTGCGAGGGACGATGAAAGCCGCGAATCTGCAGTGTCCCCGGCGCGGCCGCCTTCGTCCGTCTGCTCGCCCGAGATCATGCGCGCCCGGAGGAACGTGCCGGCTGTGACGATCACAGCACCGGCCCGGACATGGCCAGACGCACGAAGCTCGATGCCCGTGACCGTCGGCTTGCCAGAGGTATCCATATGGAGGCCGGTCGCCGTATCCTGCAGGATATCCAGGTTTGGCTGACGCTCGAGTTCCTCCTTCATCGCGATGGCGTAGAGCGACTTGTCGCATTGGAGGCGGACGGCGCGGACAGCGGGGCCCTTGCTCGTATTTAGCTCCCGCGCCTGGACGGCGGTCATGTCTGCGATCCGGCCCATGGCGCCGCCGAGCGCGTCGATCTCCGCGATGATCTGTGACTTGCCCGGACCGCCCATGGACGGATTGCACGGCATGAAGCCGATCCGGTCGAGATTGGGCGTGACGACCAGAGTGCGGCATCCGGCGCGTGCGGCAGCAAGCGCGGCTTCGCAGCCGGCGTGGCCGGCACCGATCACGACGACGTCGTAGGTGGAGAACGGGTTCGTTGTTGCTTGCATGGAAGTCACCGGGCGATGGGATGCGAGAAAAGCGTTGTCATGTGCGGGGTTCTGGCCGATGCTGGCACACGATTGGCGATGTGACCAGGCATGAACGTCATTGACGCCCAGACGGCAATGGTACCGCAGAGAGGATATGACCATGCGAGATGATTTTGGAAACCAGCGAGCTCAGGCCGCCGCTCCTGCCCCGCAAGTTCAGGTGGGAGAAAACGATGCCGCACTGGACGCGGGCAAGGTGATTGCCATCGCTGGGGGGGCAGCAGGCGCGTTGGCTGGCCTGTGGGTCCTGCTGAGTGAACGACAGAAAGAACCCGAGCCGGCAACATCGCTGGAGCAGGCCCGCGCGATGATTCGCGAGGCGGCCGAACGGGCGCGCAAGGAAGGCTCGGAGGCCGGTGGATCGATCCTGTCGTCGGTCGAGAGCTTCGCTTCCGATGCTTCGAAGCAGGGGAAGAAGCGAAAGAAAAAGGCCGCAAGGAAATCAGCGAAGATTGGAAAGCGGGCGGACCAACAGCGAAGCGACGCCATCGACAGCCTCGTGCAGACACTCAAGGCAACGCGCGAAGAGGTTGTCAAGCACTACGGGCCGGAGTTGGCCGGACTCATAAGCCAACTCCGCGATGATGCCGCCGGACGGCTCGACGAAGCGAAGAAGCGATCTGGCGAATATTCGGCGACCGCTCGAAAGGACGCGGAGAAGGCCCGGGGAGAGGTTTCCTCCCTCGTCGACACTCTGAAGAGTCGCGCCGTCGACGCTGAGCACCAGGCGGAAGGTCTTCTTACCGGCGTAGTTGCGCCGAAGGTCACGGGCCTCGCGCATGAAGCACAGTCACTCCTCGAATCAGGGAAGGACCGGTCAGGGAAATTGAAGAAGAAGGCGGGGAAGGACGTTTTGCCTGACGCGAAGAAACGAGCGGAAGAGCTTCGGAAGCGGGCGGAGAAAGAAATCCTGCCCGAAGCGAAGAAGCGCGCCGACGAGCTGAAGAAGAAGGCTGAAAAGGACGTCCTGCCCGAGGCGAAGAAGCGGGCGGACCATCTCTCGCACGCGGTCGAGGACCAGGTGAAAACCGCTCAGAAGACCCTCGAGGAATCTTCGGCGGTGGCCGCGCACAAGCTCCACGATGTCACGCAGTCCGTTGAGCACCAGGCGACCGAGGCATCCGAGGCGGTGAGACGTGGCGGACGCGAGACCCGGTCATTGTTGCTGTGGGTGGCGCTCGCCGGCGTGTTGATCTTTACCGTGTTCCTCGACGAGGAGCAGCAGAAGCGACTGAAAGAAATCGCTTTCGAGATCTTCGGCGAGGCGAAAGACATGTACGCGGACATGAAGGGCCAGGATTCTACCTTCTCGATGTAGTCGTGCCCCTTTCCAGATGACGGTCAAAATGAAGGACGCCCTCGGCTGCTGCCGGGGGCGTTCGTCTCTGTCTGCCGCTGTGCGAGCATCGCACCAGCGTTTTCGGGGGACGGCGGGTCAGCCGTCGCTGGAGTCCGCCTCGAGTTTCCGCGTCAGGACGCGTATTCCCGTGGCACCCGTACTCAAACCGATGAGTCCGCCGCCGAGTGCACCGATGAGTACTTCCTTGGCCTCACCCAGCGACGTGTTGAGATAGCCGATTGCCAGCAGAGTGCCAAGGAGTGCCCCGATGAGCAACCCGACCGCGGCAGCCAGACCGATCGTCTGGGATACGGTCTCGGCCGGTGTTTCCTCATAAGGATGACGCTCGAAGCTCATCTGCTGCTGAGCCATTGCGCGCACCTCCTTTCTCTGTATGCATTATAGTGCATATTGATATGTATGTCGGGTTTGATTGGCCAACGAATAAGTGCCGATTCGAAGAGGAGATTGTCATTGGATAAAGAAGACGGGGCTCCGAGAGGAGCCCCGTCTTCGGAGGTGTTATCGATTCAACCGTCCCTTTTCGGGGAGTGTCGCCAGTCGATGCCCGGCTAGACGGCGCTGACCGCCTGCTTCGCCTGGGGAGAACCGTGGCAGTGCTTGTACTTCTTGCCGCTGCCGCAGGGGCAGGGCTCGTTCGGCCGAACCTTACGGGACCGACGCGGTGTGCGCGCATCCGGCTCGTCCTGGGCTGCGTTCGTCGACGTATCGGCGGCGGAGATGCTCGTCTGCACCGGTTGCTGGGCGACCACCGGCTGGACCCGGAAGATCGAGCGCACGGCGTCGTGCTGGATGTTGTCCAGCAGCTGGTTGAAGAGGCGATACCCCTCAGTCTTGTAGACGACCAGCGGATCCTTCTGGCCGTAGGCCTGGAGCCCGACGCCCCCACGGAGGTCGTCCATGGTGGTGAGGTGCTCGACCCAGAGTTTGTCGATGACCATGAGCAGGACCTGGCGCTCGACCTTGGGCATCATCTCCGGCGAGAACCGCGCCTGGACCTTCTCATAGCAGGCATGCGCATCGTCCAGGAGCTCATCGATGATTTCATCCGCCGTCAGGCCATCGATCGCGTCGAGCTCGATCTCGCTCGGCTGAACCAGTGCCTTGTACTGCGTCAGGATCTGCTCGTAATCCGGATCTTCCTTTTCCGGTGTGTTCTGGCGAACGATGTTCTCGACCGCGCCCTCCATCAACTCCATCATCTTTTCATGGACGTCGATGCCGGCGACGATCTTCCTGCGGTCGCCGTAGATGACCTCGCGATGCCGGTTCATCACGTCGTCGTACTCGACGACGTGCTTTCGGCGGTCGAAGTTGTGGCCCTCGACCTTGGTCTGCGAGCTCTCGATAGAGCGGGAGATCCACTTGTGCTCGATCGGCTGGTCGTCCTCCATGCCGAGCTTGTCCATCATGCTGGCAATGCGCTCGGAGCCGAAACGGCGCATGAGCTCATCTTCGAGAGACACGAAGAATTGGGACGAACCCGGGTCCCCCTGACGTCCCGCGCGTCCGCGGAGCTGGTTGTCGATCCGGCGTGATTCGTGGCGCTCGGTACCGATAATGTGCAAACCGCCCCGTTCGGCAACGCCTTCGCCGAGCTGGATGTCGGTACCGCGACCGGCCATGTTCGTGGCGATCGTGACGGCCCCCGGCTGTCCGGCCTGCTCGACGATGGCGGCTTCGCGTTCATGCTGCTTGGCGTTGAGAACTTCGTGCGGAATGCCTCGGCGCTTCAGCAGCTCGCTCAGGAGCTCGGATTTCTCGATCGATGTCGTGCCGACCAGCACCGGCCTGCCGGCGGCGCGAACCTCTTCGATCTCCCGGGCGACCGCCTCGAATTTGCCCATTTCGGTCTTGAAAACGAGATCGCCGTAGTCCTCGCGGATCATCGGGCGATTCGTCGGGATGACGACCACGGGCAGGTTGTAGATCCGGTAGAACTCCTCCGACTCGGTCTCCGCCGTACCAGTCATGCCGGCGAGCTTCTCGTACATGCGGAAGTAATTCTGGAAGGTGATCGTCGCCATGGTGACGTTCTGGCGTCGAACCTTGACGTTCTCCTTCGCCTCGATGGCCTGATGCAGGCCCTCGCTGTAGCGCCGACCTTCCATCATGCGGCCGGTGAACTCATCGATGATGATGACTTCGCCGTCACGGACGATGTAGTCCTTGTCGCGGTGGTAGACCGCGTGGGCGGTCAGCGCCTGCTCGAGGTAGTGGGTGAGTTCGAGGTAGCGCTCATCGAAGATCGATTCGCCCTCCGGAATGCCGGCCATTCTCTCGACGCGGTCGATGCCTTCCTCGGTCAGCGTCGCATTGCGGTGCTTGAGGTCGACCTCGTAATCGCGGTCCTTTTTCAGCTGGCGGACGATCTGCGCGAACTGGTAATACCGGTCAGTCGCGTTCTCGGCGGCTCCAGAGATGATGAGCGGCGTCCGGGCCTCGTCGATCAGGATGTTGTCAACCTCGTCAACGATGGCGTAGTTGAGCTCGCGCTGCACCATGCGCTCCGGCTCGACGACCATGTTATCGCGGAGGTAATCGAAGCCGAACTCGTTGTTTGTGCCGTAGGTGATATCCGCTGCGTAGGCCTCCTTGCGGCTGACCGGCCGCAGGTGCTCCAGGCGCTCTTCCTCGGCGACATACTCCGGGTCGAAGATGTAGGCGGACTCGTGCTGGATACAACCGACCGTCAGGCCCAAAGCGTGGTAGATCTGACCCATGGTCTGCGTGTCGCGCTTGACGAGGTAGTCGTTCACCGAGACGAGGTGAACGCCCGCCCCGGTCAGGGCGTTAAGCGCAATCGGGAGGGTCGCGGTGAGGGTCTTACCTTCACCGGTCTTCATCTCGGCGATCTTGCCTTCGTGGAGTGCGACGCCGCCGATGATCTGGACGTCGAAATGTCGCTGTCCGAGGGTCCGCTTGGCCGCCTCGCGGGTCATCGCGAACGATTCGGGCAGAAGATCGTCGAGCTCTTCGCCCTCCTCGTAACGAACCTTCAGCTCCTGAAAGGCGGACCGCAATTGCTCGTCGCTGAGCGGCTCATATTCAGGCTCGAGTTCGTTCACTTCCGCGACGATGGGTTCGACGGATTTCAGCTCTTTCTCGTTTGGGTCTCCCATGAGTTTTGAGAAGAATGCGCGCATTGATTAAAGCTCCAGGACGAATCGTTGATAGCAAAGCTGTAGAGAAGTTCAGAATACCGATGCCAAGTATACTTCCGCCCACAAATGCGGCGATACAGGTCATGTGTGACTTGCTCGGGTGACTCCGATACATAATATACCGGGAGTTGACCAGTGGCGTCAGATTTCGCGGAACGCGTGTACGAGGTTGTGACCCGGATACCGGTCGGGTGCGTCACGACCTACGGGAGGATTGGCCGGGCGCTCGGCGCGCCGAGGTCCGCGCGCATGGTGGGGTGGATGTTGAACGCCATCCCGGAGGGAAGGGACATTCCGGCTCACCGGGTGGTGAACCGGAATGGTGTCCTGACCGGCGCGCCGCACTTCGGACACCCGGACGCCATGCGTGAATTGCTCGAGGAAGAGGGTGTGACGTTCGTGGATGAGATCACCGTAGATCTCTCCGCGCACCTGTGGGATCCTGCCGACGACCCGGAGCTGGATCACCTGTTTCAGATGCCCGACTGACGAAGAATCGAACGCGCGGCTTCCGTGACGTCCTCCTGCCCGAGGATTGCCGACACGACCGCGACACCGCGTGCGCCGGACTCGATGACGGCACCGGCGTTCTCTGCGGTGATCCCGCCGATCCCGATGACGGGAACGGGGCTCAGCTCGCATCGACGGCGGAACTCCACGATCCCGAGAGCCTCCCCGGCGTCGAGCTTCGTACGAGAACCGTACACCGGCCCGACACCGAGGTAGTCGACGCCGTCATCCTTGCTCGCCCTGATCTGCTCATCGGTCTCCGGCGAGTATCCGACGATAAAGTCGGGCCGTGCGAGGGATCGGATGACCGGAGCGGGCAGATCGTCTACACCGACATGGATTCCGTCCGCGTTCACCGCCAGCGCGATATCGAGACGATCGTTGACGATGAGAGGAATCTCGGCCGCCTGGCATACGTCCCGCAGGCGCCTGGCGAGATAAAGGAACTCCAGGTCCGTGAGCGTCTTGGCCCGAAGCTGGACGCATGTAACGCCACCGGAGATGGCGTCGGATACCGCCGTCGCGAGGTCCCCGTCGAAATGGTCCGGATCCGCAACGAGATAGAGCTGGAGAATCGCGGGATCCATCATTACGAAACCGGTGCGGATTCGATCACACCGCGGATTTCATCCGGGAGTGGCGCGAAGTGGTGCAAGGGACCATGTCCCTCACCGATTTCCTGACCCTGGCGCATGGCGTTCGAGACATAGAGCTTGGCGAGGCGGATCGCCTCCATCGTCTCGATGCCCCGAGCCAGGAACGCGGTGATTGCGGCCGAGAACGTGCAGCCCGTCCCGTGCGTGTTCTTCGTCTGGATACGCTCCGCTTCGAGCGGCGTGAAATGGCCGTCGTGGAACACGAGGTCGACAGGAGGACCCTCGAGGTGTCCACCCTTGATAATCACCGTGGCCGGGCCGAGCGCCGCAATAGCTTTTGCCGCCTCCTGCGCATGTGCCGGCGCGGCGATCCGCCGGTTCGAGAGGACCTCCGCCTCTGGAATATTCGGGGTGATCACGGTCGCAAAGGGAAGGAGATCCTTCTTCAGCGAATCGATCGCATCCGGCTGGAGCAGGGGAGCGCCGGATTTCGAGACCATGACCGGATCGACGACAAGATGCGGGATTCCCCAGGCTTCCAGCCGGTCGGCCGTGTTCTGGATAATCGGCGCGCTGCTCAGCATGCCGGTCTTGATCGCGTCCGCGCCGATGTCTTCGAGCACGGTGTCGATCTGGGCAATGACGACCTCTTCCGGCACTTCAGCGATAGCGGCGACCTCGATGGTGTTCTGCGCGGTTACGGCGGTGACGACGGAGGTGCCATAGACGCCGAGCGCGGCGAACGTCTTGAGGTCGGCCTGGATACCGGCCCCGCCGCCAGAGTCGGAGCCCGCTATCGTCATTGCGCGAAGGATCTTGCTAGAAGTCATGGATCGTGTCTTTCCCCGATAGTGTTCTGCGACGGGCCGGAAACCGGAGGTCCCGTGGCCCGGTCGCATGAGCGGATCCTCATGGTACGTATACTACGCTTGATTGGACGGCGCAGAGAAGAAAGGGGCATCCAGATGGACGTGAAAGAGGGCCTGACGCAAATACGGGCCCGTTTGGTTGAGAACGGTGCCCGACGGGACACCGTGAAAATGGTCGACATGATTCTGGAGCGGGCGTCGCTGCCGGCGGCAAGTGGCGCGCAGGCGACATCGATGCTGCAGCTCGTGCGGATGCTCATGCGAAACAGCGTCTCGAACAGCAACGAGCATGTGTACAACGACCTGGTCAAGGTCGAGGCCCAGCTCGAGGAAAAGGCGGATGAATTCCGGGCGCTGCGAGACGAGGAAGAGCGGATTGCGAATCCGAAGAACCCGAAGCCCAAGAAGTTCTACAAGGCCCAGAAGAAATAGAACTGCCAGCCCTGACGGCTGGCAGTTTGCTGTCTACGCATGAGGTGCGAGCGGTGCGTTTGGGCTATTCCGGAGAGAGTAGGCCGTACGTGCCGTCGCTCCTGCGGTAAAGCACGCTGAACTTCTCGTCTTCAGCGTTCTTGAAGAAGAAGAAATCGTGACCGACGAGCTCCATCTGCTCGATCGCGGTTTCGACTCCCATGGGGTCCATCTGGAAGGTCTTCGTTCGCGCGATGGCGGCCAGGCCTTCCGGGACCTCTTCTTCCTGCGCGCCATCGGAAAAGGAGAGGTCCGTCGGGATCGTCTCCTCCATGGGCGGCACGGCCACCAGTTCCTTCAATGGCGCAGCTTCCTTGCGCCGCGTCGTCCGGCGGTCATTGTATTTGCGAACCTGGCGAATGAGTTTGTCGATGGCGGTATCGATGGCCTTCGCCACCTCCGCGTCCTCGGCCTCTGCACGAAGCACGTGCTTACCGGTGCGAAGGGTCAGCTGGGCGGTTGAGATCTCTGCGCCGGTGCGGGTCTTCTCGGCCTTCAGCTCGAGCATGGCATCGGTGACATGATCGGCGAGGCGGTCCAGCTTGGACATTCGCCGGTCGATAAACTCCCGCATGCCCTGCGTGACCTTGACACCGTTGGCACGAATCTGGAGTTCCACAACAGCCTCCTGTTCCTCGTGATGACCCCGGGGCCAGGGCCCCTGCCACCGCAAAACGGGTATCACAAGTGCCCGCTCACCAGCGATCCGGAGTGCGGAGCGCCGCTAATGCGGGTCGCTTGTGATGGTGCCCGAGGAGGGACTCGAACCCCCGACGCTCGCCTTAGGACGGCGACGCTCTATCCACTGAGCTACACGGGCATGAGTGCGGCTTCGTGTTTAAGTGCATGCTACCACACCATATCCAAGACGGCCGCCAGGAATCGGCGCCTCTCCCATAGTCCCTATAGGGATCCGTACGTACGCCTATATGTCTCAGAACGCCGGTGATGTTGTAGGGCGCGACAACGAGAAGAAGTGAGGGTTGACTGCGATTGTGAGGCGGTCAAGGTTGTGACAGTGTCGCTGTCAATGCGGTGGATACCCGGTCGCGGATGGGCTCCAGGCCCCGACGCGCCAGGTTTATGCAGGTGGGAGGATAGCGTTGAGAGCCGGCGGGCTTTCGTCCGTTGTCGGTGCCGGGAATCGACGCGACCGAACGAGAAAGCGTCGGATACCGGGTGGGTGCTGTTCTCCCTTGTCGGAACCGCGAGAGCATGGTAATCTCAGTGCGTTGCCACGGGGCGTGGCGCAGTCCGGCAGCGCGCAGCGTTCGGGACGCTGAGGTCGGAGGTTCAAATCCTCTCGCCCCGACCACGACGAGAAAAGGCGGTACCAACCGGTACCGCCTTTTTGCTCCCTGCTGTTCTCCAGATACGTTCAGTACGTTTGCTTGGTGCGGGTGTCCCTGAAGTAGGGGCTCGGGGCCGGGTCGTATCGCGACCGCCGTTCGGTGAGCGCCGCGATCTGCCTCTTGAGCTCTTCGGTCGCCTCTGCATCGTTCGCCTGGCGCGCTTCCTGAAGGTTCTGGTGGAGCTGGCGCATCAGGAACGTGAACCGCTCGCGACCGAGCTTCTCCAGCACCTGGCTGGTCTCCGCCAGGATATTGCTCGGAAACTGCTCCGGCCGGCCCCTGATCGAGTCCAGGAGCGCTTCAGCGTGGTCAGCCAGCTCGTCATCCATCGCGATAATCAGGTCGTCGCCCTGGAGCTCGTTCGTGGAAGGATCCTTGAGCAGCTCGATGATCTCGCGGTTCCGTGCGTCATGGATGTCGTCGATCGGGATCTGTTCGAGTACCGGGAAGTTGAGCTGGTGATGCTGGAGGAGGAGCGCCACGAGATAATCCTCCGTCGAACGCCGGCGCGTTTTCTCCACCGCACCGGGCTTTAGCCCAGCTCGTATGGCGGCGGATTTGCCACCCAGCGTCGATCTTCGCTTCTCCGAGACGATCACCTGCTCGGAGATGTCCAGGCGACGGGCGAGGAGGCGCGTGTAATGGTTCTCCTTGACGCTGTCCGGGATCTGGCGGAGAAGTGGGATGATGCGGCGCACCGCCTCGGATTTCGCCTCCGGATCCGAGAGGTCGATATTCCTCGTCAGCAGGTCGATCGTGAAGTCCATGAAGGGCTTCGCGGTGCGGACCAGCTCGGGCCACGATTCCGGATGCTGGCGAATGTACTCGTCGGGATCCTTGCCGCCGGTGAGCTGAACGATCGAGATGTCCGCCTTCAGCTTGCGCTCGAAGCGGAGCAAGCCGTTTGGGGTAGGAACGGGCTTGATCTCCGCGTCAAGCGCGTCGGTCATTGTTTCCAGGCCGCGAAGCGTCGCCATCTGGCCCGCAGCGTCCGCGTCGAGCGCCAGTACGATCCGGCTGCTGCCCCGCTTGATCTGGGCGACCTGCGGCTCGGTGAGGGCGGTTCCCATCGACGCCACGACGTTCCGGTAGCCGAATTGGTGGGCAGTGATGGCGTCCATGTAGCCCTCGACTACCACCACCTGATCCTGCTCGCGGATCGCGTCCTTGGCGAGATCGAGCGCATAGACGAGTGAGCTCTTGTCGAAGATCAGCGTCTGCGCCGTGTTCAGGTACTTCGGTTGCGCATCGCCAAGGGCGCGGCCGCCGAACCCGACCGTGTTTCCCTCGCGGTCGCGGATCGGGAACATCAGGCGGTTCCGGAATCGGTCATAGTGTCCGCCGGAGTCTCGCGTGCTGGCGAGTCCCGCCTCGGCGGCGAGCTCGGCGGAGATATTCCTCGACGCGAGGAAGTTGAGCAGGGCGTCCCACGACTCGGGCGCAAAGCCGAGCTTGAAGGTGTTGACCATCTCCGGGGAAATGCCGCGCTCCTCGACGACCTTGCGTCCCGCTTCGCCATGTCTCGTATTGAGGAGAATGTGGTTGAACCACATGGCGGCGAGCTCGTTGACCTCAATGAGCCGCTGCTGCTTTTCCTTTTCCTCCGGCGGCCGTGCAGCGCCCACCTCCAGCTCGACCCCCGCGCGGGTGGCCAGCTCCTTCAGCGCTTCTCGGAACTCGACGTTCTCCACGAGCATGTAGAACGTGAAGATGTCGCCGCCCTTCCCGCACCCGAAGCAGTGGAAGTTCTGGGAGTCGGGGAAGACGATGAACGAGGGCGTCTTCTCGTTGTGGAACGGGCACAAGCCCTTGAAATTCGCACCGGCCTTTTTCAGGGACGGCACATATCCCTGGACCAGATCGACAACGTCGATCCTGTCCCGGACTTCAGTGACGGCATCTCTGGCCATGGGTCAATCCAGTCTACGGGGCCAGCACAGCGGGGATGTGCAGTTTTTGGTACAGCTCGATCGCGAACCGGTCAGTCATCGATGCGACGAAATCGGCGACGCGGCGTTCGACCGGGTCATCCGGATGCGAGGTGACGTACAGTGGCGGCATCTCGTCCGGGTTCGCCATGAAGTAGTGATAGTGCGTGCGCACGATATCCTGCGCCTGATGCGTTTCCGGCCGCGCGTTGATAGGATCATACACGCGTTCGTACAGGAAGTTGCGGAGAACGTCGGCCGCCTCGCGGATCTGGCTCGACATGACGATGCGCGCGTCGTCGGTCGTGACGTCCGATTGCTCGATGATATCGGTGACGAGCGTGTTGATACGCTCGGAGTGACGCTTGCCGAGCACGCGAATGACGTCGTCCGGGATGTCCTTCTCGGCAATGATCCCTGCCCGGCAGGCGTCATCGAGGTCGTGGTTCATGTAGGCGACGCCGTCGGCGATTTTCACCACGTGGCCTTCGAGGCTCGCCGGGTTCGCGGCGTGCGCATGCATGATCGACGACCGGCCCTTCGAGTGGCGCAGGATGCCGTCCCGCACGGGTTCCGTGAGATTTAGTCCCTTGCCGTCGTTCTCGAGCCGGTCCACGAGCCGCAGGCTCTGCTCGTTATGACGGAAGCCATCGATTACCTCGGCGAGCGCTCGTTCGCCAGCATGACCGAAGGGCGTATGACCCAGGTCATGGCCCATGCCGATCGCCTCGATGAGGTCCTCGTTAAGACCCAGTGCGCGACCAATCGTGCGGGCGATCTGCGTGACTTCCAGCGTGTGCGTCAGGCGCGTGCGGTAGTGATCGCCCTTCGGCGCGATGAAGACCTGTGTCTTGTGCATCAGGCGGCGGAAGCTCTTGGTGTGGATGATGCGGTCGCGGTCCCGTTGGAACTCGGTTCGCATCGTCGACGGCTCCTCAAACCGTTCGCGCCGGGCGCCCTTGCTGCGCGCGGCGCCTGGAGCGAGGATCTCGTCCTCCCACTGTTCGAGCCGCTCACGGATGGATGAATGCGAGCCTTTGGTCATCATGCCTCCGGGATCAGGAGATAATGTCCATATTTGCCAACGACGCGATCAGGCGTTTTTGGCCGTGGTCCTTCTTCTTGAAAAGCACGGACAGCTCCATGTCCCCGTCGCGCCGGGGCGTGATCTCGGCGATCTGGCCCTCGCCGAACTTGGGATGGAAGACAACGTTGCCGACCTTGTAATCGGGGATCTTCGCCGGGACCGGCTTGGGCGTCGGCTCCGGCATCGACCATGACGACGTGACGCGTGAGCTGAGTGATCCCTGGCTCGACGAGCTATAGGAGCGGCCGGACGAGCTGGTGCGGCGTCCTGACTGTCGCGTGACGGTCCGCATCGCCTCTGCTGGGATGCTCTGCACGAAGCGCGACATCACCCCTTCGCGATACTGCCCATAGGTCATCCGGCTGGCGGCGTAGGTGATGTACAGCAGTTTCTCCGCCCGTGTGACCCCGACGTAAAAGAGCCGGCGCTCCTCCTCCATCGGCAGGGGGTCGAACGCTTCGGCCTCGACGGCCCGGTGGATCGGCAGCAGACCCTCTTCGGCGCCGGCGATGAAGACGACCGGGAACTCCAGACCCTTGGCGGAGTGGAGCGTGATCAGCGTCACCGACCCGACGTTCTCGTCCTCCATCGTGTCGGCGTCCGAGATGAGGGCGACCTGCTCGAGGTACGCGGGGAGCGCTTCTGCCGGATCGATCGCGTCGTAGCGCTCGAGGTCGACTCGAAGCTCCTGGACGTTTGCCCAGCGCTGGAGCTCCTCCTCGACATTGGAGTCGAAGGAGGTGCGGAAATCGGTCACCTCGACGATCGAGTCGAAGAGCTCCGCGAGCGTCTTGTCCTTCTGGTGCTCTTGCAGGATAGCGAATGCGGTTCCGAGCCGGTTCGCTGCCGTCTTGCCGGATCCGGTGAATTGAGGTGCCGGATCAGAGCTCTTGACGGCGACGGAGGGCACGAGCGCGGTGAACGCGTCGAGGAGCGGACGACGATACGTCGCCGCCCACTCGGCAGCGGTCTCCATCGCGCGGGGGCCGAAACCTCGGCCGATGGGGAAGTGATCGATCACCCGCTCGAGGCTGACGCGGTCGTACGGGTTGTAGAGCACGCGAAGGACCGCGAGGATGTCGCGGACTTCCTTGCGCTCGTAGAACCGGACGCCGCCCACGATGCGGTATCGGAACTCGCTTGTGCGGAACGCCTCTTCCAGCACGCGGCTCTGCGCGGTGGTGCGGTACATAACCGCCACGTCCTCGGCACGGGCGAACCCGCGCGCGATAAGCCGTCGGATCTCGCTCACGATCCAGGACGCCTCATGCTGCTGGTCCGTGAGCTCCCGAACCTGGATCTGCTCACCCTCGTCGTTGAGCGTGCGGATGCGCCGGTCGATCCGGTCCTTGTTGTCCCGGATGACGCGGTCCGCGGCCTGGACGATGCGCTGGGTCGATCGATAGTTGATCTCCAGATGGATCTGGGTGGCGTCCGGATAGTCCTTCTCGAAGTCGAGGATGTTCCGGATGTCTGCCTGGCGCCATGCGTAGATCGACTGGTCAGGGTCACCGACCACGAACAGGTTGTGATAGTAGTCGGCGAGGGCGGAGACCATCACGTACTGGACGCGGTTGGTGTCCTGGTACTCGTCGACCATGATGTAGCGGAACTGCTGCTGGTATCGATGGAGCGCCTCGGGCGCCGCATCGAAAAGCCGGATGGGCAGGCCAAGCAGGTCGTCAAAGTCGACGGCATTGGCAGCCTTCAGCAGCTTCTCGTATTCCTGATAAACGCGAACCACCAACTCATCGTCGTAGGTCTCGCCCTCGGCCGCGAGCTCGTCCGGCGTCATCAATGTGCTCTTCGCGGCAGAGATCCGCGAGAGCATGCGGCGCGGCGCGACCTGCTTGGGATCCAGCCCGGCGTTCTTGACGGCCGAGCGGGCGAGCTCCATCTGGTCGCCGTCGTCGTAGATCACGAAATTCGGCTGGAGCTGCAGGTGATGGGAGACGAGACCCGGATTCTGGCGAAGGATGCGCACGCCGAGCGAGTGGAACGTCCCCATCACGAGGCCTTCGGTGGATTCGTCACCGATCAGCTTGTCGATGCGATCCCGCATCTCGCGCGCGGCCTTGTTGGTGAAGGTCACGGCGAGGATGTTCTCGGGCCTGATGCCTTGTTCCTGGATCAGGTAGGCAATTCGATGGGTCAGCACGCGCGTCTTGCCGGAGCCGGGTCCGGCGACGACAAGCACCGGCCCTTCGGTTGTCACAACCGCGCGTTGCTGGTCCTCATTCAGTCCGTTGAGCAGTGGAGAAACGTGATCCGACATCTGCAGGTGCGATCCATCCATTGTTGAGGCGGGGTTCCGCTGGCGTTCGTGTTGATGGGGGACGGGCATCCTGGTGCAGGGAGTGCGAGCAGGCGCGTCCCGGGACACCCGGAGTGTAGCATTCCGATGGGTGTCCAAATCGGCCAAGAATTGGTTGACGCGGAACGTATTCTTTGCTACCTTTACGCGCGTCACGAACGCCGACGTAGCTCAGTGGCAGAGCAAAGGACTCATAAGCCTTCGGTCGCTGGTTCGAATCCAGCCGTCGGCACCAACCACTCGTCACCAGACGAAAAGTTGATAGCCATGGAACCGCGTTCATCGCAACGAATTCCCCAGCCGCCCACGCGTGAAACGGGAATCGTTCAGCGTGTTCGCGCGTCGTTGACCCGTTGGACCGATCCGGTCACGACTCCGCATGTTCTCATTGGTTGCTCGGGCGGCCGCGATTCCGTTGCGATGGCCGCGGTTCTTGCTGCGCTGGTCCGTACGGGCACGATCACCGCGGCCATCGCGCACGTCGATCACCGGATGCGGGCGACGTCTCACGAGGCGGCGGCAGGTACCCGGGAGATCGCCAGCGTGCTCGGGTTGCCGTTTCACCTGGTAGAGCTGGATCCGGATGCGGTTGAACGGCACCAGGGTGTCGGCCCCGAGGAAGCACTCCGCCGCGAGCGCTACCTTGCTCTTTCTCGCATCGCTCGCCAGACACAAGCCGACGCGGTCGCTGTGGCACACCACGAGCGCGACCAGGCCGAGACCGTGCTCTTGCACCTTATTCGGGGCGCGGGCCTGCATGGCGCGACCGGCATGCGCGAATGGACGACGTTCGACGTCCCCTGGTGGTCGTCGGCGGAATATCCACGGGCGTTGACCATCTGGCGGCCCTTCCTGCGAGAGAGCTGGGACGAGATCGAGGAGGTCATCCAGGAGTCCGGGCTTCCGGTTTTCCAGGACGAGTCCAACGACGATCGGCGATACCGGCGCAATGCGGTTCGCCACGATGTCCTGCCGCTGCTTGAACGCATCTCGCCGGGCTCTACGGTGAATATCGCCCGATTTGCCGAGCTGGCGGGCGAGGATGACGATTTCCTCGAGGCGATCGCGCGGGAACGGCTTCAACTACAGCCCGATCGGGACCTGCACAGGCGAGCGATCGTCGGCCAGCCGCGATCGATCCAGCGGCGAGTGATCCAGCAGTGGGTTTCGCTGTGCGGATTCGATGGGGACCTGACGACGAACCGGATCGACGCGGTCTGCGAGCTGGCGGAGCGGAATCGCTCTGGCTCGCAGGTGGATATGGGCAGCGGCTGGATCGTCAGGCTCCAGCGAGGCGTGTTGTCCCTTCGTCCCTGAAGGCGGGTACCATTGTCCTGTGAGCAAGAAGCGCCCGCCCGGGCCATGCGAAAGCAGGACATGAACATGCCCGACCAGACCGCGGAAAACGTGAACGTCGCCATCCCCGGCGACATGAAGTCCGAAGGAGTATCCCGCATCCTGATCAGCGAGCAGCAGATCCGGGACGAGATCGCGGCCATCGCGAAGGAGCTGGACGAGGAATACGCCGGCGACCAGCCGCTCGTCATTTGCGTGTTGCGGGGCGCCGTTGCCTTCATGGCCGACCTCGTCAAGGAGATGTCGATCCCGCTGGAGATGGATTTCATGGCGATCTCCAGCTACGGCGCCTCGACGCGTTCGTCGGGCGTCGTGCGCATCCTGAAGGACCTGAACGAGGAGATCGCCGGTCGGCGACTCATCGTCGTTGAGGACATCGTCGACAGTGGCCTGACGCTCCAGTACCTCCTCGGGATGCTCGAGCGGCGGCAGCCGAAGGACATCAAGGTCGTGGCGCTGGTCAAGAAGGACAAGCCGGACGCGATCGATGTGCAGGTCGATCGCGTCGGGTTCACCGTGCCGGACGAGTTCGTGGTCGGTTACGGGTTGGACTACGCCGGTCGCTACCGCAACCTGCCGTACATCGGCGTGTTGCACCCGTCTGTCTACGGCGGAGAAGCTGAAGAAGGGGATGCCGGCGCCTGACGCCGGCGAGCACAGAAAAGCCTCCATCGTTCGATGGAGGCTTTTGCTTGCCTTGGGTGGAGACGGGGGGATTCGAACCCCCGACCTCTACAGTGCGATTGTAGCGCTCTCCCAGCTGAGCTACGTCCCCGCGGGCGAATGGGATTATAAGCGGTCGAATCGCCCAAGGTCAATAGTGATCCGGAAATCCGGACGAAATCTCGAATAGGGAGGATCGAAGATGGTTCGCGTCATGACCTGGAACATCCGGACCGGGGTGGGGAACGATCCCACATCGCCGGGGAAGAGAACGCCCCCTGACCTGGAACGGATTGCTCGCGTGATCCAGACGGTGAATCCCGACATCGTGGCCCTACAAGAAGTCGATCGTGGCCGCGAGCGGACGCTCGGCGTCGATCAGCCTGAGTTCCTCGGCGGACTGCTCCGCATGGATTACCGATATGGCCCGAACCTCGTGGACGACGAAGGCGAGTATGGCATCGCGATCCTGACGCCACATCCGGTGCGAGCCTTTCATCACGAACTGCTGCCCGGCGTAAGTGGATGGGAGCCAAGGGGATATATCGAGGCGGTAATCGACATTCCGGGAGCGGAGCAGGTAACCGTCGTGAACACTCATCTACAAGTTGCGTTCGGGGAAGGGGAGGATGAGGCGGCGCGGCAACGGAGGGAGAGCTCGGCGATCGTTGCGCAGCGCGTGCTCGAGGCGGAAGGACCCGCCCTCCTGACCGGTGACTTCAACGCTGAGCCAACCGTCGGCGACCTCGATGCGCTGTCGGCGCTCGAAGATGCATGGATTTCGGTGGGAAGTGAGAGCGGCGGGAAGACGTTTCCGGCTACCCCGTTTGGCGATCCGGAGACCAGGATCGATGCCGTCTTCGTCAACAGCAGGTTCCGTGTCGAGGACTGCCGCGTTCTCAGGGATGAGGAGACGGCATTGGCGTCTGACCACTATCCGGTCGTCGTCGAGCTCGGCATTTTGGAGTCGTAGTCGAACAGGTCAACGGTACCCCCCTGGCGCGTATATTGCGATGTCGGAATATTGTCGTGCCGGTCCGACTTTGTCGTATAAGAACTTGGGGGAATTGCCTATGCGCTTTCGAGCCTTTGTCGCAACCGTGGTCGCATTGACCTTCGCGCTGCTTGCCGCCAACCTGGCCATGACCCAGACCCCCGTCGTGGCGGGCGGCGTGCGCGTCATGACCTACAACATTCACCATGCCTCGGGAATTGATGACTGCGCCGATGAGGAGACACCGGAGGGAGAGATCCCGGAGCCGGATTGCGCGCTCGATCTTGAGCGCATCGCTCAGGTGATCGAGTCCCAGTCGCCGGATATCGTGGCGCTCCAGGAGGTCGATCGATTCTGGGCGCGTTCGGGCGGCGTCGATCAGCCGGAAGCGCTGGCCGAGATGCTCGGCATGAACGTCTGCTACGGCGCAAACCTCAGCCACGAGGCTGACGATCACGCCGACGAGCCACATGAGTACGGCGTCGCGGTTCTGACCATCTTCGACATTTCGAGCTGCGAGAACACATTGCTGCCGATCGTTGAAGGGGAGGAGCAGCGAGGACTTCTGGACGCTCGCATCACCATCGACGGGGTCGGCGAGGTGGCCGTGCTGAATACGCACTTCGATCACAAGGAGTCGAGCACCCGACAGATGCAGGCTGAAGCGGTGGTCGATTACCTCGGGAATGTCGATGTGCCGGCGGTCCTGATGGGTGACCTGAACGCCGGCCCTGACGATGGTGACCTGGACGTTATCCAGGCGCAGATGACGGATGCATGGGAAGCAGCCGGAGACGGCACTGACGGCTTCACGTATCCCGCGGATCCGGAATCGTCACCCGAGAACCGGATCGATTACATCTTCGCCGGTCCGGGCGTCACCGTGCAGACCGCAGCCGTTGTCGATTCGGACCTTGCCGTGATGGCGTCGGACCATCTGCCGGTGGTGGCGGATGTGCAATTTCAGCCGGTAGAAGACGTGCCGGGAGCAACACCGGTGACATGAGAGAAGCGGGCCTGGGCCGCTGGATCGTTCGCGTGTTCAGCGGCCCGGGTCTTGTCATCTCGTCGGGAGTGGATGGTATACTTCCGGCACGACCAACGCGGGTGTAACTCAGTTGGTAGAGTGTTTGCTTCCCAAGCAAAATGTCGCCGGTTCGAATCCGGTCACCCGCTCCACGAAAACCCCGTAGAATCAACGAAAATGGCCCCGCCCGGTGCGGGGTCATTTTCGTTTGTCGGGGAGATGGGTACCGAATGGGTACCAGCGCGCTAGGTGGGAGATGAGTGTGGACTGGGTGGGTACGGTGTGGGGCTGGATCGAGGAGCATCCGGCGAGCGCGATCGAATTGATCTTCGCTGGTGTGCTGGCATGGGCGGCGGTGGCGAGTATGCGCCTCAGCTCACGCCTCGCCGGGGCAGAGCTGGACCCGGCGATCACCGTCACGCTGGAGCTCGACCCGGATCGCTTGTGGATCATCCACTTCGTGGTCAGGAACGCAGGGCGAGGGTCCGCAAGGAATGTCCGGCTCTCCACCGAAGCCGACCACTCGATCTCGCCAGGGCATCCCGACGACAAGCTCACGCGCATGGCGATCTTCCGAACCGGCCTGCCGTTCATGGGGCCACAGCAGGAACTCCGGTCTGCCATCGGCACGTACATGAGCCTGAGCAAGGAGCCAATTGTCGTCCACGCCGTCTACGAACCAGATGACGGCAGGCGATGGAGAAGGCGCACGCTCCGCTCCAGCTTCGTGCTCGATGTGTCGCAGTTCGAAGGCGTCAGCTCGATCGGCGACACCCCAAACAGTGTCGCTGCCGATTCGCTGGAGAAGATCGCTAAACACGTCGGGCATATCGCGCAAGGGAACAGCCAGGGCACGCTCAGGGTGCTCGTTGAGCGCCGGTACTTCCTCAGCCACTCGGTCAACGCCTTCGTACATCGTTGGTTCGGCGGGCAATATCTCAATCGCGACTACACGCCGTGGAAACATTTCCGTGCCGAGGTGCGGCGGTCCATTGCTCAATGGTGGCGAGCGCGGCGAAAACAAAGACAGCCCCGGCAATGACCAGGGCGGTGTCTCATCGGTGCTCGTGTTGCAGGATCACGCCCTTACTCGCGAAACGTCTCCACCAACGCAGCGTGCTTGCATCGGCCCCACACCCGGAAGCGTCGACAACTGCACGCGCCGTCGACCGTCACCAGCTCGATCGTGCCGGGGATGCGCGGGTTCCGGACGATCCAGCCCGACGTCAGCTCGTCCCGCTCCACGGTGAAATGACGTGCCTGCGCGGCCAGGCGGGCGACGGTCTCTCGCCGCGCAGCCGCAATCCGTGCCAGCGTCGCCTCGTCGAAGCGCTCGCTCATGACGCCACCGCCATTTCCGCGGCCACGACCGGCTCGCCGTCGGCACCGAAGCCGAGGAGCTCGGTGTGACACACGTCGACGCCACAGACGTCGTTGACGAAGATGACGGCGGCGCGGTGGTAGCAATGGCCGTGGAACTCGCTGCCCCGGCAGGTGCAGCTGTGGCGCGTCACCCGGTAGACGCTGCCCGGCTTCCCGGAATCGACCTCGATCGCTCCACCGCCGACCGGTCGCCTCGAAAGGTAGCCGCCCTTCTGCGCCTTGATGATGCCCGCCAGGAACGTCTCGGTCGTGAACCCCGGCGCGTCGATCGTCTGGTTTCCGAAGATCACCGGCTCGACCTCGGGCTCCATGCAGCACTCGCAGAGCGCGTCATCGACCAGGCCGGTATCGCCGCAGCGCTGGCATGGCTCAATGCCGGTGCCCCGGCAATGCTTGCAGGCGTGCCAGATCAGCTGATAGCCGCCCACGCCGCCCATGCTTGGCTCGCAGGCGTCGTAGCCCCGGTCGCCGTGACAGATCGTGCAGGTCTCGTTCATTGCGTGAACCTCCTCGCGTGTCCGTGATTGCCAATTCTGAAGGTGACTTGCGATCCCACTTCATTGACTTGATTCTAACGCATACGTTAGTATTAGGCAACCATTTGGGCTACTCAATCAGGAGGGAAAACCCTATGACGACGCGGAAACTGACTACGAAGGAGGTCGCCGAGCTGCTCGACGTGACGACCGGGAGGGTACGGCAGCTCGCCGCCGAGCTCGACCTTGGGGAGAAGTTCGGGCGGGACTGGGCGTTCAGTGACGAGGACCTCGAACGGCTCCGGGCGCGGCAGGCGAAGCCCGGCTCGGGGCGCAGAAAAAGACACCCCCAGGACGAATCCTGAGGGTGCTTGCAAGTCACCTTCGCCCGGCAATCAGTCAGGCGAGGTAGGTCGATTTTACCACCGGCCAGGATACTGGCCGGCTACCCGCGTGATGGATCGATGGTCGTCTGGTGTGGTTGTGGTCATGTTTCGGACGTTCAGAGTAAACGATTACTGAACGTCATCCTCTTCTCGACGTTGAACTATCCACTCATCTCCTCGATTTGAACGAGAGCCGAATTCGCGGATTCTCTCACCGTGGCGTAGTTGAGCCCTTGAGAGGTCGTCGCCCACTTCATCCAAAGTCGCTTTCCACTCAGAAGGTTGAGTACCGAGCACGTCTAGCAGCCGCAATACGAAGCTGAACGCTCTTGCGCCTTCGTATAGCGTCGACGTGCTTTGATCTGGAATGTAGTTGGGCCCGATTTGGAAGACTCCCTCGTCGAACGTCACCGATTGCTGGAGCACATTTTCGGATGGATGGGCCATCGACTTGATTCGGTGATATGTACCTATGACCGCTTCCACCAATGGGTCATCGCCACCGTGGAGTTTGTCGATGATCTTCGGTGTGCGCCAAGGGTTCGGTGGCTCCCCGGATTCACCGATGAACCAGCGTTTCGCGTGGTCAGGAAAGCGCTCAGTAAACTTCCATATGAGAAACGCCTCAAATACAGATCGAGTCATCGTGTATGACTGCGCGTAGTAGCCGGATATAGCGGACTCGAACGAAAGCCGTGCCGATCCTACAGCGTAGGAGAGTAAGTGCACCCAGAGTTGATGACTTACGTGCAGTTCCGGCTCTACTTGGCGGCCCTCAGTGCGAAGGTTGGACAGACCTTGGAAATGCAGTCGGAAGAGCCGAAACCACGGTAGGATCAAGTCGGTCTGATGTCTGAAAGCATGCTTCCGTATGCCGAGCTCCTCTGCGGCGAGAGCCCGATCACCTTCCAATAGCTCTGGATCGGCAGTCAATATGTGTTGAAGGTCATCTCCGAATCTCACGTCGTCGCCAATCACTCTTTGGTCCTCACTGACACCGGCATAAGCTTGTATCGCAAAGCCTAAGCTCGCCTAGTTTTGTAGGCGATACAGAGTGAGCAGTTAGCTCGTCACACTGGCAGTTCTGGCTTTTCAACGCTCGCTAACCGAGTGTTGTCTTGGGAGTCTGCCGTGAGGGACGATTATGAACGATAATGCTAATGGACATTTGACCACTGCATCATCATACGTGTCATAGATTCGTGTTGTCGTCGCTCCTTTGGGGCGGAGGTCTATGGTTAGTGTTACTGCTGTCACCGGTAGCTGAAGACTTCGGAGGGTCGAACGCCTACTCAGGCGTATCGACCAGCCGCACATTAATGCTGAACGAGCTTCGCGATTTGCTGGCGGTCGTCCCAGAGAGTGCGTCGAAGGACGACTATCGCTTAACCGTCGTGGACGATAACGTCCTGATGAAGCCCTCGGCCGCAACCCGCTCCAAGACATACAGGTTTCTCCGAGACCGGTTCGCACTTGATCCAGACGTGCCGGTCTTCCGGGTCCTCCGGCTTCTATGGGAGAAGGATGAAGTTGGACAGCCGCTGATGGCATTGCTGACGGCAGCATTTCGCGACCCGGTGTTGCGTTCTACCGTCCCGCTCGTACTCGAGCGGCAACAAGGCCAGGCCATCCATTCGAGGGAGTTTGGGCAGGCGATCGAATCCGCCTTCCCAGACAGGCTCAAGGAGAAGACCTTGAAGTCGACCGGCGAGAACACGACCTCCACCTATAAGCAGTCGGGACACCTGAGCAAGCGCAATCCGTCAGTTCGTGAGCTCGTGAAAGCGACGCCTGGGAGCGCGACGATGGCGCTGCTCTTTGCGTCGCTTCAGGGCGCCGGCGGACACGCACTGCTTCAGAGCGATTGGGTTCGGCTGCTGGACAGTCCGCCTGAAATGGTGCTTTCAGAGGCAAGGATTGCGGCAAGTAGGGGATGGCTCGAGCTGCGGCAGGCGGGCGACGTGCTCGACATCAGTTTCCACAAGCTGATGTCCGCGATCGGGAGGCCATCATGAACTACGTCGAGCGCCTGAACGAGGCGCTGAAGCAGCAGCTTCGCCATCCCTGGAGCTCCGACTACTCCGGCGGCGAACGCGTGTGGTTCCTCGTCTTCGATCCCGAGCGGCTTCGATCGGTTCTCGCCCGCAAGCCGCTATTCCAGATGTCGGTCGAGGCTGCAGGCAAGCGGTGGGTGGAGATTGACGTCTCACAATTGTTCGGTGAATGGATGGGCGCGCACCGGTACGCGGAGGTCTTCTACGCCAGACCCAACCGGGCGAAAGCTGTGCCGAACGACTTCGCCGATGCGTTGGCGCAATCGATCCGCGATCGGATTGCGGAAGATGGGGTGGACGAGAGCACGGTTCTGGTGCTCACCGGGACGGAGGCGCTCTTCGGGATCACGAAGCTCTCGCACATCACCCGGTTGATCGAGGACGCGGTGCCAGGTCGGCTGCTGGTCTTCTTTCCGGGAGAGTTCAACGAGCCGCACTACCGGTTTCTCGACGCGCGAGATGGATGGAATTACCTGGCGATACCGATCACAGCTGGGGATGGGAGATAGCAATCGTGCCGGAGCAGATTCTTAATCGAGCCGTCTTTGCGAACGATCCGACAGCATCTTCGCTGCAGAACGATGGTGTCTCTAAGGTCAACAACACTGCCACTCTGCGTTACGAGCTCGCGACGTTCGTCTGTGAGGGCGAGTACGAGCGCGGTATGGACCGCATCCTGGACACCTATCTCAGCCATCTGGATCAGAGCACGCAGCCGTCCGCCTGGGTGAGTGGGTTCTACGGAAGCGGTAAGTCCCACCTCGTGAAAATCCTCGAGGCGCTGTGGACGAATAGAGCCCTCGAGGATGGGCGGAATCCACGAGACATCGTTCGCCTGCCCGAGCATATTCGCCAGCACTTCATGGAGCTCTCAAGCCAGGCGAAGCGAGCAGGGGGACTGTGGTCGGCGTCCGGGATGCTGTCCGAGTCCGGCAGCCAGAGCGTGCGGATGCTCATCCTGGGCATCGTGTACAAGGCAGCGGGGCTCTCCAGCAATTACGGGCGCGCACGCTTCCGACTTTGGACTCGCCAGCGCGGCTGGGAAGACGAAATTATCCGGCGGATCGAAGAGGCCGGCCTCGACGTCGAGGAAGAGTTCAACAGCTACCTCGTCTCTCCCGTCATCGCCGACGCTATCTGGGAGCTGTCAGGCACCAAGTCCATGGATGCTGACTCTGCCCAGGAGCGCTGGGACGCGCAATTCAACCGCGATGACATCTCCATCGATGAGATGGAGGAAGCGCTGCGGGAGGTGCTTCGGCTCCAGTCGGACACGGGCGATGGCATCCCATTGACGCTCATCGTCCTCGACGAGGCGCAGCAATTCATCGGCGACAGTGGCACCCGCGCACAAGCGTTGCAGGAAGCCGTCGAGCGCATCCAGACAGCGTTCGAGAGCAAGGTGCTGGTCGTCGCCACCGGTCAGGCGGCGCTGAACACGACGCCGAACCTGCAGAAACTGCAGGGGCGGTTCACCGTCAACGTGATGCTCTCCGACAAGGACGTGGAGAAGGTGGTCCGAGAGGTCGTCCTGCGAAAGGACCCCGCGCACAAATCCACAGTGCAGAACCTCATGCGCCAGGTCGAGGGTGAAATCGACCGGCACATCCAGTCGACGCGTATCGGTCCCAAATCCGACGACAAGGACATCCTCGTCTCGGACTACCCGCTCCTACCGACCCGGAACCGCTTCTGGGCGAGCCTGCTCCACGAGCTGGACCCCACGGGCACGTCGGGACAACTGCGAACACAACTTCGGGTTGTGCATAGCGCGAATGTCCATGTGGCGAACAAGCCGTTAGGCAATGTCATCGCCGGTGACTTCATTTACGACCAGCTCCATGCCGGGTTGCAGCAATCCGCGGTGCTCCCGCGCGACGTCTCCAACATGATCAACGACCAGGACGACGGAACGGAAGACGGCGCGCTGCGCGCCCGGCTAATCCAGCTCATCTTCCTGATCGAGCGACTACCGAGTGGTGACATCAACGACATCGGGGTGAAGGCGACGCCCGAGAACCTCGCGGACCTTATGGTGGAGGACCTCAAGCAGGGCAGCGACGACCTTCGCCGGCGCATCCCCGAGCTACTGAAGGGGCTCGAAAGCGACGGGCGCCTGCTGCGAGCGTCAGACGGCAGCTACGCGATCCAGACAGGCGAGAGCCTGAAGTGGCAGTCCCAGTTCCAGCAGGAGCGGCAGGCGCTCCTGGCCAATCCTGGCCCTCTTGGGGAGATTCGGTCGAAGGCGCTCGAGGAGATGGTGCGCGCCGAAACCCGAACGCTCCGGGCCGCGCAAGGTGAAACCCGGACGCCTCGGGAACTCGCCTTCCACTTCGGTAACGACACGCCAGACGTGACGGCGACGGATAGTCGCGTCGTCGTGTGGGTTCGCGACGAGTGGAACAGCTCCGAGAAGACGGTGAAGGCCGATGCGCGGGAAGCGACCGATGAGAGCCCGCTCATCTACGTCTTCCTTCCACAACGCCATGCCGGGGAGATACAGACTGCGATCGCGACCTTCGAAGCGGCTCGCCGGACAGTAGAGCTGCGAGGCGCGTCGCAAGACTCCCCAGAGGGCCAGCAGGCAGCCGATAGCATGCGCAGCCGCGCGAACGAGAGCGAGCGCCGGTATCAGCTTCTCCTGAGAGACGTCGTTGCTGCCGCGCAAGTGTTCCAGGGCGGTGCGTCCGAAGTCGACGGGACGACGCTTGGTGGCAAGATTCAGACTGCGTTCGAGAGTAGCCTCAAGCGGCTGTTTCCGCAGTTCGCGACCGGTGACGATCCCAAGTGGGACGCGGTCTTCAATCGCGCCACGGGGGGCAGCGGCGAGGCGCTAAAGGCGCTCGGATACAACGGTCCGGAAGAGAATCATCCCGTGATCCGGGAGATTCGGAAGCAGATACCAGGCGGCACCGGGACGACCTGGGCATCGATCCGGAAACTCTTCAAGAGCGCGCCGTATGGATGGCCGCAGGACACGATCGACGGCGCACTCGCGGTCCTCGTCGCGTCCGGTTCCGTGTCCGCCATGCGGAACGGAAAGGATGTCCGGGGCAAGGAGTTCAACAAGCCGCAGGCGAACCAGACAACCCTGATCGGCGAGGAAGAGGTCGTTGCCAAGCTCGAGATGCTGGCTGCCCGGAAGGCGTTCCAGGCGCTATATCAGAAGCCGGCGACCGACGAGGATGTACGGGCTGGCTCCCGCGACTTCATCTCGGCGGTGCTCGAGCTGCAGAAGCGCGCCGGCGGCGAGCCGCCGCTCCCGATGACGACGGCGCCGGCGTACCTTTCGGAGATGCAGTACCAGACCGGGAATCGGCTGATCAAATCGATCGCGGAGAACGCGAACCAGCTCGAATCTGACATCCAGGAATGGCGATCGCGAACGCAGGAGATCGAGAAGCGCCTCGAGGCATGGAAGACCGTGGACCGTCTCGCAGCGCATGCTGATGGGCTCGACGGATTCGACGAGGTACGGGTGAGCCTCGATGCGATTCGGGATGGACGGCAGCTTCTGGACGATCCCGACCCGCTTGTGCCGGTACAGTCGAAGTTGGGCACGATACTTCGAGCTGCGTTGACTGAGCGTCACGACACCTTCTCCGACAACCTCGAGCAGGGGCTGGCGCAGCTGACGGCGACAGATGAATGGCTTCGGCTTGAACCGCACCGTCAGGAGGGCGTGCTGATGAGCAAGCACCTCCGGCCGATCTCTCGTCTCGCGGTGAGCAATGATCGTGACCTTCTGCGGGCGCTCGACCTGCGGTCGCTGAGTCAGTGGGACGACATGATCCACGCGCTCGAAAGCCGGTTCCAGGCGGCAGCGAGCGAGGTCGCCAAGCTCCTCGAACCACAAGTGGTTGAGATACCCGTGGCGAGACCGACGTTCCGGAAGCCTGCTGACGTAAAGAAGTGGGTCGCGGAGATCGAGCGGACGCTCCTCGAGTATGTGAACGAGGGACATCCGGTCAGGATCAAGTAGCGACTGTGTTGATCTGACCATGAATCAGGTAGTGGGTCTACGACGACGCGAGAGGGATGTTGCGAGAGATGGTTACGCTAACGGGCACGGAACGATCGCGGTTGGAGCGCGTGGTGGTACAGGCGCGGGAGGTCGCAGAACGCGGCGTGCGCAAGCGTTTCGACGCGCTGGACCTTTCGGGGACAGCTGCGCCCATCGGGCTGTTGGCAGAGGACCGGACCCTCCGGAATGCACTGCGCGAGCGGGCGCGCAAGCTTGGTCGCGGCCGCGTCGATGAGAACCTGGTCAACGTCCTCGCGATCCGGGCAGGCGAGCCGTTCCTGGTCGAGGAGCTTGCCTACGAGACCTGGCACCGAATGCTCTTCGCGCGCTTCCTCGTCGAGAATGATCTCCTCATCCATCCGGAGTATGGCGTCGCCCTCTCTGGAGCCGACCTCGACGACCTGGCGTCCGAGAGCGACACAGAGCGATGGGAATTGGCCGCAGAGTACGCGTCGAACCGCATTCCGGGGCTTTTCCATCTGTCTAGTCCGCTGCGGCTTACGCAGGAGGATCGGCACGACCTGACGCAGTTGCTCGAGGGGCTGGAGCCGCCGCTTTTCCACGCGACTGACGCGCTCGGCTGGGTCTACCAGTACTGGCAGAGCAAAAAGAAGGACGAGGTCAACGCCTCGGGAGAGAAGATCACCGGGGCGACGCTGCCAGCGGTCACGCAGTTGTTCACCGAGGACTATATGGTGGACTTCCTGCTCCAGAACAGTCTAGGTGCCTGGTACGTAAGCCGGTACCCCGATACGCCGCTGAAGGACGAGTGGGAGTACCTCCGCTATAGCGATAACGGCACGCCGGCGGCCGGGACCTTCGACTCGTGGCCGGAGAGCGTCGCCGAGGTGACGGTCATGGACCCGTGCTGCGGCTCGGGTCACTTCCTGGTTGCCGCGTTCCACATGCTGGTCGCGATGCGTCGGGAACAGGAGGGGCTGTGTGCGGCGGACGCGGCCGATGCCGCATTGCGTGACAACCTGTACGGGCTGGAACTGGACGCCCGCTGCACTCAGATCGCGACGTTTGCCGTGGCGCTGGAGGCGTGGAAGCTCGGTGGCCATCCGGAAGTGAACGTGCCGCAGATCGCCTGCAGCGGCATCCCGGTGGCGGGCCAGAAGCGCGAGTGGCTGAAGCTGCCCAAGGGGGACGCGAATCTCGAGATCGCGCTCTCCCAACTCTATGAGCAATTTAGCCAAGCAGGAGAGCTGGGAAGCCTTATCGACCCGAAGCGGGCAGCCTTAATGTCACCGGGTGGCAGGCGGGGTCAGCATGGACTCGCGTTGGCTCACGAGTGGGAAGACATCCAGGGGCTGTTGCAGGCTGCGCTGGAGCAAGAGCGGGTGATCGATCCGGCGAGCGCAGTGTTTGCACCAGAGGACGACGATCTTGTCGGAACACTACAGGCAGCGCGCCTTCTGAGCAGGAGCTACGTTCTCGTCGCGACAAATGTTCCCTACTTGACGCGGGGAAGCCACAGTGATGAGCTCAAGCGTTTCGCGGATGAAGTTTGGCCGGAAGGGAAACACGATCTGGCGACGCTCTTTCTGGAGCGGTGCCTTGCGTTAGTGCGGACAGATGATACACGTGCCGGGTCGGTGAGCGGCGGAACCGTGGCAGCCGTAACGCCCCAAAATTGGTTGTTCCTTAGCCGGTACCGGAAGTTGAGACAGAATGTGCTCGTACGGGATTCCCTCGATGCAGTCGTGGTCTTGAGTGAGCATGGATTTCGGAGCAGCCAGGCCGCGGGTGCTTTCACTGCACTAATCATCGCTACTGCCTCGCCTCCCGGCCCGGAAAACACATTCCTTGGAATCGACGCGGGGGTAAAGCTGACTCCCGAAGAAAAGGCGCGCGTACTATCTGGCGGTGAGCTGAGTCTGGTGGCACAAGTTGCACAGCTCGACAATCCGTCTTGCATCATCTCGATTGAAGAGCTCGCTCGAGGGCCTGTGCTGGCCGATTTTGCTGAGAGCAGGTATGGACTACGGACTGGTGATCTTCAGAGACTTGCTCGCAAGTTCTGGGAAGTGCAGGCCACAGACGATGCGTGGCAACCTTTCTTGGGGGCTGCTCTGGAAACGTCGCCATATGCGGGAAGGGACAATTTTCTATTTTGGAATAACGGAGAGGGACCTCTATTTGATCTCGCATCTTCTGGGATAGCCAGCATTCAGGGAGGCGACGCTTGGGGGAAAAGCGGCGTCTCGGTATCATCCATGAGGCAGATGCCCGCGACACTTTACGCAGGCGAGCTGTTTGACAATACCGCTATGACGATCTGGCCAAAGGATGAATCGCACCTCCCAGCGATCTGGGCCTTCTGTTCCTCATCGATCTACCATAAGGAGGTGCGCCGGTTAAATAAGGGATTGGCGGTAACTGCGAATCGAACGCTACTCGAAGTGCCGTTTGATTTGCGAGACTGGCAGCGCGTCGCCGACGAGCGATACCCCGAGGGATTGCCGGAGCCGTACTCCTCGGACCCGTCGCAATGGGTGTTCGACGGCAGCGTTGAAACGGCGGACCATCCGCTGCAGGTCGCAATAGCGCGTCTGCTCGGATACCGTTGGCCGGCGCAGTCGGACGACGGCCTCGAGGCCATGTCCGATCCGGACGGTATCGTCTGCTTACCGTCCGTCTACGGCGAACCGTCGGCGGAGCAGCGGTTGCGAGACCTGTTACGAACCGCTTACGGTGATGCCTGGTCGCCTCGGGTGCTTTCTAGGCTGCTGAAGGAGGTTGGTGCCACTTCGCTGGAAGACTGGCTCCGTAGCAAAACTGGCTTCTTCGCACAGCACGTCAAGCTCTTTCACAACCGGCCTTTCCTCTGGCAGATCACTGACGGACGCAAGGACGGTTTCAACGCTGTCGTCAACTACCACAAGCTCACGGGCCAGGGACTGAGCAAGCTGATCTACACCTACCTCGGCGACTGGATTACTCGACAGGAGCGGGCAGTTGAACGCCAGGAGGCTGGTGCGGCGGCCCGTCTCGAAGCCGCCGCGTCGCTCCGGTCGAAGCTGGTTGCGATCGCCGCGGGTGAGCCACCGTATGACATATACGTGCGATGGAAGTCGCTTGCCGAGCAGCCGATCGGTTGGGACCCCGACCTGAACGATGGCGTCCGGCTCAACATCCGCCCGTTCATTGAGGCCGGCGTGCTCCAGGCTAAGGTTAATGTGAAGTGGGGCAAGGATCGCGGCAAGGACCCGTCCGTGCGTGAGGAGCTGCTGATGCAGGAGGCGGACAGCGACCTCAAGAAGCGGCTGGAGCTGCACTGCAGTGTCGACCGTCACAACGACCTGCACTTCAGCGTCAAGGAGAAGCAGCGCGCCCGGGAACTGGCCGGCAAACCTGAAGGGCAGCTCGTCCAATGATCTACAACGATGAGATCGAGGCACGGTTGCACGACCGCCTCCGCCTTCCCGAGAGTGCTTCTACGGTCCCGGGCTCGCTACCGGTCCTCTTCTTCGGCGACCTCCCGATGGCGAAAGTCGCGACGGTCAGCCTGAATCCGTCCAAGCGGGAATACCAGAGCGCAAAGGGCGAGGAGCTGGGCGGACTGGAACGCCGGTTCGAGACGTTGGGCTCGCTAGGAGCGAGGGACCGCAGCGGTCTTGAGTCCTGGCAGTGCAACCGGGCGATCTCGACCATGCGCGGTTACTTTGACCCCGGGCGACCCGTGTACTCCTGGTTCAACGGGCTGAGTCGTGTTCTTGACGGGATGGGAGTTCCGTATTGGAGGCGCCAGGCCGCGCACCTCGATCTGGTGCAGGAAGCAACCGATCCAACCTGGTCGCAGCTTTCGGCTGAGCGACCGGAGGAGGCGCGGGCGCTCCTGGCTGAGGACCGAGGGTTCCTTCGATGGCAGATCGAAACGTTCCCGCTTCAGGTTCTCGTCTGTAATGGGCGATCGACGTTTGATGCGGTGAGTGGTCTCCTTGGTGCCGAGGTTGTCAGCAGCGATAAGGTGGCTCGCCTGACTTGGAGTGTCGCTGTCGGTCAGGCGCGTGGTCGAGACGTGGGAGTCCTGGGCTGGAATCTCCCGCTGGCACGACCGACGGGGCTCACCTCTGGCGGACAAGTTGAGCTAGGCCGACTGTTTAGGAAGCACTTGATGCAGGTGGGGTTTCTGAACGATGAGGTATAGGGAGATGGTGGAAAAGTCTGGGGGATGAGGCAGGAGTTCTCTCGTGGATGTTTTCATCGTCATCGCGGTGGTGTCTATAGGGCTGTTAGCTTTTGCTGGTGGAATACTCGCAGGTTCTCGCCGAAAGGCTGGGAGCCAGCATGTGCTCGAGACGAATTCTACTCCCGGGGCATTGACGGGAGAGCATGGATTATCCGATGAACACCAGCGAACCGGTCACCGTGATCAAGCGGCATCTCAAGTTGTTGACTCCTACTCAGTTTGGAGTGCCCCAGCCGTCGAAGAAACCCCAGTTGCTTCCGCACCCTTCGACATTCTGACCGGTTCCCGCCTTGACGTCGTACAACATCCCGACGACCGGTTCAGTACCGTCGACGCCCCGGACGTGTGGCCGGATCGGGAACAACGGGGCGCTTCGGATCGTGATAGCCAAGGCACAGACGTAGTCGATTCATCATCAATACCTTTGCCCCCAACAACTACGACAGATGAACCCTATGGTGATGAGAAGGTATGGATTTCGGAGCAATCACTCGAATTAGGTGACTTCGAGAATGACGGAGATGATTTCTGGAACGGGCACCATAGCGGGTATGCGACCGATTGGCCATACTGGTATGTACCGGATATGCCCGAAGCCGCTGAGCTTGGTGTCGAGCGCAGACATCTTCCCGAGTGGGTGGAGAGAGCTGCGTTTCCAGGTGTCCACGTATGGGTCCTCGCCTCCGCGCCACGTGGTGGCCTGTTGATTAGGGATTCCATCCCTTTCGGTGAGCGCTTCACATTGATTCATCCCCCGATTAATCCATCAGGCGGCGTTTCTCCATACGATCCGTTATCCGGGATCGGTGCGTCTCGCTATTGGACCGAATACGATCCCTATGGTGAAGAGATTCTCGATGACGATACATATGAGGTCTTTCTGGAGACTGGTACGTTTGACGAGGATCGCATCGACCGATCGTTGATCTCTGCAGACCTCCTGGATGACGACGAGTACTGGATGCTCTAGTCCGGTGAACGACGAAAGAAGCAGCGACTGCCCCGAAGCGCTACAACACTGGATTTGCTCATGCCCGCTTTGACAACAACACGCCGCACTGTACGCGATGCTCTTATCTCCGCGATCAAGCGCTCCCTAGACAGCAACCCAAATAATGAGCTACCGCCCGCTGCCCTACTTTGGACGGACGGCGACCGACAATGGCAAGATGTCGTTCCTTGTCTTCGACAGTGGCTTCCTATTCTTTCGCTGGGTGACTACAACGCAGATGCGATGACCGGCCCGGCGATCTGGATTCGCGCGGAGCTGGCGCGTAGGTCTGAAAGCGACGAGACCCCGATCGTTTACCTCCCCGGCTACGCCAAAGATGTCCTGCGGCATGTCGAGGAAGCGCCAAATACGATCGAGCCATTGGTCTACCTCCAGTACCGAGGCACGATGTTCCTGCAACCAAACGGCAAGGACTGGACGATCGCCGCATTCCTCCAGAACGCGCAGCACGGCCTCGGACTCTCCGTGGACAGGGACGAGGAAACTCGGACCGGACTTGTTCGAGCTGCATCGAAGCTCTTTGAGCAGACCGTTGATGAGCTCAAGGCCTATCCGGGAGGGATCGACCGGGAGTTCCTTGATCGCATCATGATCCCGGACATCCACAAGTCCGTGCTTCAATGGATCGATGAGCCGGAGTCGTTCAGGGAGACGCTCGGGGAGAGCGAGTGGGCGGCATTCAGGAATCAGCTCAAGAACACCTATCACGTGGACCCCGACAAGGACGGACCAACAGCCGCTGCGAGGAAGCTGGGCGAGGGGAAGGTCGGCAGTCACTGGGACCACGTCTGGAACAGGTACGCCGAATCGCCGGGTCGATACAAGAACATCCCGAACCTGCTTCGTGGGGCACGGCCGGCCGATAAGGGACAGAAGTCACTTTTCAATGACGTCGAGGCCAACTACCACTGGCCTCAAGACAATGAGGAGGCGGAAAACGAGCTGCGCTCGGAGCTGGCGGCGTTGGATAGCCTATCGCCGAGCGTTGCAAGGAACAGGCTCCTGGAGCTCGAAGGAAAGCACGCGACGCGTCGATCCAGCGTTTGGGCGGAACTAGGTGACGCGCCCCTGGCGTTCGCGCTCGAGCATTTGGCGAACCTCGCAGCTCGCACGGCGGACGTGTTCCCCGCTGGGGACGTCGACGTCATGCAGCGGGCCTACGCGGAGACCGGGTGGCAGATCGATACGGCGGCACTGGACGCGACCGTAGAAGCGAGTTCCGCCCAGGATCGAGCCGCCGTTGATGCCGCCTTGCACGCGGTCTACACACCGTGGCTCTGGCAGACGGCGAAGGACCTCCAGGAAGCGATTGCGACAGCTGAGAAGCCTGGCAAGAGTTCCGGACCCGCTGTTCAACCAGGGTCGTGCGTGTTGTTCGCCGACGGCCTCCGCTATGACCTGGCCGCCCGACTCTCCGCTGTACTCACTGGTCGTGGGCTCGTTGCGGAGCTGCAAGCGTCAATCGGACCGTTGCCTGGGGTGACGCCGTCGGCGAAGCCGGCGCAGTCGCCGGTCGCCTCGCAGCTCAAACCAGGGACGGGGTTCGATACGCGGTTGGCGAGTACCGGGAGCGTGCTCAACCAGCCATCGTTCAAGAAGCTGATCCTCGAGCAAGGGTGGCAGTTCATCTCGCGTGAGGGTGTCGGGAAGCCGGCGTCCGACCAGAACGCATGGACCGAGCTGGGAGACATCGACTCATACGGCCATAGCCATCCCGACGATCTGCCGCGCCAGGCGAAGCGCGAGATCGAGCGGCTTGGCCAGCGGATCACCGAGCTTCTTGATGCCGGTTGGGAGCGCGTGATCGTGGTCACCGATCATGGTTGGCTCCTGACCCCACGTCCGATGGAGAAGACGGAACTCGCCCAGCATCTCACGGTGGTACGGAAGGGGAGATGCGCGCGCCTGGCGGACGGCGCCTCGACGCCACTGCAGACGGTGCCCTGGCACTGGGATGAGAACATTCGGGTCGCTGTCGCGCCAGGAATCAGCTGCTTCGAGGATGGGAAGCGTTACGATCACGGCGGCATAAGTCTGCAGGAGTGTATTTTGCCGACGATCACGGTTTCTGCGTCTAGAGGGTGGCGTTCGACTGCTGCTGCCAGCATTGTCGACGTCGCCTGGATCAACCTTCGGTGTTCCGTGGAGGTTTCATGCGGCGACGGATTCATGATCGACATCCGCGAGCGGGCCGGCGATCCGGGGTCGTCGATTGTCGCGTCGGTGAAGCCGGTGGAGGAGGGTGGCGCGAGGGTCCTGGTGGATAACGACGACTTCGAGGGACGTGAAGCGATTCTCGTCGTGCTGGACGCTAATCGTCGGCCAGTCGCTCAGCGCACGGTCGTTGTCGGAGGAGATTCGTAATGGTCGATCAGGTCGAAGATCGTACGCGAGTCGACCAGTTTGAGCTCGACGAGCTGGACCTCCTCGTCAATGAAGTCTTTGTTGGCCATGTGGTCAAGAAGGACCTCGCTTTGCGCTTCAAGAACCAGTATCCCGTTCCCACCTATGTTGGGGAGTTCCTGATAGGAAAATTCTGCTCCAGCACTGACCCCGAGGAGATTCGGGAGGGGCTCGAGGTCGTCGAGAGCACGCTTCGAAATCGAACGGTGCGTCCGTCGGAGAAAGAGGTATTCAAGTCGAAGGCGCGAGAGAGAGGTTCTATTCGCATCATCGACAAGGTCAGTGCGCGCCTTGATGCCAAGACGGACTCCTATCTAGCGGCGTTGCCAAGTCTCACGATCAACGATGCCCGCATCGACCCGGAGCTCGTCACGGCACACGAACGGCTCCTTTCGGACGGATTCTATGCTGAGATCACGCTTGGCTATGACGCGATCATTGCACAGGAAAAGAACGGACGGCCTTTTGGGGTCGATGCCATCAAGCCGATTCAGCTCTCGACCCGGGACGTTTTGAAGACGATCGCGGACGGGCGGGGGCGGTTCACCTCGGCTCAATGGAAGGATGTGCTCCTGCGCAGTGTCGGGTTCGAGCCGGCCGCCCTGACGGGCCGACAGCAAGACGTGGTCCTTCTGCGAATGGTCCCGTTCGTTGAGCGCAACTACAACATGGTAGAGCTAGGGCCACGGGGAACTGGCAAGTCACATCTGTTTCAGCAGGTTTCGCCATATTCGCACCTGGTCTCAGGCGGGAAGGCGACTGTGGCGCGAATGTTCGTCAACAACGCCACAGGCGAGCGGGGTTTGGTTGCCCAATATGACGTCGTTTGCTTCGACGAGGTGTCTGGCATCTCTTTCGACAACAAGGACGGCGTCAACATTATGAAGGGGTACATGGAGTCGGGCGAGTTCAGCCGCGGTCGTGAGAGCATCCGTGCCGATGGCAGCATCGTTATGGTTGGCAATTTTGACGTCGATGTTGAGCACCAGCAGCGTGTCAGTCATCTCTTCGGTCCGATGCCGAGAGAAATGCGTGATGACACCGCCTTCATGGACCGTATCCATTCCTATGTGCCTGGCTGGGATGTACCAAAGATTCACCGCGGGCTGTTCACCGAACACTACGGGCTCGTGAGCGACGTGCTCTCGGAGGCCTGGACACGCCTACGCGACGAGAGTCGGATCACGGTGCTGGAAGGTCGCGTTTACTTCGGCGGCGCTCTGAGTGGCCGTGATACGAACGCGGTTCACAAGACGATCAATGGCCTATTGAAACTCCTCTATCCGGACGCAGCAATGCCAGTTACGGATGAGGACCTGGAATGGGCGGTTAGGCTCGCGCTGGAGTGCCGGAGGCGGATCAAAGAACAGCAGAAGCGTGTCGGCAGCGCGGAGTTCCGCAATACGCAGTTTAGTTACCAGATGGGCGGCGATGGGGTGGAGCAGTACGTATCCACGCCAGAGCTGCAGGGTGGGGAAGGCATCGGCACCGATCCGCTCCCGCCAGGTCAGGTGTGGGCCATCAGTCCCGGCGGCCCCGATGAAGGGGCCGGTCTTTACCGAATTGACGTCAACGAGAGTGCTGGCAGTGGTGTCCGTCTTACGAATGTGCACGTGCCAGCACCTATGCGCGAGAGCCTTCGGCACGCCGAGCAGAATCTTTACACGCAGGCGAAGCGGCTCGTTGGCGATCGTGATCCGAAGCAGCATGAGTTGACCGTCCAAGTGCGCGCCCTGGACACCTCGAAGAACGGTGCGGACATTGGACTTCCTGCCCTGATCGCGCTCTCGAGCGCGCTGATCGGCAAGAGCGTCCATGGCGGCATGATCTGCGTTGGAGGCATCAACCTCGGCGGCGGGATCGAGACGATCTACAACGCGGCGAGCATCGTTGAGCTCGCCGCGGAGAAGGGCGCCACGACCTTGCTGATGCCGGTCGCGACCCGTCGTGAGGTCATGAATGTCTCAGACGATGTCGCGGCACTCGTCGATGTCCGTTTCTACAAAGACGCGCACGACGCATTCTTGAAGGCGATTGTCGACTGATCGGCAAGAGCTATATGTATCTCGGAACCATGGCGGGCCGTTACTTATGAAGCCTTTGGATAGTGCCATGTCTGGTATGGAAGGGCTTCGTCGTGTCCTAGGTCACGGCGAAGCCCAATTTCGTCGACATGTGGTGCAGAAGTGTCGACGCGGCGCTATTTTACTTCAGTCTCCATCTGTTCTTTGAGTACCTCGACCAATGCGGCGTGCTTGAACCGGTCCCACATCCGATAGTGTTGGCACGTACGCGCGCCGTCCTCGCTGACCAGCTCGATCCTGCCGGGGATGCGCGGGTTCCGCACAATCCAACCGGACGTCAGCGGGTCTCGTTCAACGTTAAAATGGCGCGCCCGCACCGCCAGGCGGGCGACGGTTTCCCGCCGCGCCGCCTCGATTCGTGCCAGCATTGCCTGGTCGAAGTGCTCGCTCATGACGCCACCGCCATGCCCGAAACGATCGGGTCGACGCTGGCCCCGAAACGCTGGATCGCCACCTTGCAGAGATTCACGCCACTAACATCCGCCAGGTAGATGCACGCGGCCCGGTGATAGCAATGGCCATGATGCTGATGACCAAGGCACTCGCAGGTGTAGCGGGTGACGTGGTACGACGCGCCCGATGTACCAGAGTCAACGCGAACCATGCCGCGCCCAGCGGGTCGAATCGAGAGGTCGTCACGGTCTTCCGCCTTGGCGACGCCAGCCAGGAACGTCTCGGTCGTGAAGCCCGGAGCCGTGACCGGGTGGTTGTTGACGATCACCGGCTCCGGATTGATTGATAGGTAGTGCACCCACCAGTCCATCAGTCCGTCGCGCATCGGTCGATCCGCGACATACGGGATCGCCGGAGTCTCGATCGCGTGCGCCTCGCCGATCAGGTACGAGTACATGCTGTCGATGCGCTCGACTGGCACGCCCTCGACGGCGATGACCGTCAGGCTGCGCTCCGGATAGCTCGTGACGACGTCCTCGATCGTGATGGTCGGAACTCGGCGCATGGATCAATCCTCCTCGCTATTGCTGATTGCCGTTCTCGAAGGGCTTCCAATCCTTCGTTACGTCTATTATAGCACATAGTTGATACAAAGATGATACAATCGGGATTGCAATATGCAGCGCGCGTGACCGCATGAGCGTGAGGAGGATCAGTGAGCGAGGAACAGCGAGGACTGCGGCAGCATCGGTTGGCGCGTGGGTACACGATCAGGGACCTGGCCGCGCGTGCCGGTGTGTCGACACAGACGATCGTGTCGATCGAAAAGGGCAACATGGCGCGCATCCAGAGCTATCGCAAGATCGCCGAGGCACTGGACGTGGACCTCATGTCGATCCGTGAGTATCGACGGCTGGTCGAGCAGGCAGGGGAGGGGAAATAACGCAAGACCGCAGGGTGACTAATGCACCGCTGCGGTCTCGTGGAAGCCCTTCGCCCGGCAATCAGTCAGGCGAGGTCGTGCCAGTTTACCACTGTCCTAGACACTACCTTGGCCTCCGTTTGGCTGTAGCAATTATTGCTCGTGATGGCATTTGGGAGAGAGGCGAGGTTTGACGTCCTGTTATCGCACGAGGTGCCCTCGCCGCAGAGTCGCATCGTCGATTGGGTCAGGGGTGGCTAAGGCGGTCCCGAAGCGTCTCCAGCGTGTTCGCGTCCGGAACGAACACGAACTCAATCTTCATGACATTGGGTGGAATCGGCACGTTCAGCCGGGTCCGTGCCAAAGACCCGATCAGAACGACGTCCGACCGCTTGAAGACCGATGTCACCCCATCCTTGTCATCGACGATCGCAATATGTGGGGACGGTGACGCCGGCCGGATGCGACGAAGTTCGGCGACCATTCTGTCGGCATACTCGGGCGAATTCGCGACGATGCCGAACCTGGAGTCTGCTGGTTGACCGTGGATCGTCTCAACGACGTCGGTCCGGAGCTCTCGGGTCATGGGGAGAATTCTTGCTGCGTGTTTTCCCAAGATGGCGGAAGCTAGACGAACTTCCCCTACGGAGACAAGAAACACATCGATGGACGCCAGCTTGTCCTCCAGGTCCTCCGCAGTCGCTTTCTCCAAATCCTCGAACGAAAGCCCTGAAACAGATGCCTTGAGTTCACTGACGCAGTTCTGGGTATGGTGCACGCGCTCCATGAGTGAGGCGTCTCGAAACCCCACAACTGCGACCGATCTTTGTCGGCTCTGTCGTTCGTGAAGTCGTTGCAGCAACAGCTGCGCGGCCTGCTTCTCCCCAACTCCAATGTCGCGAGCCGTGTCGAGCAAGTCATCAATGAGGGCAGTAAGACGGTTGGTTGACTCGACCGACGGTTGGGCGAATTGCCCGGAAGTGACGAAGTAGCCCCGCTTTGCTACGGCCTGGATATAGCCCTGCGCCTGCAGCTCCTTGTAGGCCTGCACAACCGTTATTGGTGCCACGTCAAGCTCGGTCGCCAATCGACGAATGGAGGGGAGAGGTGTGCCATCCCGGAGCTCGCCGTCAATGATTCTCATCTCCAATGCTGCCCGCAATTGGCGGAACAGGGGCACGTCGATATTGCGGTCAAGCGTTACTCGTGATAGCATCATTTCACCAGTGTATCTATCTGTATCTATACAATCAGATACAGAATATACCAGAGTGAGTCTCCTGCCGACGGGCTTGAGTCGGGTCGGGCTATAGGAGGAGTAGAAGGCGTACTCCTTCCTGCTTTCGGGTCCCTGTCGTTCGAATTTTGTAGGTTCTGCTTTTTCCTCTCAGTCGGAGTCTAGGACGAGACAAAAGGAGCACCGGGTGAACACTCAGCGACGCCAGAACTCAGCGAATAGTCAGGTATCACGTCGAGGTTTTGTGGCAGCCTCTCTCGGATCAGTGGCGGCACTGAAAAGTCTGGACTCCGCAGCTCATTTCAGGGCATTGGCATTACAGGAAAGTGACGAGCCGATCATGGTTGGCATGACCGGAGACGGATCGACACTTGACCCCGCCAACTGGACCAACATTAACGAACGCCATTTCATTCCCGCAATCTTTGACAACCTTGTCGCGGTCGACGAGAACCTCGGGCTTGTTCCCGGACTCGCGACCGAGTGGACGCCATCTGAAGACGGACTGGAATGGACGTTCCGCTTACGAGAGGGCGTGCTGTTCCATGACGGGACGACCTGCGATGCGGAGGCGGTGGCCTTCAACATCCGCTGGGTGCTGGACGAAAGCAATGGCCTGCGACACCGAGCCGACATTAGCATGGTGACGGATGTCGAGGTTGTTGACCCGCTAACCGTGAAATTCATACTTGACTCGCCGTTTGCCCCACTGCCGGCGACTCTCTATGAGTCCGTCGGCTATATATCTTCACCAACTGCACTCGAGACCTATGGAGCGGATTACGGGTCCAACCCAGTGGGGACCGGCCCGTTCAAGCTTGTCGAGTGGCGGAGAGACAACCAGCTGGTGCTCGAACGATTCGAGGACTATTGGCAGGCCGACCTGCCGAGGGCGTCCGGCGTTACGTTCATGCCAATTCCTGACACGGCAGTCAAGCTCACGAATCTTCGGAGCGGGACGATTGATCTGGTCGACGAGATCGCCGCTGCCGATGTCGAAGCCGTGGAGTCGGACGAATCTCTTCAAGTCTTCACGTTGGCTGGTAGTCGGTGGCCAATGATTCGTCTGAACACGATTGTGGAACCGTTCGACAACGTCCTGTTGCGCCAGGCGTTCAGCCACGCCATCCCGAGAGAAGGGATTATCCAAGCCATCTACTTCGGGAGAGCACAACCCGCTTACGGCCCCATTTCTCCCCTGTATTCCTCCGTTTACGACCCCGACATCGAGCAGGCCGGCCTTGCCTATGATCTGGACTTGGCCCGACAGAAACTCGAAGAAGCAGGCATGGCCGACGGATTTGCGTTCACTCTGGACATCGGTGCTACGCCTCAAACGGCCCGCATGGCAGAACTCATCCAGGCAAGCGTTTCTGAGATTGGTATCCAGATGGAGATTCAACCCCAGGAATCAGCTGCTTTCACAGAACGACTGAGGAGCAAAGAATTCCAGGCCGCGCTTGGGTCGTGGACCCCTCGTCCAGACGTCGATGGAACCGTGTACCAACACTTCCACACTGATGGCCTGGCGAACTGGGTGAGTTACAGCAACCCCGAAGTTGATGCCCTCCTTGATCAGACACGGACCGCACCTCTGGGTGAAGAGCGAAATGAACTCTTCCGTCAGGCAGAGCGAATCATCGCGAACGACGTTCCGTGGGCATTCATTGTCTTCGAGGAGCTGGCTCGGGCTGCACGCTCAGCCGTGTCTGGTTATGAGATGACTCCCGATACGCTGCTGCATCTGGGGTCCGTGCAAAAGGGCTGATATTCGTGGGACGTCACATCATCCGCCAGCTCGCCACCACCATCCCGGTACTTGTCCTGGTGAGTGTCATCGTGTTTCTGTTCGCGCACCTTGCGCCTGGAGACCCGATAACGGCACTTGCCGGTGATCAAGTGGTTGACGAGCAAGTCGTCGCCCGCCTGAGAGAGGACTACGGATTGGACCGGCCACTCCCGGTCCAGTACCTCACATGGGCGGGAAATGCGATGACCGGCGATCTTGGATACTCATTCAATACGCGACAGGATGTGTCCGATATCCTGCTCGATCGCCTGGCCGTGACGGTGCTGCTGACCGTCTTTGCGCTCGTCATTGCTCTTTCGGTTGCCATTGTGATGGGGGTGCTGGCGGCGATCTACAAGGGTTCCTGGATCGATTACGCGAATCAGCTGCTGGCGATGATTGGAGGATCGATGCCAGCCTTCTGGTTCGGCATTCTCCTGATCTTGCTCGTCTCTCAACGGTTGAAATGGTTGCCGGCGTCTGGATACGTCTCGTTTACCGATAACCCAATTGACGCGCTGCGCCACCTGATTCTGCCCGCGATCACCTTGAGTACCGGGTACGCCGCCGTGCTGTGTCGCGTAACGCGAGCCAGCATGCTGGACGTCCTGCACGAAGACTACGTCCGGACCGCGCGTGCCAAGGGCCTCAGTCCGCGACGGGTGAACATGGGTCACGCCTTCCGCTCAGCGCTGCTGCCGATCATCACCATGGTGGGCGTGGAAGCGGGACATCTCCTCGGTGGAGCGGTCATTACAGAGACTGTCTTCGCCCTGCCCGGCATGGGGCGTTTGCTCGTCGACTCTGTGAGTAGTCGCGATTTCCCCGTGTTCCAAGGTGCGACGTTGGTACTTGTCATCCTTCTCGTTGCATCGAATACCGTCGCTGACATTGCATACGGGTTGGCCGATCCGCGGGTACGTCGGAGATGAGCACAATGGAGCAGGTAGCGCCGGGAGCAGCACAAGCGCCAGTGAGCAACGTCAAGCTGGCGACTACGGGCAATCGGATTCTCCGAAGTCGAAGGTTCCTACAGAAGCATCGGTTTCTCACGATTGGCCTTGCAATCGTGCTGTCCGTCACGCTCATCGGTTTGGTCGGACCGTTCTTCTACCCCTATGACCATACCGAGCAGGACTGGATGAATATCCTTGCTGCCCCCAGCAGGGAACACCTGCTCGGGACCGACGATCTCGGGCGAGACGAACTGGCCCGCCTGATGGTGGGAGCCCGTATCTCGCTACTCGTCGCTGTGGGAGCTGCAATAGGGGCCAGCGTTATTGGGAGTGTGATCGGACTGTTCGCCGGATACCTGGGCGGCTGGACAGAGAGCGCCCTGATGAGGCTGATGGATGCGCTCTACGCATTTCCGTCCCTGGTTCTGGCCATCGCGCTGGTTGGGATCATTGGAGCGGGTACGTGGCAGGCGATATTCGCAATCTCGATCGCTGCGGTGCCCAAGTTCGCCCGATTGATGCGCGCCCAGACCCTTCGCCTTAGAGACAGTGACTATGTCGTGGCCAGCATGGTGGCCGGAGCGAGCCCGCTTCGACTCATCAGCCGGCACATCGTTCCCAACGCCGTGGGCGTGGTCATCATCGTCGCTTCTTCAACTGCCGGCTTTGCCGTCCTCACCGAGGCGAGTTTGAGTTTCCTCGGGCTCGGCGTTCGTCCTCCAAATCCGGCGTGGGGAAGCATGCTGAAGAGCGGCTATCAGTTCCTGGATCGCGCGGCGTGGCTCGCGGTGATTCCTGGATTCGCGATTTCATTGCTAGTTCTCGGGTTCAACTTGATTGGTGATGGTTTGCGTGACCTGCTTGATCCCAGGGCGCGCTGACACAAGGGAGGACGGAGTCCATGCCTATCGTTCGTATCAACATGTTCGAAGGTCGAAGCCTTGCAAAGAAGCGCTTCATGGCTGACGAGATCAGCAAGATCGTTGCAGAAGTCTGCGATGTTGATCAGGCTGGCGTGCACGTGCTTTTCGAAGAGATGAGCCGAGACAACTGGGCCAGGGGCGGAACGCTTCATCGTGATCGAGGTCCCAAATATCCTCAGCAGTCGAGTTTCCCACGCACCACCTTCCGATCCATTTCGACGGTGAAAGTCAAGCCTGGAGAGGAAGAGCGCTACTTGGCATACCGGCGCGATCACGTGAATCCTGCCATGGCGTCGATGGACGGATTCCTCGGGACATTGACCCTGAGAGACCTGGCTGCGAACGGCGAATTCTTGATCATCAACACGTGGGTGAACGAGGATGCCTGGCGTAGTTACCAGCGGACAACCGAGCACGATACGTTGAAGGCCAAGATTCGAGGCGAGCTGGTGGAAAATATGGTGATCCATCGTTACTCCACGGTGGACCTCCCATTGAGTGCGGGCCTCGACGATCAAGCCGCTCCCCATACGTACTTCACCGTATCGACGCACAGAGTCAACACGGATCAGGACGAACTCTATCTTCACTTGAGGACTGCGGCGGTCCATCCATCCATGGCTCGGTTCGATGGGTTTGTGTCCTCAAATGCGCTTGAATCAATGGACGAAGCGTACGCATTCCTGATCGTGAACAGTTGGGAGTCCAAGGAGGCGGCCGACCAGTACAGCAACGATCAGTCTCATTACTCGCTGAGAGATCAGGTGCGGAGCATTCTGTCCGAGCATTCCGGCACTCGACAGTATGAGTTGGTCAAGTGATGGGCCAAATAGACGTATCCCAGCCAGGGCTCATGCTGTCGTCTGAGTTGCCCACGGGGGAATTACTGGAGTTGGCGCGCCTCGCTGAGGACCTCGGTTACGGCCAAATTTGGTATACCGATCAGCGATTCTGGCGCGATTGCTATGTGGGGCTCTCCCAGATTGCGTCCGTCACATCACACATCAAGCTCGGTCCCGGTGTGAATGATCCATTCACCCGTCATCCAGCGTTGATTGCCATGGCTATCGCCACCCTTGACGAATTGTCTGGAGGGAGGGCGCTGCTCGGGCTGGGTGTCGGGGGAAGCGGTATCGCCCAGATGAAGCTTCCCAAGCAGCGACCAGTTCGCGCGCTGCGGGAGTCGATAGAGCTCATCCAGCTGATGATTTCGGGACAGGAAGTGCAATACGACGGCGAGATTTTTACTCTCGATCGCGGTCGCCTCGGTTTCACGCCCGTCCGGGATCACATCCCGATCTACGTGGCGACTCACGGCCCGCAGGTTCTGAAGTTGTCCGCCAAAATGGCTGATGGCGTACTGCTTGGGAATATGGGCCGAAGGGAAGCTGTCCAGTGGGCGACGACGACGGTTCGAGAGGCGGAACACGCGGCGGGTCGTGAGTTGGGGCAGGTCAGGATACACCTGAGACTTGAAGCGTTGATTTCGGATGATGGTGACCAGGCTCTTTCGGTGATGCGAAGGCGGCTGGCCCATCGATTGATTGCCAGCTATCCGACCTGGGACTTCCTGGGTGGCCAGCGTGAATTGATGCATCCGGACATTGAGGACGCGGCACAAGCGCGTGACATGGCCAGGGTGCACGCACTTCTGACGGATGATGACGTGCGATCGAACATGTTGGTCGGAAGCCCGGAGGCCGTGGCCGAACAGCTGTCGAACGTTCTGACCCCGGACGTCGGCAACGTGACCATCCGTCCATACAGCGTCCCAGGCATGTCGCAAGCCTCAACGGTTCGCCTGTTCGCCGAGAAGGTCTGGCCCTCGGTATTGGAGGGAGTCTCTTGACGTCCCTGAACGGTTGCGAATAGGCAATGAATTAAGACACGGCCTGCGAAAGCGGGCCGTGTCACGTCACTCATGAATGCCTCCAGCGCGCTGACCAACCCCTCTAGTGGTTGCCCTCCAAGGGGAAGGCATCAACCAGTCCGGCGCATGACCTCGAACTTACGCCTGCAGTGCTCTGGAGCGAATCGCGTGCTGAATTTGCTCGTAGATCAGGGGGCGTAATTGCTCATAGACCGGCGAGAGAATATCGTCCGGAATCATCGGGATCAGGGACATCGTGTCCCGCTGGAGTTGGGTCAGATTTTCCGATGCCGGTATCCCCTGCATGCCAACCATCTCCAAGACGAAAACCAGGTCAACACCGAATAGTTCTGCCAACCTACGGCAAGACTCGAAGTTCGGTCGTCGGTGCATCTCGTTTTCTGGGGGCACGAGCCATCGTCCCACTGTCCCCTTGAACACGCCAAGTTCTCGGGCCAACTTAGAGTGCGACCAATCCCTCGATTTCATTTGCTCCTGCAGCCACGCCTGAAACGGACGAATATCGTGATCTGGCATGTTGTTGCCCTCCTGTGCGAGGCCGGGCCGCCTGCGAAACGGTGAATCCGGCCAATCTTGATCGGTGAGGCGTCTCCATAACCTCGTCACCATTCTAACATTTTAGAAAATGGCCTACAATATGCTGGAACCGTCTGAGTGTCAGGTACTTTGGGAGGAAGGCGTTGAAATCGATCCGCGAATTGCGGGAGGAGCGGGGCTGGAGTCCTGGCGATCTTGCGGAGAGACTGGGGGTCTCGCTCGCCTCGATCTACAACTGGGAATCAGAAAAGCACGAACCGCGTGCGTCGCAGTTCAAGTCTCTTGCACGGCTCTTTGGCGTTCCGATGGAAAGTATAAGGGTTCCGGGGGAACCGGAGGGCGATCCGGGAAGAACCCGGACCGCCGGAGACGCCTCACCTCTTCGCAGGAAGTGAGGGCATCCATATTGTTACATGGCCGAAGGGACTCGGACATGGGCCCAAGGGTCCCTGAGCGTCGATGGACCGGGCCAAAGCTCTCGGAGACACATTTCCCTCAGACAATGGTGCCTAGCTCACTTCTCGTAAGTCGGCTTAACATTTCTCGGATCAGGACGAACGTGGTTCCGGATCATGCCCTGGTCAGGCTGGCTCGAGAACCGACATGGTCTGTCGGCCCCACGTCACGGCTATAGCCGCATCCAGCATTGTTCGGCTTCCAGTTGCTGCAGCCCATAAATGGTTTACCGTCACTGCGTCTCCTTCTCAATACCATGATCCCGCTGTAGCACCTTGGGCAGCGCTGAGCCACGTACTCGCAGTGAGTGCATTCGATGCGGTCGCCTTGGTCCAGCAGGGCACCCTCCTGACAGGACGGGCAGGTTTCGAGCGTTCCCCGACATGTCGGGTAGTTCGTGCAACCCCAGAACGGTCGAAACCGTCCAACCTTCCGTTTGATCGTCTTGCCATGACACCTGGGGCACTCGTAGCGCTCGGAGAGTTCACCGATGACCTCGACATAGGGTGCCAATTCAGTACTCTGTAGATCGTCCGTAATGAAACGAGACGGATACTCACGAGGAGCGACCACATAAGTCCGTATCTTGGCGCGAGTGAGCGCGACGTAGAACAGGCGTCGTTCCTCGGCGAATGGGAAGTCTTCGGGCTCGAGCATGACCATTCGCATCACATGGTCATCTGAGATGTTCGACGGAAAGCCCATTTCCCCGCTGCTGACATCCAGCACGACCACGAAATCGGCTTCCTTACCTTTGGCCCGATGCACCGTGAGGAACTCGACCTCCATTCCGCTTTGGACGAGACGGGTTCTCAATGACCGGTACAGAGCGGACTCCTGGAGTTTGTTGTAGCGGCCGAGAACCATCACATGATGAGGCGTGTCCCCAACGTGATGCTCGTTTACTTGTGAAAGGATGTCGTGTGCGAGGGCTCGGGCCGCGTGGTCGTCTCCGGTGACCTTGTTGTTCTCCTCATTTAGGACGACACAGATCGGCAATCGGGGGCTTTCGCTGACATGGGATCGGAGCGACTTACGCAGCTGGTCTGGGTTCTTCATGACGAACTTCGAGGACACGTCGAGCATGGGCTGCGAATAGCGGAACGCCGTATCCAAATCGACGCGCTCGGTCGGCCCAACGCGATCGGCAATGTTGGTGACGAGAGAAACGTCGGCGCCAGCGAACCGGTTGATCGACTGCCAGTCATCGCCTACGACGAATAAACGGCTGTGAGGCACTTGAGCTCGAAGGTCGAGCGTGAGGCCGAGCCGGTTTTCAGAGATATCCTGGAACTCATCCACGATGATGTACTTGTATGGGGAGTGCCAACGACCCTCCTGAACGTATCGCCGAGCGCGATTGATCATGTCGTTGAAATCAATCGTTTTGGTCGCTTGCAGTTCGTGCTCATAGGCATGGTAGAGGGCTTCAAATACCTGCAGGAACACTCGGTCGCGCTCTGTGGTGGCTCGTTTCTTGACAGCCTCTATTGAGTAGTTGCCGGCTTTGAAGAGAGACAGAAACTGGGTGATCAGAGATACAAAATCGGTAAAGGTGCTTGATGATCCTGAGATCAGCTCCCGAAGCTCCTCTTCCGTTAGTGGCTTGAGCTCGACCCCGTGCTGTTCGAGCCGGCGCTTCAATTCCACCGTCCATGTTCGTTCCGTGAACATATAGGAGTAGGTTTCCACGAGGGTCGTACCCCAAGTCTCGTGGAGCGCGCGCTTCCAACGCATCGCATCTAGATATCCCTGATTGTCGACGTGTGGAGCCGTCTTGTTGTTGCGATCGATTCCAAAATGTTCGAGGTAAATATCGTAGGCAGGAAGATAGAAATCGGGGGTGTATTGCCGATACTGCGAGCTGCCTTGGTCGAAGGGGTAGGGGCGCTCGTATTCCCAGGCGACGCCGTGAAAGGTCATCCAGTTGCCGATCAGGACCTCTTCACGGCTCGCCACACGAACTCCGGTAAACGTCCTCAGTCCAAGCGATCGCTCGATATCTGGGTTGCGCTTCTCGGGATCGAGCAGCCCGATCGCGTCCCGCTCGTCGAGTAGGTCTGAAAAGAAGCGGGTGATCGCCGTTACCAAGCCGCGATCCTGTACCTTCTCGACGATGGCCGACGAGATGAACGTCTTGAGCTCCGAGTCTCTCTCCGCCAAGGTCGATAACCTTGGTCGCCGCCCCTCGACGTCACCGAGGATTCGAAGACCGAGTGCGTGAAACGTGGATGCCGTTACGTTGGCGGTGTTGGAGCGGAGTGCTAGTCGTTGTTGAAGTTCACCCGCCGCCTTGTTGTTGAATGCAAGAATGATGATCTCGTCGGGTGAGGCGAGATGTCTCCGTGTCAGGTAGTCCACCTTTCCCACGATGGTGGACGTCTTGCCGGTTCCCGCCCCGGCAACGACAAACGTGTTGTCCTCATCAGTGACGATCGCTTCACGCTGGCGCTCCGTTAGGGGGAACGACTCGACGGCGTCGAAAGCCGACCGATCTTCGGCCATTCGCCGGGTCTTGAACGCTTGGTTGAGGCGCGATCGGTGGCTCGAAGGATCGTTGAATATCTCGACCATTCGTGAATAACGCTCGACAGCGTCATCCGGTAGATAACGCGCGAGCCGATCGTTTTGTGCAGAACGGATCGTGTCTTCGTGTTGTTCTAGCCACTCGTTCAGAATCGACTTCGGCACGTATTCATCGCCGCGTAAAGAATTGACCGCATCCTCTAAGTGCTGAAGATGGGCCAGCGCGCGATCTCTCATGCGTTGTCGACGGACTCTAATGAGACTGATGAGAGCAACCAGCGCCAATAGGATGGCGATCCCCACAATGGTCCAGTCAGGCACCTCGATATCCTTCACGCAGTTTGGATCACATTTATCGGCAAGTATACCCGGTGTAGTTATGAAAGGCTCTGGATTCGGCGAGTCATCGCGCCATGTCAAGAGGCGACCCTGCAAGAGTGCTCGTCGGATGCGGCACCTGCGACACGGTCGCCGAGCCCGGATCGGGCGCCAACTCCCGGAGATTCCTTTGTAGATCAACTGGTCAGGCTAATTGGACTCGTTTACCGAGGCTAATGGGAGCCAGCGCAAGTTGTCGGTCGAGCCTTCGGTGAGAATCGCGGTAAGTAGTGTGGAAGATTAAGTATCTACCTAGAATTAGGGCATCGCCTATAATCGATTGATGGAAACAGAGTTCACGAATACTATCGGCGAGCCGGAAGCCGATGCGATCCCGACGGCCGAGCCACGAATCTCATTGCATGACGGGCGTTGGCGGCCTGTGGCGAATGAGTCTCTCGGCGTGCTGTCACCGGCGACCATGCTGGTGTACGAGTGGGACGAATATCGGATTACCTGCCCTGACTCTTCGTGGCTGGAGGTCGGGTCCCAAACGGTTCGCCCCTTTGGACCCGAGTCTGGCGCGTATCGTGTCCAGTTCGCCAATCAGCTCGGACTTGCCAGCCTGCGCGCGTTCGATCGTGATGGCGCTGTCCTGGACACGCTTCACGTCGAAGTGGTCAGTTCCAAGCTCGGCGACGAGGACGCTTCACTGAGGTTTCTTCGAGCAATCCTGGATGAGCTGACTTCTGAGAAGGGTGCAATGGCGTTCTTCCCGAGGGCGCGGACCTCGTATTCGGTCCGCGAAGTCCATCGCCCGCCCTCGTTGCTGCTTCAGTATTTCTTTCTCATCAACTACGCAGGGGATATTTGGGAAGCGTTCCACCATATCCTGCGAAATCCTCACCGGGTGCTGCAAGACGCGGAGGAGGTGGTCTCGGTCACAAACGTGTCCGAGATCACCCCTGATGTGATGCTCCAACTCATTCAAGCTGATGCAAAGTTTGATCGGACATCGGGGGCTCCCAGGCTTCTTGCTGCGTCGAGCGGAGTGTGGTTCCGATTGCCGCAAGAGAGTTTTGATTCGGCGGAAAACCGTTTCGTGAAGGCGGTAGCTGACGAGATTTCGCACGCATGCGATGCCGTGCTCGACGCAGCATGGATGCGGGCACAGGAGGACCCGGCCGTGCAACGCCGCAGAGAACTTCTCTTGCAACTCCGCTCGCATGCTCGCCAGTTCTCGCGCGCGCCCACCTTCGATTCGGTCGGCCGAATGTACCAAGTCCCTGTGTCGTCTCGCGTTCTGCAACGTCGATTGGGATATCTGGAGCTTTCATCGTTTTGGCAGCACTTCCTGCGAGCGAATGATCCGTTCTGGAACCGGCTACAGCAGGCGATCGATCTTCGTGATATCGCTACCTTGTATGAGTATTGGGTTTGGTTCTCCCTCTGTGGTGTCATCCAGCAGTCATTCGACTGCGATGCGCCCGAAATTGAAGGCATAACCAGCCTCGACTCTGGGCTCGCGTGGGGCGTGAAAGCACGCTTCCCGGGCATGGGAACCTTGATATACAACGCCACACGAAAGACCTATTCGGGCCTTCATTTGCGTCCTGATTTTCTCTGGGAATCAGTCACTGGTTCAAAGGTTGGATTCGACGCGAAATTCAGACTGGCATGGGACCCCAAGCCTCTCGATGTTGAAGCGGACGATTCCCAAGACCCCGTTGCGCGAGCCAAGAAGGATGACCTGGTGAAGATGCATGCGTATCGCGATGCAATCCCCGGCTTGCGCGCAGCGATCGTCGTGTATCCCGGTCATGTCGCCAGGTTCCGGTCCACAGATGGCACAGATCGCCCCGAAATCTCGGTCGCCGGCGTCATAGCAAACGAACTTAATGGAGTAGGGGCGATACCCATGACCCCTTTGGGAGGGCAACATGAGTGAAGGTGCGGATATTGATCAGTTCATTTCCCGACGTATGCCCGACCCTAATGTGCGCAACGCAATGTTGGGCCTATTGGCAGACATCATCACCGACGTCGACGCCGTCAACGATCAGGTCTGGTGCCTGAGTTTCCGAAATCGTAACCAGTTGCGACTTAACATCGGGAACCTTGAAGCGTTTAGCACATCATCGGATCGGCCGGATGCGTGGTTCATGGTGATCGTTCGCCGGCCGGATGCTGATTCGTTCGTCCGCAAACATGGTGTGCCGTCAGAACAGTTCGTTTTGGAACCGTTCAAGGCCGGGTTTGCCGCAGAGGACGACATCGAGCGGTTTGCGCTACCCGCCGAGTATTTCGTTGAGCAGCCGGACGAACTGCGGGAGATGTGGCGCACGGCGGCAAGCATTCTGGCGCGGAAATACAAGCGGACGAACAAATACAGGAGCCACAGCAGGGAGGGTGTTGAAGCGATTTCGACGCTTCTGCAGAGGAACTTGCCCCAGCCCAAATACCCCGTCGGAATCCAGGACCCCGTGCAAGCTTTGTACGATGAACTCAGTGATGAGGGGAAGGCGGCGGTGGACGCCCTCCCGGACGATCTCTTCACGGATGACGAAGGCGTCGATCATGCCGAGCGATTCGCGAAAGCGATCCAGATCGCTCACGAACATGGTGATCAAATCTGGTCGCTGTATAACTCAGGCCGATTTACCGCGCTAAACGTTCAACGCTACAACGTCATCACGCTGAATCGACAGATTCATCTCATTGTTCAACCGACGTTACTGGATAGCAGTATCCCGCTCCAGGAATTTCAATCTCTTGTGAGCTGGACGGATTATCCTGAAAACCTTGAAATCGTTCAGGTGAAAGTCGACAGTTCCACTCCCATTGCTACAGTCGAGAGTTTGGATCGAATCAATCAACAAGTGATCGCGCAGATGGCTGGCGCTGACTGGAAAAAGAACGCCCAAGCGCGCCACCACGCCGACGCGGCACGCGTCAAGCTCGCGCTGCTCACAGGTGAACCGCTCCCGGCGCCAAGTTACTTCCCCAGAGAGTATTACGGCATGCTGGCGCCATCAGAAATCCCCCAGGAGCACGTGCCCCAGAACCTGCGAGGAACGCTCGCCGAGCAGTTTGCTGCGGTCGGCCTGAAGTACACGGATGAGCAGATAGCATCGTTCTACACCGCGCTACAGACGAAGGGCTTCGTGATCCTGAGCGGAATCAGCGGGACGGGGAAGAGTAAGATCGCGCAGCGCTTCGCGGACCTATTGCCAACTGCGACTTCGGCAACTACGTCTTCGCTCGCCGACGATAGCGTCACGGATGGACATGGCGATTCTTATTCGCGGGTGACCGTCCGAGACTATATGGGCAAGTTCCATAGGTTTCATATACCGGTAAGCATCACAGCCGGGCTGCCCCTGCCAGAACGAGGAACCGCGTTCAATGTGCCGCTTTCCATTGATGGCGTTGATGGGGAAGCACGCATACGGGTCCGGACATCGAGTGGTGCCTATCTGATTCCAAAGGGCAGGACACGCTCAGAGTTCGTGTCTCTGGTGCGATCGCATTCCGCGTTCTACTTGAGATTTAGGCTGAACGGAGCTGGTGACCTCATCGAGTCCGTGTCGATTTCCAGAGAGCGGCCAGAAGATACTCCGTCTTTTACCGTCCGCATGACCGCTGCTGCGATCCGGGATCGCTTGATAGGTTTCCCCCTGTCTGAGGTTGACAAGTTCCCGTTCCCCGTCCTGGAACCGTCGGTCAAGATATCGGTTCAACTGCCGACATTGACGGTTGAGGGGCGTCTGGAGAACCACTACTTCGCCTCGGGTGGGAAGGGGATGCAGCTTGCACTTTCCCAACTTTCTAAGGGATTTGTCGATCAGCTCCAGATTGGAGAAGAGCTCGTCGTCACGCCCATTGTTCGCGACGGCATAGTAGCCGAGATTCGGATTGATCAGTCCGCCCCGAATACGCCTGGAGCGGCTAACCACCGTAATCATTTATTTCTCCCGGTTCGTCCAGACTGGCGAGATGGGAAACCCTTAATCGGGTATCACAATCCGCTCTCGGGCGAATACGTGCGCACCGAGTTTCTCGACTTCGTGCTGGCGGCGGCAGACGACTTCTCGAGCGGTGGCCGAAATGCGTATTTCGTCATCCTGGATGAGATGAACCTGGCACATGTGGAGTACTACTTTGCCGACGTGTTGAGCGTGATTGAGTCCGGACGGTATCCGCCGGGACATGCACTGGATGGATGGACCGTCGAGGGGATTCCGCTCACTGTGGGTGACGAGGACGTGGACTTGCCACGTATTCTCAGGCTACCGCCGAATTTGTACATCATCGGCACGGTGAACATGGATGAAACCACCCATCCGTTCAGTCCCAAGGTCCTTGACCGTGCCTTCACCATCGAACTCACTGAAGTCGACTTCAACGAGTACCCGAGGTCGTTCGTCGAGGGCGAGGGCTTAGGTGATGGTGAGAAGCAGGCATTACTTGACGCTTTCACGCGCAGTGGGCGTTATCCGCGCATCGATAAGGAGGAGATCGCCAAGTTCGTTGCGGAGAATGATCGTTTTCGCGCAGACCTACAGAGCCTGAATGCCGAACTAAGGAAGTCGCGGCTGCATTTTGGATACCGCATCTTTGATGAGGTTATGCAGTTCGTCGTCAATGCTGAGTCGAATCGCCTTTTCACAACTGAAGAGGCTTTCGATCATGCTGTCCTCATGAAGGTGCTGCCAAAGTTCAACGGGTCTCGTGGAAAGCTTCAGAATGCGCTGTTCGCTTTGCTTCAATGGTGTCACACAGGCGATGCACCGTCTGTCGAAGCCCGCCAGCAGTTGGAGAGCCACTTCGCTTCGTACGTGAGTGTCGGTACCGCGTTTGACAACGTAGTTGAAGTTGCCCCCGACTCTTGGCGGTATCCGGCGACAGGGAAACGGGCGGCACTGATGATGCAGGACCTCTATACCGACGGATTCGCGTCGTTCGGCTAGTGCCAATGAAATAGCCAAAGCGGAAGGTGGCGAATTTTTTTCTCTGTTTCAAGGCCTCGAGGACACCTCTGGGTGTTTTTTGCACGCCTCCGATTAATCGGAAAAGACCTGCCAAGTTCCTCCTGCTAGGCGTTATAAGCGTGCGCTAGAGGTTCGACGAAATCATCGATCGGTCTCGTTGCAGCTTCGAATGGGCAGGACTCATGGATCGCATCGACGTGCATCTCAACACAACACTGCGGGTCGCTCCCAAAAAAAGCCTTGCAGGAGTCTCCGCCAGGTGGTGACCTGTTCTCCTTGAATGCGAACGGCGTCGTCGAGATTTCTCTTCTTTTCAAGGTGTGTGTATCGCCGGTATCCGTAGCGGTTGGCGTGTCGAGATCAATCGAACGACCTTGATAGCAAGACGGGGCGCGTGCAGGCATCTCCAGGACTTGCACCAGCGTGAAGCAAAGCGTGCGGGTCGACGTGCCGATGACAGCATGCTCGCAGGCTTGTTCCGAGGCGATCCGGGCGAGGCGCGTAGCGTACTCCAGGGCGGTCTGGAGCGGAACCGCGTTTGCCTCTAGCCAGGTTCGCTGTTGCGGTTCGATGTCGTCACTATCGATCCGGAGCGCGCCATCGTCGGCCAGGTCGATCGTGATGCCGAGGGCGTCACTGAGGGAGAGCAGGTCGGCAATCGTCAGGCGGTCCATGCGTGCCTCCGATCTGCGGTCGCCAGGACGCGATATTTGGCCCTGAGAGCGTTTGAATCGGCCAACCCGTATCCGAACACTCGTTCGCATCGGATCGCGCCACAGCGGCGAGATATGCGTGCCAGGGAGAGGATCGGGCGGCAGGTTGAGCGGCGATCAGAATGGGATGTCATTGTCGTCCTCCAACGCTTGCCAGGCTTCCCAATCTGAGAGAGCGTCGTACCCTCCGTCGTCGTCGTCATCCGGCCAGCCTCCGAGGGGCTCATCCCGCCACCGTTCGTCGCGAAGCCATTTCGCCGGATTAGGCAAGCCGGGACCATCTTCTCGCTGGTACTCGGGCCACAGCGTCTGCGCATTGATGGCGTTGACCATCTCGTAGCCGAGGTCCTCGCTTGGGCGGAGCTGGTTCCAGGCGATACACGCTCCCCGGTAGAACTCCTGCCACACATCGGACGTGCCGGGGTAACTCTTCCACCAGAGCTGAAAGATGGGGCAGGAAGGCGCGCCAACCCAATCCGTGTCGGTGGCACGCTCATCGACGAAGTCGTGGCGAGCCCTGGCGTCAGCCGAAGGCTGCGCCGGGTGCGTAGGAGCTTCAGCTCCGGAGCACGCAATGATGGGCATAGCTTGGTCCCCGATAGCCTGATCCCCGATAGCCTGATCCCCGATAGCATGATAAGGGGTCCCACCTAGTGCGGTATCACTAGGTGTAGGAGCAATAGGTGTAGGGGCACTAGGTGCAGTGACACTAGGTGTATGGGCAGTTCCGGGATTTGACCCTCCCTGTCCGTCTCCCGACCCCGACACCCCCTCACTAGGTGCAGGAGCATTTGCCTTCTTTACTCCCTCACTAGGTGCAGGGGTAGACCGTCGGTATGCCTTGATCGCATCCTTGCTCGGGTAGTCGGGGGCACGCTTTTCCAGGTCGTTGACACACCAGCGATTCGTGCTGTTCTGGTATTCCCTCGGGAGAGGGGTTATCACGCCCCACAGCTCCAAGCCGGCGAGTGCCTCGCGCACCATCCGCTCGGTGCGGACCCCTGAGTGCCGAGTTATCGCGCCGATCGTCTGCTCGACAATGCCAGTCTCGTTATCAGTCCACCGGTTTAGGAACAGGTAAACCAGCGAGGCGGCATGCGGGGCTTTGTAGGCGTACCCGGCGTCGAACCAGCGATTCGCGGCGCGGAGATGCCCGCCGGGGATGCGTCGCATTTTGCCCATCACAGCACCTCTGGCGAGGTGCGAATGGGGCAGTTGTTAAGAGTGAACGTACCTGTTAACATGGAAGCGTCCCTCATAGTAAGTTCCTGTTGAGGCACAGCAAGGTCCACCGGTCGACGTCGGGTGGGGCTTTGCTGTGCCTAGTCCTTGTTGGGTTTGTCCTGGGCGTTGGACTCCAACCAAGCCATCACGGCCCGGCGGGAGAAGAGCACGCGACCGCCAATGCGCTTGACCGGGAAGGGGAGCCGGTTGTTCTTGGCGAGTCGATAGACGTGCTTGTCAGACAAGCCGAGCAGGGTGGCGAGCTGGGCCACGGACAGCGTTTCGACTTGTATGAGGTGGGGAGAGAATGTTTCGGGCATGAAAAAATACTCCAATTGCAAACGGCGTGTACGCCGACAAAACACCATTCGGGCGGTAACGGTGCCCGAACCGTGGTCGCAATTGGGTCGTCTCCTCTTGCCCTCTATTCTACCAGAACACCTGTTCGTATGCCACATTCGCGGGCGAAGAAAACCCGCATCGGGCCCAGCCGGTGCGGGTGTCTGGTTGGATGATGGCGCGCTAAAAGAGTGGTGATTGCTCGGGCACTGGCCCGCCGCGCAACAGCTCCGGTCTGCCTCGAATGTCCTTCGCCCGAAAGCGCGGGATGCCGTGAGTGGCGTACATCGCGGCAGTCGCGTCATTGCTCTCCAGGGCGAGATAGGCGGTCCGGTCGGGCGAGCCGTGGTGGAGGAACACTTTGGTCGCGAGGATGCGCGCCTTGGTTTCCGGCGCTCGCGTGCCCCATTCGTTGAAGTACGCCTCGTCCGGCTGCCAGCCGGTCTGCGCCTTGATTCGCGCCAAGGTCGCCTCTCGGTAGCGTTCCGGGCGGACGGTGATGAGGATCACGTAGAAGCCCCGAAGCATCTCGATCAGCCACGTCCGGTACCGTTCGATGGCGACGTTGTAGCCGCGCCCGTAGATCACTACCTCACGGCTGTTGTCGGCGAGGGTGTAGTTCAGGTCGAGGAGAATGATCGGCTTCTTGGTCGTCATGGGCCGACCTCCGAGGAGTCGGTCCCGGTCGGGTCCAGCGACACGATACGGCTCATCGCCTCGGCGGCGCGCTCCTGCATGTCGGGCAACAGGTGACTGTAGGTATCGAGCGTAATCTGGACGGTGGAGTGGCCGAGCCGGTCGCTGATCTCCTTGGGGGACACGCTGCCGGAGGCGAGCATCAACGTGGCGCAGGTGTGCCGTAGCCCATGAACCGTGAGCTTCGGCAAGTCGGCAGCTTTCCGGAGCCGCTCGAAGGAGCGGGTCACGTTCGAAGGGTTCAGCGGCGTCCCGAGCGATGTTGTGACGATGAGGTCATGATCCTGCCAGGCGTCTCCGGCTACCTGACGCTCGAAGCGTTGCCGGTCGCGATGCTCACGTAGCACGCGCAAGGTCTGGGACGTGAGACGAACCGTTCTCGACCCGGCAGCCGTTTTGGCACCCGGTTGGATTCTTGCTGTGCCCCGGTTGGTTTGGTCGAGGAGAACCGTTTGGGCGATATGCGCCGTGCCGCGCTCCCAGTTGATGTCACGCCACCGCAGTCCGAGGGCTTCCCCACGACGCATCGCCTCCAATCCGAGCAGATACCACAGTGGCGCGTACCGATCCGTCGAGGCGACGGCCAGGAATCGGCGCAGCTGATCGGGGTTCCAGACGACGAGGTCCTTCCGGCGCACGGTCGGGCGCGTCGTTTCCCGCGCCACGTTGACCGGGATCATGCGGAGGCGGACGCCGTGATCGAGCGCCTGCGACAGGACGAGGTGATTGCGCTGGATGTAACGCGGACTGACGCCGTCGTCCCGCCAACGGTCATAAACGTGCTGAATCGTGGCAGGCGTGAGCCGCTGGAGTCGGAGCGAGCCGAGCGCCGGGACCAGGTAGAGGTCGATCGCATACTGATATTGGCGTAGCGTGTTGTCAGAGACGGAGCCGCGCTTGGACCCTAACCAGGCATCGAGAAGGTCGCGGACCGTGGACCGGGAAGGGTCGGCGAGTGCTCCGCGATCCTGCTGGGTGAGCGCTTCGCGTTCGGCACGTTGCGCCTCCCGCTTGGTGTGGAAGGTGCCGATCGTGATGTTGCGGCGTTTGCCGGTGACGGGGTCGATGGACGAGATGCGGACCCGGTAGGCGGGCTTGCCGTCCTTGCTGGTGCGTTTCTCGATCGCCATGAGCGTCCTCTTTCGTGGGTACAGATGGGTACGAAATGGGTACCGATTTGGATGGAACCGCTGTCAACACTCGTCTACGTGCGACTCGTGAGTTCCCCAGGAACCCTTGATTTCATGGGAAAATTGTATCACAAAGGGCAGGGGAGTGGACTCGTGTGGAAAGTGTCGTATTTGATTCCCAAGCAAAATGTCGCCGGTTCGAGTCCGGTCACCCGCTCCCAGAAACCACACAAAGACCTCAGCAAAGCGGTCCCTCATACGAGGGGCCTTTTTTGTCGCCCTTCGTCAGTGCTTCTCAACGATGCTGAGGTACGGCCTACCGAGTCCCTGACTGGCTAGATAGGTGCATTCGGGGCGCTCAGTACTGCTTGCAACTCCGCCTACAGATAAGCAACGGCTCCCTGCATCATTGGTGGAGCCGTTGTACCTGACGGAACTGGTCGAGAATCGGCCTGAATAAGCCGTTTTTCGGCATCCTGCGATATCGTATGGACCACGCCCTGCCGGTAGTGGAATCAGGACGATTGGTGGTTGAGGCACCCTTTACGCATTTGCAGGAGTGGTCATTCATGCAGTTGAGAGTGAGAAGCGCGACCGAGGGCGACGAGCCGGGGGTCGTCGAATTGTGGCGAGCATGCGATCTGGTTGTTCACTACAACGATCCCGCGGCGGACTTTCGATTCGCGAAGACCGCTCCCTGTTCTGACGTGCTCGTCGGGGAAGATGAGGCCGGCCGAATTGTCGGGAGCGTGATGGTGGGTCACGATGGTCATCGCGGGTGGCTCTACTACGTGGCCGCCCATCCCAACGTTCGCGGGAGCGGTGTTGGCCGACACATGGTCGAAGCGGGCGAAGGGTGGCTGCGCGAACGAGGCGTGGCGAAGGTCCAGTTGCTGGTGCGGGAGACGAACACCGGGGTTATCTCGTTCTACGAGCATCTGGGCTTCAAGATCTCACCACGGACTCTTATGGCGAAGTGGCTTCACGAGTCCGACTGATTGCGGTCGGCCCGATCGCCTCGAGCCCCACGCGATGCGACGATTGCGCAGGTAAGCGCCAATCCCGAGCATCGACCAGTATGCGCCCCCCGAGTGTCGATCGAGCTCCGGACATTGAGGCTGCAGTACAAGCGCGTGACATGGCTAGGGTGCACGCACTCCTGATGGATGACGCGCGATCGAACCTGGTGGTCGAGAGCCCTGAGGCAGTGGCCGAACAGTTGTCGAACGTCCTGACCCCGGAAGTCGATAACGGGACCATCCTCCTATACAGTGTCCCGGGCATGTCCTACGCCGCGACGGTCCGATAACGCTCGAAGGGGGTGTCCTGGATGGCCCCTGACGCCCGATGTATGAGGTCTCGTCACGTTTGATGTGCGGTTGACGAGGCCGGTTACATCTTATAAGGTGGCATCAGAGTTCAAAATCACAATTCGGTTGTCGGAGTGTCGCGAAGGGTACACGCTCTTCACGTGAAAGGCGCGTCGATCATGGCCCGTGACTCCCTGCGAATGGACCGCCGGTCGTTGATGAAGGCAACAGCCGGGACCCTATCCATACCGTACTTGAGCGTATCCGCATCACGTTCCGCCGCCCAGGAGGCATCCGCTTCTCCCGTGGAGGCCAACCCGGATATTTCTGGGACCATCGAGGTCGGCATGGTCGGCAATCCCCAGATGGTCGCCCTGCAGGAGCTCGTCGTAGCAGGCGAATTCGCCAAGGCCTACCCGAACATCACCGTCAACCTCACCGTGCTACCCGAGAACGAGATCCGCCAGACGATCTCTCGCGATGTTTCTGCCCAGGCAGGGCAGTTCGACGTCTTCACCGTGGGTCCATTCGAGGTGCCGCTTTGGGCTGCGCAGGGATGGCTCCAGGAGGTCGGTCAGGCTGTTGCCGACGACGACGCTTACGACCTGGACGATATCTTCCCGAGCATGACTGCCGGCCTTTCGTACGAGGACGGGCTCTACGCGCTGCCGTTCTACGGCGAGAGCGCGATGATGTTCTACCGAAAGGACCTCTTCGAAGAGGCTGGCCTGACGATGCCTGAGCGGCCCACCTGGGACGAGATCAGGGAGTTCGCCGCAGCGCTTCACCAGCCTGACGATGTGTACGGCCTGTGCCTCCGCGGTCTCCCTGGTTGGGGAGAGATGGGGGCTCCGTTGACGACGATCATCAATACCTTCGGCGGGCGGTGGTTCGACGAGGACTGGAACGCGGCGCTCACGGAAGACGATTCCGCGGAGGCGATCCGCTTCTACATCGAGACGTTGCAGGAGTACGGACCTCCGGGCGTCGAGCAGAACGGTTTCACCGAAACCGAAACGCTCTTCGTTCAGGGCAAATGCGCGCAGTGGTTCGACGCTACGTCGGCCGCCGAGTTGCTCTCCTCACCGCAGGAGAACCCTGACTTTGCCGACCAGGTTGGCTTCGCATACGGACCCTCGAAGAAGCTCGACACCGGTAACTGGCTCTGGAGTTGGAACTTTGCGATGGCGGCCAACTCGGACCAGCAAGAGGCGTCCCTCGCATTCATGAAGTGGGCGACATCCACCCAGTATCAGGAGCTGATCGTCGCGCATGATGGCGGCTGGGGACGCGCCCCAACGGGTGCCCGGGCGTCGACGTACTCGAATCCTGACTACCTGGAATTCGCCGGGGATTTTGCGGAGATCGTCCGTAACTCGATCGATGAGGCAAATCCGAACGAGCCGACGGAGGAGCCGGTGCCGTATACCGGCGGCCAGTTCGTTCGCATCCCCGAGTTTACGCAACTCGGCGACGACGCGACCCAGCAATTCGCCGCCGCACTGGTCGGCGATCAATCCATTGACGATGCGATTCAGGCCGCGAATGACCTCGCGAACCAGGTCGCCCTCGAGGGTGGATACCAGTAGAAGTGCTTTGAGCATTCGTAGAACTGAGTGGGAATGACGATGGAGGCCGAGCTGTTCGGTCTCCATCTCCTTCAAGACGGTCGGGAATGCGTCTCGCGACGGTCCTGACCGGTGCGGGAGGAAATATATGGCCGTTGCCGATCAGCGGCTGGCAGAGAGCACAGAACAGCCCGGGGGATCTCGACTGCGGAGAGTCGTGCGGGGCCAACCGATCGGCCGGTTGCTCGTCTTGCCTGCGCTTCTCTACGTGATCGTTGTGACCCAGGCGCCCTTTCTCCTGACCGTCTGGTACAGCCTGCAGCGTTGGAACCTGCTCCGCCCCGAGCGTCGGGGCTTTGTCTGGTTCGACAACTTCAGGTTGCTGCTGACCCGTGACGCCGCGTTTCGCGAGGCATTGGTTAACACCGTCGTCTTCGTTGTCGCGGCCGTCCTCTTGTCGCTATTGCTCGGTCTCTTTTACGCGGAGTTGGTGAACCACCGATTCCCGGGACGTGCCATCGTCCGGACGATGCTTATCACGCCGTTCCTTGTCATGCCGGTTGCGGCCGGTTTGACGTGGAAAAACATGATGCTCAATCCGAACTTCGGCGTCGTGAATTGGGCTCTCCGGACAGCGACGCCCGGCAACGTCTCCCCGAACTGGCTCGGGCATTTCCCCGAAATCTCGATCATCGGTGTGCTGGTATGGCGGTGGGCGCCATTCATGATGCTGATCCTGCTCGCCGGAATGCAGTCGATTAACGAAGAGGTCCGCGAGGCGGTCCGCGTCGACGGGGCCAACGCGTGGCAGGAGTTCCGCGACATCACGCTTCCCCATCTCTACCGGTTCCTGCAGCTCGGCGGCCTGCTCGGGACCGTGTTCATTGTCCAGGAGATCGATCCGATCTACATGATGACCAAGGGAGGACCGGGCAACGCCACCACGACGCTGCCGTACCTGGTGTTCCGACGGGCGATCGAAGGGCTGAACGTCGGGTTAGGCGCGGCACTCGGTGTCATCGTCGTTCTGTTGTCGATTGTGGTGATCACAATCTTGCTGCGCTTCGTCGATCGACTTCTCCAGGGGCTTTGAGATATGGCAACGGGACAGATTCCAGCGCAGCATCCACGAGGTCTACGTCGACGAGCCCGGAGCAGGGAAGACGCCCATCCGCTTGTCGCCGTCGTGGCCTGGATTGTCGCGCTGATTGCCTTCTTTCCGGTGCTGTACATGGTTCTCACCGGGTTCAAGACCGAAACCGACGCTGTCGACCTGCCGCCAAGGTTGTTCTTCCAACCGACGCTCGAGAACTATGCCGAAATCTTCCGGATCAATTTCTGGCCGTTCTTCCAGAACTCGATCATCGCCGCGCTGGTCTCGACCGCATTCGTCATGGTGCTCGGGGTGCCGGCTGCGTACGCGATTGTCTTCCATCCACCGAAGCGATCGAAAGACATCCTCTTTTTCTTCATCTCGACGAAGTTCCTGCCCCCTGCAGGCGTCATCGTGCCGCTGTACATCATCTACCGCGACGCCAGCTTGTTGGGAACGGTCCATGGACTGATCATTCTCTACACCGCGATGAACCTGCCGCTGGCGATCTGGATGATGCGGTCCTTTTTCGAGGAAGTGCCGCAGGAGATCATCGATGCGGCTCGTCTCGATGGTGCAGGACTGCTCAGGGAGATGTCCCAGATCGTCCTTCCAATGGTTGTGCCGGGCTTGGTGGCGACGGTATTCCTCTCGATCATCTTCGCGTGGAACGAGTTTTTCTTTGCGGTCAGTCTCGCCTCGATCGGGACGGCCACGGTGCCCATCTTCATGGTGCGGTTCGTCACCAGCGAGGGGCTCTTCTGGGCCAAGCTCTCCGCCTCGTGTACGTTGGCGATCCTCCCGATTGTGCTGCTCGGATGGGCGGCCCAACGTCAGCTGGTCCGTGGGTTGTCGATGGGCGCGGTGAAGTGACTCGGGCTGAGTAGCCCAGAGCGGCCCAATTCTCACGCTGAGGCGATTTGTTGACCGCGTTCGGGCGTGGCCCCGTAAGCGTCCGTGAGCTTCATGTGCTTTCGCTTCCGGTGTCCGTACCACGAGCCGAAGAGCGTGATGGCCAGGAGCAGCTCTGCGATGTCCCCTCCGTAGTACATGGTGACCGCAGCGTCCTGGATTTCCGCTGCGCCAAATTGCGTTCCCGCCGGCAAGAGGTGGGCGTACATCAGTTTCCCGAGAAAGGCGTGCAGGCCCATCGACACCACCAGGACGGAGAGGCGAGTCATCAATCCGGGGCGGCGGGGTACCGGGTCCGGGCCGGCAATCGACCAGGCAAACACGTAGCCGGCGAGCAGGAAATGGGCGTTCATGAGCATGTGGAGCGCCGGAGTGGACATGGTCCAGGAAAAGAGAGGCGTCAGGTACAGGACGTACATGCCACCGAGGTTGAGGACCAGCGCCGCCACCGGATGGGACACGGCACGCACCGGTGGGCTCTTCATGACGGTAGTTACGATTCTTGCTCCGTCGGTAGGGAGGGCGCGTAGGAGAAGCGTCACCGGAGCACCATGGATTAAGGCCAGTGGCGCGAACAGGCCAAGGACCAGGTGCTGGACCATATGAGCTTTCAGGTCATCGTGGGCGGCCATGCTGACGACCGGGTGCGTGGCCGTAGCAACGGTGAGGAAACCCAGCAACCATGCGCAGGTTCGCCACCATGGCCAAGGTCGTCCCTTGTTCGTCGCCCGCCACTGTGCCAAGAGATAGCCAATTATCAACATCGCCACGAAGACGGCAGGAAGCCAGTTCAAACCGGATGCGCCGGCCGGCTCACCTGCATGGGCAACATGCTGATGCAATGTCACGACTCCAGCCCGGACTCTGGCGTCCCGGCGGTTCTCAGGACAAGTGCGCCAGCGACCAGGAGAATGAGGCCGAAACCGATCCAGGTAACGTCATACGGCAGGATGTCGACGTCGTAGCGAATTTGGTGCAGGCGGAGGATCTTGTGATCCACGACGCCGTCGAACACCTGGAACCCTCCCGCACCCAGCAAGAATCCGCCCCAGGCCAGCCGAGGCGCGGAGATCCCGCGTGAACGGGCATCGGCGAACAGGAAGAACCCTGCAACGATCGCGATCAACTCGGCGGCATGTAGCAAACCTTCGGTGAGAAGACCGATGTCGGTGGTCGAGCGGTCGTAGAAATGGTGCCACGCCAGCACCTGATGGAAGACGATCTCGTCTACCGCCGCCATCGAACCGATGCCGATCAGGATTGTGCTCCAGAAATACTGACGGCGATCAGTGTCCTGCCGCTGGTGCATGACAATCGATTCTCCCTGAGTGACTGATGTTGTCGCCTCTGTACGGGCGGACAATGGTCGTTCGGTTGGGTATCGATTGGCGCAAGAACGGGACCAGTTGCACCTCGACCTGCCTGGCCTCGCTCACGGGCCTGGACCTACCTACCGCAAGCGGGACCGTGAAAACATCTCCACGTGGGAATCCGTATTTCATACGATGCAACGTTCCGCGCCGCGCCGCATGATCCTCTTGCGTCCTCGTTCCGCCGGTCACACAGTCCGCGGAGCGTCGACCGGGGCCATGGATTCGCGTCGCCATGTGAGCGACGTTCACTGGAGGTAATGCCATGCGTCGTCGTCGATTCCCTGGGGACAACGAGAGCCGCCAGTCCCATATTGGCAGAGCGAATGGTCTAAAGCTGATCCTGGTCCTTCTTCTCATGAGCGCGATATCGCCGGGAGCAACGGTGGCGCAATCTACCCCGGCAGCGAGTGGCGACGGCGACGCGATATCGGTTGCCGGATCGGCGACCCTCGGACCGGTTGTCGAAGCGGCTGGAGAGGCTTTTGCTGATGGAGGGTCGGAGGTACTCGTCAACGTAGAGCGCTCGAGCGGCGGAGCGGGCATCGAGCGATTCTGCGCCGGTGAGGTCGACATCGCCACGAGCGGGCGAACGATCAGGGACGAAGAGGCGGAAGCCTGCGAGTCTTCTGGTGTCGAGTACCTGGAGTTCGAGGTTGCGTTCGATGGAGTTGCGGTGGTCACCAACCCGGCGAATGATGCGGTGACATGTGTAACGGTCGACCAACTGCGCCAGATGTGGGAGCCGGGATCAACCGTCGCGAGCTGGGCAGACGTGGATGCAACGTTACCGGATGAACCGGTCACGTTGTACGGCATGGGCGAAGACTCCGGAACGTACCAGTTCTTTACCCAGGAAGTGGTGGGAGAGGAAGGGGTATCTCGCGACGACTATGTGGTTACGGAAGGTCACCCCCAGACCGCCGAGGGAGTCGCGGGAGACGAAAGCGGCCTGGGGTTCCTGCCATTTCCCCGGTACCTCGAGAACCAGCAGTCGCTGAAGCTGCTGGAAGTTGACGGCGGGGATGGATGCGTCGCACCCGATGCGGAAACGATCCAGGACGGAAGCTATGCGCCACTGTCCAGGCCGATGTACGTGTACATCGACGTCGATGCGCTCATGCGCGATGACGTTCGAGAGTTCCTTCTGTTCTGGTTCAGTGACGCTGCGACGATCACAGAGGCTGGTGGGCTCGTTCCGTCGTCGCCGGACGTGTACGAGCAGAACCTCTCGGTCCTGGAGGAGGCGGTCGAAGGGCGAGGGACGCCTGCCGCATCACCAGCGCCGCGGGATTGACTCCTGAGGACTTGAGATTCTCGGCTCGAGCGACGCGGCAACTTCCGCGTCGCTCGAGCATGTTCCGAGCTCGGAATGGATACCCGGCCAAGATTGCCCACTACAATAACGCGACATAAAGACAGAAAATGTGTAGAATGTTATGAACGGCGTATTTGTGACCTCAGCGGTCTACAAGGGGAGTCTGGTGGCCATGGTATCAGGGCCAACGCGGGGTGGTCTCGCTATGTCTTCGCGGAAACGAAACCTGGATGTGTTTGGTGTCATAGGGGATCCGACCAAGCGGAAGATCCTCGAGCTGGTGCGCGAACGCGAATGGAGCGTCAACGAGCTCGTTGAATATCTCGAAACGTCGCAGCCAGCGATCTCCAAGCATCTGCGAAGCCTGAGAGAAGCTGGGTTGGTCGATGTTCGGGTCGATGGCCAGCGGCGTTGGTACAGCCTGCGCTCGAATCGAATGGAGCCGTTGCAGGACTGGCTCGCGATGTTCCGGGAAGGGAAAGACTAGAGGGCCGCGTCAGACTGGGAGTCGATCGTTACGATCGATGTCCTGCATCATCCACGAGCGGGTTGGCAGTGTGGGCACCAGGTTGTGCCGCGGCCACCGACGACAGCACGCGCAAGCGGAGTTCCGCAGCGTGGGCAGGTTTCTCCTTTTCTCCCCTTGCCGTAGACCTTCAGGAAAGCTGCGTTGGATCCCGATTCGCCGTACGGGTTTTCGAACGTCGAGAACGTCGTGCCCTGGTTCCTGATCGCCATTTCGAGAACGTCGACAATCGCGCCGACGAGGTGCTCGACGTCATTGCTATCCAGGTCACGGGCAGGTGTTAACGGGTGGATCCTCGCCCGGAACAGCGCCTCATCCACGTAGATGTTGCCAAGACCCGCGATGAGATGCTGGTCGAGCAGGACCGACTTGATCTTGCCTGGCCGTCTCTGCAGTGCCGATTGAAGCCACGCCGACGTGAAGTCGGCAGTGAGAGGCTCGACGCCGAGACGCCCCGACAGCGCCGAAACGGCATCTGGCGGAACCACCGTTACCCGGCCGAATTTCCGTTGATCCCCAAAACGGATGTCCATGCCGTTGTCGAGTTCCATTGAAAGGTGCTCGAACCTCACCGGTGGCTCATGCCGGTCCATAACGAGCAGGCGTCCGGTCATGCGAAGATGCACGACCATCCACAGCCCGGAGTCCAACTCGAAGAGCAGGTATTTGCCCCGCCGCTGAGCGCTTGCGATCGTTGCCCCCGTCAGCGTGGAGACCGGATCGATTCCGCCCTCGCTATTCAGGACGCAAGGGAACGACTCGCTGACATGCAGGCGTTCTATTCTGCGCCCCACTACGAGTTTGTGGGCGATCCGCCGGACCGTCTCTACTTCTGGTAGCTCTGGCATACTCTTTCCTGTGAATAACCGCGCACGGACCATGTTCCAGGCGCGTCTTCTGAAGGATACGCAAGGAGAGACACGGTATGTCGGATTCGCAGGGCGATTGCATCTTCTGCAAGATCGCGGCTGGGGAGATGGGCACGACGTTTGTCGCTGAGAGCGAACATGTTGTCGCCTTCGACGATATTTCTCCACAGGCGCCGTGCCATGTGCTGGTGGTCCCGAAGGTGCATGTCGAGAGCGTTCACCAACTGGACAGCCAAGAGGTGTGGGCAGAGATGCTGACCGTCGTCCAGCAGGTTGCCGAAGCGAAGGGCGTCGTCGAGGGAGGCTACCGTATCGTCTCGAACGCCGGCCCCGATTCCGGGCAGGAAGTGCCTCATCTGCATATCCATGTCATCGGCGGCAGCAAGTTGGGACGGATCGCCTAGAACGACGAATCAGGAAAGGGAAAGAGAAATGTCGCTTAGATCAACGCTCGAGGCCGATATGAAGGCGGCCATGAAGGCTCGCGATACCGAGACGCGCGACGCGATTCGCTACGTGCTGTCCGCCGTGAAAAACGCGGAGATCGAAAAGCGCGGCGAACTGACCGAAGAGGAAGAGCTGAAGCTCATCCGATCACAGGTCAAGCAGCGTCAGGACTCGATCGAACAATTCCGCGCAGGTGGTCGCGACGATCTCGCGGAGAAGGAGCAGGCGCAGGTCGCTATCCTCGAGCGCTATCTCCCTCAGCAGATGAGCGATGAAGAGCTCGAGGCGTTCGTCAGGGAGGGCATTGCCGAGGCTGGCGCGGAAAGCCCGAAGGATATGGGCAAGGTTATGGGGCTCCTCACTCCGCGGTCTCGAGGCCGCGTCGACGGTCGCCGGCTTTCGACGGCGGTACGCAATGCGCTCGCAGGATAGTCCGACCGTCGACATCACCATCGACGCCGAGGTCGAGGTACCCGAACGGATCGACGAAAGAACCCTCGCGTCGCTTGTCCGTCATGTCCTCCATTCCGAGGGACATGATGACGACTGGGAGATGGCGGTCCGGTTTGTCGACGACCCCACCATGCAGGCAGCGCACGTCGAGTTCATGGGAATCGATGAACCGACCGACATCATGACGTTCCCCTACGAGGATGAACCCTTCGCGAATGAAGCGGTGGACGGATGGAATGAGGTCGCCGGTGGCGACCTCATCATCTCCGTCGATCGGGCTGCCGAGAACGCTGCATCAGCGGGGTGGGGAGCCGATCAGGAATTGCTCTTCCTCGTCGTGCACGGCGTTCTGCACCTGCTGGGGTGGGATGACGCGAGTGACCAGGACCGGTCACGAATGTTGTCCCGGCAAGAACAATTGCTTAGCGAATGGAGCGGAGCTCCTGAAGCCAGGCATTGAGCTCGAACACGGCGTTGAGCGCGCTACGACGCTGGATTTCGGGCAGCGTGCCGCGCAGCGACCACGTCGCCACTCTCGGCACCGTCAGCTCTGCATGAAGGACGCTCATCTGCAACGTGCCTCGCGAAACCTGGAGCTCGTCGACATTGCCGTTGTAGGCGAGGATGACTTCGACGAGGCGGGGATCATAGGTTTTCAGCGCATCGAAGGCATCAGGAGCCTCCGGCGCCGATGAAACGTCCGCCCGGAAGATGCCGGCAGCGTGGGGATCTGACGCCAGGAGTGACGCGAGACCGCCACCGGTCCCGTATTCGTGGATATTGAGGGTCATGCCGTTTTCGGTGAGCCGCCGTGCCAGGACGCCTGCGAGCGTATCGTTGTCCTCGCCCCAGATGTAGGGACCGAGGATGCGGTACACCTCCTCGCGGGCGGCATCCCGTCGGCGACGCGCATGTTCGGCATCCTCGCCGGTGGCCGTCACGCGGATGTGGACGCCATCGTCCTTCGCGTAGGTCGCCACCTGGGGGTCACCGGCGAGGATCAGGTGATGGATCCGCTCTTCGGCGTCCGACTCTCCAATGCCGATCGTCTTGATCTGGACCGTATCGATAATGTGCGTCCCGGCGCGCGCGAGGATGCGGGGACGCGCCTGCTCGGTCCACATTCGGTACATCTCGCGCGGGACGCCTGGCATGGCGACGATCATGGTCTCGTCGGGAGTCGTAACCAACCAGCCAGGGGCGGTGCCCACGGGGTTCGGAAGGATCGTCGCCGAAGGAATCGTCCAGGCCTGCTTCGCGTTGCGCCGCGGCATCACCCGTCCAGATTGTGCGAAGAAGGCTTCCAGTTCCTCCAAAAGGGTTGGATCGACCTCTGGCGACTCTCCGACGAGCGTCGCGATCGTCTCGCGAGTCAGGTCATCGTCGGTAGGACCAATGCCACCGGTACAGATGACCAGGTCGGCAAGGTCGGTGGCACGCCGCAGGGCGTCCAGCAGCAATTCGCTGTCGTCGCCGACTTGCATCACCATCCTGAGTTCGATGCCGGCGTCGGCAAGGTCGCGCGCAAGCCACGAAGCATTCGTGTCGGTGATCTGGCCGAGCATGATCTCCGAGCCGATCGAAAGGATGCAGGCGCGCATGGATTCTCCTGAAAGTGGGGAAGGGTTGGTACCCTCGGAGGGAATCGAACCCCCAACCTTCTGTTCCGAAGACAGACGCTCTATCCGTTGAGCTACGAGGGCATATCGGGTACCCGCACCGGAGTATACCAGTCGTGCCCTGAAGTGTCAGCAAATCTGCGTGATACTTGACTCGATAGATTGTAAACAGGATCGGGAGAACATAGTGAAGACACTGGGTGAAACTGGACTTGAGCGAAAAGCAACCGCCACGCTGGCGGCGGCAACGGTGATTGTCGGAGCGTCGATCGTCGCGGACGGCACGATGGCCCGGGCTCTCAATGGAGCCGCCGGGCTCACGTGGTTTTCGTCATCGGGGATGTTCATCGTCGAAGGGCGCCGTCGCGGCTCCAGTCCGCTGCAGTGGTCAGGGATCCTGGCGTTGACCGCCGGCGTTGCATTTGTCATCCGCCCCGCCGATCTCGTGCTCGCCCTCTCGGGCTTCGTCCCGGCGGGTTTCCTGGCGGCCGCTGCCGTCAGGCGCGATCCGATGTTGTGGGCGAAGATGATCCCGGCTCTGTATCTGCCGATGCATATCGGCACCGCAGTGCTCAAGGCGGCCGGAAGAAGCGCACTTGGCATGGAGTCCAGCATCCGGACCGAGCCACCGCCAACGGCCGCGATCGTGCCGGCGGTCATGCTGGGAGCCGCAGTCGCCGGCGGTTGGCTGGCAACCCGCTTCGGGCGCGGTCGTCCTTCACAGGTCGATGACCGCCTGGAACGAAAGCACGCAGGCTAGGGCGGATTTTCGCTGACGACAGGATCCTGCACTTCATCAACCGGCGTGAGGATCGGTGACGCGCGCCAATTGCAGGGTAATCTCTGTACAACGGTCTCTATCGATGCTAATATATGTCAACCTTTCACCGGTGAACCGGAACAAGTTGGTGAGCCGGCGAGGCAGATTCCGTGCGGGTCACCCCGGCGTCACGGGTATGCGTGAAGGCATTGCACGTTGATGTCTCGGGGAAAAGAAGGCAGTAGCGGCCGATCCAGAGCCAGGATCGGCCGCTTACGCGTCACTCATCTCTTGGAACCGATTGGGGATGGGCGACTACGCTGCCTGATCCCGAGCATGACCGCTTCCATGACAGTCCTGGCAAACCACCTGACTGGCATTCGCGAGGCGGTCACCGAAATGAATGACCGGGTGCGCGCCGACGCCGTTGCATGTCGGGCAGAGTCCGGGTCGGGACGGATCTGGCTCGAAATAGAGGCGACCCAGTTTCCAGAGGAGTGCAGCCCGATGCTTGCACACGGGGTCGACAAACTGCCCCGCGTAGCACTCGCATTCCCAGGGTGTGACCTCGTAGGCGGTCTCCGGGTCTGATCCGCTGGTCGCGATCCAGCCGCCACATCCCGCCAACTGACGCACCTCGACGCCTTCGGCAATCGCGCGAACCAGCGCCGCGTGCCATCGATCCATGGTGTTTTTCTTGGTTGTTGAGCGTGAAACCATGTTCGGATCTTCTCCGTTCAGCGGCGGACTTCCCGTCACATCCTTGCTGCTCAGTCACCCGCCCGCCGTCTTCGATGTCCTTTGCAGTATAGCACGAAATAGAACTTTTGTTCTATTTTCACTGCTCCGTATGTGGCGAAGAGGGACAACCATCATGAAGGGGTTCATAACCAATTCGGTGTGCCGCCGGTGTACGGCTACGATCGGGAAAGTCGGATAACGTTCCAGGAGAGTGGCGGAAGTATGGTGGTCAGTCTGCCGGAGTCGATCGCAGCATTGCTTGTCGATTGCGGCACCACGCGATTCGGTATGTCAGCGCTGTTGGAGGCCTTCGGATCCTCACTGACGAGCACGAGGTGCTCCATTACGCGGTAACCGTCGAGGCAACGTAGGTCGCCTTCGATCGCCAGTGGAGATACCTGATCGCGATTGACGGCGAAGATGGTCACGGTCTCATTGTCGTCGTCGATCGTGGCAACGGATTCGAGCAGTGGCACGTCTCCGAAAACACGATTGCTATAGGTGGGCGAATTGATCTGGAGATTCAGGACACTGCCCCGACCAAAGCGAGACGCATGTAGAAACGGGTAGTACGTCGTCTGGCGCCAGGCTCGACCGCCGTTCTCGGTCATGATAGGGGCGAGCGCATTTACGAGTTGCGCCATGCAGGCGATCTTGACGCGGTCGGCGTGCTTCAGGAGGGAACTCAGCATGCACCCGACCACCAGCGCATCCTCGAGCGTATAGGTTTCCTCCGTCAGCGGCGGGGCGAGCTGCCAAGGATTCGCTTCCAGGTACAGCCTGTCGCGTTCCTTCGAGTGGTACCAGACGTTCCACTCGTCGAAGGCAATGAGCATCCGCTTTGCCGACCGTTTTCGCGCTGCGACGACATCGCAGACTGCCGCGACGGTTTCGATGGCACGGTCCATGTCCAGTGACCGGGCGAGAAAGGTCCCGAGGTCGTCCTCATCGTTTGCGTAATAGGTGTGCAAAGAGATGTAGTCGACGTGCTCGTAGGTGTGCTCGAGCACCGTTTCTTCCCAGTCCGGAAATGTCGGCATCTCGGAGTTGGAGCTGCCTGCGGCAACGAGTTCGATCGACGGATCGACCCATTTCATCGCGGTGGCCGCCTGGGCGGCCAGCCGGCCATAGGCATCTGCTGACGTATGGCCCAATTGCCAAGGCCCGTCCATCTCATTGCCAAGGCACCAGGTTCGGAACCCGTGAGGTTCCTCGACCCCGTGGGATCGACGAAGATCGCTCCAGGCGCTGCCGCCGGGGTGATTGCAATACTCGACAAGGTTGCGGGCCGCATCGATGCCCCGGGTCCCGAGGTTGACAGCCATGTTTACTTGGGCGTCGGCAAGTCGGGCCCATGCCGCGAACTCGTTAGTACCGATCTCGTTCGTCTCGGTGGTCTTCCATGCCGCATCGAGCCG
>Ga0182741_1000243_pt1 | contig 85792 bp, 81 predicted proteins | sample eDN5th37CBELigOP_FD_128874 | JGI IMG/M metagenome (GOLD analysis project Ga0182741, IMG submission 128874) | Enriched Organic Plus compost microbial communities from Emeryville, California, USA - eDNA 5th pass 37_C BE-Lig OP (version 2) (version 2) ...
ACGTTGGCGCCTCCGGCCACCCATGTCGAGACGCCGCCAAACACGATCATGGTCGAAAGCGTGGCAACGAAGGCGGGGACCCGTGCATAGACGACCAACGCTCCGTTGATCAGGCCGCAGGCCGCGCCGATCGCCGCCCCTATCAGGAGCACCTCGGCCGCGCCCAACCCGGAATCGCGGAGGAGCAGCGCCGCCGTGATCGCCACCAGCGTCACGATCGAGCCGATCGACAGGTCGATCGCGCCCATGAGGATGACAAAAGTCGTGCCCGTCGCGACCAGCAACAGGATCGACGACTGCCGCATGAGGTTGAACAGGTTCACCCAGGACAGGAAGCGGTCATTCAGCAGCGTGAACGCCACGACCAGCAAGACAAGAAACAGGACGGGGACAAGAACCCCCATCATCGCGCGGTTGCGTGCATAGGATGCGCCGGCTGCGGCCATGATCGTCTCCGCTCCGTCAGACCATGAAGCCGACGAGTTCCTGCTCGGTCGGCTTCGCCTCCGGCGGGGCGGGGCGTTCCGTGACCACCTTGCCGTCGCGCATGATGAGAATGCGGTTCGACAGGCCGATCAGTTCGAGTAGGTCGTCGGTGATAAGAAGGATCGCCACGCCACGGGCGGTGAGGTCGCGCAGGAGGCCGTAGATCTCCTCCTTGGCGCCCACGTCGACGCCGCGGGTAGGATTGTCGAGAACCAGCACGTCGACGCCGCGCGCCAGCCACTTGGCCATCACCACCTTCTGCTGGTTGCCGCCCGACAGGAACTGGCAGAGCTGACGGGGCCCCGTGGTGCGCACGTGCAGAAGCTTGATGAACTCCCTCGCGAGTGCGTTCTCCTTCGCAGCGGAGATGATGCCGGGTAGGCGGGTGACCTTGCCCAAGGCGGCGAGCGAGGTGTTCGCCGCCACCGACAGGTAGGGGATGATGCCCTCGGTCTTGCGCTCCTTGGGCACGAAGCCAACGCTCGCGGCGATCGCCGCAGGTCCGCGCTTGCGTAGGGGCAGTTGCTGGCCTTTCACCGTGACCGTGCCCGACGTCGGGAACGGCTCGAAGCCGACGATGGCTCGCGCCACCTCTTCCTTGCCGCAGCCTACCAGTCCGCCGATGCCGAGGATTTCGCCCTGACGCAGGTCGAAGGAAACATCCTGGACGTGACCGCCCGCGATCCCCTTCACGGAGAGGAGCACAGGATCGGCGGCGGTCACCGCCTTCTGCGTGCCTTCCTTGTAGTATTCCTCGTCGCGGGCGCGGCCGACCATCGCCTCGTGGATGCGGGAGGTGGCGAAGTCGCCCTTCCCCATCTCGGCGACCATGCGCCCGTCCTTCATCACATACAAGCGGTCGCAGAGCGTCACATACTCGGCCAGCCTATGGGTGATGAGCACGAAGGACGCCCGGTCGCGGAAGCGGCGAATGCTTTCGAACAACAGCGCCACTTCCTTGTCGCCGATGGCCGCGGTCGGCTCATCCAGCAGCACGATGGGGTGCTCGACCTTGAAGAAGTCCGCCAGCACGAAGGCCTTGGCGATCTCGATCATCTGTCTGTCGTGGAACTCGTAGCTGCCGGTGACCCTGCGCGGGTCGACGTGGCCGAGGCCGAGTTCCCGCAAATGGCGTTCGGCCAGCTCGATCATGCGGCCGGAGTCGACCAGGCCGCCGGCGCGGGTGAACTTGCTCTCGTGCGAGAGGAAGAAGTTCTCGTAGACCCGCAGGTTGGGTACCAGCGCCTGCTCCTGGAACACCATGGAGACGCCGGCGCGCACGGCGTCGGTGTAGCGGTCGGGGTTGTAGGGCTTGCCGAACAGGGTCATCGTTCCCTTGCTCGGCTTGTGTATGCCGGCGATCATCTTCAGCGTCGTCGACTTGCCGGCCCCATTCTCGCCGGCGATGCCGATGATCTCGTTGGCGTAAATGTCGAGGTCGACACCCTCGAAGACGGTGACGCCGGCGAAGCTCTTGGCCGCGCCACGGATCTCGAGGATGGGCTTGCGGGGCGCGTTCATGTCGCCTCCCGTGCCGAAAGCGTGCGGTTCATCGCAATGACGGCCACGAGGATGACGCAGCCCTTGATGATCGTCTGAAGATAGGGGTGGAGCGCGATGATGTTCATGCCGTTCGAAAGCATCGCGACGACCAGCACGCCGAGCAGCGTCCGGGCCACGCCGCCGACGCCGCCGGTGATCGCGGTCCCGCCGACGACTACCGCGGTGATGGTCTCAAGCATGAGGAAATCGCCCATCGAGCCCGTCGCCGTGCCGAGGCGCGAGGCGAGCAGCGCGCCGCACAGGCCGCACAGCGCGCCTGACAGCGCGAAAGCCTGGATTTTCACAAAGTCGACCGGCACACCGACCAGCTTTGTCGTCTGCTCGTCGCCGCCAATGGCAAGGGTCATGCGGCCGAAGCGTGTGCGATCGCCGATCAGCACGCATATCGCATAGATGATGATCGCGTACACCACGATCATGGGAACAAAGGGTACGGGTTCCATCTGCGTGAGTGCGACGTAGCCGGTGTCGCGGATGGGGATGGAGCCGCCGTCGGAAAGAAAAAGGATCACGCCGGTCAGCGAGGTTGCCGTGCCGAGCGTCACCAGGATGGAGGGGATGCGCAGGTAGACGTAGAGCAGTCCGTTGACGATGCCGACCGCCAGACCGACCAGCGACGCAACGACCAGCGCGCCGGCCCCGAGTTTTGGCACGAGCAGGGCAGCCACCACGCCCGACACGGTCGCGATTGCTCCGACCGAGAGATCGATCGAGCCCATGAGAATGACGAAGGTCGCGCCGCAGGAAGCCACGAGCAGGATCGACGCCAGATAGAGGATGTTGCGCGCATTATCGGGCGTGGCGAAAACCGGGTTCAGCGTCGCGAAGACGAGACCCAGGACCACGAGCACCAGCAGCGGCGCGAACCGACCGAAGCTCACGACAGACCTCGCGGGATAAGGATCACAGGCGACCGCATCTCGTCCTCCACAGTCGAATGCGAACGGCGCGGCCGATTCCTGTCAGGAACCGGCCGCGCCTCTTGGGTCGTTACTCGGGAATGCGGGCCTTGTAGTGGGCGTCGTACTCCGCCTTGAGCTTGTCCACACAGCCGGCTTCGATCGCCGCCGTGTACTCGGCCGGCAGCTCGTATCCGGCCGGCTTCTCGGCCGTGCGCCAGAGCTGGCCAGCATCGATCGGCCAGACGTAGTTCTGCGGATCCCAGTCATCGGGATTCAGCGTGCGCGACATCTTCTTCCAGTCGAAGGGCAGCTTGTCACCCTTCAGGAAGTCCGTGTACGCATCGACGTTGTCGGAGGTAATCAGCGCTGCGCCCATGTACATCATGCGCTCGCAGACATCCGGCTTCCAGCCGTGGGCGACGTCGTATGCCCGGACCAGCGCGTAACCGGCCTGCCAGGCCGGCGTGAAGCTCATGGTCGCGAAGAAGCGGCCTTCCTTGATGAGGTCCATGGTTTCGGCATTGCCGTCGAGGCCGACCACCGGGATGCCCGACAGGCCCGCGTCCTCCAGCGCCTGCATGGCGCCGATGCCGACCGAGTCGTTCTGGCCAAACACGCCGTCGATCTGCGGATGGGCGACGATCAGGTCCTCCATCACGCGGCGCGAGTCGATCTGGTTCCAGTTGCCCGGCTGGCGGGCGATCAGCTCGATCTCCGGGTATTCCTTCAGAGCCCGGTCAACACCGAGGGTACGGGCGATTTCGGCCGACGAGCCGGGATAGCCGGTGATGTGCACCAGCTTGCCCTTGCCGCCCATCTTCTCGAAGAGCGCCTTGGCGATGACATACGCATTCTCCTCGCCGTTCGGCGTGAAGTAAGTTGCGTAGGCGTAGTTGTCGGCGCCGTTGTCCAGCGGATGGAACCATGGGAGCGCGTCCCAGACGCCCACATAGGTGCCGCCCGCGGCCTTCACCTTCTCGGCGATCTGCTTGACGTTGCCGACGTCCTGGGCCGGGCCGAAGAACATCTTGGCGCCAGCGGTGATCTGGGCTTCGTAGTTCGAGATCTGCTTCGAGGCATCGGCCTCGTTCGTCAGGACGCGGTACTCGAGACCGAGAGCCTCAGCCGCCTCGCGCGCACCCTTGTCGAAGTTGGACCAGTACTCGTTGTCGAGGCTGGTAAACTCGGCGACAGCGACCTCCGCAGCCTGCGCAACACCGGCACTCGCCAGCATGGCGAGCGCACTCGCCATGCCCAGCAGGGACTTCAATTTCATTGGTATTCCTCCAGTTGGTAGTGCAGTCCGCCAGCCTCCCCGGCGGACGCAGGCTCACCAGATCATCTGGCCGCCGGAAACGTTGGCCGCACTTGCCGTGATGTTGCGGGCGCGATCGGACGCCAGGAACGCGACGGCCTCGCCGATGTCCTCGGGCGACTGCGGACGCTTGAACGGAATGCCTTCGACGAACTCCGCCCAGGCCTCCTCCTCAGAGATGCTCTTGTTGACCGAGAGCTGCTGCAGCAGCGGATCCCACAGGGGCGTGCGCACGACACCCGGGCAGACGGCGTTGACGTTGATGTTGTGGGGAGCGAGCTCCTTGGCCATCGACTGGGTCAGGCCGATTACCGCGAACTTCGAGGCGCAGTAATGCGCGAAGAACGGAATCGCCTCCTTGCCGACCATCGAGGAGATGTTGACGATCTTGCCGTACTTGCGCTCGATCATGTGCGGGACGAAGGCGCGGCACGACAGGAACACGCCCTTGGCGTTGACGCCGTTGACGCGATCCCACTCCTCGGCGGTGAGCTCGGTGAACGGCACGCTCTTCGAGACACCAGCATTGGTGACCAGAATGTCGACCTTGCCGAACTCGGCAATAGCCGTCTCGGCAACCTTCTGGGTGGATTCCCAGGACGTCACGTCATGCTGCAGGACCAGGACCTTGCGGCCGGTCTTGCGGATTTCCGCCGCCGTTTCCTCTGCGCCCGCGGTGTCGCGGTCGGTCAGGACCAGGTCCGCGCCGTGCTTGGCCAGAACGGTCGCAATGCCGGTTCCGATGCCACGGCCCGCACCCGTCACTACGGCGACTTTACCCTCGAGTTCCATGTCGATCTCCTCTGTCCTCGCGTCACGGAATGGCCCGGACGCCCAGCAACGACGCACCTTGCGCAACCACTGCGTGATAGGGAAAGCAGCCGGCTAAATACCTACCCATGCCATCGCCCGAAGAAGGGGACAGTTCCGTTCATCAATGGACGAGACCACCCACGCGACGCGGGCGGCAGCAGCCACCCGCGTCGCGGAATCCGCAGTCAAGTCAATCGGATAGGTCTAGCGAGCGTTCCTCCGCGTCGTCTTCTCATACTGGTCGATGCGGCCCCTCGATGCAGCATCGACTATTGTCATTTTGAGAAAACAGAGGCGACGTAACGTCACTTGGCGGGGTTGGAGATCATCGACATCAGGCGGATGTGCGGCTCGACCGCAAAGAGCTCGGTCTTGCGAGCGGCGAACTCCTTCAGGTACGGCATCTCCATGTGCTTGTCCCACTCGGCGCGGTTGGTCCAGTTCTCATAGAAGGTGAACTCGGCCGGGTTGTCGTTGTCCTGATGCAGGTCGTAGTTGACGCAGCCCGGCTCGGCGCGGGTCTTGTCGATGAGCGACAGCAGAAAAGCCTTGGTGTCCTCGATCTTGCCCGGCTTCGCGACAAGGTGGGCGATGACGGTCAGTTGTTCAGCCATTGCGTTCTCCTCCATGTTACTGACTTGCGCGCCGGAGTTTTTACCGCCGCATCGCGCAAGCCAAGGACCAAGATTCTCATACCGCAACCGACGGGTCGGCATGCCTGGAGCGCACGCCCGTGATCGCCGCAACCAGATCGGCCGCACTGACCTCCTCGCGCCGGAACTCGGCGACCTTTCGGCCCAGGCGTAGCACGACGATTCGGTCGGCGACCTCCAGCACGACGTCGTGAAGGTCATGCGAAATGACGATCACCGACCGACTCTCCGACTTGAGCTGGCGGATGAGCCGCACCACGCCGGCGCGCTGCTCGACGCCCAGCGCGGCGGTCGGCTCGTCGAGCAGGACAACCTTCGGTCCGCGCATGACGCAGCGGCAAATGGCAATGCCCTGGCGCTGACCGCCGGACAGCCGGCCAACGGGAGTGCGCAGCGAGCGGATCGTGGTCACGCCGAGGTTGCGCAGAGCCTCGGCCGCGATGCTTTCCATTCGCGCATGATTCAGGCGACGCCCCGTCCAGGACGACGAGATGATCTCGTTGCCCAGAAAGAGGTTCTGGACCGTATCGAGGTTGTCGCAGAGCGCGAGATCCTGGTACACGGCCTCGATGCCGAGCCGGCTCGAGTCCTGGGGACTGGCGATCTCGACCCGCTGGCCGTTTGAGTAGAATTCCCCCTCGTCCGGCGGCTGCGTGCCGGAAATCGCCTTGATCAGCGTCGACTTGCCCGCGCCGTTGTCGCCGACGATGGCGACGATCTCGCTGGGGTTGAGTTGGAAGTTGACGTCGCTCAGCGCGGTCACGCCGCCGAAATGCTTGGTGATGCCGCGCAGTTCGAGGACGGGGTGTGGGCCGGCGCCATGCGACGGGGCCGCGTTCGGCTCAGACATATCGGGAGACCCTCCGCTTCTGGCTGGATGCCGGCGTCGGCGCCGGCATCCGGTTCAGGGTTCAGGCAGTCGAAACCGGCCGCCTTACTTGCCCGCGTTGTCCTTGCAGGTCTGCGTGTTGGCCGCGGCGCCCGTGCAGACGTCCGCCCAGTTCCACACGCCGGCCTCGACCACGTCGCCGACATTGCTCTGGTCGATCATCGTCACGTCGATGAAGGCCGTGGGGATCTTGCCGTAGCCGTTGTCGAACTCGCCGTTGATGTGGCCTTCCTCCGGCTGCTGCTTCTTGATCGCGGCAACGACGAGGCGTGCGGCGCTGTCGGCGAGCATCGGATAGTTCTTAAGCACCGTGCCGTGCTGAAGGCCGAGCAGGATGTTCTGCAGGGTCGCGACGTTGGCATCCTGGCCGCCGAGGATCTTGATCTGCCCCTGCAGGCCCTGGCTGACGAGCGCCGCGAGCGCGCCCTCGGCCGTGCCGTCATTGGATGCGACGATGGCCTGGAAGTCGCCATCCGTCTTCGTCAGGCACTGCTCCATGATGCGCTGCGCCTCGGAGGGGTTCCAGTTGGGGACGTAGTCCTCGCAGACCACCTCGATCTTGCCGGCATCGATGAGGGGCTGGAGGTGCTCGTCCTGCCCTTCCTTCGTGGCGCGGGTGTAGAAGTCACCCTTGTTGCCGTAGAGGCGAGCGATCTTGTACGGCCCGCCCTCGGACAGCGCCGCCGCGGCATTCTTGCCCTGCGCCTGGCCGACCTTCAGCGCGCCGAACTGGGTGTAGTAGGTGACCGGACCGCCGCTCGCCTCATGCTCGTAGGCGATGAGCGGAACCCCGGCCTTCTCGGCCGCAAACAGGCTGGCGCTGGCCAGTGACGGATCGGCCGCGATCAGCACGATCGCCTTCGTGTCGCCAGTGATCGCCGCCTCGACCTGCTGTTGCTGCAGGCTCGGGTTGCTCTCGCCGTTGGCGATCTCGACCTTGATGTTCGGGGCATACTTCTTCATCGCCTCGACGAAGGCCGGCCCGTCCTTCTCGACGAAGCGCACGGTGGTGAAGTTCGGCAGCATCAGGTGGACGGTGCCGGTCAGTTCAGGATCCGGGTCCAAGGCATAGGCCGATCCGGTGGCGGCCAGGGCGAAGGCGGCAGCTGCAAGTACGCCGCGAACAATCGATTTCATGACAATTTCCTCCTATGCGCGTGCCGGCCAACCCGCCACGCGTTCTCCTCCAGGCTATCCAGCCGGATCAGTCTTCCTGACGGCCGCCGGCGAAGCGATGCGCCAGCGAATCGACCGACGTCGCCAGCACAAGGACGATGCCCTGCGTGGCCAGCTTGACCTCGGTCCCGAGACCGAGAAGGTCGATGCCGTTGGAAATGGATGTGATGGCAAGGGCCCCGAAAAGCGCGGACCACGGCGATCCGCGTCCGCCGAACAGGCTCGTGCCGCCCACCACCGCCGCCGTGATGGCCTCCAGGAGCAGCGTCCCCATGCCGGACGACTGTGCCGAGACGCCGAGCAGGCGCGATGCGGCCAGGATGCCGCCGAACGCCGCGAAGGCGCCGCAGACCACGAAGGCGGTCATTCGGATGCGATCGACCTTGATGCCGGCGCGCACCACGGCGCTGGGATTGGCGCCCGTGGCGTAGAGATAGATGCCGAAGCGGGTGTGCTTGCCGATATAGGACAGCACGATGATGGCCGTGAACAGGATGAGGACAGCCACCGGCACACCATTGTGACGGTTGAGCGCGCTGATGACGACGACCAAAACGGCCGCGACGATCAGGGCGGGTGCGACCACGTGCTTCGTCGCGGTGCGGTCAAGTCCCGCCTTGCGCGCATCGGTCAGCGATGCGTAGCGGAAGGCCACGAAGATGACGAGCGCAACAGCCGCAAGGCCCCAGCTCAGAGTCTTGTCGATGTAGGACCCGGCCAGGAACGTGATGTCCGTTCCGAACAGGTTGATCTGGCCTGTCGCCGGCAGGAGCTTCAGCTGAACCGCGGCCAGCACCAGCGAGACGCCGAAAGTCACGAGGAAGGCGGGTGTCCGCGTCCAGGTGATCCAGCGGCCCTGAACGAGGCCCACCAGCGCGCCGAATGCGATGCCGGCGGCGATTGCCAGCCAGACCGAAACGTTCTGCGCAATCAGCAGTTGGCCTGCAATGGTGGCCGCGACTGCGCTGATGGCCGCAACCGACATGTCGATCTGGCGGATGATCAGCACCGGCACGAGGCCGAGCGCCAACATCGCGGTCACGATGCATTGCAGGCTCAGGTTCGAAAGGTTGCGCGGCGACAGGAACTTGGGATCAAGGAGCCCGAAGAAGGCCCAGATGAGTACGATCGCCACAAGGATGGGAACATAGCGCCATTCGCCCGAAATGAGCCCCGCCAGTCTCGGCAGCAGCTTCGAATTGGTTGGCGCCGGCATGCGTTCGACAGATGCCACGACTAATCCTCCTCAGGTCGGCAGGCACGCCAACCCCCTGGCCGGGCACGTCGCCCGGCCAACTCCGCCCATATTTCCGAATTCCGGCTAGCCGGCCGGGACGGGTATTCCTCCGCCCGTCCCGATCGACGTCAGTTGCCGCCGCTGGTCAGCGTGATCTTGATGGCCTTCGTGGCGTCCTTGCCAAGTTCGAAGGCCTCCACCGCCTGCTCCAGCTCGAAGGTGTGAGTCTGGATCGGCGACAGGTCGATGCCCGTGCGCTCCAGGAAGCGGATCGCCGCCGGCCACACACCGGGCGAACCGATGCAGCCCTTCACGACCAGGTTCTTGATCTGGATCTTGCCGAGCTCGACGGGGATCTTGCGGCCGATGTTGATGCCGACCATCGACACCCGGCCCTCTTCGCGCACATAGTCGAAGACGTTGGCGAGTGAGGCGTCATGGCCAGCCGCCTCGACAACGAGATCCGCACCCTTGCCGCCGGTCAGCTCCATGATCTGCCCGACCGGATCGTTGGTGGCGTCCACGACCTCTGCGGCGCCGAGCTTCAGCGCCACCTCACGCCGCTTCGGCAGCGGGTCGACAACGATGACGCGGGCGCCCATGCCGATGGCCGCAGCGGCCGAGACAAGGCCGATGGTGCCGCCGCCGGAGACGACGACCGTCTCGGAAGCGTTGGTGCCACCCGAGCGCAGCACGGCGTAGAAGCCGCAGGTGAACGGCTCGATCAGCGAGGCGCGCTTGTCGTCAATGTTCTCCGGGAGCTTGTGCAGCCACTCCGGGTTGACGTTGAAGTACTCGCGGTCGGCGCCGTCCATCGAGAAGCCGAAGTGGTGGAGACGCTCGGGCGTGCGCACCACGCATTCGCCGACGACGCGGTCGCCGACCTTGAAGTCCTTCACCGCCTTGCCGACCTCGACGATCTCGCCGGCCCATTCGTGGCCCGGGGTGACCGGATAGGAGATCGGGATGATGTAGCGGCCGGCGAGCAGCTCGTAGTCCGAATGGCAGATGCCGACGGCGCGGGTCTTCACCAGCACTTCGGTCGGCGCGATTTCCGGAATCGGCTTGTCGACGATGATCGGCTTGTCGGGCTGTTCAAAGACGAGGGCACGCATCCTTGTCGTTCCTTTCCTTTTTCGTTCAGGCGATCTCTACGATCTGTCCGGTCTTGGCCGAAGCCACGATGGCTTCCAGCAGGGCGATGTTGGCGATCATGTCCTCGCCAGAGATCGGGTACAGGCCCTCACCGCGGACCGCCTTGGCGAAGGCGACGAGATTGTCGCGGACGGGCTCCGCAGGTCCGACTTCGCGCACGCTGATCGGCGTGCCGGTCGACGCGGAGGTGATGACCCAGCCTTCCGGAGCCTCGACATGGGCCTTGTCGCGGATCTCGATCCAGCCCTTGGTGCCGAACACGGCGAAACGCGAGATGAAGGGCGTCGCCAGCGTGGCGGAGACATAGGCAGTGCCGCCGCTCCTGAAGCGGATGTGCGCCGACATTGTGTCGCCCTGCGGGATCTCGGACGCGAGGTTTTCGCAGGAAACGCGCACGTCACGCGCCGGTCCCAGAAGCTTGATCGCCAGGTCGGTGAGATGGATGCCGGTCGCGGTCATGCCGCCGGCCGGCGCCTGGATGGCATTCAGTCGCCAGTTCGACTTGTCGAGACCGAGGAACTTGTCGTGGCTGAAATTCGCCTCGACCTGGAGAATGCGGCCCAGCTTGCCTTCGGCGGCTGCCGCGATCATTTCCGCAACCGGCGGCTCGAAGCGGCGCTCATGGCCCATGCCAAGCACGAGGCCGGCTTGGCGGCAGAGATCCACGGCCTTCTCGGCGCCCGCCTTCGTCATCGCCAGCGGCTTTTCGCAGAAGACGTGCTTGCCGGCTGCGACGGCCTTTTCGATCTGCTCCTCATGGAGCGAATGCGGCGTCGCGAGAATGACCGCTTCGACATCGGGCCGCGCCAGGGCTTCGTCATAGCTGGTGGTCAGCGCCAGCCCATTGGCGTCCGCGAATTCCTTCGCGGAGGGGTCCGGCTCGACGGCCACCACGACGTCCAGATGGTCGCTGGCGGCCTTCAGGACGGTGACCATCTTGCGGCCCCACCAACCGAGGCCAACCATCGCGACCCGCACGGGTCCAGTTTTCGCGCTCACACGCATTCTCCTTGCTGCAGGGTCGGCGCGCTGGCGCCGACCCGATGTTGACGACCTCCGATCAGGAAGCCGAGTAGCCGTTGTCGGTCATGACGACCTGACCGGTGATGCCGCTGGCCGCATCCGAGACGAGGAAGCCGATCGTCGCAGCGATCTCGGACGGCTCCATCAGGCGCTTTCCGGGGGTGTCGTTGAGCCACATGTTGAGAATCTCCGGGTTGGCCATGCCGACCTTCTGGAGCATCTCGGTGTTGGTGTAGCCGGGGCCGACAGCGTTGACGCGGACGTTGAACGGCGCCCACTCGACACCGACGACGCGGCACAGATGCGCAACGCCGGCCTTCGACACGTCGTAACCGGCATGCAGCTCGGGACGCACCGCCTTGACGCCCGCGATCGAGGAGATCGCGACGATCGAGCCACGCTTGCGCTCCACCATGCGCTTGCCGAACGAACGGACGCAGAAGAAGACACCGTCGAGGTTGATCTTCATGACGCGGTGCCAGTCCTCGTCGGAGTGGTCCTGCGTGTTGCTCTCGTAGGCGATGCCAGCATTGGCGACCAGGATGTCGACCGCGTCGAACTCTTCGTTGAGCTCCGCCGCAGCCTTCTCGACAGCCTTCGAATCGGTGACGTCGAACTTGATGCCCTTGGCCTTGATGCCCTTGTCGGCGGCCGCCTTGGCGGCATCTACCACGCGATCGACCGCGTCGGCCAGGACGACCGTCGCGCCGAGGCCGCCGAGGCGCTCCACGATCGCCGTGCCGATACCGCCGGCCGCGCCCGTGACCACGGCGGTCTTGCCGGCCAGCGAATAGTTAGAGAATGCGTCGTTCGCCATAAAAACTCCTCCAGATGGCTGAAACGTTCGCCCGGCGCCAGCGGCGCCGGGACACTGGTGCCGGTCAGACCGTAACCAGGATCTTGAGATGCTTGCCGGCCTTGTCGAGCAGGGCCTCGAAGCCCTTCTCGACCACGTCCTCGGCAGCGATATTGGCCGTCACCACCTTCTCGATCGGGAGAAGGCCCGCCTCCACCATGCGGATGATGCGCGGCCAGATTTGCACCGGGTAGCACCAGGTCGCCTCGACGGTGATGTCCTTCAGCGCCCACAGCATGGCGTCGATGGAGGCGGGCTTCATGTGAAGCCCCGTCTGTACGACCTTGCCCTGCGAGCGGACGGCCTTGGCGCAGATGTTCAGGCTGGCTTCGAGGCCGACGCACTCGAGCGCCACGTCTACACCAATGCCCTCATCCGTGTTGTCGCGGATGATCGTCTCGAGATCGTCCTTGGTGGGATCGATGGCGATGATCTCCGGCACCAGCTCCTTGGCCTTCTTCAGGCGGTTCGGGTTGGGTTCGCTGACGAAGATGGTCGCCGCGCCGGCCGCCTTCGCGGCAAGCAGGGTCAGAGCGCCGATCGGTCCCGCGCCGGAGACGAGCACCGTGGAACCGGACGTAACGCCGCCGCGGTCGGTACCGTAGATCGCCACCGCTGCCGGCTCGATCATCGCGGCCTGAACATCGGAGACGCCATCCGGCACCTTGACGACGTTGTAGTCATTGACGATCGCCATCTCGGCCATGCCGCCCCACTGCCAGGAGAGGCCAACGCAGGCCATCTGCGGGCTCAGATGGTAGAGGCCGCGGCGGCCGTAGTAATCGTCACGCGGCGAGATGAGCGGCTGGATCGACACCCGGTCACCGGGCTTGACGTTCTTCACGGCAGAGCCGACGTCCTCGACCACCGCGCTGAACTCGTGGCCGAGGATCTGGGGGTTGGTCGCGCCGGTGTAGGGATGCGGGGTCGCCGGGGTGACGATCGGACCGGCGATGTACTCATGAAGGTCGGTGCCGCAGATGCCTGTCACCTTGGGCCGGATCAACACATCGTTGGCGCCGAGCCGCGCCGTCGGGGGTGCGACATCCTCCACCCGGATGTCCTTCGCCCCGTGGAAGCGAACTGCCTTCATGATAGAATCTCCCTAACCGTTTCGCGGCTCACTGCACCGTGTAGCCGCCGTCCACCACCAGGCTTGCGCCGGTGACGAAGCGCGCCTCCGGCGAGGCCAGGAAGAGCACGCAGTTGGCCACGTCGACGGGCTCGCCGAGGCACAGCGGGTGCTTTTCCTTCATCATGTCGAGATAGGCCTGACGGCCCCTCGGATAGGTCTCGGCGGCCTTGAGGAACAGTTCCGTCATGGTCGAGCCGGGGTGCACGGCGTTCACACGGATGCCGTACGGGGCATAGCAGATCGCGTCTGTCTTGGTCATCGACAGCACCGCACCCTTGGTCGCATGGTAGGGCGGGATGTCGTCATTTCCGGTCAGCGCGTAGATCGACGAGAAGTTGACGATCGAGCCGGACTTCTGCGCCATCATCGGCCGCACCGCGTACTTGGTGCACAGGAACGAGCCCTTGACGTTGACGGCGAAGACGCGGTCCCACTCCTCGACCGTGCATTCGTGCGCGAACTTGTTGGCGCCAGGAATGCCGGCATTGTTGACGAGGATGTCCAGCTTGCCCCACTTCTCGACCACGGCGGCCACGGCGGCCTCGACCTCGGCCTCGTTGGTGATGTCGACCTTGGCGAAATAGGCGACCGAACCGTCCGGTGAAACCTCCTTAGCCAGCTTCTCGCCGTCCTCGACCAGCATGTCGAAGATCGCAACCTTCGCGCCTTCCTCAACGAAGCGGCGAACGGTCGCGGCGCCGATACCACGCGAACCGCCGGTGACGATCGCGACCTGGTCCTGAAGTCTGCCCATGATTTACTCCTTCTTCCCACCGGCGCGTTGGGGCTGGGCCCTTGCGGGCACGCCGGCTCTTAGTCCGTGTGATGCAGCGCCGGCGCTAGTTGGTGCGCCGGACGTAGAAGGCCGCAGCCGCGACGATGACGATGCCTTTGATGATGATCTGGAACTGCACCGGCAGGCCGAAGAGCAGCACAGCGTTGAAGACGACGATCAGCACCGCGGCGCCGAACAGGCCGCCGATGATGCCGCCACGGCCGCCGGCGAGCGAGATGCCGCCCATGACCGCCGCGACGATCGAGTCCAGCTCGAAACCGCGGCCGACCCAGTTGTCGACGATGCCGACATAGCCGGACAGCACCAGACCCGCGACGGCAGCGAGGCCGCCCGAGATGATGTAGCCGATGATCGTGACGCGGTCGGCATTGATGCCCAGCAGGCGCGCCGTGGTCGGGTTGCCGCCGGTGATGTAGACCTCTCGGCCGAAGCGCGACCGGGACAGCAGTACCCAGAACACGGCGGCCAGGACGGCCAGCAGCATCAGGTTGTAGGGGATGCCGTTCCAGCTCGCCGAGCCCAGCGCGCGGAACAGGGGCGGCACGTTGCCGGACGGCGCGCCCTGGGTATAGGCGAAACGGAACCCCTGCAGCACGATCATCGTCGCGAGCGTCGCCAGGAAGGGCGACACGCTGCGCTTGGTCACGAGCAGGCCGTTGACGAGGCCGGTCGCCGCGCCCATGCCCACGGCTACCGCGAGGATGGGCAGCACGTCGGCGTTCTGCCCCGAGAAGCTGGTGGCGATGACCGCCGCGGTCGCCATGACCGACGACACGGAAAGGTCGAGGCCGCGCAGGATGATGACGAAGGCCTGGCCGATGACGACGATCCCCAGCGGCGCCACCTGCAGCAGCATGTTGGAGATGTTGTTGCTGGACAGGAAGGCCGGGGAGATGATGCCGGCCACCACGATCATCAGGACGAGGAAGATCGGCAGCGCATAGGGCCCCAGGCGGCTTGCCAGGGACGGCCCAGGTCCGGTCAGTTCCATGCCTTTCGCTTGAGACAGGTCGGCCATCAGACCCTCTTCCTCTTCTCGACGTAGATCGAAACCGCAGCGATCACGATCAGGCCCTGCGCGATGAGCTGGTAATGCGTCGAGACGTCCATGAAGTTCAGCACGTTGTTCAGCAGCGAGATCAGGTAGACGCCGAGCAGAGTGCCGAGGACGCCGCCCTTGCCGCCTGTGAGCAGCGTGCCGCCGACCACGACGGGCGTGATCGAAGCAAGCGTGTAGTTCAGGCCGGTATAGGGCTGGCCGACGCCGAAGCGGGCGACCAGGTAGATCGCGGTCATGGCGCAGCAGAAGCCGGAGAAGGCGTAGACGGTGAGCAGCACCTTGGCGCGGGGCAGCCCCATGAGGCGGGCGCCGGTGTCGTCGTCGCCGACGGCGTAGATGTAGCGACCGAGCCGGAAGTAGGTGAGGAACCACCCGACCAGGGCAAAAACCACCACCACGAAGATCGCGCCAACCGGGATGCCGAGCAGCTTGCCGTAGGCGAGGTAGGTAAAGCCTTTCGGCACCTTGCCTGCCGGTCCGAGCGAGTAGAGTAGCACCAGACCCTGCATCACGGCGCCCGTGCCCAAGGTTACGATCAGCGGGTGCACCTTCAGCCAGATAATGAGGATGCCGTTGATCAGACCGAACACCAGGCCGAGCGCAAGGACGCCCACCACCACCGGTGCCACCATCGACCCATCGCCGTTGATCATGCCGGAGGTCAGGGTCGACAGCAGGCTGATCATCGAGCCGACCGACAGGTCGATGCCGCCGGTCAGGATGGTGAGCGTCTGGCCGAGGCTGACAAGCGCCAGACCCGTCGACTGCTCGAGGATGTTGAGAAGATTGTTGGCGGTACGGAAGCGTTCGGACACGAACGCACCGAACACCAGAAGCACCGCGAGAAGGACCAGGACGACGATGATCCCCTGGTTCTTGCGGATGCTGCGAGTCATTCCGGACGAAGCAATCGCGCTCATGCTGCAGCGGCCTCCGTCGGATGCTGGGTCGCCAGGCTCATGATGGCCTCCTCGGTGATGGCGTCGCCAACAAGCTGGCCACTGACGACGCCCTCGCGCATGACGACCACGCGGTCGGCCATCCCCACCACCTCGGGGAGCTCGGAGCTGATCATCAGGATGCCGATGCCCTGGTCCGCCAGATTGCGCATGATGCGGTAGATTTCGGTCTTGGCGCCAACGTCGACGCCGCGCGTGGGCTCGTCGAGGATCAGCACCTTGCGGCTGGTGCGCGCCCAGCGGGCGACGATCACCTTCTGCTGGTTGCCACCGGACATGGTGGCGACGTTGGTTCCGGGCCCGCGGCAGGCGATGCGGTAGTTGGCGATCTCCTCGCGGGCGATTTCGTTCTCGAGCCGCCGGTCGATCAGGCCGGTCTTGGTGACTGCCGACAGGTTGGCCGCGGTGATGTTGGCAGCCACGTCGAGCTGCATGGCAAGACCCTGCCCCTTGCGGTCCTCGGTGACGAAGCCGATGCCCTTGCTGATGGCCTTGGCCGGGGTCATGCCGTCGACCTGCTCGCCGTCGATCCAGATCTTGCCTGAGGTGATCGGCAGGCCGCCGAAGATGCCCATGGCGAGCTCCGTACGGCCAGCACCGACCATGCCTGCCAGCGCCGTAATCTCGCCCGCCCGAATCTCGATGCCGGCGTTCTTCACACGGCCCTCGACGGTTATGTTCTCAGCCTTGAGGACGACCTTGGCCGAGCCGTCGAGCTGGCGCTTCGGCGGGAAGATGTCCTTGAGGTCGCGGCCGACCATGTAGGCGATCAGCTTGTCGCGATTGACGTTGCCGATTTCCGTGGTGACAACGTGCTGCCCGTCTTTGAACACCGTCACCCGGTCAGCTATCCGGAAGATCTCTTCCAGTCGATGCGACACGTAGACGATGGCAACGCCCTCCGCCTTGAGCGCGGCAAGGCGAGCAAAGAGCAACTCGGCCTCGCGACCGGAAATGACGGCGGTCGGCTCATCGAGGATCAGCAGCTTGACGTCGTGAACCAGTGCCTTGCAGATCTCGACCATCTGCTGGTCCGCGACGGTCAGCTCCGAGACGAGCTTGTCGGGATCAATGTCGACACCCAGCTTCGCCAGCAGGGCGGCGGCGTCCTTGCGCGTCTTCTTGTGATCGATCAGCCCGAAGGCGCCCCGGCGCTCGTAGCCGAGGAAGATGTTCTCCGCGACCGTCAGGTGCGGGAACAGAACGAATTCCTGGTAGATGACGTGAATGCCGGCGGCCTTGGCGTCCGCCGGACGCGCCCAGCGTACGACCTTGCCGTCAAACTCGATCTCGCCCGAATCCGGCTGGTACGCACCGGCGATGATCTTGATGGTCGTCGACTTGCCGGCGCCGTTCTCGCCAAGAAGGGCGTGAATCTCGCCGGCCCGAACATCGAAATTGATCCCCGACAGCGCCTGGACGCCGGTGAACCCCTTGGAAATGCCGGTCAGCTTCAGCATGCACGCCATCCTGTGGTGACGCGTGCCCGGGGCCGAAGCCCCGGACACAGACTCAGTCCGTTAGTACTCGCTTACTGCGGGTAGTCCACCGAGAAGGTCTTGGGGTCGTAGCCCGGCCCCATGCCACCGGTGACCAGCATGTCGGCCGGACCGTCCTCGACGACGAGATCGGTGAGGCGCACCGGCGTCTGGATCGAGGGCGTCTCGTCACCTTCCGAAACAGCGATCTGCGAGTTGATGGTGTAGATGCAGGGCACGGGCGCGCCGGAGAGAACCTTGAGCGCAACCTCGACCGCCTCGCCGCCCATGGCCGGAGGATAGCCAACCTCCAGCATGGGCACCTTGTGCTTGATGGCCATCTGCAAGGGGCCATTCACGTCGGAGGTGGTGTGCGGCGGGATTTCGCCGTCCTTGTACCCGGCCTCGAGGAAGGCTTCGATCGAGCCGGGGGTCTGCAGGCCGTGAGCCGACCAGACCGCATCGATGTCCTTGCCGTACTTGGCAATCATCGCCTGCATGACCTGCTTGCCCTTCACCGGCGACCAGTCGGAATAAACCGTCTCGAGCACCTTGATGCCCGGGTACTGAGAGAACACCTCGCGGGCAGGCTTCTCACGGTTCTCGGACGGGCTGGATCCTGCCTGGCCAGCAAGCATGATCACATTGCCCTCGCCGTTGAGCTTCTCGACGATCCACTGGGCAAAGAGACGCCCCATCATGGCGTCGGAGGCCGTGACGAAGGTGACGAAGTCGTCGGAAGCGACGCGACGATCCACCATCACCACCGGGATGCCCTGCGCCATCGCCTGGCTGACCGCCGGGTCGAGGGCCTGCTGGGTGTTGGCACTAACGATGAGCAGGTCGACACCCCGCGAAATCAGGTCCTGGATGTCGGCGACCTGCTTGGCATCGTCATGACCGGCATCGGTAATGAGAAGCTTGCCGATCTGGTCCTTGTGGTCGGCAGCAGCCTTCTGCAGCGAGTGCTGCATGACCACGCGCCAGGAGTCTCCGAGGCCGGCATTCGAGAAGCCGATCGTGTAGGGACCGTCCTTCTTGTACTCGGACGTGTCCTTGAAGCAGACCTCGATGTCAGGGTTGTAGAGATAGGTGCGCGGCGCACCCTCGTAGAACTTGCTCTGCGCAAAACTTGGCGAAATCATCGCCGCAAGACTTGCCGCACCAGCAAGCGCAATCGCGAAGCGACGAGTGAGGGACTTCATCTATATCCTCCAGTTTGCCTGCCCAGCTAGTGGGAGCCGCTCAACAGTCGACAACAGCGCCCGGACAGGCATCGGGGCGTCATTACTTAACAGGGGGCCGACTTTGACTTAAGCGCCCTCCCAGACGCCGCGGGGACACTCGCAGTTTGGAGCCCCACTTCAAACCAGAAAATTTTTCAAAATGAGAGTCCCAGATCGCCGGACCGGCCGGGGCGATGGCAGTTCCCGGGAGGGGGATTCCGCCGTTAGATCAGTAGTGGCCGGCCTCCCTCATGACGCGGTCGATCCGGTTCTGGCAGCGCTCGAGCGCTTCCCGATCCGTAAGCTCTCCATTGAGGGCGGAGAAGATCTCCTCGCCGATGATCTGCTCCATCACTGCATATTCCGGAATGGACGGTCGCTGCCAGGTGTGCAGCTTGTTCTGCTTCGCCAGCCGGTCGGCGAAGCGTACGATCGGCGTGGTGGCCGCCGCTTCCGGGTCGGCGGTGACGCTGAAGCGCGGCGCCACGGGTATACCGTTCTTGACGTGCTCCTTCATGGCGGCCGGAGACGCCATCCAGGAGATCGCCTCGAAGGCGAGCTTCGAGCGCTCCGGCGAAAGACCTGCCGGAATCGCCAGCAGGAAGCCGCCGACAGGACCGCTCACCTGGCCACCCGGCCCGTGCGGGTGCGGAAGGTACTCGACCTTGCGCTTCACCACCGAGCGGATGTCGTACTCGAAGCGCGAGGCGCGCATCGTCCAGCAGTAGATCATCGCGGCACGCCCGAGCAGGAAGCAGTCGAGGGCCCGGTTCCAGTCCATCACCAGGATGTCCGGCGGCGACAGCGCCAGCAAGCGCCGCATGTAGTCGAGCGTCTTGAAGCCGGCGTCGCTGAGGATGCGGGGACGGTACATGTCTCCCGCCATCTGGCTGTAGTCGAATGCAACGCGCGACATCGGAACGTTGAGCACCGGCTGGCCGCAGCAGCCCATGAAGAACATGAAGGAATGGGCCACCGGCATGCCCTTCGCCGCGTTCCAGACGATGCCCTGCATGCCGCGCTTGGGCTGATGGAGCTGCCGTGCGGCTTCGAGCACCTTCTCGAAAGTGTTCGGAGCGTTCAGCTCATGCGCCTCGAACAGATCCTTGCGAATCGCGAGCGTCTCGATCGTGCAGTAGATGGGAATTCCGTACTGGACATTGGCCCAGGTTCCCGTCGACCAGATGTTGGGATGGAAGTCGAGCGGGTTCATGTTGCTGTCGGCGAGGTAGTCGTTGAGCGGTTGGACGATGCCGTTCTTTACCGCCTCCCCGAGCCAGGGCATGTTGATGCAGATGACGTCGTACTCGCTTTCCTTGCGACGGGCGTTGCGGAAGAGTTCCTCGTGCAGGGCAGGCAGAGGCAGCAGCTTGAAGTTCTTGCGCGACGACAACTTCGAGCGGAAGTCTGACCACATGTTGCGCATCGACTCGAAATAGTTGTCGTCGTCGAGCAGGAAGCGCAGGTCCTGCGTGCTCGAGGCGAGCCTGCTCTCCATGATCTTCAGCGGCGGCACGATCTGGTCCGCGAGATAGGAGCCGCCGAAATAGTAGTCGTCGGCGTTGGCGCTGCCCTTGCCCAGACCGAACGTTTCGGCAAGCAGCACCTTCACCTTCATCGCATAAGAAATGAAGCTCGACTTCAGCTTGCGGCTGGGAACCAGGTAAAAGGACTTGCCGCCAGGATTGCGACTGTGCTGCTCGATCTCGCCTTCTTCGATCAGACGATGGATCCGGCGCATCGCACTGGCGAAGGGAATCTGCGACACTGACGCCAATGACGACATCGTGACCACGTCGCCGCGCAGGTGGCTCTTCATCAGGAACAGGACGATGTTCCACACCGGGTCGGGATCGGCGCTGGCTATCTTCTCGTCGTACGGCGCGCGAATCCGCTCCAGGAAGTTGATGATCCGGAGCAGTTCATAGTCCGTCATGCGGTCCACTGCTTCGTCCTCCGCAGGAAAAACTACCATCGGCACCTCCGTCCATCAAAAAAGTGGCCCGCACAAGGGTGCGGGCCGCCAAGCTGGGAGGATGCTTGGACTTTGTCTGCTACAGCGGGCTCCACATTCTCTCGGCGGATTGGCGCTCGTATGCCATCCCGTCCGGATAGGACACAAGCTCGAGTTGCATGCCCCAGGGGGCAAGGAAATACACCCACGTCAGCCCGGCGCTCGGACCGGTGGTCAGCGTCGTCGGCCGCCCGCAAATGGTAACGCCCTGCGCCTGAAGATACGCCACTGCGGCCTCCATGTCCGTCACATAGAAGCCGAGATGATGGCCGCCATGGTCGCTGTTGCGCGGCAGGTCGGTTCGCTGGTCGGGTGATTCGTACTCGAATATCTCGAAGGCCGGTCCGTTGCGGCACTTGAGCATGCGCAGCTTGCGGATCACCGCCCGCGGATGGACGTCGAGATGCACCTTCATCCAGTCGTCGTCCGCCTGGAAAGGGCCGACTTCGAACAGCACGGTGCAACCGATGACGTCCACGAAGAAGCGGGTCGCCTGTTCGAGGTCCGGGACGGTGAAGCCGATATGGTCCGTGCCGGCCAGGCCCGGAATGCCTGTCATGGTCTCCTCCTCTCGCCAAGGTCAGGCGCCCGCTGATCGCGGGCGCCGTTGCTGTCCTCATTGCGGATAGTCGACCTTGAAGGTGGTCGGATCGTAGTCGGGGCCGAGGCCGGTCGACAGGATCAGGTCGTTGGACTTGTCGAGGCGAGCATAATCTTCCGCCCAGCGGTCCGCCTTGACGGACACGGTCTCGTCGCCCTTGGAGATCGAGATGTCGGAATTGACCGCGTAGATCTTCGGCACCGGCTTGCCGGCCAGCACGTCCAGCGCCACCTGGACGGCCACCCCGCCCATCGCCGGCGGATAGTCGAAGTTCAGCACCGGCGCCTTGTGCTCGACCGCCTGCTTGATGCAGCCGTTGAGGTCGGCGCAGGTGAACAGCGGAAACTCGCCGTCCTTCCAGCCGGCCTCGGCAAATGCTTCCAGCGCCCCCGACGCCTGCAGGCCGGAATCCGACCACACGGCGTCGATGTCCTTGCCATACTTCTGCAGCAGCGCAGCCATGACCTGCTTGCCCTTGACCGGGCTCCAGTCGGTGTACTGCATGTCGAGGATCTTGATGTCCGGATATTCGGCGAACACCTGCTTGGCGGCGGCGATGCGGATTTCCGCCGGGCTGGCGCCGGCGAGGCCCGGCAGCATGATGACGTTGCCCTTGCCGCCCAGCTTCTCGGCGATCCACTGCGCGTAGATGCGGCCGAGGACCTGGTCCGAGGCGGTGATGAAGGAGACGAAATTATCGGAGGTGACGCGCCTGTCGACGAGCACCACCGGCACCCCCTGGGCCATTGCCTGGCTGACGATCGGATCGAGTTCCTGGGCCGTCGCCGGTGAGACGATGAGCAGATCGACGCCGCGCTGGAGGATGTCCTGGACGTCCGACACCTGCTTGGCGGCATCGTCATTGGCATCCGTGATGATCAGCTTGGAGATCTTGTCCTTGTTGTCGGCCGCGGCCTTCTGCACGGCGTGGAGCAGGCCGACACGCCAGACGTTTGAAATCGACGCGTTCGAGAAACCGATGACGTAGGGCCCATCCTTCTTGTAATCTGACGTATCGGTGTAGTCGATGTCGGTCGACGCCCACATGATGGTGCGCGGCTTGCCCTTATAGCCATCCTTCGCCTCGTCGGCCGCGGCAACGCCACAGGCAGCGCTCGCCATCAATCCGGCCAACAGCGCCGAGCCAGCCATTTTCAGAAATGTCTTCATCCATTGCCTCCCAATCACCGAATTTCGGCACACGGTCGCACACCGGCACCAACGGCCCATCCGTCGGTCCCGCCGCCGCGCGACAACTCTCGCAATCCGAACAGGAAGGTGAATCCTGCAGCATGCCTTACGGACTCCCGCCCATCGCCGCATGCTGCTCAGATATCGATTGGTGCGCCGCCGCTGGGCTCCTCCCCGGCTTTGGCTGCTCCTCCCTGTCCCGGTGCATGCTACCAAAGTCGATCTGCGCCGCGGCCGAGCATATTCTCATTTTGAGAATCGTAGCGGACGGTCTGCGTCACCGTTGCGCTACACCTACGGGTCAGGCGGACCGGGCTGTCCGATGGGGCGAGTCCCCCTCAATTTGATATCCATTTTGAGAATATTGGTCCATGTCATGCCGGGTCGGCTTTGGCATGGTTTGAGGCCTAGGGTGGAAATCTGAAGATGAGCGCAAAGAAGGCGAGGCCTGCCAAAGGCCTACCAAACGATGACATTGGGTTGGAGGTCAGGCTCGACCTGTACCGAACTCAAGTGAAGATCCGCGACGCCGAGAAGCGCGCGAACGATCTGTTCTTCCAGAACCTGATCAAGGGCACGAGCCATCTTTCGCTCGGCCAGGAGGCAATTGCCGCTGGCGTCGCCCTTGCCATGGAACCCAACGACAAGTCGTTCTGCACCTATCGAGGCCACGCCCATACCTTGGCGCGCGGCGTCTCGGTGGAGAAAATGCTCGGCGAGCTGATGCTGCGTGACAATGGACTGATGCGCGGCAAGGGTGGCTCCATGCACCTCACCTCCGCCGAGCACGGGGTGATGGGGTCCTATGCCATCATCGGCGCGCACCTGCCGATCGCCTGCGGCTCTGCCTGGCGCGCGCAGTATCTGGGCGAGAAGGACGTTTCCGTCTGCTTCTTCGGTGACGGCACGACCAATATCGGCGCCTTCCACGAGGCGCTCAATTTCGCCGTGATCTGGAAGCTGCCGGTTGTCTTCATCTGCGAGAACAACCTCTACATGGAATACACGCCGATCGCCGACGTGACGGCAGTCGAGCATCCCGCCGCCGACCGTGCCTCTGCCTACGGGCTCGAGCGCATCCTCATCGACGGCAACGATGCCGACGTCGTTTATCGCACGGCCAAGGCTGCACTGGAGAAGGCGCGCAATGGCGACGGTCCGTCGCTGATCGAGTGCCTGACCTATCGTCATTCGGGTCACTCCCGCGCCGACCCGGCCAAGTACCGGCCGGCGGGCGAGCTGGAGAAGTGGCTCGAGAAGGATCCGATCAAGATTTATCGCAAGCGTCTGCTCGAGTTCGGCGTCAAGGAAGACGAGATTGCCGCGATCGAGGCCGAGAGCAAGCGCGTGGTCGACGAGGCAACCGAGGCCTGCAAGGCTTCGCCTTCGGCACCGCTCGAACTGCTAACCACCGACGTCTATGCGGATGGAGGCTGGGCATGGCGGAACTAACCTATCGTGATGCGGTGGCGCGTGCCATCGCGCAGGAAATGCGCCGGGACGAGCGCGTCGTCTTCCTCGGCGAGGACGTGGCCAAGGCCGGAGGCGTCTTCAAGGCCACCGTCGGGCTGTATGAGGAGTTCGGCGAGAAGCGCGTGCGCGACACGCCGATCTCGGAGCAGGCCATCCTCGGCGCCGCGATGGGCGCGGCCATGACCGGTCTGCGTCCCATCGCCGAGATCATGTTCGCCGACTTCGCGGCCGTGTGCTTCGACTTCATCGCCAACGAGTTCCCGAAGCTGCGCTACATGACCAACGGCCAGCTCGGCTGCCCGCTGGTGGTGCGCACGGGCAATGGCGGCGGCGCGCGCTTCGGCGCCCAGCATTCGCAGTCCATCGAGAACTGGACGATGATGATCCCCGGCCTCAAGGTCGTGGCGCCGTCGTCGCCGGTGGACGTGATCGGGCTCATGGCGGCTGCGATCCGCGACGACGATCCGGTCATCTTCCACGAGCACAAGTCGCTCTACGCCATCAAGGGCGAGGTGCCCGACGGCGAGATCGTCGACAAGCTCGGAACGGCCAAGATTCTGCGTCCGGGCAAGGACGCCACGATCGTTGCGCTGGCGCTGATGGTGCCGCGTGCGCTGCAGGCGGCCGAGATCCTGGCTGCCGAGCATGGCATCGACTGCGAGGTCATCGACGTCCGTTCGCTGGTGCCGCTCGACACCAACACGATCCTGAACTCCGTCGCCAAGACCGGACGGCTGTTCACCGTCGAGGAAAACCCCCGTCTGTGCGGCTGGGGCGCCGAGATCGCGTCGATCGTTGCCGACGAGGCCTTCTGGGATCTTGACGGACCGATCGTGCGCATCACCACGCCCCACATCCCGCTGCCGGCCGCCGATCATCTCGAGGATCTGGCGCTGCCCAACGCGGCACGCATCGTCGAGCGCGTCTCGCGCGTCATGAACGGGTCCCGCTCATGAGTTCCGACGTCCTGATGCCGCAATTCGGCGAGACCGTCGCCGAAGGCAAGATCGTAACCTGGTTCAAGTCGGTCGGCGACGACGTCAAGGAAGGCGACAACCTTTTCGAGATCGAGACCGACAAGGTCACGATGGAGGTCCAGTCGACCGTCGCCGGCAAGCTGACCGACATCCGCGTCCCCGCCGGCAGCGTTGCGAAGGTTGGATCCGTCGTTGCCGTGATCGGCGGCGAGGGTGCAGCTCCGGCTCCCGCGCCCGAACCCGCAAAGCCGGCAGCGGCTCCGGCCGCCGCGGCAGCGCCCGCTCCGGCGCAGGCCGAGCCGCCGAAGCCCGCCGCGCCGCGCTCTCCCTTCGAGGAAGTGTCCACCCCGGTGGAATCCTACGGCAGGGCGACGGGTCCGAACGGTGTGCGGATCACGCCACTTGCCCGCAGGCTGATCGCCCAGAACGGGCTCGACGCCGCTGCGCTTGCGGCAGCCGTGCTCGCGGCCGGACGCTCGAAGATCTGCGAGAGCGACGTGCAGGCGGCGCTCGCGGCTCCGCGCCCGCAGGCCGAGGCACCAGCGTCCGCCCCGGCACCGGCGCGCGCCGCACCGCCCGCTCCGGCTCCTGCCCCACTGCCCGGCAGCGTGTTCCAGCTCAACACGATCCGCAAACGTACGGGCGAGCGGCTGCAGCAGAACTGGCAGACCATCCCGCACGTGTTCCAGGCGATCGAGGTGGATTTCACGGCCGTCGAGGCGGTGCGCGACAAGCAGAAAGGCAAGTTCAAGGCTGATACCAGCTTCTCGCTGACCTACCTGCCGTTCATCGCCCGGGCCACCTGCCTGGCGCTCAAGGCTTTCCCGCAGGTCAATGCCCAGTTCGCCGGCGACTCGCTGGCGCTGGCAAGCGAGGTCAACCTCGGCATCGCCGTCGACCTGCAGCACAACGGCCTCGTTGTGCCCGTGGTACGCAATGCCGACGACCTGACGCTGCCTGGCCTCGCCAAGGCGATCGGGCGCCAGATTGACAAGGCGCGCAACGGCAAGCTGACCGGCGACGATTTCGCCGGTGGTACCTACTCGATCTCCAACAACGGCGCGTTCGGCACGTCCTTCACGGCCCCGATCATCAACGCTCCGCAGGTGGCGATCCTTTCCACCGACGCGATCCGCATGCGGCCCGCCGTAGTGGAAACGCCGCAAGGCTCCTTCGTGGCGCCGCGGCTCATGGGAATGGTCGGACAGAGTTTCGACCACCGCGCCTTCGACGGCGCGTACTCGGCAGCGTTCCTTTCGCGGCTGAAGTCCATCATCGAAGAGCGGGACTGGGCGGCCGAGTTCGCCTGATCCCGGTAATGCGTAATCTGCGGCGGAGGAGCCGATCTAAATGAAATATAACCGCCCTCATTCCACAGCAGCATGGGGCCAGATGGCCAAGGACTGGGAGCAAGGCGTCGATTACAGCCGCCTCTCCAAGGAGCGCCTTGCACGCGCCCAGAACGCCATCAGGCACGCCGGCCTCGGCGCGGTGCTCTGCTTCAACTTCGACAACATCCGTTACGTGACCGCCACCCATATCGGTGAGTGGGCACGTGACAAGTTCATGCGCTATGCGCTCTGCCCTGCGGAAGGCTCGCCCTATCTGTGGGACCCGGCGCCGCCGGCCAAGCGCATTTCCTCGCCCTGGATTGCCGACAACGTCGCCGCGCCGCTCACCACCATGCAGGGTGCAATTCCGCCCCACATGAACGTGGCACGCGACTTTGCCCGGCAGATCAAGAAGGCGCTGGTGCACTACGGCATCGAGCGTGAGCCGCTCGGCATCGACATCATGGAACTCGGCATGATCCGGGCGCTCGAGGCCGAGGGCATCGAGGTCGTCGACGGCCAGCAGGCCCTGCTCGACGCCCGCGAGATCAAGACCGTCGACGAGATCGAACTCCTGAAGATGGCGGCCGCCATGGTCGACGCCACCTATGTCGACATCGCCCGCGCCATCCGCCCGGGCACCAAGGAGAACGAACTGGTCGCGATCGCCAATGACCGCCTGTTCCGCATGGGCTCCGAGCGCGTCGAATGCGTGAACTCGGTGTCCGGTCAGCGCGGCCGGCCGCACTCGCACACCTTCTCCGACCGCATGATCCAGCCGGGAGACATGATCTTCCTCGACATCATGCATTCCTACAACGGCTACCGTACCTGCTATTATCGCACCTTCATCTGCGGCGAGCCCAACAACGCCCAGATCGACGCGTACGAGACCGCGTCCAAGTGGATCAGCGCCTCGATCGACATGATCCGCCCGGGCGTGACCCCGGACGAGGTGGCGCAGGTGTGGCCCGATGCCCAGGAGTTCGGCTACCGCGACGAGGCCGAAGCGTTCCTGTTGCAGTACGGCCATGGCGTCGGCCTGTCGCTGTGGGAGCGTCCGATCTTCTCGAAGCGCTTCCGTGGCCAGAACACGCCGCTGCGCGAAGGCATGGTGTTCGCGCTCGAGACCTGGAAGGGTGCCGAGGACGGGACCGGCGCAGCCCGCATCGAGGAAGAGGTCGTCGTTACCAAGGACGGGTGTGAAATCATCACCAACTTCCCGTCCGACCGCCTTATCTCGTGCGGTCTGCCGGGCTGCGAGGTATTCTGAGCCAAGTCGAGAACGAGACGTCCGACAGTTGATCGGACGTCTCGTCATGACTATCTGACCGGGCGCCCGGCCCGCTTTGCTCGGCGCCTTCCGGCAATGGTAGAGAAACGGGAGCCGACCATGGCGGCTGTACACAAGAAATCGGCCGCGCGCGCCAATGCGCGCATACCGGTGACCCTTGTCACCGGTTTCCTCGGCAGCGGAAAGACCACGATGATCAACGCGGCGCTGCGCGCGCCGGAGATGGGCAAGACCGTCGTCGTGGTCAACGAATTCGGCGAAGTCGGCCTCGATCACCAACTCGTGACCTCATCCAGCGACCAGGTGATGGTGCTGGAGAATGGCTGCCTCTGCTGCACGGTGCGCAGCGACCTGGTCGGCACGCTGAACGGCCTCTACCATGACCGCGCCGCCGGCCGTATACCTGAATTCAATCATGTGGTCATCGAGAGTTCCGGCCTCGCCGAGCCGGGTCCGATCCTCCAGGCGTTTCTCTCCGAGCCGACGCTCGACGGCCTCTATCGGGTCGCCACGGTGATTACCCTCGTGGACGTGGTGAACTGGAAGGGAACGGCAGAGCGTCACGACGAGGCGCTGCGGCAGGTGGCATTTGCCGATACGGTCCTGCTCACCAAGCTGGAGCTGGCGGCCGATGCGGCGGGTGCCGAGGCGGCGGCGAGGGCCGATATCACCGACCTGAACCCCGAGGCGGAGATCCTGCCGATAGATCTTTCGCCGAAATTCGTGGCCAGCCTGCTCACCGCACCTGGCTTCGACGCTGCAGATCCGACCGCGGACCCGCGGCCGTGGCTGAAGCTGAGCAGACATCTCGATGCCCAGCATCACGACCATGATCATGATCACGGTCATGACCACGACCACGACCATGACCACAGCGGTCATGACGCCCACTACCACCTGCGCGGCAAGGGCGTCGAGAGCTTCGTGCTGATGCGCGAGACGCCGCTGTCGCGCGAGGAACTGAGCTTCCTGCTCGACGGCATCTCCCAGAACCTCGGTTCCGGGCTGCTGCGCGTGAAGGGCCTGGTGAACATCGCCGGCGAACCGGACAAGCCGGCGGTGATCCAGGGGGCGCAACACCTGCTGCACACGATGACCTGGCTCGAGCGCTGGCCCGATGACGACCATCGGACGCGCATCGTGTTCATCACCCAGGGGATCACGGGCAGGGAGTTGCGCGAGATCGTCGAGCTGCTCGACCGGGTCGGACAGCGCACCTTCAAGGCGCGCGAGAAGGCCAAGCTGCTCGAAGAGGCGTCGAAGCGTCTGGCGGGCTGAACGCCACGTCCTCACCCCGTCGGCCCAAGGCGGCACCAACGCTTGGGCCAGTACGGCGCCTTTCGCTAGTCGGATTCATATCAAGCCGGCTCTGGCTTAGCCGGCGCATTTTCTTTGGGAGTTGCGCATGAAGATCGGATGGATCGGCCTCGGCAAGATGGGCATGCCGATATCGAAGCGCGTCGAAGCCGGCGGCCACACGATCACGGCCTTTGCCCGCAGCGATGCGAGCGCCGAAAAGGCGAGCAAGGCCGGCTACGCCGTCGCGCGGACGATGGCTGAGCTTGCGGCCGCTTCCGAGGTCGTCTTTGCGGCCATCTCGGACGACCGTGCACTGCATGATGCCGTCACCGCCGAGGGCGCGCTGGCCGCGCACCTCACGAAGGGACAGGTCTTCATCGACACCAGCACTGTCTCGCCCGAAGCGTCCGCGGCCGTCGCGCAGTTGCTGGACGCCAAGGGCGTGACCTACCTGCGGGCTCCGGTTTCGGGCTCCACCGCAACGGCGGCCGCCGGAGCTTTGACCACCATGGTTTCGGGTCCGCGCGCCGAGTTCGAACGCCTGACGCCGCTGTTCGAGACCTTCACGAAGAACCGCTTCTGGCTCGGCGAAGGTGAGCAGTCGCGAACCATGAAACTGGCGGTCAACTCGACGCTCGCTGCCATCTCCTCGCTGATGGCCGAAGCGTTGGCCTTCACGTCTAAGGGCGGCATCGCGCTTGCCGACGCGATCGAGGTCTATTCCAAGAGCGCCGTGGCAACGCCGCTGCTCGAGTACAAGCGGGCGATGATCCTTGAGGGCAAGTACGATCCTGCCTTCGAAGTGTCCCAGATGATGAAGGATCTCGATCTCGCCCTCGACGTCGGCCGCGCCACCCACGCGCCGCTCCCGCTCGCCGCCCAGGTGCGCCAGCAATACGAAGCCGCGTTCCTGCACGGGAATGGCGAACGTGACTTCTTCGTGCTGGTGAAGGAGATGGTCGAGCTGGCTGAAGGCAAGTAGCGCCTCCGCTGCCCGCGAAGCGAACAGGACTTCTCACCCTTCCAAGCTTTCCAGGACCACTCGTTCCAGGCGAAGCTGAATCAGGCTGGTTTCAGCACGAACGCCGCGCCCTCAGCGCGGCGTTTTGATTTCGGGACACCGACGAAGTCGGCACAGAGCGTGCGGCATTCAATTGGGCCGCACCTGTCACATGCATCGTTGCGGAGCGGCTTGCGTCAGGCGGCACGCCGGGCGGTTTCGCGCCCGGCGTGCAAACGAATACCTGTCCCTCAGATCGAGGCGCCCTCGGCGCCGGTGCGGAAGTCGAAGCTGGTGGAAAGGCCGCCATCGGCCATCAGGTCTTCGCCGATGAAGGCGCCGGACTGATCCGATAGCAGGAACATTGCTGCCTGCGCCACATCGCGCGGATCCAGAATCCTGCCGGCCGGCTGGCGATTGGCGCGGGTCGCCTCGAACTTCTTGCTGTCAGCGGCGGAATCCATGTGGCGCTTGAACAGGCCGGCCATCATCGGTCCGGGCGAAAGCACGTTGACCCGGATGCCCTGGCGCGCGTGGTCCATGGCGATGGTGCGGGCGAGACCACGAACGGCCGCCTTGGAGGCCGTGTAGGCGGAGAGCTGCTGTTCGCCGAAGGAACCGGACACGGAGCCGACGGCGACGATCTGGCCACCGCCATTGGCGATCATGCGCGGCAACAGGGCCTTGATGGCCATGGCGGTGCCCACGACGTTGACGTCGAGGGTGCGCACCAGCGTCTCCTTGCTGGTCTCCAGGATCGACCCGACCGCCTCGAGGATGGCTGCGGCCGTAACCAGGCCGACAGACGTCGTCCCGGACTTGTCGAGCAGCGCATTGACCTCGTTCCAGGTGGCTTCCTCGGAGACGCTGCCGGTCACGTGCGCGTAGCGATTGTCAATGCGCAGGTCCTCGGGTGCTGCCGCACGGTCTACGCCGACGGTGTCGACGCCGGACTCCAGCAGCAGCCTGCACAGCTCATGGCCCAATCCCGAGGCGGCACCGGTCACGACCACGGTGCTCGGGAGGGTCAAGGCGAATGTCGGCTTTGCGGCCATGTTCTGGTTCCTCGAATTTCAGGGGGATCGTGAATGTCCGCCCCATCCCCTCCGCAAGGTGAAGGGTCGCCTTCGGCAAACGCACCTGCCTTGTGCGACCATGTCAGGGACAGGGGCAGAACCCTTTTGCGTCGAGGACGCGCCTGGACCTACAGGCACCGGAGACGCGCCCTCTACCACATCACTCCCGTGGCGCGTCGCCCGACAGGCGCGTGATGATCAGCGCCAGCAGGATGATCGCGCCGTAGCAGGCGTCGATCCAGAAGGCGGCGATACCGGAAAGCGTCAACACGTTCTGCAGAAGGCCGAGCAGCAATACGCCGGTCAGCGCACCGATCATGCGGCCCTGGCCGCCATTCAGGCTGATGCCGCCGATGACGGCCGCAGCGAAGACGTAGAAGATCATGTTCTGACCCTGGCCGGACATGACGGAAGCGATCCGCCCGGTGAGCAGCAGGCCGGCCAGCGCCGCGAGCAGGCTGCCGACAATGAACACGCCGATGGTAATGCGCTCGACCGGGATGCCGGCCACGCGCGCCGCCTCGGCATTGCCGCCGATCGCATAGATGGCGCGTCCGATGCGGTGATAGCGCATCATCAGGCCGAAGAAGAGGAACAGCAGGCCGGCAATCCAGATCGAACACGGAACGCCGAACCACTTCGCGGTGCCGAGGTAGAGGAACTCCTCAGGCAGGTCGAACAGGGTCTGGCCGTTGGTGATGCCGAGCGTCATGCCGCGCAGCAGGATCAGCATGGCCAGCGTCGTGATGAAGGCGTTCAGCTTCAGCTTGACCACCAACAGTCCGTTGATCGTGCCGACGACCAGGCCGACGGCGAACAGCACCGCAATGCCGGCGAAACCGCTGATGCCGAGCCCCGATCCGCCGATATAGGTGTCGGAGATCATCAGCCAGGCGGCGAACATCGGGGCGAGGCCCACAGTCGATTCCAGAGACAGGTCGAACTTGCCGCAGATCAGGATCAGCGACTGCGCGATTACCAGGATCGAAAGTTCCGACGACTGCTGAAGCACGTTCAGCAGGTTCTCGGGAAGCAGGAAGGACGACGACACGAAACTGCCGATGATCAGCACAAGGATGATCACCGGTATCAGCACGAGGTCCCTCAGCTTCATGCGCTGAAACAGGCTCGGCCCGACCGGCGCTGCCGAAACGGTCTGGGGTGCGGTGCTCGCCATCTCAGTAAAGTCCCTCGATTGCCGCGACCATGTCGTGATCCTTCCATCCGCTCGCGAAGGAGCGGGTCAGGCGTCCGCGGAAGATGACCTCGACCCGGTCGCAAATGGTCAGTTCGTCGAGGTCGTCGGACACGACCAGAACGGCCATGCCCCGCTGCTTCGCCTTGTCGATGATGTCGTAGAGCGCCTCCTTCGAGGCGATGTCGACGCCCTGCGTCGGCGCTGCCAGCACCAGCACCTTCGGGTCGGAGGCCAGCGCGCGACCGACCATCGCCTTCTGCTGGTTGCCGCCGGAAAGTTCGCGGATCGGCTGCTCGCCTGACGAGGCGACGATGCCCATGGTGTCGATCTGGCGCCGCACCATCTCGGCCTGCCGGGCCGGCGAAACGAATCCGGCCGGACCGAAACGGTCCATCACCGTCGTCGTCAGGTTGTCGCCGACGGAAAGCAGCGGAAACAGCCCGCGCACATGCCTGTCGCGTGCCACGTAGCCGATACCGGCGGCGCGCATCGCCTCGACGTCGCCCGCCGGCGCCGGGCGTCCATGGATCTCGATCGTGCCGGAATCGGGCTTGAGAAGGCCGGCCACCGCCTCGGCGACCGCGTCCTTGCCGGACCCGGCCAGCCCGGCCAGGCCCACGCATTCGCCGGCGGCCACCTTGAGGTCGATGCATTCGAAAGTGCCGGCAACGCCCAGCCCTTTCAGCTCCAGCCCCGGCGCGGCCTTCCCATCGACTGCGGCGGGCCTCGCTTCGCGCTTGACCACCGAAGCGTCACCGACCATCGCGGCGACAAGGCGATCCTTCGGGAAATCCTGCAACTGCGCATTGGCAACAACGCGGCCGTCCCGCATCACGGTCACGGTGCGGCAGATCTCGTAGATCTCCTCGAGGTGATGGGAGATGTAGAGGAACGTCACGCCGCTCGCCTGCAGTGCACGGATGCGGTCGAACAGACGATTGACCTCCTTGCGCTCCAGTTCGGCGGTCGGTTCGTCGAGGATGATGAAGCGGCTTCCCTGCAGCAGCGCACGTGCAATCTCGACGATCTGGCGCTGCTCGACCGTTAGCCGCCACGCCTCGAGATCAGGCGAAACGTCAAGGTCCCATTCCTTCAGCGCGGCCATCGCCTGGTCGCGAAGCCTGCGCCAGTCAACGCGGCCCAAGGCGCCGCGCGGATGATTGTTCAGAAAGAGATTCTCGCCAACCGTAAGGTGCGGGATGACCATCCAACGCTGGTAGACGCAGGCAACCCGCTCGCGCCAAGCCTGACGGTCGCCGAGCGACGGGGCAGGCTTTCCCCCGAGCCGAATCTCGCCGGCATTTGGGCCATAGATACCGGTGAGCAGTCCCACCAGTGTCGACTTGCCCGCGCCATTGCGGCCGACGAGCGCGCGCGCGTCGCCGACCGGAACCTCGATGGCAACGTCATGGAGCACTTCAACGGGTCCGAAGCGCTTGACGATGCCGCGTGCCTCGGCGGCAAGGGCAGGCGATTGTTCACGCGTGTCTGCGACCCCGACCGCGGCCATGGTCACTCCTGCTGGAATTTTCTGCCAAGACGGCCGGGACGCGCCGCGCCCCGGCCTTCACACGTCACTTCGGCGCCTGGTTGCCCCAGAGCGACGGATCGTCGACATTCGCCTTGGTCACGACTGTCGCCGGCAGGTAGTCCATCAGGTTCTCGCCGACGGTCACGATCTCGCTGTTGTGGTCGGTCGGCCCGGCCTGGAATGTCTTGCCGTCCAAAGCCGCCTTTGCGTAATGGGCGCCGTACTTCGCATAGAGATCCAGCGGCTGGGCGACCGCAACATCCAGCAGGTCGGCGCGGATCTGCTCCAGCGCGTAGGGCGTGCCGTCAACCGTCGCGAGGAAGATGTGGTTCGGCTCGCCGACCTTGGTGAGCTTGCCGGCGCTCTTGAGCACGTTGAGAACGCCCGCCAGCATGACGGAGTCGCTCTGCATGTAGATCGCCTTGAGGTCCGGCGTGGTGGTCACCACGGTCTGGGCCGCCGAGGTCGCCTTGTCGGCCTTCCAGTTGGTCGGCTGCTCGATGATCTCGACCTTCGGGAATTTCTCCTTCATGCACTCGTTGAAACCGGTCGTGCGGTCGCGGCCGTTGGTGGTGGCCTGGTCGCCCATCAGCGACAGCACCTTGCCCTCGCCGCCGATCGCAGCGCCAACCGCCTCGCACGCCTGTGCGCCGATGGCCTTATTGTCGGCACGCACGATCATCGCGACCTTGCCCTTGGCAGGCGCAATGTCGATGAGCACGGCCGGAACGTTCTTCTCGGCGGCAAAATCGAGGACCGGACCGATGGCCTGGCTGTCCGTGGGGTTGATGATCAGCGCGTTCGCGCCGGCCGAGATCAGGTTGCGGATGTCCGTCAGCTGCTTGGCGGCATCGCCGTTGGCGTTGGTCGCCGGCAGCGCCTCGAACCCGACTTCCTCCACCGCCTTGAGGGTCTGGTTGGCCATGATGGCCTGGAAGGGATCGGTAAGGAACGGTGCGGAGTAGCCCAGCTTCTGCTGCGCAGCCGCAGGCATGGCGGAAAGAACGAGCGCAACGGCAGCGCCCGAGAATGCAGCAGCCAAGGCTGCGCGACGGGTCTTCACCCGCGACGACTTGAACATGGTAGCCTCCCTGGGCCGGCAAAACGTCTCTCCCGTGCCGGCTCGCGGATACTGCCCGCATGACCCGGCCATTCAACGCACAAGATGCTCAGAATGAGAATGATGACGTCACGGAAGGCCCGTGCCGAGGTCACTTACGAAAGCACACAAAGAAAAAGCCGCCCCGGCAGTCGGGGCGGCTGTGGAGTGGCAGGGAGCTGCCGTGGAACCGGTCAGATGATGCTGCGGATCGAGCCGCCGTCCACGCCCCACACCGCAGAAGTGACGAAGGACGCGAGGTCGGAGGCAAGGAAGACGACGACGTTGGCGACTTCCTCCGGCTCGCCTAGACGGCCCAGCGGAAGCTGGCGCAGGCTCATCTCGTATTCGACCGCCTCCTTCGGCGGACGCTTGTGGAACTTGCCCATGGTCTCGGCGAAGCCGCCGGGCTTCGACCAGAACGGCGTCCAGATCGGACCGGGCGCCACCGCGTTGACGCGGATCTTCGGCGCCTCGGCACGCGCCAGGCTCTTGGTCAGAGCCAGCACGGCCGACTTGGACACGCCGTAGTCAACCGGCACCGGTTCCGGCTGGCGTGCCAGATCCGAGGCGTTGTTGATGATCACGCCGCCGTCGCGGCGCAGCACCGGCAGGGCGATACGGGTGGCGCGCACATAGCTCATGAAGTTGAGCTGCAGCGTGCGCTCCCAGGCCGCGTCGTCCAGGTCGTCGAAGCTGCGCACGGCGCCGGAGCCGACATTGTTGACGAGCACGTCAAGCTTGCCGCTGAACGGCTTCAGGGCCGCCTCCATCGACGTCGCGACGCCTTCCGCCGTGCTGAGGTCGCCAAGGCCGACGCTGGCCTTGACGCCTTTTGCCTCGAGCTCGCTCGCGAGCGACTCGGATCCGGCCTTGTCGATGTCGACGAGCGCGACGTTGGCGCCCTCTTCAGCAAAGGCGAGCGCAATGGAGCGGCCGATGCCGCTCGCTGCGCCGGTGATCAGGACAGTCTTCCCGCCTAGGTTCGTCTTCATTCAATCCTCCCGAATTGGGTATTCAGCCAGCGCGTTCGAACATTTCCATCGTCGTGTCGAAGGAGCGCTTGGCCTGGTCCTTCAGCGACGTCACGCGATACTTCGCGCTCAGGATCTCGACGGACCAGAAATCGTCCCAGCCGGTCGCCTTGATCGCGCGGATGAACGCCGGCACGTCGAAGCAGCCCTCGCCCGGATAGACGCGCTCGCGGATCGTATCGATCCAGAGCGATTCCTTCACCTCCGGCATGGCGTCGTTCAGTTCCACCGACTTGATGTACTGGCGCGGGAACTCGGCCACCTCGCTGTAGGGGATGTTGCCGCGCGCCATGTGCCAGATATCGATGCAGAGGCCGCCATTGTCGCGGCCGGCAAGGTCGAGGATCTTCCGCGCGGTCTTCAGGTCGCTGATGTTGGTGAAGGGCAGCACCTCGATCGCCACGTCGGCGCCGACCGTCTTAGCCTCGTCGCACCACTGCGCGAATTCGCGGGCATAGTGCTCGACGTCGATGGTCTCGCCATACATCTGGCCGGAGCCCTTGATGTCGCGGGCGCCGAGCTCGGCGGCCGCCTCGGTCAGCTCGTGACGGATGCGATCGGATTCCCTGCGCTTGTCGCCGGTCTCGAACCAATCGCCGAGGAACTCGACCTCCACGTGCTTGATGCCGTTGTCGTCGAAGAGCTTCTTCATGCCCTTCAGACCCATCTTCTCGCGGTTGTACGCGATGTCCTGGATCACCAGGCCGATTCCCGTATAGCCGGCGGCAGCGGCGGCCTCGACGCGCTCGCGCAGCGAAAACTCGCTGACTTCCGTGGGACCCATCGGCTCACGATCACCCGCAAGGGTCCAGTAGCCAGCCAGAAGTTCAGGCTTCTTCGTCATTCCTGCTTTTCCCTCCCGGCGCACGCGGCTAGTGCCGCGCGCGCGCCAGACCGCGTCTCCATCCGCATGACGCGGCCGCGGTCCCTTCTCACCGGTGACATCTTTCGGTGCGCCCCGATCCGACGCAACCGCAAGGATTATCAAAATGAGCACGCGCCAGCGCGTGGGCCACCGTGGCTGGAAAGCGTTGCGGTTCGCGTCGCAGGCGATGTGAAGGCCCGAGAGTTATCAAAATGAACAATGTCGGCGTTGTTGGCGGCCCGTCCTGGCCTATCCTTGCCGTACCGGCGCCTTGCGCCGCATGGCGTATGACGCGCCATCAGGAAACCACACAGAAGGGAGGGAAGCACGATGCAGGACAGCGTCCTAATCGTCGGCGTCAGCGGCATGATCGGCGGCAACGCGGCGCGAGAATTCGTGGCGAACGGCTGGACGGTCTATGGACTGTCGCGTAACCCCACCAACGACACGGCGGTCCCGGGCGTGACGCCCGTGGCGGCGGACCTGCAGGATGCGGAGAGCGTCAAGTCGGCACTGAAGGACGTGTCGCCGACGCATCTCGTGTTCGCCACCTGGTCGCGCCAGGCCAACGAAGAGGAAAACATCCGCGTCAACAGCGCCATGGTACGCAACGTGCTCGATGCGCTGTCGCCGAAGAAGTGCCTCAAGCATGTCGATCTGGTCACCGGCCTGAAGCACTACCTTGGACCGTTCGACGCGTACGTCACCGGCGGCTTCCGCCCGGAGACGCCGCTGCGCGAGGAACAGTCGCGGCTGGACCTGGCGAACTTCTACTATGCGCAGGAGGACGAGGTCTTCGCAGCCGCCAAGCGCGACGGCTTCACCTGGACCGTGCAGCGCCCGCACACCGTCATCGGCAAGGCCATCGGCAACGCCATGAACATGGGATCGACGCTCGCCGTCTTTGCGTCGATCTGCAAGGAAACCGGACGCAAGTTCCGCTGGCCAGGTTCCCAGGGACAGTGGGAAGGCCTCAGCGACGTGACCGACGCGCGCGTGCTGGCCAAGCACATCCTGTGGGCCGCAACCGCCGAAACCGCCCGCAACGAGGCCTTCAACGTCGTCAACGGCGACCATTTCCGCTGGAGCTGGCTGTGGCCGCGCATCGCCAAATGGTTCGGGGTCGAATGGGTCGGCTGGGACGGCGAGGTCCATGAGCTCGAGGGCCAGATGGCGGACGCCCCGCAGATTTGGGCCGACATGGTCAAGAAGTACGGCCTCAAGGAGGCCAAGCTCGACCGTCTCGCCTCGCCGTGGCACACCGATCTCGACCTCGGTCGTCCGATCGAGATCATGACCGACATGACCAAGAGCCGCGAGGCCGGTTTCCTCGTGTTCCAGAACACCGAGAAGTCGTTCACCGACCTGTTCGCGCAGCTCCGCGCGGAGAAGCTGATCCCCTGACGGACCGGCAGGCTGCCTACGCCGACCGCGCGAAGCGGTCGGCCCAGGCTTCGGCCACTGCCACAACAACCGCATTGATGGGCCCGCTCGGGATGCGCGGGATGATGGAGGCGTCGACGACGTAGAGGTTGTCGACGCCGTTCAGCGCAAGCTCCGGCGTTACCACCGCATCCGCATCGCTGCCCATGCGGCAGGTGCCGCAGGGATGGTGATGCGTGGAGGCGCAGGCCGTCACGAAGGCATCGATCCGGGCGTCGGACTCGACCTCGGGCCCTGGCAGCACCTCGCAATCACGCCATCCATCCAGAGCCGGATGCGCCGCGACGCGGCGAGCCATGCGAAACGCCGCGCGGAACGTCTCGCGGTCGTACCGGGTCGAAAGATACTGCGGATCAATGATCGGGCCATCCCCCGCTGTCGGTCCACCCGGCAGGATGCGGCCGCGGCTGGTCGGATGACAGACGCCGAAGAGCAGCGTGAAGGCCGTGCCGTAGGGAGGCGCTTCCAGCCCCGGCGCAACGGCCGGCGCGACCACGCAGGCGAGCACGATGTCGGGGCTGCCATCGGCACGGGCAATGTCGCGGGCGTCGAGATACATCAGCGATTCGGAATGCTGCAGTCGCGAGGGCGGCACGGGCTGCCTTGCGCGATAGACATTGCCGAAACCGAGCAGGTGATCCTGCAGGTTGCGACCTACCTCCCTGTTGGCGATCCGCGGCGCGATCCCCGCCCCTTCGAGCGTGGCCGGATCGCCGATGCCTGAGCGGAACAGGATCAGCGGGGTCGCAACCGCACCGGCCGCGAGAACCACCGTCTCCCCGCTGATCTCGCACCGGCCATCCGGGCGGGTAGCGTGGACCGATACGACGCGGCCCCCCTCCAGCGCGCACTTGTCGACGACGGCCGAGGTGAGGATGGTGAGATTGGGCCGGGCGCGCACCTCCCGTGTAAGGTAGGCGTCGGCGACGGACAGGCGCTTCCCGTTGCGTATGGTCAGCGAATTGGGGGCGGTCCCCTTCAGTTGGCCGCCGTTGTGATCGGTAAGCGTCGGCGCACCAAGTGCCCGACCAGCCTCCATGTAGGCCCGCGCCACGGGGCTGACGTCATCGTCGGGCAGCCACACGTCGAGCGGTCCCTCGCGCCCACGACCTGCGCGGGCCGGCCCGGAGAATCTCTCGCTACGCGCGAAATAGGGAAGCAGGGCTTCGTACGACCACGCAGCCCCGCCTGCTTCCGCCCACGCGGCAAAGTCCTCGGGGTGACCACGGACGTGGCCCATGGCATGCAGGCAGCTCGAACCGCCGACGATGCGCCCGCGTGGCCACTCGTGCACCCGCCCGGCGGTAAAGGGTTGAGGCACCGTGCGGTAGGCCCAGTCGTAGTCGCGGCCCTGCAGGGCCGTCCATTTCAGCGGATCGGCGATCTCCGGGTCGGTCGGCCAGTCGCCGGCCTCGACCAGCAGCACGCGGCGCGCGGGGTCTTCGCTGAGTCGCGCTGCCAGCACCGAGCCCGAGGAGCCGGCCCCGATGATGACGACGTCAGCAGTCAGGCGCATCGTCGGTCCTCGTCGGGAGGTCGGACAGGAGCACGGCTCAGGCCGCGAAGGCGGCGGCGTTGGTGCGTTCGTTGATCTGTTTCTGCACAGCCAGCAGATGGGCGCGCATCGCCGCTTCCGCGGCTTCGGGATCGCGGCGCGCGATGGCCTCCGCGACGGCTCGATGTTCGGCGTCGCGCTGGGCGATGCGTTTCGGGCAGGTCTGCCCCCCGGTCCCGGCAATCCGGACGCGCGAATCGACGCCGAGCTGGCGCAGCATGCGATAGAGCTCGCCCGCGAGATGGTTGCGCGCCGCGCTCACGACCGCGAAGTGGAAGGCGAAGTCCACCGCACCAGAGGGTGCGTTCTCAGGCGTGGTCGCCGCCTCGAGGATGCGCGAGATCTCGTGCGCGGAGGCGCGAACCGAAGCCAGGCGCGCAAGGCCCGGCTCGATCAGCAGGCGCAGCTCCAGCACCTCGAGCGGATTGGTCATCCGGACCAGCTCCTCGCCGTAGCGCGGCTGCTCGCGCGTGGCGCGGCGAAGACGCGGCGGTTCGAGTTCGCCAGCACGACGCAGCACGTCCAGCGCCTTGCGGAGCTGGTGGCGCTTGACGTTCAACTTCTCGGCAAGCTGCCGCTCGGGCGGAAGCCGGCCATGATCGCGATGGAGACCCCGGACCGCCTCGACCACCTCATCGAAGCCTGGTGGGATCTCGAAGGACGATTGCTCGGCGGACACCCTGACCTCCTGGATCGCGTGATTTACCCACCCCTCTGACCAACCAGACATAACTGGTTCTCATCTGGTTGACAACATGGTCGACCGAATGGTTGTGTTGCACAAAGCCTGACGCAGAGGCAGGATGGATCGGGGGAGCCATGCCGGAAAGCTTCGACTACGTGATCGTCGGCGCCGGTTCCGCCGGTTGCGTGCTCGCAAACCGGCTGACGGAAGATCCCGCAGTCACTGTCCTGCTCCTCGAGGCGGGGGACTGGGACCGCGACCCGATGATCCACATCCCGCTCGGTTGGGGCAAGATCCTCACCGAACGCCGGCACGACTGGATGTATTTCTGCGAACCGGAAGAAAATGTCGGCGGGCGCCGCGTCGAATGCGCCCGCGGCAAGGTGATCGGCGGCTGCTCCTCCACCAATGCCATGGCCTATGTGCGCGGCAACCGGGGCGATTTCGACCGCTGGGCGGCAAGCGGCCTCAGCGAATGGTCCTACGAGAACGTGCTGCCCTACTTCAAGAAATCGGAAAGCTGGGAAGGCGGCGCCAACCGCTGGCGCGGCGGCTCGGGGCCACTGCGGACCCAGCGCTGCAGGTACCGCGACGCGCTCGTCGACGCCTTTCGCGAGGCGAGTCGGCAGGCAGGGTTCCCGCAGACCGACGACTACAATGGCGAGACGCAGGAAGGCTTCTCGCACCTGCAGATGACGATCGCCAACGGTCGGCGCTGCTCGACCGCGACCGCCTATCTGCGTCCTGCGATGAAACGGCCCAACCTCAACGTCGTCACGCGCGCGATGGCCACGCGCGTCCAGCTCGAGAAGGGCCGGGCCACCGGCATCGCCTACCGACGCGACGGTCAGGAGGCAATCGCGCACGCCCGCCGCGAGGTCCTGCTTGCCGGCGGGGTGATCAACACCCCGCAATTGCTGATGATTTCCGGCATAGGCGACCCGCATGAACTTGCCGCCCACGGCATCGAAACGAAGGTCGCAGCACCCCAGGTCGGGCGCAACCTGCAGGACCACGTCTCGGCGATCGTGATGTACCGGCGCAAGACGCCGGGCCCGTTCCACCGGATGATGCGGGCGGACCGCATCGCGCTGGATTTCGCGCGCACCTACCTCACCGGCAACGGCTTTTCCGGCGACGTGCCGGGCGGCGTGGTTGCCTTCCTCAGGAGCGATGAGAGCCGCCCCCTGCCCGACGTGCAGTTCCTGTTCACGGCGGCACCTCTCGGCGCATGGCCCTATCTGCCGCCGTTCAGGAAGCCATTCGCGGACGGCTTCGCCACGCGGATCGTGGCGATCCAGCCCGAGAGCCGCGGCCATGTCGCGCTCACCTCGGCGGACCCTATGGCAGCGCCGCGAATCCACCAGAACTTCCTGTCCTCGCCGAAGGACTGGGCCTCGCTGCGCCACGGCATCCGGGTGGCGCGGCAGCTGGCGGCGCAGCCGGCGATGGCACCCTTCGTCGGCGCCGAGTTCTTCCCCGGACCGGCATGCCAGAGCGACGACGAGATCGATCAGCACATCCGCACCACGTCGATCACCGTCCACCACCCCGCCGGCACCTGCCGTATGGGCACGGACGAGGCTTCGGTGGTCGATCCAAACCTGCGCGTCAGGGGCGTGGACGGGCTGCGGGTGATCGACGCCTCTGTGATGCCCGACCTGGTGTGCGGCAACATCAACGCGGCCGTGGTCATGATCGCCGAAAAGGGCGCCGACCTCGTCAAGGCCGAAGCACAGCAACGCGTGGCTGCCTGACCGGGTGGAGCGCGTCATGTCAACCAAGCTGATTTTGGTTGAGCGTTGATCGACATGGCCGCCGGCGTTCGAGCGCGCATCGCCGGGCCCCGCCGGGATGAGCGCCACGCGCCCTATCCATTGATTTTGTTATTCTATTTCTAACCTCTCACTTTGACTTCCCGTGCATCGCCTTACGTTGCGAAAGATTCCAGGCAAGCCCCTCCAATTTTTGGTTGCCGGTTTCAACCGCTGTGCTACGGTTGACTTGGTTGTTGGTCATTCATTCTACGGAAAGGAATGGTTGAGATGTCCTCAGCGCGCGCGAACCTCTCGCTCAGCAACAAGCAGTCGGCGCTGCAGGCGCTCTACGACGACATCCACCGATCCAACATGTTCCCGTTCTGGGCAACCAAGGACGTCGAGCACGACGAGATCAAGCAGCTCATGGCCACGCCGAAGGCCATCCCCTTCGTGTGGAAGTACACCGACATCGAGCCCATGCTGCAGCGGGCCGCGCAACTGGTGACCATGGACGACAGCGAACGCCGCTCGCTGATCCTGATCAATCCCGGCCTTGCGCCGAAGCGCGCTTCCGTCTCGACCATGTACACGGCCTACCGGCTGAACGATCCCGACGAGATCATGCCGCCGCACAAGCATTCGCCCAGCGCCATCCGCTTCGGCCTGACGGGCACGGGCAATTTCACCGGCGTGGAGGGCGAGGATATCGTGTTCGGCCCCGGCGACATGGTGCTGACCCCCAACGACGCCTGGCACAATCACGGCACGGTGGGTGGCGAGCAGGCGGTGAACCTCTCGGTGCTCGACCTGCCGCTGGTCGAGATGCTGCACGCCGTGCATTTTGACCACCGCTACACCGAGATCGAGAACGGCAAGGAGGTCGAGAAGAAGGTCCAGACCGCGCGCTACCCGTCGGACTATTCGCAGCGCATCTATGGCGAGGGCGGCATGCTGCCGCGCTTCGTCGACCACAAGCGCGGCGGTGGACTTTCCTCGCCGATGTATGTCTACCGGTGGGAGAAGATGGAGGCGCTCCTCGACGCCCATAAAGACTGGGATGGCGACCCCCATGAGGGCCTCGTTGTCGACTACTCGAACCCGGTCACCGGCGGTCCCGTCTTCGAGACCATCAACTTCTACGTCCAGATGCTGCGTCCCGGCGAGAAGACGTTGCCGCAACGCGAGACGGCGAGCCTGCTGCTCGCTCCGTTCCGCGGCAAGGGGCACTCCATCATCGACGGCAAGCGCTACGACTGGGACCAGTTCGACACACTGGCGGTACCGGGCGGCTGCTGGGTCGAGCACGTCAACGGGTCGGACAGCGAGCCGGTGATCTTCTTCGGCGCCACCGACGCGCCGACGCAGCGCAAGCTGCTGCTCTACAAGCGTTGGGGTCGCAACAAGGTGGGCGACCTGCTCCGTCTGGCATAGGCCGGGCCACACCCCCACAGACGCACGGGCTCCGGCCGCGGGGTGCGGCCGGCTCTGGCACCCAACCTTGACGAGGCCACCGCTTGCCATCCGCCGCAAACACGAAGCATCTCGCCAACTTCGACTGCCCCGGTGGCGGCCAGGTCTGGGTCGACGGCAATATCCTCTATGTCGGCCACATGCGTCCGCCGTCCGGCACGACGCTTGTCGACATCTCCGATCCGCGCAAGCCGCGCAGGATCGCGACGATCGACGTGCCGCCCGGCTGGCACTCGCACAAGGTGCGGGCCAAGGATGGCATCATGATCATCAACCACGAGCGCTTCGGCTCGGAGGGTCCGGCCGACTTCGGCGGCGGCATCGCCATCTACGACACGTCGAACCCGGCCGCGCCGAAGCCGATCTCGAAGTGGATGACGGCGGGCAAGGGCGTCCACCGCTACGACTATGACGGCCGCTACGCCTACATCTCGCCGACCGCGGAAGGCTATGTCGGCAACATCGTGATGATCCTCGACCTCATCGACCCGGCCCGGCCGGTGGAGGTCGGCCGCTGGTGGATACCCGGCCAGTGGGTCGGCGGCGGCGAGGACTACCCCTGGCACGACTACGTCACGCCGCGCTGCCACCATCCGCTGCGCATGGGCGACCGGCTCTACGTCAGCTATTGGCACCACGGGCTGTTCATCCTCGACATCTCGGACCTCAGCCGGCCGCGCGCCATCGCGCACAGGAATTCCAGCCCGGCCTTCCCGCACCCGACGCACACCTGCCTGCCCATCCCGCAGAAGCTGAAGGGGCGCGACATCATGGTGGTGGCGGACGAAGACGTGGCGAAGCTGCGTCCCCACGCGCCGGCCTTCACCTGGGTCTACGACATCACCGACGAGACCAACCCGCTGCCGATCTCGACCTTCCAGGTGCCGGGGCTCGACCCGGACGGCGCGCCGCAGCCGCCGATGACCGGCTGCCACCAGCCGTCGGAGCGGTTCAGCGGCAGCGTCATTCCTTTCGCCTGGTTCGCGCAGGGCCTGCGCCTTGTCGACTTCGCCGATCCCTTCGCGCCTAGGGAGGTCGGCCACTTCCAACCGGACCCACCGGCCGGGGCCGAGCGGTCTTCCTCCAACGACGTCACCATCGACGACCGCGGCATCATCTACCTGATCGACCGGGTGCGCGGCGTCGACATCATTGAAACCAGCGTGTTCTGAGGGAGCAGAACGTGGCCGACAGCACCCGCAAATCCGACCGGCACTATGCCATCGGCAAGAAGAACCCCAACCTGCCGTTCCATCCCGCCGTGCGGGCCGGCGACTTCATCTTCGTCTCGGGCCAGGTGCCGAAGGACGAGAACAACGACATGATCGACGGCACGATCGAGGAAGAGACCATCGCCACGCTGAAGACCATCGAGCGGGTGATCGCGCACGAGGGCGCGACGCTGCAGGACATCGTCCGCATCACGACATATCTTCAGGACGTTCGGGATTTCGGCCGCTACAACAAGGCCTTCACCGCGGCAATCGGCGACGCCGTCCTGGCGCGCACGACCGTGGAGGCCCGCGCCGTCATCAACACCAAGATCGAGATGGACGCGATCGTCTACAAGCCGCTGCCGTCCGGCAAGGACTGAGAAGGCGGGCAAACAAGGGAGACAGGATGATGTACAAGCTTCTGGGCCGCGCCACTTCCGGGAACGTTCAGAAAGTCATCTTCATGCTCGAGGAGATGGGCGCAGCCTATGAACGCGAGGACTACGGCCGGCAGTTCGAGAACACCACGACGCCCGAATACAAGGCGCTGAACCCGACGTCCAAGGTGCCCACCTTCATCGACGGCGACACGGTCATCTGGGAATCGAACACGATCCTGCGCTACCTGGCGGCGTCCGCACCGCAGTTCACCGGCGCCACGCCGGCTGAGAAGGCCGACGTCGAGCGGTGGATGGACTTCCTCCTCGCGGCGGTGAACCCGGGCTATCTGGCAGCCTTCAAGGGCGCGAAGCTGACGCCGGAGGAGCAGACCGCCGAGTACAAGGAGGCGGTGAAGGATCTCGTCGCCCAGCTCAAGATCATCGACGGCCATCTCGCCGGCAAGTCGTTTTTCGCGCTCGGCAAGCTCACCATCGCCGACATCGCCTGCGGCCCGATCCTGAAGCGCTGCATCGACTTCAAGATCGACCGCCCCACCCTGCCAAACCTGGAAGCCTGGGTCGCATCGCTCTCCAACCGTCCCGCCTTCGCCAAGGCGACGGGCGCGGCCCCGGCGGCGCCGAAGGCTGCCTGATGATCCGGCGCGTCGCCCTCGTCGGGCTGGGGACGATGGGCCCCGGCATCGCCGCGCGGCTGGCGCGCGGGGGCATCGACGTGGTGGCCTATGACACCGCCGCTGCGGCGATCGAGCGCGCGACCGCGATGATGCCGGTTTGCGCCTCTGCGCTGGATCGTCTCGGGATCGAGGCTCCCGCCGCCGGAGAGGGCCGCGTGTCGTTTGCCGGCTCGATCGAGGACTGCGTGGCCGGGGCCGACCTGATCATCGAGAACGTGCCCGAGAACATCGAGGTGAAGGCCGCGATCTACCGGGCCATCGACCCGATGATCGCGGCCGACACGATCGTGGCAACCGACACGTCCGGAATCCCGATCACGAAGTTGCAGGCGCACATCTCCAATCCCCGCCGGTTCGTCGGCATGCACTGGTCGAACCCGCCGCACATCATCCCGATGATCGAGGTGATCGGCGGCGAACAGACCGCGCCCGAGACCGTGGCGACCATCCGCGACCTGATCCGCGGCCTCGGGCTCCTGCCGGTGGTGGTGAAGAAGGACGTGCCAGGCTTCGTTGAGAACCGCGTGCTGTATGCGCTCCTGCGCGAGGCGGTGGATCTCGTCGAGCGTGGCGTCATCGATGCCGAGGACCTCGACACATGCGTGTCCTGGGGCATCGGCTACAAGCTGGCCGTGATCGGCCCGATGGCGCTGCTCGACATGGCCGGCCTCGACATCTACCGCTCGGTCTCCTCGTTCCTCAACGCCGACCTCGCCGACCGCAAGGATGTCTCGCCGTTGGTGGAGGCGAAGATCGCCGCCGGGACCTATGGCATCAAGTCCGGCGCGGGCATCTACGGCTACACGCCGGAGACGATCGGCGCCCTGCAGGCCGAGCGTGCCGGCAAGCTGATCGCCACCCGGCGCATCCTCGAAGGGCGGGGATAGAAGATGACCGGCGCGACCGCGACAGCAAACCGGTCCGCCGCAAAGTCCGTGCTGGCGCGCGCCGGCACGACGGTCGAGTGGCTGCTCGGCCTCGTCCTGATCGGCATCGTGCTGCTCAACGTTGCCAACGCCACCGGCCGGTATCTGTTCTCGTCGGCGATCAACGGCGCCGACGAGGCGATGGTGTTCGTCATGATCTTCCTGGTCATGGCCGGGGCCGTTCTGGCGATGGCGCGACGGTCGCATATCGGCATCGACCTGCTGCCGTCCTGGCTCGGCGGGCGTCGGCTGACGCTTCTTTACGCCCTGCACGATCTCGTCGCGCTCTGCGCCACCGGCTTCGCCGCCTGGGCGTCATGGCACTTCGTCTCGCGCCTGTCGCGGCTCGGCACCAAGAGCATGATGCTCGGCATCCCAATGACGATCCCCCACGCCATGTTGCTGCTGGGCTTCGGCGGCATGGCGGCGATCTCGCTCGTCCTCCTGGTGCGTGGCCTCTGGCGGTTGAGCACCCGCAGCGGGGATGCGCCATGATCGGCGCACTCGTCGCCCTGCCGGCAACGCTGCTGTTCTCCGGCCTTCCGGTATTCATCGTCTTTCTGGCAGCCGCGGCCGCGACGATCCTGTTCGTCCTGCCGACGCCGGCGATCGCGCTGCATCAGGTCGTGTTTGGTGGCCTCGACAACTATGCGCTCCTGGCGATCCCGTTCTTCATCTTCGCCGGCGAACTGATGGGCACCAGCGGCATCGCGGGCCGGCTGATCAACTGGGTTCTGGCGCTGACGGGTCGGGTTCCCGGAAGCCTCGGGGTGGCGACCGTCGGCGCCTCCACGGTGGTCGGGGCGATATCGGGAGCGAGCGTCGCCGCGGTCGCGGCGCTCAGCAAGACGCTTTATCCTCGCCTGGAAAGCTCCGGCTACGGCAGGGAGCGCTCGGCCGGCCTGCTCGCCTCGTCCGGTGCCATCGACATCGTCATTCCGCCGAGCATCGCCATGATCCTCTACGGGCTCGCGGCCGAGCAGTCGATCCCGCGGCTGTTCGCGGCGGGCGTGCTGCCGGGCCTGCTGATGGCAGTGCTCATGGCAGGCTTCATCGCCATCGTGGCCACGGTCAAGAAGCTGCCGAGGACCGAGCATTTCAATGCCGCGCTGGCCTGGCAGGCCACCGTCGAGGCACTATGGGCCCTGCTGATGCCGGTCATGGTCCTTGGCGGCATCTATCTGGGCTGGTTCTCGCCGACCGAAGCCGGCGGTTTCGCCTGCATCTATGCCATGCTGGTCGCGCGCTTGGTCTACAGGTCGATGGGCTGGGCGGAGATTGTGCAGGCAGCCGCGCGGTCCGCCGTCCTGTCGGCGCAGATCCTCATCATCGTCGCCTGCGCCGGTGTGATCACCTGGCTCCTCACCACACAAGGGGTGCCCCAGACCATCGTCGCATGGATCCAGTCCCTCGAAATGGGTCCCTTCAGCTTCCTGCTGTGCGTCAACCTCGTGCTTCTCGTCATCGGCTGCGTGCTCGACCCGACATCGGCGATCCTTGTGCTTGCGCCGCTGCTGGTACCGGTCGCCGTATCGCTCGGCATCGATCCGATCCACTTCGGCATCGTGATGACCGTCAATCTCGCCATCGGCATGTTCACGCCGCCCTTCGGGCTCAACCTGTTCGTGGCGCAGTCGGTCACCGGCGTGCCTGCCGTCGGCCTCTACCGGGGAGTTATGCCGTTCGTGGCCGTCCAGGTCGTCGCCCTGCTGATCATCACCTACGTCCCCGCGCTGTCGCTGACGCTGGGGCGGTCGCTCTGACGCATGGAAGGGGTAGAATGCTCAAGAAACTGATCCGATCCGCCCTCGTCGCAAGCGCTCTCGCGACGGCTCTTGCCGGCACCGCGACCCCGGCCTCCGCCCAGGCGACGATGAAGCTGGCATCGGCCACCATCAACGACGTGCAGCACGAGTGGCAGAAGGTGTTCGCGACCGAGCTCGCCAACCGCGTCGGGGACAAGGTGAAGACCGAGATCTACCCGGCCAGCCAGCTCGGCCCCATTCCACGCATGGCCGAGGGCGTCCTGCTCGGCACGATCGAGGCTTTCACGACGCCGACCTCGTTCATGACCAATGTCGACCCGCGCTTCCAGGCCTTCGACGTGCCCGGCCTGTTCAAGTCGCCGCAGGACGTCGACCGGGCCATCCACAACCCGGAATATCGCGCCCGGCTGGAGACGCTGTTCCTCGACAAGGGGCTGCGGGTGATCGGGGCCATCTACAACAGCCCGACGGTGGTGTTCACGCTGAAGGAGGCGAACACGCTCGATGCCTTCAAGGGCCTCAAGGTCCGCACCTTCGCCTCGCCGATGCAGGTGAAGCCGATGGAGCTCCTCGGCGCGATACCGCTGCCGCTGGCGCTGACCGAGGTGGTGCCGGCGCTGCAGAATGGCGGCCTCGACGGCATGCTGGTCGGCATGCCGATCCTGACCGCATTCAAGTACTACGACATCGGCAAGTTCGTCACCGACCTGCGCTTCGCCGAAATCGTCTCGGTCACCGTGGTCAACGAGGACTGGTTCCAGGCTCAGCCCGAGGATGTCCGCAACGCGATCGTCGAAGCCGGCCGTGCCGCCGAGACGGCAGTCTTCCCCTGGGGCGTCGACAATGTTGAAAAGACCTACAAGGTCTGGACGGACAACGGCGGCGTGGTAACGAGGCTGACCGACGCGGAGCAGGCTGACATGGAAGCCCACTTCGCCACGCTGGCCGCCGAGCTCGTTGCGGCGGATCCGGCGGTCAGGGAAGAGTACGACCAGCTCAGGGCGCTGGTCGATGCGAAGGCAGGTGACTGATGGAAGGCTACGAGCAGACGAGCCGGCCGCCCTGTTCCTCACAGGTGACAGACCGCGCCGACCCTGCAGACGCCCCGCGGTCGAGCGTGATCTCGCCGCGTGTTTCGTACGATCGGCCTTCGAAGCCGCACCATAGCTTCTCTATGGGGAGGTTGTCCTCGCTGGCGTTCAGGGCGACGAAGGTTCCGTCCGAGGGATCGCGCCAGAGCCGGATTTCGGCCCGTGCGCCCGGACGCGCCCGGCCCAGTTCGGCGGAGTACCAGTGGGCCATCTCGGCCGTGCAGACGATCGGACCCGACGTGGCGTTGGTGACCGACAGAGGCGCCGCCTCCAGTCCGGCCGTGCCCTTGCGGACCTCGATGGGCCGCAGCTCGACAGCGGCAGCGGAAGCCGCAACGGCAAGACCGGCTCCGATCACAAAAAAGAAAATTGCACGCATGCAGGATCCGGAGGGAAGATAAAAATCCAGAAATGGGGAATAACACGAAACTGGACGTAATAAACAGTCAAAAGTGGAGGCACAGATGAAGAGATTTATACTTGCAGCAGCAAGCGCGTTGCTGCTTTCCGGCACGATGGTAGTCGGCGCCCAGGCGACCGAAGTGAAGTCCATTGCCATCCTCACGCCGGAGGAAGGAACCGACTACGGTTGGAACCAGCAGGGCATCGATGCTGCCAAGGCCGCCGGCGAGAAGGCGGGCGTCGAGGTCAAGGTGGCGCAGGGGCTGGGCTACGGCGACGTGCGCCCGACGCTGCGCGAGCTGGCCGAGGAAGGCGTGGGCCTGATGATCGCGCACGCCAGCGGCTACAACACCGCAGCCCCGGAGATCGCCGAAGAGACCAAGGTACCGGTCGCCATCGTCGACACCCCGACCGGGCTGAAGGCGGGCCTGGTCGCGGACTACACGCTGTCGGGCCATGAGGGCGCCTATCTCGCCGGCCGGCTGGCCGCGAAGCTCAGCCGCTCCAAGACCGTCGGCATCGTGGTCTCGGGCGAGCCGCCGTCGTGGAACTCTCAGTCAGCGGCCTTCGCCGAGGGCGTCAAGGCCGAGGACCCCAATACCAAGATCATCTACGCGGTGATCGGCCCCGCCGCCTACAGCGACGCGGCCGGCGGCAAGCGCGTGACCGAGAGCGTGATCGCGGCCGGCGCCGACATCATCTTCGGTCAGGGCAACGGCTCGTCCTTCGGCATGCTGCAGGCGGTCGAGACAGTGAAGGCCGGCGACGGCGGCAAGGTGCTGTTCATCGACGTCATTGGCGACAAGAGCCCGATCGACAAGGGCCACCTGCTCTCGTCGGTAGTCTGGAACATCGAGCCGGTCTACACGGCGATGATCGAGGACCTGAAGGCCGACACCTTCGGCACCAAGAGCTACGCGATCGGCCTGAAGGACGATTCGGTGCAGCTCCTGAAGACGCCGCAGATCCCCGAGGACGCATGGAAGGAAGTGATGGCCGTGCGCGACGACATCATCTCCGGCAAGATCACGGTGACGCCGGTCTACGAGGCGACCGCGGTGCGGGCGCTGATGACCGACGTGAAGGAATAACGGGACATGGGCTGTGGCCGGGCCGCCTCTGGATCGGCCGCAGCCCCCTTTCAACACAGGCAGGCCGCGTCTTGAGCACCCTCGCCCGACAGAACGGCGACACGCCCATTCTCGCGCTCGAAGGCGTCACCAAGCGCTTTCCGGGCGTGACGGCGAACGACAACGTGTCTTTGGCAATCTGGCCCGGCGAAGTGCATGTGCTGCTCGGCGAAAACGGCGCCGGCAAATCGACGCTGATCGGCATGCTGTCCGGCCTGCAACAGCCGGACGAGGGGCGCATCCTGGTCGATGGCGTCCCCACCCAGATCCGCTCGCCGCGCCACGCGCTGTCGCTCGGCATCGGGACGGTCTACCAGCACGCCATGCTGGTACCGACGCTGACGGTTGCGGAGAACCTGCTCCTCGGCGACCGCTGGTGGAAGCGACCGCGCAAGGAGGCCCTGCGCGCGGAGGTCGAGGTGCTGGCGAAGTCGCTCGGCATGAAGGTCGACCTGGACGCGGTCGCGTCGGAGCTGTCGCTCGGCGAACAGCAGCAGGTCGAGATTCTGCGCGCGCTCCTGCGCAAGAGCCGCGTGCTCATCCTCGACGAATCCACCTCCATGCTGACACCCGCCGGCATCGAGGAACTCGGCGCGCTGATGCGGCGCCTGGTCGAGCGCGGCCTCGCGGTCGTATTCATCACCCACAAGCTGCGCGAGGCGGCGGGGTTCGGCGATCGCATCTCCGTGCTCAAGCTCGGCCGCAAGGTCGGGGAGATCGCGCCCGAGCGCTTCAGGGCCCTCGACGAGGAGGCCCTGATCGCGGAAGTGGTCGAGATGATGTTCGGCCAGCGCAGCGGCGACCCCGAGGAAGACCCTGGCGCGCGCCGCAAGCCGCACGCATCCGGTCCGGTGCTGCTTTCCGTGCGTGACCTGCGGCTCGCGCCCACCGGAACTCATCCGGGCCTGCACGGCGTCAGCTTCGACCTGCGTGCCGGCGAGATCCTCGGCATCGCCGGCATCGACGGCAACGGCCAGAAGCAGCTCGCGGAAGTCATCGCCGGACAGCTCGCGCCGGCCTCTGGAAGCATCCGCTTCGACGGCGCGCCCATCGACGGGCTGACGGTCGGCCAGCGGCGCGACGCGGGCCTTCGCTACCTCACCGACGACCGCCTCGGCGAAGGCACGGTCGGTCCGTTCCCCATCTCGCTCAACCTGCTGCTCAAGCAGGTCGGCCAGCCGCCCTTCTGGACCGGTCATGTCGAGCGCCCGGCCGAGATCGAGCGCCACGCGCTGCGGCTGATCCGCAGCTACGACGTGCGCACGCCGAGCGAACGCACGCCGATCGGCAGGCTTTCGGGCGGCAACATCCAGAAGGTGCTGCTCGCCCGCGAACTGGCCGAGGGCGCAAAGGTCGTCATCTTCAACAAGCCCACCTACGGGCTGGACCTCGCCAACACGCTCGCCGTGCGCGACCGCATCCGCGACCTCGCCGACGCCGCCAGGGGCGTGCTGCTGATCTCGACCGACCTCGAGGAGCTGCTGCAACTCTGCGACCGCATCGCGGTGATGGCCGGCGGCGCGCTGGTTGGAACGGTCGAGAATGGTGCGGACGCCCGGGCACAGGTCGGGCGCCTCATGGTCGGACTGGCGGCATGAGCGTGGATACGGCTTCCGACAGCGGCGCGCTGCCCACCTCCCGCCCCGGCCGCGGGGGCGGCAAACTCGCCGCTCGACGGCTGCTGCTTGCCGTCGGCCCGGTGCTGATCGCCCTGGCGCTGGCCGGCCTGCTGCTGGCAGCGCTGGGAGTGAACCCTTTCGAATATTACGGCTTCGTCGTCGAGCGCGGGCTCCTGTCGCCCACCGGCGTACAGCAGACGCTGACGCGCATGGCCCCATTGCTCTTCCTCGCGGCCGGACTGATCGTCGCCTTCCGCGCCGGCGTCTGGAATCTCGGCGTCGACGGACAGTTCCTGCTCGGCGCTGTGACCGCTGCCGCCAGCGCGCCGTGGCTGGTCACCTTCATGCCCGTCTGGCTCGCGACCGTCATCGTGTTCGTTCTCGCCGCCGCGGTGGCGATGCTCTGGTCGCTGGTGCCTGCGCTCCTCAAGGCCTACCAGGGCGTCAACGAGATCATCACAACGCTGATGATGACCTTCCTCGGGACATCGCTCGCCAACGTGCTGGTCAAGCTCGTCTTCCTCGACCCCGGCACCACCGTTCCGCAGACGCGCACCCTGCCCGTTGCCGACCGGCTTCCGCGCCTGTTCGACACGACGATCAGCAGCGGGCTGCTGCTCGGCCTCGTCGCCATCATCGCCGTCCACCTGATGATGACGCGGACGGATTTCGGCCTGAAGCTCCGCGTCGTCGGCGCCAATCCGCGTGCTGCGGTCCATGCCGGCCTCGGCGTGCCGGCGCTCACCATCGCGGTCTTCGCGCTTTCGGCGGGACTGGCGGGGCTGGCCGGCGCGGTCGACATTGTCGGCGTGCAGGGGAACGTGCGGGCCGACTGGAACCCGGGCTACGGGTTGACCGTCATCCCGATGGTGTTCCTCGCCCGCTTCAACGGCTTCGCGGCGATCCTCTACGTGCTGCTCCTGTCAGTGCTGTCGATCGGCGGCGAGAGCGCGGCCCGGCGGCTCGGCGTGCCCAACCATTTCACCCTGGTGCTGGTCGCCACGGTGTTGATCGTGCTCGCCATCGCCGAATGGCTCGACCATCGCTTCCAGCAGGCGCGGAGGGCGTGATGGGCGGGCTGTTCAGCGAGATGTTCCTCGGCGCGCTGCTGTTCGGCGCGGTCACGGCCGCCGTGCCGCTGCTGCTTGCCGGGCTCGGCGAGCAGATGTCGGAGAAGGCCGGTGTGCTCAACATCGGCATCGAGGGCATGATGATCTTCGGCGCCTATATCGGCTTCGTCGCCGCCTTCTATTCGGAGTCGCTGTGGCTCGGCTTCCTCGCGGGTGCGGCCGGCGGCATCTTCGTGGCCGCGATCATGGCGCTGCTCTGCGTGCGACTCGGCCTCAACCAGATCGTCATCGGCATCGGCCTGACGCTCGGCTTCGAGGGGCTGACGGCGCTGCTGCACCATTTCCAGTTCTCCCGCACCTATCCGCGGCTGCCCGCCGCGGAAGCGACCGTGGTTCCGCTCCTCGCCGACATTCCGGTGCTAGGGGCGGCGCTGTTCCGGCACCACCTCCTGGTCTACCTCGCGGTGCTGCTGGTGCCGGTGATGTCGTACATCTACCGCCGCACGCAGCTCGGCCTGAACCTGCAGGCCGCCGGCGACAAGCCCGCCGCACTCGACGTCGCCGGCGTCGACGTGGTCGGCACCCGTACCATCGCCGTGCTGACCACCGGCGCGTTGGCCGGCATCGGCGGCGCCTATCTCGCCAATGTCGGCGCCGGAATCTTCGTGCCCTTCGTCACCAACGGCGCCGGCTTCCTCGGCGTGGTCCTCGCCATGCTGGCGCGCGGGCGCCCACTCTGGGTGCTGCTCGGCGCGCTGGTCTTCGGCCTGTGCCTGTCGCTGACCACGGCCCTGCAGGTCGCCGGCATCAACATCCCCACCGACGTGATCCAGATGATCCCGTTCCTGGCGGTGATGATCATGCTGGTCGCGTTCGGCCGCAGGTCGAGCCTGCCGGCCGCCCTTGGCATTCCATACGAACGCGGGGCGCGATGAACTGAGTTCAGATCCGCCGGCGAGCCGCAAAGGTGGCCGGCGCACAATGGGAGAAGGAAATGTCGGACACGAAGGTCTATCTGCTCGACGGCGGCTCGCTGGTGCTGGACGGCTATCACGTCTTCTGGAACCGCGGCCCTGGAGGAGAGGTCCGCTTCCCGGTCTATTCGATCCTGATCGAGCACAGGGAAGGGCGCTTCCTGATCGACACCGGCTACGACTACGACCACGTCATGAAGGTGCTGCCCTTCGAAAAGCCGCAGCAGACCAAGGACCAGACCATCCCCGGCGCGCTGAAGCTGCTCGGGCTCGAGCCGAAGGACATCGGCGTGGTGGTCAACTCGCATTTTCACTTCGACCATTGCGGCGGCAACAAGTTCTTCCCGCACGCCAAGAAGATCTGCCACAGGCTGGAAGTCGCCCAGGCCGCCAATTGCCAGCCCTTCGAACACCTCGGCTATTCGGACCTCACCTTCTCGGTCGAGGCGGCAGAGGCGCGCGGCCAGGGCGAGCAGATCCGTCACGGGCAGACGCGGGCGAACACCACCTTCGAGGGCATCGACGGCGACGTGGAACTGGCGAAGGGCGTAAAGCTGATCTTCACGCCGGGCCACTCGATCGGCCACTACAGCCTGCTCGTCGAGTTCGGCACGCGCCGGCCGATCCTGTTCACCATCGACGCCGCCTACACGCAGAAGAGCCTCGAGACACTCTGCCAGGCCTCGTTCCACATCGACCCGGTGGCGGGCGTGGCTTCCATGCGCAAGGTCAGGAAGCTCGCCGAGGACCATGACGCCGAGCTCATGTACTCCCACGACATGGAGAACTTCCTGACCTACAACACCGGCACGAAGTTCTACGGCTGAGGTAGGGGCGATGCGATACGATCCTCACCGCAAGCCGGTCCTGACGCTCACGTCCGGCCCGGTCGATGCCTATCCGGAAGTGCTCGCGGCGCTGTCGCGCACGGTGCTCTACGACTACGATCCGGCCTTCCAGAACTTCTACGAAAAGGTCGTCGGCAAGGCCCAGAAAGCCATGCGGCTCTCGTCGAAGCCGGTGGTGCTGCATGGCGAGCCGGTGCTTGGCCTGGAGGCGGCGGCGGCTTCGCTGATCACGCCGGATGACACGGTGCTGAACCTGGCGTCGGGCGTCTACGGCAAGGGCTTCGGCTACTGGGCGCTGCGCTATTCGCCCAATCTGCTCGAGATCGAGGTGCCCTACAACGAGGCCATCGACCCGCAGGCGGTGGCCGACATGCTGAAGAAGCACCCGGAGATCTCGGTCGTGTCGGTCTGCCACCACGACACGCCGTCAGGCACGATCAACCCGATCGACGAGATCGGCGCGATCACCGCCGCCCACGGCGCCTATCTCATCGTCGACGCGGTGTCGTCCTTCGGCGGCATGAAGACCCACCCGGAGGACTGCAAGGCGGACATCTACGTCACCGGTCCGAACAAGTGCCTCGGCTGCCCGCCCGGCCTGACCCTGATGGGCGTCAGCGAACGGGCTTGGGAGAAGATGAAGGCGAACAAGGCCGCCCCACGCGCGTCCATGCTGTCCATCGTCGACTGGGAGCATGCCTGGTCGAAGGAGCAGCCCTTCCCGTTCACGCCGTCGGTCTCGGAAATCAACGCGCTCGACGCGGCGCTCGACCTCTATCTCGACGAGGGGCCTGAAGCCGTATGGACCCGTCATGCCCTCACGGCGGCGGCCACGCGTGCCGGCCTCCGGGCGATGGGCCTCGACCTCTGGGCCGCGAGCGACGCCATCGCCTCGCCCACCACGACCGCCGTGCGTACGCCGGACGGCATCGACGAGGCCAGGCTGCGCGCCGCCGTGCGCGAGCGCTACGGCGTGGTGCTCTCATCCGGGCGCGGCGAGACGCTCGGCAAGCTCACCCGCATCGGCCACATGGGACCGACCGCCCAGCCTGTCTACGCCCTGGCGGCGCTGGCCGCGCTGGGCGGCGCGGTCAACGCGCTCGGCGGCAGGGCGCATGTCGGCGCCGGTATCGCGGCCGCGCTCGCCACGATCGATGCGGCTGCCTGACAACGACAATACAGGAGAGGGGACTAAGATGACGGACAGGCTCAAGGGCAAGACGGCGCTGGTGACCGGTGCGGCGCAGGGCATCGGCAGGGCGATCGCGACCCGTCTGGCCGCCGACGGCGCGACCGTGGTGATCAGCGACATCAACGGCGCGGGCGCCGAGGCGGCGGCGCGGGCCATTGGCGGCAAGGCGATCGCGATCGAGGCGGACATTTCCGATCCGATGGCGGTCGGCAACATGTTCAAGGAGATCGAGGACCGCACCGGCGGCGTCGACGTGCTGGTCAACAATGCCAGCATCGTGCCCTTCGTGCCGTGGGACGAGGTCGACCTCGAACACTGGCGCAAGATCATCGACGTCAACCTGACCGGCACCTTCATCGTCACCCGCGCCGCCACCGACCGGATGCGGGAAAAGGGCAAGCCGGGCCGCGTCATCTCGATCTCGTCCAACACCTTCTTCGCCGGCACGCCCAACATGGCGGCCTATGTCGCGGCGAAGGGCGGCGTCATCGGGTTCACCCGGGCGCTCGCCACCGAACTCGGCAAGTACGGCATCACCGCCAACGCCGTGACGCCTGGGCTGATCGAGAGCGACGGCGTCAAGGCAGGCCCGCACAACGAGGCCTTCGGCTTCGTCGAGATGCTGCAGGCGATGCCCGGCAAGGGCCAGCCCGAGCACATCGCCGACGTGGTGGCGTTCCTTGCCTCCGACGACGCACGCTGGATCACCGGCCAGACGCTCAACGTCGACGCGGGCATGGTCCGGCACTGACCGACGGTCCGCCGGCCCCGGCAGGGCATGCCACGGCCGCAATATTCCTGTACACCCTCAGCGACCCGCGCCGCCGTAACGAAACGGCGGCGCCGTTCGTAGAAGGGGTATCGCGTGCCGGACGCTTCGCGCCAACGCGAAGAGCAATGGGCGCAGTGGCTGCGCCTCGGGCTCGACGGAGACCAGGCCGCTTATGAGCGGTTCCTGGCGGCAATCGCGCCGTACCTCAGGGCCATGGCGCGACGCCGCGCCAGGGAAAGCGGGTTGCCGGCCGGAGACGCCGAGGACATCGTGCAGGAGACGTTGATCGCCATCCATCTGAAGCGCGGGACATGGGACCCGCAGCGGCCGCTCGGCCCCTGGATCGCGACGATCGTGCGTAACAAGATGATCGATGCGCTGCGCCGTCGCGGCCGACGCGTCACCGTTCCCATCGAGGACGTGATCGAGACCCTGGAAGCGCCGGCCGCCGCCGAAACGCTCGGCGAGCGCGACCTCGAGCGCCTGCTCGCCGGCCTGAAGCAGCAGCAAGTCGCGGTCGTGCGGTCGATCTCGCTTGGCGGCATGTCGGTGCGCGAGACGGCGCTGAAGCTGTCGATGACCGAGACGGCGGTGCGCGTCACGCTCCACAGGGCGCTGAAGAAGCTCGCCGCGCTCTACCGTGCCGATACGGTCCGTGAGACCGGGCGGGAAGGGCGCGCATCGGACGAAGTGGAGGCGAAGGAGTGAAAACCTCCGATCTCATCGCGCTCCTGTCGCAGGACGCGCCCCTGTCCGCCCGCTACGGCCGGAACCTCAGGCTCGCCACGCTCGCCGGCGTGGCGATTGCCCTCGCCCTGCTGCTCTTTGAAATCGGCACGCGCGCGGACCTCGCCGAGGCGATGGGGACCGTGCGGTTCCTGGCCAAGCTGGTGCTTGCCGCATCGCTCGGCCTCGCCGCGCTGGGGCTGGCATTCCGCATCGGCCGGCCGGGGGCGAAGACCCGGGGCTGGGCGCTGGCCCTTCTGTTCGCGCCTGCTCTGCTCGCCGCCGGAGTCGCGATCGAGCTCATGACGGTTCCGGCGGACGAATGGATGACGAAGCTGGTCGGCCGCAACTGGGCCTATTGCCTGACCTTCATCCCGTTGCTGGCGCTGGGCCCGCTCGCCTGCCTGCTCGCCGCCATGCGCGGCGGCGCGCCGGGCAACCCCGCCCTGGCCGGCGCGGCCGCGGGGCTCGCGGCCAGCGGCATCGCCGCCGTCCTCTATGCCACCCATTGCACAGACGACAGCCCGCTGTTCGTGGCGACCTGGTACACGATCGCGACGCTGGTGATGACGGCGGCGGGCGCCCTCGCCGGATCGCGCCTGCTGCGCTGGTGACGTCAAGGCCGCGCCGCCGAAGCGCGGCGACGCGGCGGACGACCGACGGGGTCAGGCCGTGGCGGGCTTGAAGGTCATCGCCTCGCCGTTGATGCAGTAGCGCAGGCCGGTGGGCGGCGGGCCGTCGTTGAAGACATGACCTTGGTGGCCGCCGCAGCGGGCGCAGTGCACTTCCGTACGCTGCATGAAGAAGGAGCGGTCCTCGCGCTCGCCGATGGCGCCGTCGAGCGGCTGCCAGAAGCTCGGCCAGCCGGTGCCGCTGTCGAACTTGGTCTCCGAGGAGAACAGCGGCAGGTCGCACCCGGCGCAGTGGAAGGTTCCGCGACGCTTCTCGTGGTTCAGCACGCTGGTGAAGGGCCGCTCGGTATCGTGCTCGCGCAGGACGGCGTACTGCATCGGCGTCAGCCGCGCCTTCCACTCCTCGTCGGTCATCATGACCTCGAAGGTCTCTTCTTCCGCGGCTTTCGCCGTTGGGCGCCAGGCGGCAAGGGTGGCCGCCGCGGCACCCAGGACGCCGCCGGCAACCAGGCCTCTGCGACTGATCATCGTGATCCTCCTCATGACGGGTCCGACTGCCATCAATACGCGGCCGCGCGCCCGGAGATTACGCTCTCCGGAGCCCCTCACGGGGATTTGAAGCCGGTCCTTTGCCGGCGCCGCGTCAGGCGGGCTGCAGGTCGCCCGCCGCCTCGACGATCGCCTCAGGCGGGGTGAGCGCGCCGCGCGTCTCGACGCAGCGTGCCGCAACGCGGTGCGCGACCCCGGCGGCGGCGACCGGGTCATGACCCAAAAGCCGCGCGGCGAGATAGGCGCCGTTGAAGGCGTCGCCGGCCCCCGTCGTGTCGACCGGAGCCGGGGACGGCATTGCCATGACCGGCCGCGTCCACCCGCCCGTGCCGACGAGCGCCGGCTCGGTGCCGTTCTTCACGACGATCTCGTCAACGCCCGCTGCCAGGACGCGCGCCGCCGTCTGGTCCGGGCTCGAGTCGCCGTAGAGTTCGGCCTCGTCCGGAAAGGTCGGCAGGGCGATGTCGCTCACCGACAGGGCTTCCTCGTTGGCCGCGCGGGCGGCATCGGCAGAGCTCCAGAGGCGCGGCCGGTAGTTAGGGTCGAAGGCGATGCGGGTGCCCGCCGCACCGGCGGCAGCGAGGGCCGCGATCAGTCGCGCGCGTGCCGCCGGCTCAAGGATCCCGAGCGTGATGCCGGAAAACAGCACGAGGCTGCGGCCAGCGAAACTTCTCGCCAGCGCCTTCTCATCGTCGGCAAGCCGCCGCGCCGCCGAATCGCTGCGCCAGTAGGTGAAGGAACGCTCGTGCCCGTCGAGCGTGATGGCGTAGAGGCCCGGCCGCGCGCCGGGGATCCGTGGGCTGGCCGCGGTGCCGATGCCGGCGCTGGAGAAGAAATCGAACTGACGCGCCGAGAACGGGTCGTCACCGAAGGCGCTGACATAGTCGCACGCCACGCTCCCCGGCAGCAGCGCCCGAAGGGTCCAGAGCGCGTTGAACGTGTCGCCGGCATACCCCAGCCGCCACCTTCCGTCCGGCTCGGCCGACAGTTCGATCATGCACTCGCCAGCCGCGGCAACGCTTCTCACAATGGCCCTCCAATCCTGCTCCCGATGGGTGCCGGGACCTTCCGGCCCCCGGCTGCAAATCGCATGTTCCGGCCGCGCCCGCGAGCATGGATTGCGTGTCTGGAGTGATTCTTCGGTTTCGCAAGTGCGAAGGTGCGTCAATTCTGCACAGCAGTTGTGCGCTGGGGGCTATTGCCCACCTGGGGGGCAAAAGCTAGATACCCGCCCGTCGGTGATCGAACCTCCTCCCCGAGATCCGACATCGAAATGCGGTGCACCTCCTCCCGCACCGCAGTTCAGATTGAGCCCGCCGCACCTCCTCCCGCGGCGGGCTTTTCTTTTTTGCACTGGAGGTTCCCGCCGCAACCAGAAATCTACCTTCCCCGTCCGCTCCATGTTGACCCCGCAGCACGCCGCCATGAAGATGCGCGTGCGAAGGAAGCCCGGCTCTCCCGGCCTCCGCGACCATGCCGGGCCCCGGATGCAGGAACTGGATCGGGAACGTGGAGAAGACCATGTCGGCAGACAAGCATGAACGGATCCGCCAACGCGCTCACGCCATCTGGGAAAGCGAAGGACGCCCGGAGGGCCAGCATGAACGCCACTGGGCCCTCGCCTGCGCCGAGATCGAAGCGGAGGACAGCCAGGCGCCGATCGAGGCCACCGCGGGGGCAGGACCGGCGATTGCCGCACACTCCAAGGACGCCAAGCCGCGGAAGCCTCCCGTGCGCCGCAAGAAGGCCGTGACCTGATCGTCAAGACCTTGCGGCGCCGTCCCGCGGCCTGATCCGACCTTCCTCTATCCGAGCGTTATGCCAGCCTGTTTCGCCTGTTCGCGCAGGAACGGCAGGCCAACCTCGATCACGTCGTCCGGTCGTTCTGCCACCGGACGCCACACCGCCAGTCCGCCGGCAATGTCCACGTCCACGTGGTTCATGCTCTCCAGAACGATCGGTCCCTTGTACTCGATCTCCGCGATGGCCTTGAAGACCTGCGGCCAGTTGACGGTGCCGCGCCCGGGAACCCCTCGGTTGGCCTCGGAAACGTGCACATAGCCGAGATAGGGCGCGGCGGCCTCGAAGCCGGCCGCGTAGCTCTCCTCCTCGATATGCATGTGGTAGGTGTCGAGGTGGATGAAGATGTTGTCCGCGCCGACGCGCTCGATGATGCGCGCGGCGTCCCGTCCCGTGTTGATCAGGTGCGTCTCGTAGCGGTTGCAGGGCTCGATGCCGAGCTTCAGCCCGAACGTCCGCGCCGACTTCGCGGCCCGCTCCAGGAAGCGGCACACGCCGTCGATCTCGCGCTGCGTGGCGGCGCGGCCCGTCGTCTTGCCGATCGTGCCGTAGGTGACGCCGCCGAGCCCGAAGCTGCCGACCTCGGCGCAGACGCGGAAGGCGGGCTCCAGGAAGTCAAGCCCCTCCTGCGGATTCTCGACGATGTCCAGCGCGCGCGGCAGGCCGAGCGAGGGGACGAGGTCGATGCCGTAGCGGCTTGCGAAGGCGTGCGAGCGCTTTGTGTCGATTTCCGAGGGCCTCAGCAGCGGGATCTCCAGCAAGCCGATGCCGTATTCCTTCAGCCGCTCGATCTGCGGCTCGATTCGGGAGAGGTCCCAGACTGGCGCAATGGCGAAGGTGTGCAGACCGAAAATGCTCATCGTTCAGCCTCTCTGTTCGTGCGCCGCCGCGGCGCTCATGTCGCCGCCGCCGACGATGCGGCTGACGACCTCGTTCATGTTGGTGTTTGCTGTGATCAGATTCGCGTCGGCGCGGCCATGCCGCAGTACGACGATGCGGTCGGTGACGGAAAGCACGTCGTTCAGCCGGTGGGAGATAAGGATCACCGCGATGCCCTCCTCCCGCAGCCGGCGGATCAGGTCCAGCACGCTCTGCACCTCGCGCACGGCAAGTGCGGCCGTCGGCTCGTCCATGATGACCAGCTTCGGATTGAAGGTCAGCGCCCGGGCGATCGCCACCGTCTGCTGCTGACCGCCTGAGAAAGAGCCGACCGAGCGGTTGATCGCCGGCAGGTGCGCCCCGAGCCGCTCGATCATGGCGGCGGCCTGCCGGTCCATCAGCGCCTTGTCGACGAAGCCGGGGAACAGGCCGAACAGCTTCTTCGTCGGCTCGCGACCGAGGAAGATGTTTGAGGCCACGTCCTGCTGCTTGGCCAGCGACAGGTCCTGGTAGATCATCTCGATGCCGAGTTCGCGGCGCTGGCCGGGATCGAGCGGCAGGATGTCCTTGCCGTCGAGCTCGATCGTGCCGGAATCGGCGCGGTAGATGCCGGTGATGGTCTTCATCAGCGTCGACTTGCCGGCGCCGTTGTCGCCGACCAGTCCCACCACCTCACCGCGCTCGACGGTGAGATCGACGCCATGCAGCACGTCGACGGCGCCGAAGCTCTTGCGGATGCCGGTGAGTTTCAGGAGCGTCATACCCGGCTCTCCTTCCTCAGCTGGTACTGGTCGATGAACACGGCGAGGATCAGCACCGCGCCGATGGCCATCTGCTGGTAGTAGGACTGCACGGCGAGCAGGTTCAGCCCGTTCTGCAGCACGCCCATGATGAGCGCCCCGATCATGGTGCCCAGGATCGAGCCGCGCCCACCGAACAGGTTGGTGCCGCCGATGATGGCGGCAGTGATGGCGGTGAGCTCGTAGTTGAGGCCAGCGGTGGGGTCGCCGGAATTGACGCGGGCCATGAACAGCATGCCCGCGAGGCCGGCGAGCGCGCCCGACAGGGTGTAGAGGATGCGGCGCATCCTCTCTACCCGGATGCCGGCGGCGCGCGCCGCGCTCTCGGAATCGCCGATCGCCAGCGTGTGGCGCCCGAACTTGGAATAGGCGAGCACCAAATGCGCGACGATCGCCGTCACGACGAAGATGATGACCGGCATCGGGATGCCCAGCGGCCTGCCCTGCCCGACATAGACCATCAGCGGCGGCAGGCCGTAGATGACGCGCCCGTCCGAGATGACCAGCGCCAGGCCGCGTGCGAGGCCGAGCATGCCGAGCGTGACGATGAAGGCCGGCACGAAAGCGCGCGTCACGAGCTGCCCGTTTACGTAGCCGGCGGCCGCGCCCGCGAGGATGCAGGCGAGAAGTCCGACGACCGAGGGAAGCCCCAGGTTGACGGCCACATGCGCCCCGACCACGGCGGAAAGTCCCATCACCGAACCGAGCGAAAGGTCCAGACCGCCCGATCCGATGACATAGGTAGCAGCAATGGCGAGGACGCCGATGGTCGAGGTCGCCAGCAGGATGTTCAGCATGTTGCTGACGGACAGGAAGTAGGGCGAAAGCACCGCCATCACGGCGCTCAGCACCACAAGCACCACGAGCGATTCCAGGCGGATGTGCAGCCTCTCCACGCAACTGCGCTGCGCACGCGCCCATAAGCCGGCCTCAGCCGTCCGGGTTGCCATTCGGTCGGTCCTCATTTCCATTGATAGGCGGCCGGCACGCCCCATTCGCGTGCCGGCCAGGTCAGTCCGGGAGGACTATTTCACGTACTGGAGCATCGGCTCGGTGCCGGCTTCCAGCACTTCCTTGGTCAGAACCAGCGTCGGAACCGCGATGTCGGCGGACACGCTCTCGCCGGCCAGCGCCTTCTTGACGTTCTCGACCGCCTGCTTGCCGACCAGATAGGGAAGCTGGGCCACGGAGGCGTTGAGGCGCCCATCCTTGATCGACTTAACCGCGTCGACATTGCCGTCGACGCCGATGATCGTGACCTGGTCGCCCTTGCCGGCGGCATAGACCGCCTCGACCGCGCCGAGCGCCATGCCGTCGTTGGCGGCAAAGATGGCGACGAGATCGGGATTGCGGGTGAGGATGTCGTTGGTGATCGTGGCGGCCTTGCCGCGATCCCAGTCGCCCGGCAGCGAGGCGACGATCTCCAGCCCGGGCGCCAGCTCCTTCAGCTTGTCGGCGAAACCGGTGGCGCGCTTCTGGCCGGTGATGTTGCCGGACAGGCCCTCGATGACCAGCACCGGGCCCTTGGCGTCGGCGCCGAGCTTGGACACGAGATATTCGGCCCCCTGCGCACCGGCGGCGACGTTGTCGGATCCGATGCGGAAAGTGATCTTCACGCCCTCGGCGTCAAGGACGGCGGGATCGAGGTTGCCGTCGAGGTCGACGACCTTGATGCCGGCCTCCTGCGCCGCCTTCAGGCAGGGCAGAAGGTTGGTGGAGTTGATCGCCGCGGTGATCATCGCCACCGGCTTGCGCTCCAGCATGGTGTTGCAGAGGTTGAGCTGCGGCTCGGCCGCCTGGTCACTCTCGGCCGCCTGCACGAAGTACTTCACGCCGGCTTCCTTGGCGCCGTCCTCCACGCCCATGCCCATGGCACCCCAGAAGGGGTTCGACAGCGTCTTCATCAGGACGCCGTACTCGCCGTCCTGCGCCTGCGCGCCGGCGGTAAACGCAAAGGCCACGGCGGCGCCCAGGGCGAGCGCCAGTCGATGCAGCTTCAGATTGAACATGGTTTCCTCCGTTTTTCCTTGCTTCCGGCCGTAGCGCTCTCGGGCGACACGGTCCGCCTCCTCAGGACGACGCGACTCTCGGCCTGTCCTCCGCTTCTCGATGCGGTCCTCCGGGGCTTCCGACCGATTCCCGCACCAGAACCCGGCAGGCCTCGAGGCGGGCGCGCGGCGGCCCGCTGTCACCCTCGATCCTGCGAAACAGCATCTCCATCGCCTCGGCCGCGATCCGCCGCACCGGCTGCACCACCGCGGCGATCGTCGGCCAGGTGGCCTGCATCCATTCCGCGTCGTCGAACCCGACCAGCGATATGTCGTTGGGGCAGTGCCAGCCGCGGCGGCGGAATTCCGATAGCGCCACCATCGTGCCCTTGAGGAATAGCGAGTAGATCGCCGTGGGGCGCTCGCCCTTGGCGAAATAGTCGCGCAGGGAAGCGCGCAGCGGATCGACTTCGCTTTCGGCGAGCAGCACGTCGATGCGCATGTCGGGCGCCAGCTTCAGGGCACGCGTGCGAAAGCCGTCGAGACGGGCGCGCACCGTCGCCGCCTGCTCGCCGAGGCCGAGCACGAGGACATGGCGGTGCCCCCTGCCGACCAGCGCCTCCGCCACCTGCGCGCTCGCCGCCGCGCTGTCGGCCGAGACGGTGTCGAACACGTCGTCGGCGAGCACGCGGTCGATCAGCACCCCGGTCATGCCCTGCTCCTTCATGTAGGTGGCAGCCGGTCCGTGCTCGTTGCGCACCGGCGCCAGCACCACGCCGGAGACGCGCCAGTCGTGCATCCGGGCGAGGATTTCCTTCTCGCGACTCTCGGATTCGCGGCTCGATGCCGCCACCAGCGCATAGCCTCGCCTTTCCGCCAGATCCTCCAGGCAGGTGATGAGGGAGCCGAAGAACTCGCTCTCGAACTCCGGCACGACTGCGCCGATGATGCGGCGCTTGGCGCGTCGCAGGTCCGAGGCGAGCGGATCGACGCGGTAGCCGAGATGCTCGATGGCCTCGAAGACGCGCTGGGCGTTCTCCGGCTTCACCGTCGCCACGCCCTGCATCACCTTGGAGACCGTAGCGGCGGACACGCCGGCGCGGCTGGCCACGTCGTGAATAGACGGACGCCTGTCGCCGGACCGTGTTTTCGCCATGATCCTCCTCCCCGAGGGCGGGATTTCACCCGCGTCTGCAACGGTAAATCGATTTTTCGCGGTTGTAAATCGGTTCACCGGCGGTAAAACCGAGGCTGGCGCGTCGGTTTGCGCCGGGAGGAAACCATGTCAGCTTCGTCGTCGCCGCTGGTGATCAGCGCGCCCGAGCCGCGTACGCTCGACCTCATCTTCACGCCCGAGGCACGGGCGCTTCTCCACGCGCGCTACCGCATCGTGGAGACCACTGCCGACGCCCTCGCCGGCCTGCCGCCGGAGGTGCTCGCAGAAGCGCGCTACATCATCGGCCAGCCGCCGATCTCGCCGGAGACGCTCGAGGCGCTCAAGTCGCTGCGCTGCGTGTTCAACGTCGAGTCGAACCTGCTCGACAACATGCCCTATCCGACGCTGTTCGCGCGCGGCATTCATGTGGTGACGACCGGGCTGGTGTTCGCCGAGCCTGTCGCAGAACTCGGCCTCGCCATGGCGCTCAACCTCGCGCGCGGGATCGTCGACGCCGACCTCGCCTTCCGCGAGGGCCGCGAACTGTGGGGCGGCGACGGCAACGCCTCCGCTCGGCTCCTGTCCGGCTCCGAGGTCGGGATCATCGGCTTCGGCGATCTCGGCAAGGCGCTCAACCGGGTTCTCTCCGGCTTCCGCACCCGCACCCGCGTCTACGATCCGTGGCTGCCGTCGTCGATCCTGCTCGAACACGGCGTGGAGCCGGCGTCACTGGAGACCGTGCTGTCGCGGAGCGACTTCGTGTTCGTAGTCGCCGCGGTCACCACCGAAAACCAGGGCTTCCTCGGCGCCGAGGCCTTCGCGACGATGCGGCGCGGCGCGGCCTTCATCCTGCTTTCGCGGGCCGGCGTGGTCGATTTCGACGCGCTGATGGATGCCGTTCGGCGCGGCCACATCGTCGCGGCCAGCGACGTGTTCCCCGAGGAACCCCTGCCGGCCGACCATCCTGTGCGCTCACTGCCCGGCTTCCTTCGCTCGGCCCACCGCGCCGGCGCGCTGGATGTCGCGTTCAAGCGCATGGGTGACATGGTGCTGGAGGACATGGACCTCATCGACCGCGGCCTGCCGCCGATGCGGTGCAAGCGGGCGGAACGCGAGACCGTGACGCGCATGCGCTCGAAGCCGGTGGTCCGCAACTGAGGCTCGCGGAAGCCACCTCTTTAGCCGCTGCCATTGCGTCCCGAAATCGAGGCCGTGGACAGCGGGTTCCTATGTCGTGAGGGTGGACCCTCGCAAGGCCGCCGTTTCCCGCAGGTTTCTGCGCGGAATCGCGGCGCCTCCGAGGGAGGAGTTTTTGCTGGAATGTCCGGAATACGCTGGGAGTCGCGTGGGTGCGTCCGAGGACGACGTGATCGCCGAGCTGCGTGACTTCGGCATGCTGGAGCCCGGCGAACGGCCGCACTGGCCGACGGCCATCTGGCGGCGGCCGGCCTGGACGTCTTCGCGCAGGAGCCCGCGGAGCGCACGAATCCGCTCTTCACGCTGCCGAATGTCGTGGTGTCGCCGCACATCGCCTGGCTTACCCGCGAAACCTTCGAGCGCAGCCTTGGCGTAGCTGTCGAAAACTGCAGGCGGCTTGCGGCAGGAGAGGAACTGATGAACCGGGTGGCGTGAGCCGCTGCCCGAACCTCTTCCGGATCAATGCCTTGGAGGTGTTGGTGGAGCCAAGCGGGATCGAACCGCTGACCTCCTGCATGCCATGCAGGCGCTCTCCCAGCTGAGCTATGGCCCCGAAGTCCGGTTTGGGTTCCGGAAGGTTGGCAGCGGTGGCTGCCGGGTGTGGGCGGCTTCTAGCGCCGCCCTTCGTGAAGATCAAGCCCCTCTTCGCTCCGATGGCGCGGCGAAATCACGCAACGCCTTCGGAGCCGGAAATTACTGCTCCTCGTCGTCGCCGACGCCAACGATGCCGGTGACGTCGTCTTCCGAATCCTCGTCGTCCTCGAGGAACACGGTCTCGTCGTCGTCGCCCAGGTCGACATCGTCGTCAGTGTCGATGTCCGGAATGTCGTCGGCGCCCTTGGCTTCGTCGTCGGCATCCTCCAGCGACACGATCTCGGCGGCATCGTCTTCGGCGTCGAGTTCGCGCTCCTCGATCTCCTCGTCGTCAGCTTTGACGCTGACGGACTCGAAGTAGCTGCGCGGATAGCTCCTGCCCGTATAGGGAGACACGATCGGATCCTTGTTGAGATCGTAGAACTTCCGACCGGTTTCAGGATCGATGCGCTTGGTGCCTAGTTCAGGTTTGGCCACGTCTCGCCTCGTGAAAAAAGGATGGCCCCCTTAACCGCAGTTTCGGGGCATGTCAAAGTCAAAATACCGCCGACAGGTCCGCCACGCCACGGGGACAAACTGCCGAAAGTTGGCCGCCACGTGTTCCGCCCGGCGTCTCGCCCGGCTAATGTCGCTCCATAATCCCGAGAGGAGCCGATTTCGATGAAGGGCGTCACCGTCGTCGACCACCCGCTTGTCCAGCACAAGCTCACCATCATGCGCAACAAGGAGACTTCGACCGCCAGCTTCCGGCGCCTGCTCCGCGAAATCTCGCTGTTGCTCGGCTACGAGGTGACGCGCGACCTCGAGCTGACCACCACCACCATCGAGACGCCGCTCGAAACCATGGAGGCGCCGATCCTGGAGGGCAAGAAGCTGGTGTTCGCTTCGGTCCTGCGCGCCGGCAACGGCCTGCTCGAGGGGCTTCTCGATCTCGTGCCCGCGGCGCGCGTCGCCCACATCGGCCTCTACCGCGACCATGAGACGCTGGAGGCGATCGAGTATTTCTTCAAGGCGCCGAGCGACCTCGCCGACCGGCTGGTAATCGTCGTCGATCCGATGCTGGCGACCGCGAACTCGGCGGTGGCGGCCATCGACAAGCTGAAGGAGCGCGGCGCGACCAACCTGCGCTTCCTGTGCCTGCTGGCAGCGCCCGAGGGCATCGAGCGCTTCACCAGCGCCCATCCCGACGTGCCGGTGTTCACGGCCTCCATCGACCGCGAGCTCAACGAGAAGGGCTACATCTGCCCCGGCCTCGGCGACGCCGGCGACCGACTCTACGGCACCAAGTGACCGCCGCGTTAACCGGGCGCCAACCAGTTCGACGGACGCGCGCCCGGCATTAAGCGGGTCGAAGCCCGGCCATGGCACACCGGTGCCACGAAGGGCTTCGCCATGCTCAAGAAGGTCATCCTCCTCGGCGCCTTCATCGGCGTCTCCGCATCCGTCCCGATCCTCTACCAGCGGGACCCCGACGCGTTTCTCGCAGTCTTCAGCCGGACCAGCGCCGACACGGAGGCGCTGGCCGATACCCGTGAAACCCGGCCTCATGCGACTGCGGTCAGCCCGTCCGGCCGCAGCGTGGTCCTCGACCCCGACCCCAGCGGCCATTTCATCGGCACCTTCAGGCTGAACGGCCAAAAGGTCGACGCGCTGATCGACACGGGGGCGTCCGTGATCGCCATGAACCTGTCCACGGCAAGGCGGCTGGGGCTGAACCTGCGCGCATCCGACCTCAAGGACAGCGTCGACACCGCCAACGGCAGGGCGCGCGCGACCCTCGCCATCGTCGATCGCATCGAGATCGGCCGAGTCACGGTCGAGAATGTCGAGGCCGTCGTACTGGAGGACAGCTCGCTGCGCTCGACGCTGATCGGCATGACCTTCCTCGGACGGTTGAAGTCCTACAAGGTCGAGAACGGCCGGCTCGTCCTCACGCAGTGAAGGACGGAGCCGAGATCCGTCGCACGATCACGTCGCGCATCGTCGGGCGGGTATCCTCGATCGCGTAGGCCGCAAGGATGCGCTGCGCTGCCTCGTCCGCCTCGGCCTGCGTCCGCGCATGGACATGCGCCAGCGGTTCGCCCGCCCGCACCTCGGCCCCGATCGGCAGCAGGCGGGTGAAGCCCACGGCGTGGTCGATGGCGTCCTCCGCGCGCGTGCGTCCGCCACCGAGATGCACCACGGCGATGCCGATCGCCCGGGTGGCAATGCTCGCCACGTAGCCGTCCCGCGGCGCCGCTACGACGCGCTCCACCGCCGCGCGGGGCAGGTAGTGATGCGCGCGTTCGAGGAAATCGGTCGGGCCGCCGAGGCCGTGCACCATGCGCGCAAATCGCTCCGCCGCCGCGCCGCTTTCGAGCGCCTGGCGGGCCATGCCCAGTCCCTCTGCCTGCGAACCGGCCAGCCCGGCGACGAGAAGCATCTCCGCGGCGAGTTCCAGCGTCACCTTCTCCAGTCGCCGGCCGCGATAGGCACCGGTGAGAAAATCCACCGCATTGGCCACCTCGACGCCGTTGCCCGCCGCCGAGGCGAGCGGTTCGCTCATGCCGGTAATCAGCGCCGCGGTGCGCAGGCCGGCGTCGTTGGCCACCTCGACCAGGCTCGCCGCCAGCGCGGCTGCGTCGCGCGGCTTCTCCATGAAGGCGCCGTTGCCGACCTTCACGTCGAGCACCAGCGACTGCAGCCCCGCGGCAAACTTCTTCGACAGGATGGAACCGGTGATCAGCGGGATCGATTCCACCGTCGCCGTCACGTCGCGGATCGCATAGAGCCGCCTGTCGGCGGGCGCGAGGGTCGCCGTTTGGCCGATGATGGCACAGCCCACCTGCCGCACCACCTTCCGAAACGTCCCGGTATCAGGCTGCGTGCTGTATCCGGGGATCGAATCCAGCTTGTCGAGCGTGCCGCCACTGTGGCCGAGCCCGCGCCCCGAGATCATCGGCACATAGGCGCCGCACGCCGCCACGATCGGCGCCAGCATCAGCGAGACGTTGTCGCCGATGCCGCCGGTGGAATGCTTGTCGGTCACCGGGCCTGGCAGGTCCGACCAGTCGAGCACCTCGCCGGAATCGCGCATGGCGAGCGTCAGTGCGACAGCTTCCTCGCGGCGCATGCCGTTCAGGAACACCGCCATGGCGAAGGCTGCGACCTGCGCATCCGTCACGGCGCCGGAGGTCAGGCCGGCGATGAACTCGGCGATCTCGCCGGAGGTCAGCGTATGGCCGTCGCGCTTGCGGCGGATTATTTCCTGGGGAAGCATGGGAGGCACCATCGAATTTTGAGGAGGACGTATCACTCGAAGCCGGTCGCGAACATCCGCTTCAGCACGGCACCGAGCCGCCGCCCTCCCAGCGGCGCCATCTCCTTGGTTTCCTCGTGCGAGAGTTCGGAGCCGGTCATCCCGGCGGCAAGGTTGGTAATGACGGAGCATGCCGCGACCCTGAGGCCAAGGAAGCGGGCGAGGATCACTTCCGGCACGGTCGACATGCCGACGGCGTCCGCGCCCAGCGTGCGGGCCATGCGGATTTCGGCCGGCGTCTCGAAGGACGGGCCGGCGAACCACATGTAGACGCCCTTGTGCAGCGTCACGCCCTCCGCCTGCGCCGCCTGTTCGATCGCCGCACGCAGCCTCGCGTCGTACGCCTCGGTGAGCCCGACGAAGCGCCGGTCGGACGGCTCGCCGAACAGCGGATTGGTGCCGGAGAAGTTGATGTGGTCGGTGACCAGCATGACCGATCCCGGCGGCATGTCCGGGTCGAGCGAGCCGGCCGCGTTGGTGAGAATCAGGGTTTCGATGCCGATCTCCGCCAGGATCTCCAGCGCCGGGCGCATGACGGCGGCGTTGCCGTGCTCGTAATAGTGCGCCCTGCCAGCCAGCATCGCGACCTCGCGGCCAGCCAGCCTACCGGCGACGAGGGTGCCGGGATGGCCGGTAACGCCGCTCTGCGGAAAGCCCTCGATCTCGGCATAGGGGATGCGCACCGCATCCTCGACCTCGTCGGCCAGGCCGCCGAGGCCCGAGCCGAGCACGAGGGCGGTCCTGGGGCGTCGGGTGCCGAGACGTTCGCCCAGCATGGAAGCGGCCGCCCTCATCGCAGGATCTTGCCCTCGAAGCCGTAGGGCAGCAGCGCGCCGATGGTTGTCGTCTCCACCACCCCCGCCTGGTCGCAGAGGTAGAGCGGCGTGTCGGGCTTGGCGAATTCCGCGAGCCGCTGGCGGCAGCCGCCGCAGGGCGTGATGCGATCCATGCGCGAGGACACCACCGCGATCTCGGCGATCTCGCCGCCGCCGGCCATGACGTAATGGCCGAGCGCGGTCGTTTCCGCGCACCATCCCTCCGGATAGGAGGCGACCTCGATGTTGGCGCCGGAAAACACCCGGCCGTCCGCCGTGCGCAGCGCGGCGCCGACGGGAAACCGGGAATAGGGCGCGTAGCACTTCGTCATCGCGTCGCGCGCGGCGAGGAACAGGTCGTGGGGGGTGGTCGTCGTCAAGGCAGGCGTCCTCGGGTGACTGGGCGATGGGCAGCAGGAAAACGGCAATCGAGCGGCCGGGCGGGCGCAGAACATCCGCGTCGGCCCCCCTTTTCCGCTGGCGAATCCGGCAGTGCCATCCGGGCCGACACTACCGTTCCTTCACATAGGGCACGCCGCCGGCGCGCGGCGGGATCGCCTTGCCGATGAAGCCGGCGAGCAGCACCACGGTGAGGATGAAGGGCAGCGCGTTGATGAGCTGGACGGGAACCTTGCCCACAAGAGGCCACTCCGCGCCCTGGAACCGGATCGAGGCGGCGTCCAGGAAGCCGAACAGCAGGCAGGCGAACATGGCCGGCACCGGCCGCCACTTGGCGAAGATCAGCGCCGCCAGCGCGATGTAGCCCTTGCCGGCGGTCATGTCCTTCACGAAGCCGGCGTTCTGCGCCACCGAGAGGTAGGCGCCGGCCATGCCGGTCAGAACGCCGGTGATGATCACGGCGCGGTAGCGCAGCCAGGTGACGGAGATGCCCGCCGTGTCGACCGCCGCCGGGTTCTCGCCGACCGCGCGCAGCCTCAGCCCGAAGCGGGTGCGGTAGAGCACCCACCAGGTCAGCGGCACCATCAGGAAGGCGATGTAGACCAGGATCGAGTGGCCAGAGATCAGCTCCGCATAGATCAGGCCGACGAGCGGCACGTCGCGCAGGGCCTCCGCCCCGGGCAGCGTGATCGCCTCGAAGCGGGCGGGTCCCTCCAGCGACGGCGTGCGGCCGCCCTGGGCGAACCAGGCCTGGCCGAGGATGATGGTGGAGCCGGCGGCGATGAAGTTGATCGCCACGCCCGACACGATCTGGTTGCCGCGATGGGTGATGGAGGCGAAGCCGTGGACGAGCGCCAGGCACACCGCCGTCAGGATGGCCCCGCCGAGGCCGAGCCATGCGGAGCCGGTGACAGCCGCGGTCGCTGCGCCGGCGAAGGCGCCGGCCAGCATCTTGCCTTCCAGGCCGATGTCGAAGATGCCCGAGCGCTCCGAATAGAGACCCGCAAGGCAGGCGAGCAGCAGAGGCACCGAAACGCGCAGCGTGGCGTCGAGGATCTGGACAAGCGCATCCATGTCAGGCGCCCCCGCCCTTTGCGGCAGGCACGCCCATCGTCCGCGGGCTGAGCGTGGCGAAGATGGTCTGGATCGTCGGCCGGAACATGTGCTCCAGCGCACCGGCGAACAGGATCACCAGGCCCTGGATGATGACGATCATGTCGCGCGAGATGTTCGGCATGTCGAAGGCCAGTTCTGCGCCGCCCTGGTAGAGAGCCCCGAACAGGATGGCGGCCGGGACGATGCCGGCCGGATGCGAGCGGCCCATCAGCGCCACCGCGATGCCGACGAAGCCGGCGCCGGAAACGAAATCCAGCGACATGTGGTGCTGGTCGCCCATGATCGGGTTGAGCGCCATCATGCCGGCGAGGCCGCCGGAGATCAGCATGGCGATGACGATGATGCGGGTCTCGCCGATGCCCGCGTAGCGCGCGGCTCTGGCCGAAAAGCCGTAGGTGCGCATCTCGTAGCCGAGCCTGGTGCGCCAGATCAGCACCCAGACGGCCCAGGCCATGAACAGCGCAAGCAGGAAGGAGACGTTCAGCGGCGCGGAGCGCACCCTGAAGCCGATGGCCTCCATCAGCCAGCCGAGCCTGGGCAACTGGGCGCCCTCGAGGAAGTCGCGCGTCTGCGGCGCCATGGAGGAAAGCGGCTTCAGCGGCCCGACCAGCATGTAGACCATCACGCTGGCGGCGATGAAGTTGAACATGATGGTGGTGATGACGATGTGGGAGCCGCGCTTCGCCTGGAGGATCGCCGGAATGAAGGCCCAGGCGGCCCCCAGCAATGCCGAGGCGACGATGGCGAGCGGGAAGTTCACCCACCACGGCAGCACCGCATCGAGGTTCAGCGCCACCAGCACCACGCCGAGGCCGGCAATGTAGGCCTGCCCCTCGCCGCCGATGTTGAAAAGGCCGCTGTGGAAGGCAACCGCGACGGCGAGGCCCGTGAAGATGAAGTTGGTGGCGTAGTAGAGCGTGTAGGCGATGTTCTGGCCCTTGCCGAACGCGCCCTTGACCAGGATTCCGGCCGCCTGGAACGGGTTTTCTCCCACCAGCAGCACGACGACGCCGGCGACGAGGAAGGCGACCAGAAGGTTGATGACGGGAATCAGTCCGTAATCCACCCAGCGCGGTAGCTTCGCGAAGGGAGCACTCATTTTATTCGGCGGCCTCCCGCTTTTCGACGCCGGCCATCAGCAGGCCGAGTTCGCCCTCCGTCGCCTCGGGGCCACGCTCGCCGACCACCCGGCCCGCGAACATCACGAGGATGCGGTCGGAGAGCGAGCGGATCTCGTCCAGTTCGACGGACACCAGCAACACGGCCTTGCCGGCGTCGCGCATGGCGATGAGGCGCTTGTGGATGAACTCGATGGCGCCGACGTCGACGCCTCGCGTCGGCTGGCCGACGATCAGCACGCCCGGGTCCTGCTCGATCTCGCGGGCCAACACGATCTTCTGCTGGTTGCCGCCGGAGAAGTTCGCGGTCTTGAGCCGGTCGTTGGCCGGGCGGATGTCGTATTTCGCAATCTTGTCGCGCGCATCCGCATGGATGGCGTCAAGGTTGAGGAAGGGTCCGCCCAGATATTCCGGCTTGTCGTGATAGCCGAGAATGGAATTCTCCGCCTCCTCGAAGGCCAGTACCAGCCCGACATGGTGGCGGTCCTCCGGCACATGCGCCAGGCCGCGGTCGCGCAGTTCGCCGGGATCGGCATGGCCGGTGACGTCGATGGGGCGGCCGTCGAGCTCGACCGTACCCGACTCGGCGCGCCGCGTGCCTGCAATCGCCTCCATCAGTTCCGACTGGCCGTTGCCCGCCACGCCGGCGATGCCGACGATCTCGCCGGCGCGCACGTCGAAGGAGACGTCATCGACCATGACGACGCCGCGGGAGTCCTTCACGGTCAGGTTGCGAACGGACAGCTTCACCTCGCCCGGTTGCGCCGGACCTTTCTCGACGCGCAGCAGCACGCGGCGGCCGACCATCAGTTCCGCAAGCTCCTCCACCGTCGTCTCGGCGGTGCGGCGGGTCACCACCATGGTTCCCTGACGCATCACGGAAACCGTGTCGGTGATCGCCATGATCTCACGCAGCTTGTGCGTGATCAGCACAATCGTCTTGCCCTGCGCCTTCAGCATTCCGAGGATGCGGAACAGGTGGTCCGCCTCAGGCGGCGTCAGCACGCCGGTCGGCTCGTCGAGGATCAGGATCTCCGCGCCGCGATAGAGCGCCTTCAGGATCTCCACGCGCTGCTGCAGGCCGACGGGCAGTTCCTCGATCACCGCGTCGGGATCGACCTCGAGGCCGTATTCGCGCTCCAGGCGCTGCAGCTCCGAGCGAGCCCGGGCGATCGATGTCTTGAGAAGCGGTTCGCCCTCGGCTCCGAGGATCACGTTCTCGATGACGGTAAAGTTGTCGACCAGCATGAAATGCTGGTGGACCATGCCGATGCCGGCGGCGATGGCGTCGTTGGGCGTATGAATGGCAAGCGGCTTGCCCCCGACCCTGATCTCGCCGCTGTCGGCGTGATAGAAGCCGTAGAGAATCGACATCAACGTCGACTTGCCTGCCCCGTTCTCGCCGATTATGCCGTGGATGGTGCCGCGTTCGACCGACAGGTTGATGTCCCTGTTGGCATGCACAGGCCCGAAGCTCTTGTTGATGCCGATGAGCTCGATCGCGGCCTCGGCCATCGCGCTTGCCCCAACGTTTTTATCATTTGGTCAAAGAGCTATCATGCAGCCCGAAGCCTGCCAATCGGGGACGCGACGGCAACTGTCGATGGTTCACCCCTGGCTGGCAGATTTCTGACCCCTCCGGAGATACCGCCATGGACGCTACCGACGATCGCATCATCAGGCTGGAGATGCGCGCCACCGAACAGGAAAGGACGATCGAGGAGCTTTCCACCCAGATCGCCGAACAGTGGAAGGTGATCGACCGCCTCAACAAGCAGGTCGGCCTGCTTGCCGAGCAGTTCCTGACGCTGGAGGAGCAGGTGCGTCCGGAAATCCCCGTCACCAGGCCGCCGCACTGGTAGCCGCCTTCGCCGGTCCTCCGGCGCGGCCGCGCGGCTTCGGCATCGGCCCGCAGACGGTGGCGGCACCGTGGACGCCGACAGCGGCACGCCGCAGGAGCGGGCCAGCCCCCGACCGTCAGGCCGGCCGATAGTCGAAATAGTCGAAGTCGGCCGGCAATCCGCCGCCGCTGGTGTCGAACGCCACCATCCCGACGAAGGCGCCGGTGAACGAGCCGTGCTCGCCGCGCCCTGCCTCGTCCGAGACGATGCTCGCGTCGAGGTCCGGCGCCAGCGTCTTCCAGCCGTCTCCGGCATCGTAGGAGAAGGTGAGCCGCGCGTGGTCGCCATCGGCGGCGAGCCGGACCGGGGCCTCGCCCGGCAGCGGAACCGGGCTTTCCAGCATGAAGCTCAGCCGGCCGTCCGGCCAGTCGCCCAGGCAGCTCATCACCATCAGCACGCGGCCGAGGCGCGGATCGTGGGCGACGGCCAGGAAGTGGAACTTGTGCCGGTTGTAGTAGTGCACGAGCCCTGCGGCCTGCTGGAAGCTGTGCGGGACGAAGTCCACCACGGTCTCCGCCCGGAAGGCGAAATGCTCCTGTCGCCGCGCGACCAGCGCCTGCTCGTACCAGCTCCCGATCGATTCGCGGCCGTAGAGCCGCAGGTGGCCGGGCCGGTCGGAGAGCGAGAACAGCCGCTCGGGAAAGGGCGTTCGCAGCCACTGGAACTCGGGCGGCAGCACGGGCTCGTCGAAGTCGCGCCTTGTCGGCGGCTGCGCCGGCGGCATCGGCCGTGCGTCGCGTGGCTCGGGCACCTCCAGTGCCGGCACCGGCCCGCCGCCGACCAGGTAGAGCCAACCGTCGTCGCGCCATTCGCATTTCTGGATCGCCGTCTCGCGGCCGAGCGGCGAGCGGCGCAGGCCGGCCAGCGGACGCGAGCAGAGATGCGTGTGATAGACCTCGCCGGACGGCGTCTCGACGATCTGGCCGTGACCGGCGCGCTGCAGCGGCGCGTCGGGGGCATCCTTCGCGGTGATCGGATGGATGTCGGGGTGCAGCTCGTAGGGGCCGTCGATCCGCCGCGACCGCGCCATGGTGACGGCGTGGCCGTAGCCCGTGCCGCCCTCCGCGGTGGTCAGGTAGTACCACCCGTCCTTCTTCAGGAGGTGCGGCCCCTCGACCAGCCCGTGCGGGCTGCCGGGGAAGATGTTCCTGACCGGCCCGACGAGCCGTCCCGCCGCCGGGTCATATTCCTGCAGGAGGATGCCGGCGAAGGAAGGGTGCTTCGGCTGCCCGCCGACGCCGTGGCTGACATGGTTCCACACCATGTTCAGGAACCACTTTCTCCCGTCATCGTCGTGGAACAGCGAGGGGTCGAAGCCGCTTGAGTTGACGTGGACGGGATCGGACCACGGACCTTCGATGGACGGGGCGGTGACGATGTAGTTGTGCGCGTCCTTGAAGTTGCCGTCGAGCCGCTTGACGTCGGTGTAGACCAGCCAGAACAGCCCGTCGGCGTAGGAGAGGCAGGGCGCCCATACGCCGCCGGAGTCCGGATTGCCGCGCATGTCGAGCTGGCTCGCCCGCTCCAGCGGCCGCTTCACCAGCCGCCAGTTGGCAAGGTCGGTGGAGTGGTGGATCTGCACGCCCGGATACCACTCGAAGGTCGAGGTGGCGATGTAGTAGTCGTCGCCTACCCGGCAGATCGACGGGTCCGGATTGAAGCCCGGCAGTATCGGGTTGCGGATCATCTCGTCTTCTTGCCTCCTTCCTTCACTTCCTCGGTGGTCCCTTGCGCTCCGCCGACGCCGCCCAGAGGTTGATGTCGGCCTCGCGGGCGTAGCGGTCGATCTCGGCAAGTTCCTCGTCGGCGAAGTCGGGGTTCGCCAGCGCCCCGACGCAATCCCTCACCTGCTCGGGCCGGCTGGCGCCGATCAGCGCCGAGGTCACCCGTCCGCGCCGCAGCACCCAGGCCAGCGCCATCTGCGCCAGCGTCTGGCCCCGCCGCCCGGCGATCTCGTTGAGCGCCCGGATATTGGCGAGCGTCCGGTCGTTGAGGAAGGAGGTGCGCAGCGACTTGCCCCGCGCGGCGCGGCTGTCTTCCGGGATGCCGCCGAGATACTTGTCGGTCAGCATGCCCTGGGCCAGCGGCGAGAAGACGATGGAACCGACGCCCAGCCCTTCGAGCGTGTCGAGAAGCCCGTCTTCCTCCACCCAGCGGTTGATCATGGAATAGCTCGGCTGGTGGATCAGCAATGGCGTGCCGAGTTCGCGCAGGATGGAGGCCGCCTCACGGGTGCGCTGCGAATTGTAGGACGAGATGCCCGCATAGAGCGCCCTTCCCGACCGCACGATCTGGTCGAGCGCCATCATGGTTTCCTCGAGCGGCGTGTCGGGATCGAAGCGGTGGGAATAGAAGACGTCGACATAGTCGAGGCCCATGCGCTTCAGGCTCTGGTCGCAGCTCGCGATCAGGTACTTGCGGCTGCCCCACTCGCCGTAGGGGCCGGGCCACATGCCGTAGCCGGCCTTCGAGGAGATGATCAGCTCGTCGCGGTGGCCGGCGAAATCGGTGCGCAGGATCTCCCCGAAGGCGATCTCGGCCGAGCCGGGCGGCGGGCCGTAGTTGTTGGCGAGGTCGAAGTGGGTGATGCCGAGGTCGAACGCCGTGCGGCATATCTCGCGCTTGGTGCGCATGGGCGCATCCTCGCCGAAATTGTGCCACAGCCCGAGCGAGATCGCAGGCAGCTTGAGGCCGGAATTGCCGCAGCGGTTGTAGCGCATCGTGTCGTAGCGGTTCGCGGCGGGGACGTAGGTCATGGCGTTTCCTCGATCTGCAGGGGACGTTTGCGCTGCATTGCCGTCGCCGCCCTCCATGAGGCGGGCCGCGACGCTGGCGACGGCCGCGCGGCGGGAAGGGCGCCGCCGCTTGGATCGGATGGCAGGCCCCTACTTCCTGGCCTTCGCCAGCAGCGCCTTTGCCTCCCTCGGCCCGAGTGCCGCCGGCCGCTCGCAGGTGGTGGAGATGTCCACGAACTGCCGCGCCTCGCCGGCCTTCAGGATGCTCGTCATCACGTCGACGGCGTGCAGCGCCAGCTCGAGCGAGCAGCGGTGCGGGCGCCCGTCCAGGATGGCCATGGCCATGTCGGCGAGGCCGACCGTGCGATAGTTGGCCAGCATGCCGGAGGCGTGCTTCTGGTTCGGCACGCCGAGCGGGTGGTCCCACTTCGGCAGCTTCCTCACCGGCTTCGTGCCCTTGGTGTAGGAGACCGTGCCGCCGAAGAAGTTCGGATCCGGCACGTCGAGCGTTCCGTCCTCGCCATAGAGCTCCATCGGCGCGTGCCCGTGCTTCCACACGTCCCAGCTCGAATCCAGGGTGACCACCGCACCATTGGCAAACTCCAGCAGCGCGTGGATCGTGGTCGGCGTCATCACCTTCACCTTCTCGCCATAGCGTGGCTTGGAGGTGATCGTGCGCTCGGTGCGCGGCGTCGAGGAAATGGCGGCGACGCGCCTCACCGGCCCGATGAGCTGGATCAGGTTGGTGACATAGTAGGGCCCCAGGTCGAGGACGGGACCGGCACCCGGCTGGTAGAAGAAGTCCGGGTTCGGATGCCAGTGCTCCATGCCGTGGCCCATCACATAGGCGGTGCCGCTGGTGATCTTCCCAACCTTGCCGGTGTCGATGAGGTAGCGCGCGAGCTGGTGCGCGCCGCCGAGGAAGGTGTCGGGCGCCGAGCCGATCCTGAGGCCGCGCCGGGCTGCCCGCTCGGCGAGGTCGTTGGCTTCGGCCAGCGACAGCACGAACGGCTTCTCCGAGTAGACGTGCTTCCCGGCATCGAGCACCTCCTTGGAGACTGTATAGTGCGCTGCGGGGACCGTGAGGTTCACGACGATGTCGATGTCGTCCGCCTTGAGCAGGCTCTCGACGGTCTCGGCGCGCAGCCCGAACTCGGCGGCGCGCGCCTTCGCCAGATCCATGTTGATGTCGGAGCAGGCCTTCATGCGGATGCCGCGGAACAGCGGCGCCAGCCCGAAATAGGCGGCAGAAATGTTGCCGCAGCCGATGACGCCGACGTTCAGTGTCCTTGCCATTTGCGTGATCCTTAGAAGCTCTTGACCGTCTCGATCGACCGGCGGGCAAAGCGGCGGAGGTCGTTCGGATTGTCGTGCTCGATTATGAAATGCTTTGCCGGTGTCTTGGCCCTGGCTGCGGCGATCAGGCCCTTCCAGTCGACCGTGCCGTAGCCGACGTCCGACCAGCCGTCCTCGTCCAGCCCCTCGCCCGGCCTGGCGATGTCCTTGACGTGTACTGCGACGATGCGATCGCCGTAGTCGTCGATCCACTTGAACGGATCGGCGCCACCGCGGATCACCCAGGCCACGTCGATCTCCCAGCCGAGGTCGGGCGCTCCCTCGAAGATGCGGGCCTGGGGCGTGGAGCCGTCAGGAAGCGGCTGGAACTCGAAATCGTGGTTGTGCCAGGCGAAGTCGAACCCGGCGTCCCTGACGCGCGCGCCGGCGACCGCGAGCCGCTTGCCGAACGCCTTCCAGCCATCCGCGTCGCCGGGGCGGTCGGGCGCCTGCAGGTAAGGGCAGCCGATCAGCTTGACGCCGAGGCTCCGGGCGATGCTCTCGGCCTTTGCGAAGTCCGTCTCCAGCATCTCGATGGAGAAGTGGCCGCTGGGCATCGCAAGGCCGTTGGCGTCCAGTTCGGCGCGGAAAGCAGCCGGGTCGGCATAGACGCCGCCGAAGCCCTCGACTTCCGCATAGCCACACTCGGCCAGCACCTTCAGTACGTCCGACCAGGGCTGAAAATTGCGCGCGCTGTAGAGTTGGAATGACCAGTTCATTTCAGGAACCCTGTGTGTTGCGGTGGAGGCCTAGAGCCGCATGCCCGAGGCGGAATCGAAGAGGGAGGCGCGCAGCGGATCGAAGCCCAGCGTCACCCGGTCGCCGACCGCCGGAGCCCGCTCCGAGCCGACCCGGATGGCGAAGTTCTGCGTGCCGAGACGCGTCCATACGAGCGTGTCCGAACCCATCGGCTCGACGACCTCGATGGTCGCCTCCGCCGAGAACGGCCAGTCGCTGCCCATGTTGAGGCCGACATGCTCCGGCCGCATGCCGAACACCGCCGGCTTGGCGGCGAAGCCCTCCCCATCGAAGGCGTAGGTGGCCAGCGGGATCTCGATTCCGTCCAGCTTGAAGACCGGCATGCCGTCGCGGGTGTCCAGGTGTCCCTGCAGGAAGTTCATGCCCGGAGAACCGATGAAGCCGGCGACGAACAGGTTGACCGGGCGCGAATAGATGGCCTGCGGACGGTCGAGCTGCTGGATCATGCCACCCTTCATCACGGCGATGCGGTCGGCCAGCGTCATCGCCTCGATCTGGTCGTGGGTGACGTAGATCATGGTGTTGCCGAGCGTCTGGTGCAGGCGCTTGATCTCGACGCGCAGTTCCGAGCGCAGCTTCGCGTCGAGGTTCGACAGCGGCTCGTCGAAGAGGAACACGTCGACGTCGCGCACCAGCGCCCGCCCGATGGCGACGCGCTGGCGCTGGCCGCCCGACAGCGCGGCGGGCCTTCGCTGCAACAGCGGTTCGATCTGCAGGATCGAGGCGGCGCGCGCGATGCGCCGCGCGATCTCGTCCTTCGGCAGGCCGGCGTTCTTCAGGCCGAAGGAGAGGTTCCCCTCCACCGTCATCTGCGGATAGAGCGCATAGGACTGGAACACCATGCCGATGCCACGGTCCTTCGGCTCGTGCCAGGTGACGTTCTTTCCCTTGATGAAGATCTGCCCGTCGGAGACGTCCAGCAGCCCGGCAATGCAGTTCAGCAGGGTGGACTTGCCGCAGCCGGATGGCCCCAGCAGCACAATGAACTCGCCGTCGGCAACTTCGATGTTGAGCTTCTTCAGGACCTCGACCGCGCCGTAGTTCAGCGTGACGTCCTTCACCAGCACACTTGGCGTCGCCATGCCCCTCACCCCTTCACCGCGCCGGCGGCGATGCCGCGCACGAACAGCTTGCCGGAAATGAAGTAGATGACGAGCGGCACCAGGCCGGTGATCAGCGTTGCGGCCATGTTGACGTTGTATTCCTTCACGCCCTGGACGGAGTTGACGATGTTGTTGAGCTGCACGGTCATCGGATAGGTGTCGGGCTTGGTGTAGACGACGCCAAACAGGAAGTCGTTCCAGATGCCGGTGACCTGCAGGATGACAGCGACCACGAAGATCGGCAGGCTCATCGGGGCCATGATCCGGAAATAGATCCCCCAGAAGCCGGCGCCGTCGACGCGCGCCGCCTTGAACAGCTCCTCCGGCAGCGACGCGAAGTAGTTGCGGAAGAGCAGCGTCAGGATCGGCATGCCGAAGATCGAGTGCACGATGACGAGGCCGGTCAGCGAGCCGTACAGGCCGATCTCCCGCAGCACGATGACGATCGGATAGATCATCACCTGGTAGGGAATGAAGGCGCCGACGATCAGGATGGTGAAGAAGATCTCGGCGCCCTTGAAGCGCCAGTTGGCGAGCGCATAGCCGTTGATCGAGGCGACCACGATCGAGACGACCACCGACGGCACGGTGATGCGCACCGAATTCCAGAACCCCCGGGAGAGCCCGTCGCAGTTGAGGCCGGTGCAGGCCGTCGCCCAGGCCTTCACCCATGGCTCGAACGTGATCTCCATGGGCGGCGAGAAGATGTTGCCCAGGCGGATCTCGGGCATTCCCTTCAGCGACGTCACGACCATCACGTAGAGCGGGATCAGGTAGTAGATCGCCGCGAAGATCAGTGTGCCGTAGATGAAGATGTTGCGCCGCGAGAAGGCGATGCGGGGCCGGGGACCACGCGGGCCGGACAGCTCCGGCTGGATCGCGGCGGCGCCGGCGACGGTGACGGCAAGGGTGGCGGGGTTCGACACGGTCAGCGCCTCCGCCCGAATTCCAGATAGGCCCAGGGCACGATGATGATTGCGACCGTCAGCAGCATCATGGTGGAGGCGGCGAAGCCCTGGCCGAGATTCTGCGCCGCGAACATGTAGTCGTAGACGTATTTCGCCGGCACTTCGGAGGCGAGCGCGGGACCGCCGCTGGTCTGCGCCACGACGAGGTCGTAGACGCGCACGATGCCGGAGGCGATGATGACCAGCGTGGTCACGAAGACCGGCCGCATCATCGGGATGACGATGAAGAGGTAGGTCTTCCAGATCGGGATGCCGTCGACGCGCGCGGCTTTCCAGATGTCCTCGTCGATGCCGCGCAGACCCGCAAGCATCAGGCACATGACGAGGCCCGTCCCCTGCCAGAGCCCCGCGATCAGGATGCCGTAGATGACCAGCTCCTTGTCGTAGAGCGGGTTGAAGGTGAAGCTCTCCCAGCCCAGCCCGCGCACCACGCTCTGCACGCCGAAATCGGGGTTGAGCAGCCACTGCCAGACCAGCCCCGTGACCACGAAGGACAGGGCGAAGGGGTACAGGAAGATGGTTCGGAACGTGTCCTCGAAGCGGATCTTCTGGTCGAGCAGCGCCGCCAGGACGAAACCGATCACCAGCGAGAAGATCAGCGAAAGGCTGCCGTAGATCAGCAGGTTCTCGATCGAGATCAGCCAGCGCGGTGCCGACCACAGCCGTACGTACTGGTCCAGCCCCACGAAGTTGAGGCGCGGAAGCAGGCGCGAATTGGTGAAGGAGTGCACCACCGTCCACACCGTGCCGCCGACGAACACGACGAGCGCGGTGAGGATCATCGGAATCGATGCGATCTTGGCATTGAGGTTGCGGAACAGCCGGCTCGGGCGAGCCGTCGGGCCGTCATTCATGCGGATCACCGTCGTGGGAGAGCCAAAAGGGGAGACGCCGGCCATTGGGGCCGGGCCGGCGTCTCCGACGCAGCGCCTGGATCAATCAGCGTTGGCGATGATCTCGGCGAAGCGTTTCTGCGCTTCCTCCGGGGTCAGGGAGGGCGTCTTGAAGAACTCCACGAACAGGTCGTTGAGCTGGTTGTTGGTGTCCTCGGTGTTGAGCTGGTTGGTGTCGGGGATGATGTTGCCCGAGGCCAGGATCTCGAGGCCCTTCTTCATGCAGTCATTGGCGGCCGCCAGGTCCACGTCGCCGCGCACCGGCACCGACCCCTTCTTGAGGTTGAAGGCCACCTGGGTCTTCGGATCGAGCATGGTCGAGGCCAGGGCGAGCTGAGCCTTGGTCTTCTCCGGGTCGTCGAGCTTGGGGAAGTAGAAGGCGTCGCCGCCGGTCGAGATGAGTTGGTTGACGCCGAGGCCCGGCAGGCACGTATAGTCCTTGCCGGCGACCTGACCGGCCACCTGGAACTCGCCCTGTGCCCAGTCACCCATGATCTGTCCGCCGGCCTGGCCGGTGATCACGAGGTTGGTGGCCTGGTTCCAGTCCTGCACGTTGGACTTGGCCGACATGCGGCGCGCATCGTCGGCAGCCTTGAAGACCTTGGCGATCTCGGGGCCGGCCGCGGCTTCCGCGTCGTGGTCCTGGTAGACCTTGAGAAACACGTCCTTGCCCGCGATGGCCGGGATCAGCACGTTGAAGGTGCCGGTCGCCTGCCAGGGCTGGCCACCGATGGCGAGCGGGATCTTTCCGGCCGCCTCGAGCGCGGGGGCGGCCGCGACGAACTCGTCCCAGTTGGTCGGGACCGGCACGCCGGCGTCCTCGAACGCCTTGTTGGAGAGCCACAGCCACTGCCAGGAATGGATGTTCACCGGGGCGCAGTAGATCCTGCCGTCGAGCGTGCAGGAATCGAGCAGGCTCTTCGGTCGGACGATCTCGGCCCATTTCTCCTGGGTGGCCAGCTCCGTCAGGTCGAGCATGAGGCCCTCGGCTACGAGTTCCTCGGCCTGGCGGCCATGGTTGAACTGGAAGGCGCCCATCGGGTCGCCGCCGGTAATGCGGCTGACCATGATCGGTCGGGCGGTGTTGCCGCCGCCGGCGATGGCGGCATCGACCCATTTGTTGCCGGTGGCGTCAAAGGCCTTCGCCAGCTCGGCGACCGCGGCCGCTTCGCCGCCGGACGTCCACCAGTGGGCGACCTCCAGATCGGTGGCATGAGCCGGGGCAATCATGAAGAAGGCGGCGCCAGCAGCGAGCGCGGCACGCGAGGAACGATAACGCATCGGCAGTCCTCCCAAACTGAAACGTTACAGATTTTGCTCTAAGGGATTTGGCC